>Ga0265293_10007739_pt1 | contig 16361 bp, 13 predicted proteins | sample Munlanlewell138R_FD_192505 | JGI IMG/M metagenome (GOLD analysis project Ga0265293, IMG submission 192505) | Leachate microbial communities from a municipal landfill in Southern Ontario, Canada - Leachate well 138R | ecosystem: Engineered > Solid waste > Landfill > Unclassified | place: Canada...
ACAGCGGGGGCGCAAGCCTCCGACCTGTGTTCAGACCACAAATTTAGCCGGAAATATTTATTTTTCCAAACCTTATTACATTCTTATTTTCAATTAATTATTTTTTACGCTGAATTGCTGCGTTTTTTTACATTTCCCTATCGAAAACGCTCTCATAAAGCTGAAATAATAATAAAGATATGAATAAATAAACAAAAGCAGTGGTGACTTGTTTACTTCTATTACGGAAACAATTTTAAGATAAAAATAAAATGAAGATAGAAGTATGGACCGACATCATGTGTCCTTATTGTCATATAGGAAAAATACATTACGAGAAAGCGCTCCGGCAATTCGATCATGCCGATGAAGTGATAGTCGAATGGAAAGCATATCAACTTAACCCAAGCCTTCCCGATAAAGGAAATGGTATTCCCGTTAAGGAATATCTGACGGAAATGGCTGGTTATCCTGTAGAGAGTGTGGAGAATATGTTTACCGGGATTCAACGTCTGGCCAACGAAGCCGGTATTCCGTTCGCACTTCCCCATGCCGTTGCCGCCAATACAAGAGATGCGCATAGACTTATCAAACTGGCTGCAAAAAAAGGGTTGGATTCCATTGTCCTGGGAAAACTGTCGAAGGCTTATTTCGAAGAAGCAAAGGACTATAGTGATTGGGAGTTACTCATCAATATTGGGAAGGATGCAGGCTTAGTAGAAGAAGAGATACGCCGGATGTTGGAGAGTAATGATTATCTCTATGAGATAAAGCAGGATATGCAGGAGGCTGCCAACCTCGGTTTCGATACCGTACCCACCTTCCTGATGGACAGAAGGCAAGCCATCGTTGGATCCGAACCGGTAGATTTATTTTTAAAGGTACTGAATAAAGCATATACGGATTGGAAAAACCGGACAGAAAAAGAAACTGTACCGGAGGCTGAAGTGACCAAAGGTAAATCATGTAATGCGGACGGTATGTGTGAGATTTAATTTTTTATTTTTAAAAGAGGATTATCAATGGAATATTTACGGATTGCCCCTGACGATACAAAGCGCTGGAATAGTGTCTGGGAATTGTATGAAGGAAGCTTCCCTTTAGCAGAAAGGCGAAAGAAGGAAGATCATCTACGTGCTTACGCCGATGAACGATTTCTCCCTTTGTCGGTTTGGGAAGGAGAGGAATTGATCGGATTAATATTCTTTTGGGAATGGGATTCCTATCGTTATCTGGAGTATCTGGCGGTCAATCCAGAGCTCAGGGGCCAAAGTTTTGGATCACAAATGCTAAGACATCTGCGTGACTCGGAGCATACCATTATTCTCGAGATAGATCCTCTTATTAACGAGCTATCTGTGCGTCGGTTACAATTCTATGAACGGGCAGGCTACACACTTACTCCATATCGGTTTATGCACTTGCCCTACCGACTTGAGGCAGAACCGCAGGAGTTGCTTATATTAAGCTATCCGAACATGATCACAAAGGAACAACACAATGATTTTGTCCGATTTGTAAATGAGGAGGTGATTATGTACTGTGAGCAGCCAGTATAAATTGGACGTTATCCGCACAACCAAGTACCGATTTCATAAGAAGCAGTAATTGATCCACCATCTGTTTTTCTCTTTGGGATTGATGCTGTATCGGATAGACAATTACCAGAATAGTCTCCTTATCCTCCATTTTCAGGTATCCCCCTAATCCCCAGGCAGCCATCCTTGCATCGGTCCTAAATTTAAGTACCCCTTCTTTCCTGTTAGAATAAGAAATGATCCATTGCCGGTCGATCCGTTGCAATACCTCATCAAAAGGCTGTTGAGTACGCCCTTTAAAATGAAATCTCTCCATCTTTTGACCGGAGAAAGAGGGCGGATCCAGATCATCTGATTCCATATAATCGAGCCTCTTTGCGAAGAAGAGGGTAATGATCGCCGGAGGTATCATCCCGACAATAAAAAACACCAATCCCATCTGGAAAAAATCCCCGCTGATACCCCACAGTAGGTATACAACAAAGATAACTCCCACAAAGAAAGTAAAAAAAACAGACACCCAATAGAGGTATAATTTAATCGTGAATCTCATATGCTCAATGTAATTGCGGTATAACCAGTTCTTCGGTAATATGTATATCCTTAAATCCCATTTCTTTCAAGAGAGAAGTGATGGCTATTTTCGCCTCCCCGGTTGCTTGTTTATAGATTCCCTGATCAATAGCATCCCTGATCATTACGCCTTTCTCTTGCGTGATCGCCTCGTTATAATCCGATATTTTAATGGGATTGAATGCATTTTCGCTTTCGTTATACACCTGTATTGATTTTTCGTCGATCACCGTTTCCAGTATTTTGGGTTTGGGGATCGATAAATGTATAGTGGTATCATTATCTACAGTCACTTTTATCCTGTCGAAATCTACCCCAGCCTTGATATATCCATTATATTTCAGTAAAAAATATTTGTCGGTCAAGGGAACATTGATATTCAAAAACTTCCGGTAATCCTTATAGCTTATTACCCCGGTATAGTTATACCTTACCAATGCCAGTTCCTGCATATAGGAAATGCGATTCATCACCGATGAACTGTCGTAACCCCTCTCCCTCTCCGCTTTTTTGTTACCTGCCAGAAGCAAGATCGCCAAAATTACAGAAAGGACAAAGAAAAAAACGGTCGGTATATTTATCCTTATCTTGGTACTCAACACTTAATTTGGTCCTATTTAAATGATTATCCTATCAGACCACTCCTAAATCCTAAATCCTATATTCTAAATCTTACATTTTAAATTTTACATCCTAGATTTTACAAATATACACATTAACTGTATAGAAAAAATATTTCCCCATTTTTTATTGACTCACGATTATGTTAAAAACATCCGCAAACTGCAAAGTTTTGTTTATATTTGCCGGTCAAAGTCAGGTTGCAAATGGATTCATTTTTCGACATACAAAATTTCAACCGTTTATTCAACGAATACCACGAACGTTTTATTCGTTTTGCAATAGGCTATGTGAAAGAGAGGCAAACGGCAGAGGATTTCGTGTCGGAAGCTTTCACGGCATTTTGGGAAAATGCCCGTCAACTGTCACCTGACACAAAACCGCCGGCCTATATTCTGACCATTATAAAGAACAAATGCCTCAATCATCTGCAACATCAACAAATACAACAACGTGTGACCACAGCGTTAAAAGATCATTCCGACTGGCTGCTCCAAACAAAGATCAGCACACTGGAAGCGTGCGATCCCGATTTTCTTTTCTCCACGGAAATCCAGCAGATCATCGATTCCACGTTGGATCAATTACCAAAGAAAACACGACAGATATTCCTGATGAGTCGCGACGAAGGGCTTTCGTATAATGTGATTGCACAAAAAATGAATCTCAGTCAGAAATCTATTGAATATCATATCTCCAAAACCCTTGACCTGCTGCGTGACTCGTTAAAAGATTTTTTATCTATTATCCCTGTTCTTTTTACCTTGCTTAGATAACAACGCCATATATAGATATTGTTTCCACAGCCGGTTAGAAAGAACAGAATATAGTAACCAAAACAGGAACACTGAGATCAAGTATGAATCCATGAAAAACAGAGATAACGGCAAATTCTTTTCCTGAAAACTTCAAAATGATCGGGAGAGTAGTATCCATCGTCGTTGCCCCACCCACAGAAATTGGAGCAAGTTTACCAAAATATTTCACAAAAAGTGGAGCAAGCAACAATGCCATTATTTCACGGAGTATATTTGAAAGTAATGCAATGGTACCAAGTTCCGCTCCTTTGTACTCCGTGATAAAGATACTTGATAATGAATAATAACCAAAGCCGCTACCCACAGCCATGGATTCCATAACCGAACGACCGGGAAGCAGAAAGCTTATTATTGCACATCCCAATAGTGTTCCGACAATCGTTGCCACCGGCAGTAGATAGAACCGCGGATTTATCATGGTAAAACGCTTCAGCGTATTGGAATCATTGCCCAAACTCAATCCCACGCAAAACATCAAACAACACAATGCATAAAAACTTATATCATTGTCGACAGCAGAGACCTGAATAATTTCAAAATGACCAAATAGTACACCCAGCACAAAAAAGGAGACAATAACAATACTACTCTTCATGAAGCTCTTTTCTCCTGTTATTAATATATTTCCACAACAACAATGCTACGGCAGCACTACCAAATACCGCAGCAAAAGTAATGATTAAAGCTTCAACCCCTATATTGCCTAGTCCGGAAATAATTTGAGGATTGGCACCCACTTCCAGTCCAAGGATAAACAAAAGAAGCCAGATCAATATTGTAATAATTTTGGAAATATTCCTGAATTCTTTTTTTCGCAACAGAAACCCCAGAATTCCCCCAAATACCATAAAACCAATTGCAATAAACATATTAAAAGATTTATTCAGTTATTTGTTTAAAACGAGCACCTTAACCATATAGGACAAAAGTAAATAAATAATTGGAGATAGAAAACAACTTAATTTTAAAAAAAATCACTTTTTCTTTTAGGGTAATTCGATTTTGGAATGTTATATAAATGTAACAACGTAAATTTAAACGATGGACAAAGAGCTACTATACCGTTTTTTTGAAGACAATACGAGCTATGAGGAGGAAAAGCAGATAAGGCTATGGATGGAGACTTCTGAAGCAAACCGGAAAATTTTCATGCAAGAGCGCAAAATATATAATGCCACACTACTCTCTTCTCCCCATTTCTCAGGAGCAAACAGAAAAGAGCGTACCATTACGTGGTATCGAATTGGCACTGTGGCAGCTACTCTTTTACTTTTATTAACAAGCACACTTTATATACGCACACTAATATATGGGAACAACTCTCCGGAAGAATATAATACACTTGTTGTCCCGGCCGGGCAACGTATTAATCTGATCCTTGCTGACAACACCAACATCTGGCTAAATGCCAATAGTACATTCCGCTATCCTACGGAGTTCTCCAAAAAAGAACGGACTGTTTATTTAGATGGAGAAGCCTATTTTGATGTAAGTAAAGACGATAAAAAACCATTTATGGTAAAAACATCTTCAGGAGATATCAGGGTAACCGGGACCTCATTCAATGTAGAAGCCTATTCGAAATATGGAGGTTTCGAGACCAGCCTGTTCGAAGGAAGTGTGGATATTTACAAGAACGATCATAAACTCACCACATTAAATCCCAATCAGAAGAGTCATCTGGAAGACGGGACATTATATGTAACCCAGATAACCGACAGGGATAAATATCTATGGAAAGAGGGGTTGATCGCTTTCAACAACAAAACACTTGAGGATATTTTAGTCTCACTCGAAAAATATTTTGACGTCCGGATACAGGTCACTATCCACTCATTACCACAACGTACTTATACCGGTAAATTCCGACAATCCGACGGTGTGGATTATGCTTTAAGGGTTTTACAGAAAAGTATCCGATTCTCTTATGAGAGAGATGAAGAAACGGGAATAGTATATATAAAATAATAATTTAATAAAATAGAACGCCTATGTAATGAGCTAATAAATCAACAGAACATTTTCAAATGAAAATGTCCAACCTCAGCAGAAAACTAAAAAAATCGGCAAGCGCTGCAACGCTCGCCGATCGGAAGTTTTCGTCGACACAGCCTAAAATTATCTATGTATCAACTTAAAACAATTACAAATGTATGAAGAAAAACAATGCAACGGGTAGTTATTTAACCGAAAAGGTACCCATTAAACATTTTTTATTGATTATGCGAGTAACCATTATCCTATTATTTGCAAGCGTCTTTTGCGCTATGGCGGAAACGGGGCATGCTCAAAATGCAAAGGTCACAATCAACAAGCGTAATACAACCCTCAAAGAAGTATTAAACGAAATTGAAAGACAAACCGATTATCTTTTCATCTACAACAATGAAGTGGATGAAAATACTACTGTATCAGTAAAAGTTAAATCTGAGGCTGTATCCAAAGTATTAAACGTTATACTGAAAGACAAAAATGTAAACTATTATATTGAGGGAAATCATATTATACTTTCTCTAGAAAGAGAAATGAAAAAAATGTTCAATATTGAAACGAGTGTTACACAGCAACCTCAAAAAAAAGCCATTACAGGGAGAGTTACTGATGAATATGGAGAATCTGTTATCGGAGCAAATATTGTGGAAAAGGGAACGACCAACGGTACCGTTACCGATATAGATGGAAAATTCTCTTTGCTAATTGGAAATAATGCTGATATTCAAGTATCCTATATTGGATATTTGGAACAAACAATAAATGCAAATGGAAAAACCAATCTAAATATTGTATTGATAGAAGACACGAAAGCTCTTGATGAAGTGGTGGTAGTAGGATATGGCACACAAAAGAAAATCAACCTCACTGGTTCAGTGGAAGCAGTTAAAGGAACAGAGTTGATAAAACGGCCGGTAATGAGCACAACGCTAGCATTACAAGGATTGGCCTCTGGTGTTACCATCACGTCTAATTCGGGTCAACCTGGGAAAGAAAATGAAACAGTGAGAATAAGGGGAATAGGCACATTGAACAACAATGATCCTCTCGTTTTAATAGATGGTATCGCCAGTTCACTTAATGCGGTAAGCACTTACGATATTGAAAGCATTTCAATTCTCAAGGATGCGGCGTCTTCATCTATTTACGGATCACGGGCTGCAAATGGCGTTATTTTAATCACTACCAAACGAGCAAAGAATAATCAGTTTTCTGTGAGCCTTACTGGTAATATGAGTTTACAACAGTGTATCGATATGCCGAAGTACCTGGGGTCAATCGACTTTATGGAATTAAATGATCTGGCAACTTCCAATGACACGCGTAATGCTTCTACTGGGGAACCGGGTGGAGTTACATTTGGCGAAAAATTCATCAATAACTGGAAAAACAATATGGAATCTGATCCTTACAGGTACCCCAATACCAATTGGGCCGACGTTGTTTATAGTCAGCCCGCACTTCAGCAACAGTACAATCTGAGTTTTACCGGAGGAACCGATAAACTTAAAGCACTAGCATCACTCAATTTTCAGGATCAAACAGGTATCATCTCAGACATGTACATGAATAAGTATAGTTTCCGATTGAATACAGATTATCAGTTTTCAAAAAAATTCTCTGCCGGGATCGACATAACAGGAAGTTACAGCCTTGTATCTGAACCTTATGCCGCCACTTCAAGTGTGAGTGAAATACACAGGACCCCTGCAATGAATGCACCTACAACACCAAATGGGCTCCCAGCTTTTCCCGAACACGGATCGGCCAATCCATGGGCGATCACACAAGAAAAATATTACGGATATAACAGGGATTGGAGACAAGAGGGGCTGATTAATCTTAAAGCAGGATATGCTCCATTTGAAAGCTTGAGATTTGACTTTTCCGTAGCTCCAAAAGTCAATTATGCCACCAATAAGGTATTTTCTAACCAGATTGATTATTATGATGCTGATGAAGTATTAAGAAACACCAGTCCACAGAAACGGTCTATAGATATGACCAAAGGATATACCTTGAATGCTGATATCAAATTATTGGCCAACTTTAATAAAAGCTTCAATAATCATAATTTCTCAGCTTTAGGCGGATTTCAACAAATAACGAATTATTATGAGTATTTATCGGCCCATAGAGAAGGTTCACTATTTAATTATGAAGAATTTGCCTCTTTCCCGACCATTAACCAAACAGGCAACGGTAATTCAAATGAATGGGCATTGCAATCTTATTTTGGTCGAATCAATTATAACTTCGCGGGAAAATATCTGCTCGAAGCCAACATTCGTTATGATGGTTCTTCCCGTTTCGCCAAAGGATATCAATGGGGAAAATTCCCTTCGTTTTCTGTTGGGTGGCGCTTTTCGCAGGAAGATTTCATGCAAAACATCGAATGGTTAAGCGATGGTAAATTACGCACGTCCTGGGGGCAATTAGGAAATCAGCTTGGCGTGGGTTATTATGATTTTGCCATGAATATCAATTTAAATCAGGCAGCTGTATTTAATCAACAAGTAGCAGATGGCTATGCCGCCGTAAACTATGCGGTAAAAGATCTTACTTGGGAAACAACCACGATGTCAATGATCGGAATTGATCTGGCCTTTCTCAAGAACAAAATAGAATTTATGTTCGACTATTATTATAAGAAGACTACAGACATACTCATGCCAATGGATATTCCTTCAGTAATGGGATATGGAAACTCTCCCTATCAAAATGCCGGTATTGTGGAAAATAAAGGTTGGGACTTGAATATAACTTATAATGACCGCATAGGCGATCTGAACTGGAGAGTTACCGGCACATTGTCTGATGTCCAGAATAAAATATTGGACATGAAGAACATTATAAGCAATTTCGAAATAAATACCAATCGTGAAGGTTACCCGATCAACTCTTTATGGGGTTTACAAGCAGATGGCTTATTCTCTTCATGGAACGTAGCCCAAGCACATACTGTACGTCAATACGGAAGTTTCCTCCAGGGAGGAGATATTAAATATGTAGACCAAATTACAGTAGATAGTGATGGTGACGGGATACCTGATACCGGAGATAAAATATTGAACAGCGAAGATTATACCGTCATAGGAAACACAATCCCACGATATACATACAGCCTGGATTTATCGGTACAATACAAAAATTTCGATATTGCTGCATTCTTTCAAGGTGTGGGCAAACGTGATGGTTATTTGCGTCACAACCAGGCATGGGCTTTCAATAATAACGGTAATGTACAACAATGGCAAAAGGATGGTATGTGGCATGAAGGACAAACTAATGCCAAGTACCCACGTATGTTTAAAGTAAGTGAAAACAATACAGTGACTTCATCATTTTGGGTACAGGATGCATCCTACTTGAGATTAAAGAACCTTCAATTAGGATATACCATTCCGCGAAATGTTTTGAATAGGACTTTCGTGCAAGATATACGATTGTATATTTCATGCAATAATGTATTTACCATCAAGCATATGGTAGACGGAATGGATCCTGAACAAAGCGATTATAATTCTAGTTTCTTATTACCTCTGTTAAGAACATACTCATTTGGTTTTAATTTGAATTTTTAAAAAAATGAAGACATGAATAAGTCAGTAATTATTATAACAATCACTACTATTGTATTTTCCTTCATTGGATGTACAGACATATTGGAGAAGTATCCTTTAGATACCCCCTCACAGGAGACATTTTGGACAAAAGCAGTTGAAATTGAGCGAGGTATCAATGCCTGTTATAGCTTTTTACAGGAAACATCAAATAATGACAACCTTTTTCCTCTTGTGCTAGACTGTTTTACAAATAGTGGCTATATACGTCTCGCTGGTGACTTTAAAACTATCGCTATGGGGGATCATGATGACAGAAATGGTCAGATTGTCAGCACCTGGATGAGAGCCTATCAAGGGATAGGGAGATGTAATGTTATGCTGAAACTCATTGAAGATAAGGCTTCATTACTTACAGATGCCCAAAAAAAGCAATTCAGAGGTGAAGCACTTTTCTTTCGTGCATACTATCACATGCGGTTAATTTTCTATTTTGGAGATGTACCGTTGATAACATCACCCGTTGAAACAGTTTCTGAAGGTGTGAATTTAACTCGTACACCCAAAGAGCAAGTATACCAGCAAATTATGGATGATTTTACTGAAGCTGCAGGTTTGCTGGAACTTCAGTATACTAATGCTACCGATATTGGGAGAGTAACACGTGGTACGGCAAATGCATATAAAGCGAGGGCAGCACTTTATTTCAGCGATTTTGATACCGCAGCCAAAGCAGCCAAAGCCGTAATAGAATCTGGCGTTTATCAACTCTATCCTAAATATGGTGATTTGTTTGTATCTAAAGGTCTGTGGGATACCGATAATAAGGAAATTCTATTGAAAAGGGAATACAGTGCCACGCTTCCATCTTATCATTCATTACCTATCGTATTACAAGGTCGTATGCCAACCGGGGGATGGAGTTCTTTTGTTCCATCTCAACAACTCGTTGACTCATACTATTGTATAGATGGAAAAAATATTGCTGAATCTCCTCTTTTTGATAAAGCCAACCCTTTCGATAATAGAGATCCTAGGTTAGCTTTAACGATTATCTTACCGGGTTCCCGATTTGGCAGGTATAAATATGAAACTCACATCGACAGTACACAAACATGGGATTATGAGTCTAATACCAGTGTGCCAAATGGTAATTGTTATACTGCCAGTCCCGTTGCCGTTTCACATACAGGATATCTTTTCAGGAAATATAACGATGAAGAATATATTTCAAAGAGAACACAAGGTGATTACCCAATTATACTCTGCAGGTATGCCGAAGTATTATTAACTTACGCCGAAGCTAAAATTGAATTAGGTGAAATAGATCAGTCTGTAATCGAGGTTATTAATTCAATTCGAAGGGATCGGGATGATGTGAAAATGCCACAGTATACGTTGTCCGATTTAACCGATCAGAATAAGGCCCGACTCATAATTCGTCACGAACGTAAAATTGAACTGGCTTTTGAAGGTTTTAGATATCATGATCTAAAAAGGTGGGGATTAGCAAGCACATATGGTAATCAACCCGTTTTAGGACGTGCATTCAAGGGTTCATATAGCGAATGGCCTGAAGTATCATTTGATATTAATGGTGAGCCAGTATACGATTATAATAATTACAGAGCCTTTACCAGTTATCCCGATTATCGTATAGTAGAGCACCGATTATATACAGTGGGTAAGCATGAACTCTGGCCAATCCCTCAACGTGATCTAAATATAAATCCGAATTTAGTCCAAAACCCTGGCTATTAATCTATAATTAAACAGGACGTATAGATTCTTTATACGTCCTGCTATTACTTTTTTCTATGTTATGATATAATTATTCAATTGAACCGATTGTCATAAGGATTACATCTTGCAAATCATCAAACAGCGTATATCCTATTATTTGGTTTCTCATTAAAAAAAAGCAAATCATGAAACAATTTTTAATATTCATCGTCTTATTCAATACAATTAATTTCATAATGTGTACGCGCGAACCAACGCCAATACAAATTGATGCTGATTTTCCTGGAGGAAATATTATTGTAGACAGTATTTATGGTGACACAATCTTTCTACGACAAGATCTTCGAGATACGGAAGGAAATTGGTTTTATTGGTCTTTTCGTATTCGAGGAGCGGCAAATAGAACGTTGAACTTCAATTTTTCAAATGGAGCAGTAATAGGATCAAGGGGGCCAGCCATAAGTACTGATGAAGGTGTTTCATGGAGATGGATTGGCGATCTCGGATATTCTGACACTAAATTTCAATATACTTTTGGGTCGGAAGAGAATGATGTATACTTCAGTCAAGGAATGAATTATACCGAAAAGGATCTTGACCGATTTTTACAGAAACACAAAGATCATCCAAATCTGAGATTAGAAACGCTTTGTATCTCAAAAAAAGGCCGTAAGGCAGAGCTACTACGGATCTCAAACAAAGATAAAAAACCAGATTTCAAGATATTCTTATCAGCGAGGCATCACTCTGGTGAGATGATGGTTTCTTATGCTTTAGAAGGTATTATTGATATGGTATTATCTAATACAGAAGAAGGTAAATGGCTGAGAGATCATGGGGATTTTTTTATTGTTCCGTTTGTTGACAAAGATGGAGTTGAAGATGGGGATCAAGGTAAAAACAGACGTCCACACGATCACAATCGCGATTATAATTTAAGAATTTATCCGGAAATTAGTGCAATTACTATGCAAGTTCCAGAATGGATAGACAATAAACCTGTATTTTTCCTTGACATGCATTGTCCTTGGCTACGAGGAGGCAGTGACGGAGATCATCCCGATAAGGGAAATGAATTTGTTTTTTTCACAGGGAATAACCCTACCAATGACACAGGGAATTTTGTGGAGAAACTGCATCGATTTAGCTCTATTTTAGAATTGTCCAACAAGGGAAGTATCCCCTACAAAGTTTCATTTAACCTACTGTATGGATCATCCTGGAATACCGCGGCAAATAGAAAGAGATCTGATTTACAGTCTTCCAGTGATTGGGGTAGGACATTGCCTAATGCGGTTTTTGCATCATCAATAGAAATTCCTTTTGCCAATGCTTCGGGTGTAGTGGTTGACGCACAATCGTCTCATGAACTGGGACAAAATTTAGCAATTGCTATCAAAATTTATCTTGAAAGTTTGGAGTAAGATAATAAGATGTTTTATTTTGAAGAGGCTGAGAAGTTTGCAAGGTAAAGAGAAATTTCAAAAAATGACTATAAATAAAATATTTTAAAAGAATAAGCATCGAGGAACACTGTTCCAATTATTATGGATGCTTACAAGAGATTAGCAGTAGTAAAATTTAAATGTAGAATATTATGACGATTAATAGAAGACAATTTTTAAGGACATCTTTAGCTGGAGGTTCATTGGTATTGGGAAGTAAATTAAATGGAATTAACTCATTGAACTCGGAGCTTGCAAATATCAGTAGCTCTGATGCAGAGTATCCACCTTCTCAAGGTAAATCGGTATTAGGATTACGTTGTGCTCCGATTCCAACCGTGCGGATAGGAGTTGTAGGATTGGGACGAGGAGGAAGTGCGGTGGACAGGTTAAGCAATATCCAAGGTACAGAAATAGTGGCTCTATGCGACCTGAATCTGGAACGCATCAAAAGCAGCCAGAAAACTCTGAAAAAAAATAATCGCAAGGAAGCAGCCATTTATACGGGAGACGAAGATTGGAAAAAAATGTGCGAGCGTGACGATATTGATTTGATCTACAACGCCACCCCCTGGGTATTGCATGTCCCTATCGCATTGTATGCCATGGATCACGGTAAACATGTAGCAATAGAAGTGCCGGCTGCGCTCACCGTTAAAGATTGTTGGGCATTGGTAAACAAGGCTGAAGAGAAACAATTACATTGCATGATGCTCGAAAATTGCTGTTACGACTTTTTCGAATTAGCAACCCTTAACATGGCACGTAAGGGATTATTAGGCGAAATTATACACACCGAGGGGGCTTATATTCACGATTTACGCAGTTCGAAATTTGATGGGTATTACAAACACTGGCGATTGGAGTACAGTAAGTATCATACGGGGAATCCGTATCCCACACACGGATTAGGCCCCATTGCCCAAATACTGGGAATAAATCAGGGAGACCGAATGGAATATCTGTCTTCGGTTTCAAGCAATCAATTCGGACTGGGTCTCTGGGCAAAAGAGAATTTAAAAGATGATGAACGAATCACTTTGTCAGAGAGATATATGTTGGGAGATATGAATACTACCATTATCCGTACGGCCATGGGTAAAAGCATAATGATTCAGCATGACACCACTTCTCCGCGCCCATATTCCCGGATTCACCTGGTACAGGGGACAAAAGGTATGGCCGTAAAATATCCGGACGAGAAAGTAGCGATACAGCCCGATACCCACTCTTTCCTGAAACAAGGGGACCAGAAAGATATCTTATCCCAATACGAACATCCATTAAGTAAGTATATCGGGGAACGCGCAAGACAGGTAGGAGGCCATGGCGGGATGGACTTCATCATGGACTGGCGTTTGATCTACTGTTTACAAAACGGTTATCCATTGGATCAAACTGTATATGATGCCGCTTCATGGTCATCCCTGGTAGAACTGACAGAACGCTCTGTATTAAATCAAAGCAACTCTGTTGCAATTCCCGATTTTACCCAGGGAGCCTGGAGAGATTACAAACCTTGGCCCCTAATTGATATGGACAAAGTTCTACATGGTTAAGTAATTAATAGAGGTCCATCGTCAATTAAGGAACGAGCCAGTAACTATTTAAATTTTGTATAATTATAGAACGAACATGCAAAGTATGAGAAAAAGTATAATTTGTATATTAGCCTCTTTGTTTGTCTTCAGTATCATGGGACAAACAAAATGGCATAATCCGATGGAAACAAATTTTTCCGTAATCCAGAATCAGGGATGGACAGAAGAAATAGGAAAAAGTTATCATCGATTGCCTGAAAGGGCGAAAACTCAAGTCAGAGAGGGTGTATGGGATCTCTCTGAAAATGCAGCGGGACTGGCAATCCATTTTTACACAAATGCCTCAAAAATTGAAATCCGATATGGAGTAAGTGGCAGTTTTTCCATGCCTCATATGCCTTCTACCGGGAAATCGGGTGTTGATCTCTATGCAATCGACTCTGATGGAAAATGGAGAGTACTCACAGATAAATACAGGTTTGGAGACACAATCTCTTACACTTATGAGAATCTTAAACGGAGTGAATATCACAAAGAAGGATTCGAATACAGGCTCTTTCTTCCGTTATACAATAGTGTCACTTGGATGGAGATCGGCGTGCCTGATTCGGCTTCATTGTCCTTTATCCCGGTATTAAAAAAGAAACCGATTGTAGTATACGGAACCTCTATCGCACAGGGGGGATGCGCATCGCGTCCTGCAATGGGGTGGACAAATATTCTCTCCCGAAAGCTGGATCTTCCTGTTATTAATCTGGGGTTTTCAGGAAGTGGCCCCTTAGAGAAAGAAATGGTCGATCTTATCAGCGAGTTGGACGCCTCCCTGATCATCTATGATTGTTTACCCAATATGGGGGCACTTTCAACCGAGGAAGTAAAAAAAAGGACAACTTACGGTGTATCAGCCATACGGATCAAGAACGATATTCCAATATTAATCACAGATCATATCGGTTACAGAAACGATCAGATGAATATCCATACAAAAGAATCTGCTGACCGTTTGAATAAGGCCTCACGGGAAACATTCGATTCACTGAAAAAGGTTGGTATTAAAAATTTATATTATCTCGACAAGGAGAACATTCTCTTTCCAGAAGATGGATGCGTAGATAATATACATCCGAACGACCTGGGTATGCAAGTATATGCCGATGCCTATGAAAGGGTGATCCGTGAGATCCTCAATGTACCGGAAGGAAAGTTGAGTACTACACGGCCTGTCAGTCAGAGAAGGGAACCGGGTGTATACGAATGGAAAGAAAGACACCTGAATAAACTTGAAGCTATCAAATCCAATCCTCCCAAGAAAGTAATTATTGGAAATTCCATCATCCATTATTGGAACGATGAACCAGGATGGGCTAATGCTCCTGAAACCTGGCGAAACCATATGGAACCCGTTGGTTTTTTTAATTTGGGTTTTGGATGGGACAGAATAGAAAACGCCTTATGGAGAGTTTTCCATGGAGAGTTGGATGGTTATAAAGCCGAAGAGGTCGTCGTGATGATCGGGACCAATAACATTGAATTGAATAACGACGAGGAGATTGTGGAGGGGTTGCGATTCCTTCTGCAACAGATTGAGGTGAGACAGCCCACCGCAACCATAAAAATGGTTGGAATACTCCCTAGAAGATCGAAAGAATTGAGAATAAAAAAATTAAACCGATCAATCGAATCAATGACTGAACAGCACAACTGGCATTTTATCGATGTAGGGGAGAAGTTAACAAAAAATGGCAGAATTGATGAAACACTCTTTATAGATGGATTGCATCCCAACAAAAAAGGATACGCCCTCATCGCACCACTATTGGTTCGTTAATTGATCATCGAATAACGAATCGAAACAATAGTGATCATATTTGTCCAAAAGGCGATGGTTGTCTTTTATTTTTATTACAAACAGAAAAGAATTTAAACAATTTACTTATAATTACTTGACTCTTTTTCCAATCTCAAATATTTACATATGAAATCGAACGTAACATTTTTTTATTTTTTATTATTCTTCTACACTCACTCGGTATATAGCCAAACTATCTTTATCGAAGCCGAAAACTTTAACGACAAGGGGGGATGGGTTATTGACCAACAGAGCATGGAGGTTATAGGTTCATCTTATTTGATGGCACACGGGCTAGGTGTTCCTGTTCAGGATGCGACAACAATTATAAAGGTTCCCAAAAATGGGAACTACAAAGTTTGGGTAAGAACAAGAAACTGGACTGCATCATGGACTCCAACAGAAAATCCCGCAGGGAAATTTCAGTTATTGTTTAATGACCAATTACTAACAAAAACTTTATTTGGAACTGAAGATGCGAAATGGCACTGGCAAGATGGAGGAATAGTTGCCTTGGAAGAGGGAGAACTAAAGCTGTCGCTGCATGATATGACTGGTTTCAATGGAAGGTGTGACGCAATTCTATTAACAAACAATGTAAAATTCACACCTCCGAATGATAACAAAGCCCTGTCTGTTTTCAGGAAAAAATCATTAAATTTCAATAAACCTCATTTCGTTGGCAAGTATGATTTAGTA
>Ga0265293_10007740_pt1 | contig 16359 bp, 13 predicted proteins | sample Munlanlewell138R_FD_192505 | JGI IMG/M metagenome (GOLD analysis project Ga0265293, IMG submission 192505) | Leachate microbial communities from a municipal landfill in Southern Ontario, Canada - Leachate well 138R | ecosystem: Engineered > Solid waste > Landfill > Unclassified | place: Canada...
GCGTAGCTTGTCATGGTGGTGCTCCCGAGTGGTGATGAATGTGAAGGGTTGATGACAAAAAGTTGCGCGCATTTTGCAAACTGTGACATGATTTACAAAATTTATTTTTATTATTTTTGGTATTCACCATATGAATATAAGCCGGATTGACCTCAATCTGCTGGTCTACCTGGATGTGCTGTTGAGGGAGGGGAATGTGACCCGGGCAGCAGAACAGCTGGGCCTCAGCCAGCCCGCAATGAGCAATGGCTTGCGCCGTTTAAGAGACCTGTTCAACGACCCACTGCTGGTGCGCACCAGCGACGGTATGACACCTACCGACCGGGCGCGAGAGCTGCAACCCTTGGTGCGCGAGGCGTTGCTGTCCATTGAGCGGGCAGTCGAGCCAAAGTCAGGTTTTGACGCTGCCAATGAGCAGCGAGTGTTTCGCCTGATGGTATCGGACTACACCGAGTGCACCTTGATCCCGGTGTTGCTGGATCGCCTGCAGGCGGAAGCACCGGGCATCGTGCTGGATGTATTGGCACCCGGCGACATGAGCTACGAGGATGTGGAGAGGGGGAGGGTGGATATGGCCATCAACCGCTTTGATACCTTGCCGCAGGCCTTTCACCAGATGGTGTTGTGGAAGGATCAGTACGTATGCATGCTCAACGTGAACAATCCGGTGTTGAAAAACTTTACCCTTGAGAACTATCTGGCGGCGCCTCATGTCTGGGTGAGCAAGACGGGTATGGGCGCCAGCCGCGGCATCAATCCGGAAAATTCGCGGCGTCTCGGCTGGGTGGATACTGCGCTGCGCCAGATTGGCAAGCAGCGCCAGATCCGTGTCTATACCCGCCACTATTTGTCGGCGATGGTGCTGGCGCAGCAGAAAAACGTCGTGGTTACTCTACCCAGCAAAGCGGCGCGTATCTTTAAAAACACCCGTGATGTGGCCATTCTCAAGCCGCCTTTCCGGGTGCCGCCCATTGAGCTGACCATGGCTTGGTCACCGCTGTTACAGCATCACCCTGCACACCAATGGATGCGCCGGCTGGTGACGTCGGCAGCCAAAGAGATCGTCGAAATTGATCGCCGCGACCCCTTCTGGAAGTAGCGACAGCGTTACTCGATAGCACTGCTTGCAGTGAATGCCAGCTACTCAGGAACAAGATGGCGGGAGGAATAACTGAGAATCCAGCGCGGCAGGGAAGAGGTGCCGACAGCCAGTATTCATAAGATTTATATCCTGTATAAATAAAATAATCTGGATCAATCTGTCATGGGGACTAAAATTCGCGCTCCATGCGGTGGGTTCTGAGGCTCACCGCCATTTGTTTCAAAAGGGAGCCCCCATGACCAGCCAGCAAGCCACCCCCGTGAGCGATTACCTGTCCATTGAAAATCTGCATATTGATCGCGAGCTCTACCGCTTTGTGGATGAGGCCGCAGTGGGTACTGGTGTGGATACGGCACTGTTCTGGAAGGGTTTTTCGGCATTAGTCCATCAGTTTTCACCCACCAATCACGAGTTGTTGGCACGCCGCGACAGTCTGCAGGTCCAGATCGACGAGTGGCATCAGGCGCGTCGTGGACGTCCTCACGATGTAGCTGAATACCGAGATTTTCTGGAGCAGATCGGCTATCTGCGCCCCGAGGGTAGTCCCTTTTCTATTGATGTCACCAATGTGGATGCCGAGATGGCTACCCTGGCCGGCCCCCAGTTGGTCGTACCGGTGATGAATGCCCGCTTTGCTCTCAATGCGGCCAATGCCCGCTGGGGCAGCCTGTACGATGCCCTGTATGGCACCGATGTTATTGCTGAGGAAGGGGGCTGCGAAAAGGGCGCCACCTACAACCCGCGCAGGGGCGAGAAAGTGATCGCTGCTGGCCGGGAGTTTCTCAGCACCTATTTCCCCCTGCTTGAAGGTGACTACGCACGGGCTTCGGGTTTTTACCTCATCAATGAGCAGCTCTATGTCATCATTGAAGGCGGCCATGCCGTGCAGTTGCGCGATCCGGCTCAATTCCGTGGTTATCAGGGCGATCCCCAGAACCCGTCACTAATTTTATTGCGCAACCACGGTTTGCATGTGGAGCTGCATATCGATCGTCAAGGACGTATCGGTAGCAGCGACAGCGCTGGCATCGACGATATCGTGTTGGAAGCTGCACTCACCACCATCATGGATTGCGAGGACTCCATCGCAGCGGTGGATGCAGAGGACAAGGTTCAGGTCTACCGCAACTGGCTGGGCCTGATGAAAGGCGATCTGACGGAAACCGTTACCAAAGATGGCAGCTCCTTTGTGCGGACCCTCAACCCGGATCGCCACTACCTGGATCCGCGTGGCAATGCTATTTCGCTACCGGGGCGCAGCCTGATGTTGGTGCGCAACGTTGGACTGCTGATGACCACGCCAGCGGTACTCGACAGGGATGGGCGGGAAATCCCCGAAGGCATACTCGATGCGGCTATCACCAGCCTGGCGGCGCTGCACGATCTGCGTGGCGATTCAGCGTCTGACTCTGACCAGAAAGTGCGCAACTCTCGCCGCGGCAGTGTCTATATCGTCAAGCCCAAAATGCACGGTCCCGACGAAGTGGCGTTTAGCTGCGCACTGTTCGCCCGTGTTGAAACTCTGCTGGGGCTGCCGGTCAATACACTGAAAATCGGCATTATGGACGAAGAGCGGCGCACCAGTGCCAACTTGCTGGAGTGCATCCGCATTGCCCGCGAGCGGGTAGTGTTTATCAATACCGGCTTTCTGGATCGCACTGGTGACGAGATTCACACCAGCATGGAAGCCGGCCCTTTTGCGCCCAAGAATGAGTTGAAGAATCTTCCCTGGATCAGCGCCTACGAAAACGCCAATGTCGCGGTGGGACTGGCCTGCGGCTTTCGGGGGCAGGCGCAGATCGGCAAGGGCATGTGGGCCATGCCCGACAATATGGCAGCGATGATGGAGGCCAAGATCGGTCATCCACGGGCCGGGGCCAATACTGCCTGGGTGCCGTCGCCGACGGCCGCGACACTGCACGCCATTCACTACCATGCCGTCGATGTGGGCGCGGTACAGGCGCCGCTGGCGGCGGTGCTCAAGCGCGATCTCGACGCCATGCTGACCATCCCCCTGCTGGGAGATAGATCACTGACCGCCGAGGAGATTCGCCGCGAGCTGGATAACAATATCCAGGGTATTCTCGGTTATGTGGTGCGCTGGGTGGACCAAGGCATCGGCTGCTCCAAGGTGCCGGATATCGACAATGTGCCCTTGATGGAAGACCGCGCCACTCTGCGTATTTCCAGTCAGCACCTGGCCAACTGGTTGTACCATGGCATCTGTACTCAAGAGCAAGTGACGGACAGCCTGTTGCGCATGGCTGCAGTGGTTGATGCGCAGAATGCCGGTGATCCACTCTACCGAGCCATGGCGACGGATCCGGACAGCAGTCTGGCCTTTGCCGCCGCGCGCGACTTGATTTTCAAGGGCCGCGAGCAGCCCAGTGGCTATACCGAGCCGTTGCTGCATGCATACCGGCAGCGCATCAAGCGTCAGGCTTAATAGAGGCTGAACGCGCGAAACTGACGATTAGCTGGCTTGGTTATTGCCAGCTAATCGTCGCTCTGAGCGCTGCCGAGTTCTGTCCGCTGGCGCCTTTCAGTGTCGGTGGCAAGCGATGAGTGGTGTTGCTTGCGATGATTTAACGGGAGGCGCATGGCGTGGTGAGGAATGCCCACATCGTCAAATTCCTCTCCACAAACAACAAAGCCAAACTTTTCATAAAAGGGCAGGGCATGGGTCTGGGCGTCCAGCACCAGGGTGTCGATTCCGGCTTCGTGGGCGTGTTTGATGATCGCCCGCAGCAGGCTCGCTCCTACTCCAGTACCGCGGTGGTCGCTGAGTACCGCCATGCGACCGACACGGTTGCCTACCAGCCGTGCGGTGCCCATTGCCACGGACTGGGTGTTTAACGCGACCCAATGCAAGGCCGCGGGATCATCGCTGTCGATTTCTGCTTCCAGAGGCACTCCTTGTTCGATGACGAAAACCTGGTGGCGGATCGCCGTGAGCGCACTGCGGCTGCGACACCAGCTCGTCTGCTCGACGCGGATCGGGGAAAACTCAAGGAGGTCACTCATAGGGCGTCCAATCTGTGGGTCTCTGCCTAGCCTCGGAATAATGCTCCTGCCGTTATACCATGTCGCCCAGTGGCGAAACAGTTTTCGCCGACAAGCTGTGTCGAGGACCGTGTTATGAGAAGAGTTATGTTCACTGCCCTGTTGGGTTTTGTCCTGTCGCTGAGTGTATTCGCCGACGAGGTGGCGTTTATTCAGTATCAAGACCGCTTTCACCCCGTGCTGGGCCAGGGTGGCATGGTAGTGTCTCAAGAGACGTTGGCCAGCAGAGTAGGGGCCGATATTCTCGCTGCTGGCGGCAATGCGGTGGATGCAGCGGTGGCCACTGGCTTTGCTCTGGCGGTTACGCTGCCGCAGGCCGGCAACCTGGGCGGCGGTGGCTTTATGCTGGTGCACTTGGCAGAGACCGGTAAGACCATTGCCATCGACTATCGCGAAATGGCACCGGCGCGAGCCCATCGCGATATGTTTCTCGACAGCGATGGCAACGCCGATGCACAGCAGGCCCGCTTTAGCGCCTTGTCGACGGGAGTGCCCGGCACCGTTGCCGGACTGATTCACGCCCAGCAACACTACGGCTCTCTGCCGCTCAAGCGCGTCTTGGCGCCAGCTATAACACTGGCAGAAAAGGGTTTTAGCGTCAGTTATCCGTTGAGCTACTCCCTGCAGCGGGCGCAGTCGCGGCTGTCGCAGCAGGGTGCAGCGCGAGCTTATTTTCTCACTGATGAGGGTTCGGCATTGCCGCCGGGACACCGCTGGGTACAAAAGGATTTGGCTGCCACCTTGAAGCGCATAGCTCGCCACGGTGCTGATGATTTCTACCGCGGTCGCACTGCCGATTTGATCGTGGCGGAGATGGAGCGCAGCGGTGGTCTGATCAGCCACGATGACCTGGCGAATTACCAGGTGGTCGAGCGCGAGCCGGTAGTGGGTAGCTACCGGGGGCTGGAAGTCATCTCTATGCCGCCGCCGTCATCCGGCGGTATTCACCTAGTGCAGATGCTCAATATACTGGAGGGCTGGGATCTCGCCGCCGAGGGGCACAATAGCGCGGGTTACCTGCACCGCCTGATTGAGGCCATGCGCCGCGCCTACGCCGATCGCAGCAAGTACCTCGGCGATCCGGATTTTGTCCAGGTGCCGGTTGCCGAGCTGATCGACAAGGCTTATGCCGAGCGCCTGCGAGAGGGGATCGACCTTGAGCGTGCCACGCCGTCCAGTGAGGTGGCGCCGGCGCTGAAGCCGGTTGCCGAAAGCCCTCAAACCACTCACTACTCGGTATGGGACGAGGCCGGCAATGTGGTGACCAACACCTATACACTGAACTTTTCCTACGGCAACGGCATTGCCGTGAGCGGTGCGGGATTCTTGCTCAACAATGAGATGGATGACTTTTCCTCCAAGCCGGGCGCCCCCAACGCTTTTGGTCTATTGGGCGACGAAGCCAATGCTATCGAGCCGGGCAAGCGGCCGCTGTCGTCGATGACGCCCACGCTGGTGTTGCGCGACGGCGTGCCGGTGCTGGTTACCGGAGGACCTGGAGGCAGCCGCATCATCACCTCGGTATTGCAGCTAATCCTCAATCAGGTGGATTTCGGCATGAATGTGGCAGAGGCCACCGCCGCCCCCCGTATCCATCACCAATGGTTCCCTGACGCGGTGGATGTGGAGCCTGGTATCAGCCCTGATACCATCAACCTGCTGCGGGCGAAGGGCCATGACACCAGAACCTCTGGCTGGGCCATTGGTCGCACCCAATCGATTACCCGACAGCAAGGGTTGTTTCAGGGGATGACAGACTACCGCTGGCCGGGCGGCAGTGCCGAGCCTGCCAGGTAGCCCAGGCGGGGCAGACCTTTGGCTGGCAGAGACTAAATAGCACCTAAAGCCCCGCTGAAATATTGCTATCCAGCGCAATTTAAAGGCGATTCGTCTACTCCGGGTGGGCTTTGTGGTAAATTTGCGCCCCTGTTTGCTGCCGGGGCGGTGACGTTATCTGCCCCGGCCCGCTCCCTACCAGAAAAGGTTGCCGGCCTAGCGTGGCCGGAATCGCGTTATTGAAATCGAGGTTGCATGTCCCATTTTGCCCGTGAAGTCGCCAAGCGACGCACATTTGCCATTATTTCGCACCCCGATGCGGGAAAGACCACTATCACCGAAAAACTGCTGCTGTTTGGACAGTTGATCCAGGTGGCGGGGACCGTGAAGGGTAAAAAGAGCGATCGTCACGCGACATCGGACTGGATGGCGATGGAGAAGGAGCGCGGTATCTCCGTCACCTCGTCGGTGATGCAGTTTCCTTACAGTGATCGCGTTATCAACCTGCTCGATACCCCCGGACACGAAGACTTCTCCGAAGACACCTATCGAACCCTGACAGCGGTGGACTCGGTGCTGATGGTGATCGATGGCGGTAAAGGGGTGGAGGAGCGCACCATCAAGCTGATGGATGTCTGTCGGCTGCGGGATACACCAATTCTCAGTTTTATCAACAAGATGGATCGCGATATTCGCGATCCTATCGAAGTGTTCGACGAGATAGAATCCGTGCTGAAGATCGTCGCCGCGCCGATCAACTGGCCGTTGGGCATGGGCAAACAGTTCAAGGGTATCTACAACCTCTATACCGACACCATCCACGTCTTTCAGCCCGGCAAGGGGCATACAATCCCCGAGGATATCCGCATCCAGGGCCTGGACAGCGACGAGGCCAGAGAGCTGCTGGGATATGATTATCAGGAAACCTGTGACCAGATTGAGCTGGTGCGGGGAGCAACTTACGAGTTTGACCTGGAAGCCTATCTGCGCGGGGAAATGACCCCGGTATTTTTTGGGACCGCGCTGGGGAATTTCGGAGTGCGGGAAATGCTCGACCACTTTGTGCAGTGGGCTCCGGGGCCTCGCGATCGCGCTACGGAGAATCGCATCGTCCAGGCCAATGAAGAAAAGTTCAGCGGTTTTGTGTTCAAAATCCAGGCCAATATGGACCCCAAGCACCGCGACCGCATCGCCTATCTGCGCATTTGCTCAGGCACTTACACGCGGGGCATGAAAATGCGCCATGTGCGGATTGGCAAGGATGTACGCATCGCCGATGCGGTGACCTTTCTGGCCGGCGAGCGCGAGCATGTGGACGAAGCGATGGCCGGTGACATCATTGGGCTCCACAACCACGGCACGATCCAGATCGGCGATACTTTTACCGAGGGTGAAGAGCTCAAGTTTACCGGGGTGCCTCATTTTGCCCCAGAGCTGTTCCGCCGCATTCGTATGCGAGACCCGCTCAAGGCCAAACAGCTAAACAGGGGCTTGCAGCAGCTGTCGGAAGAGGGTTCCACCCAGGTATTTTTCCCGATCAACAGCAACGAAATGATCGTGGGTGCAGTGGGGCAGTTGCAGTTTGACGTGGTGGCTTACCGCCTCAAGGATGAATACGGTGTGGACGCTCTCTACGAAGCGGTGAATGTACATACTGCACGCTGGGTAGAAGGCCCCCACAAGGAAGTGCAGAAGCTGAAGGACAGGGCGGGAGACAACCTGGCCATTGATGGCGGTGGTCATCTCACCTACCTGGCTCCCACCCGGGTCAATCTCAGCCTCACCGAAGAGCGGTATCCCGAGTTACAGTTCCTGGCCACTCGCGAGCATTGACAGCGAGGCGGGTGTGGTCGCTGATTTTTCGATACCGGCTCATCATCGCGCCTATCGTCCATCCAGGGTGCGCAAGTTCAGCCGATGGTTGCTCACCCGTCGCGGCTGGCGTATCGAAGGTGATCTTCCGGCAGCCGAGAAGATGATTCTGGCGGTAGGCCCGCATACCTCCAATTGGGACTTCTTTGTCGCCGTAACCGCCATGCTGGCCCTGGATATGCGTATTTACTGGCTGGGCAAGCATAGCCTGTTCCGTTGGCCGCTCAGCGGATTACTGATTCGCCTCGGTGGCATCGCGGTGGATCGCAGCAATACCACGGGTGTGGCCGAGCAGATCGGCCAGCGCTTGCGTAACGCCGATGAGATGCTGATTGCCATCACTCCCGAAGGGACCCGCCGAAAAGTTGCCCAGCTCAAGACCGGGTTTTCGCGCATTGCCCGGGCGGGAGGTTGCCAGGTGCTGCCGGTCACCCTGGATTTTTCCCGCAGGGAAATCCGTCTCCACGAGCCGTTCGAACCGGGGGAAGATCCAGAGGCAGATGCCGCACGGGTCCGCACGGTATTCGCCACCGCCACACCGCGACATCCCGATAACTTTTGACACTGGACTCTTCAGTTGCTGCGAGTTGGCTAGGGGCCTCAGCATAGCCCCGAAAAATTGCCTACACTTTCCTTGAAGTCTGAGTCAGGGAGGGCAGCGAATGCATACCCCCAGAATGACCCATGTGGCTCTCCATGTGCGCGATCTTGATGCTTGTGTGGCCTTCTACCGGGATTATTGCGGTATGGAGGTGATCCACCGCCGCGAGGCGGGGGCCAAGTCGATTGTGTGGATGGCGGAGCCGGGGCGCGAACGCGATTTTATTTTTGTCCTCATGAACCAGGGCCGGGATTTGGAACTGCCGGGTGATGACTACCGCCATTTTGGCTTTGCGGTGGCAAGTCGAGAAGAGGTTGACGCGGTTACCCGCCGGGCCGAGGCTGACGGTTGCCTTGTGTGGGAGCCCAGGGATGAACCCTGGCCGGTCGGTTACTACTGTGGCTTGCGGGATCCGAACGGTAACTTTGTTGAGTTCAGCTACGGCCAGCCGCTGGGTCCCGGTGCCAGTGACCAGGACGCGGCTGAGATTGGTAAGTTAAAAAGTTAATATTAATAATTACTTACCGGGTTTTCTTCACCTGAATGCTAGCAATGCCGTTCTGCTGCAGCAGGTTGCGAGCAGTGGCCAGGCTCTGGGTGTTGTCGAAGGGGCCGACCTGTACGCGATGCCAGGTTTCGCCTGGCCTCAGGTTGACGGTTTCCACCCGTGCGCGCAAATTGAGCAGCAGCAACCTGGCGCGCAGGTTGTCGGCATCGGCAGCACTTTTGAAGGAGCCAGCCTGGAGCAGAAAGACTTCCCGCGACGGCTGTGTTGAGCTGGTGGTGGAAACTTGTGGAGCCGGTGTGGGTGCGGTTGTTTTAACCGCTGGTGCGGATGGTGCTTGTGCTGTTGTAGCCGTAGAAGCGGGCGGGGTTGTCGCCACAGGCTGCGACGGTGGTGTGACTGGGGCGGGCTGTTTGCTGGGCTGCTCCGCCACTTTTTTGTCGGCATCATCGCGCGACTGGCTGGGTGGTGGCAGAGTCGGGGGCGGCAGCGACGCCGTGGCGGCGGGTTGGGGAGTACCGTCGTCGTTAAGTATGACCTCGCTTTCTTTGAGCAGTGTATAGAAGTCGAAACGCGGGCGCGGAGCATTGGTGTCCTGTTCAACCTCGGTGGCTTCAGGAACAGCCTCCACAATCTCCTCTTTGGCCGGTGTTGGCCGGTAGCTGATAACGGCCATTATCAGGGCGCCAACGAGGATGCCAGCCACCATCCACAACCAGCCGGGCAAGGTTTTGCGGGAGGGCTGGCGGCGGGTGTTGCGCGCTGGTGTGGTGCGTTTGGGTTGTTTGGCGTAATCGCGGGTCATGGCTCTTCGAATCAGTTACAGGCATGGCGATTGTAGGGGTACACCGCCGAACTGTCAGCTTTTGCTGACAGGGGAAGGCATATTGGCACACTACAGCATGTCCTGGGGGTCGACGTCCACCGACCAGCGCACGTGCCGGGCGTCTTTGTCTGCTTCGAGCCATTGACAGAGGGCGCTGAGCAGAGGGTGCAATAGTCGGCGCTGGTCGGCGCACAATGATAGCTGGAAGCGGTAGCGGTTGTTGCGGCGCTCCATGGCTGAAGGCAGGGGCCCTAAGTAGCGCAGTGCCGGGGTGGGCGGCGACAGTCGCTCCGCTTCCTGTCGCAGGCGCTGCAAAAGCTGTTCCGCTGCCTGTGGGTTTTCAGCTTCCGCACGCACCAGGGCCAGGTGGCTCCAGGGTGGCAGGTCGGCGAAGCGGCGCTGGGCCAGCAAATCAGTGGCAAAGGCGGCGTAACCATCGCTGGTGAGCCGGGTGATCAGGGGGTGATCGCACAGGTGGCTTTGGAGTAGCACCGTGCCTGCCTGCTGTTCACGACCGGCGCGACCGGCAACCTGAGTGATCAGCTGCCCCATTTTTTCGGTGGCTCGGAAGTCGGCGCTGAACAGACCGCCGTCTACATCCAGCAGGGCCGCCAAAGTGACTTTGGCGAAATGGTGCCCTTTGGCCAACATCTGGGTGCCCACTAAAATACAGGGCTCTCCACGGTTCACTTCGTCCACCAGCTTTTCCATCGCATCCTTGCGGCGGGTGGTGTCGCGATCGACTCTCAGCACGGGTACCTCGGGGAACAGCTCGGCGAGCACTGTTTCACTGCGCTCGGTGCCTTGGCCGACAAAGGCGAGGTTGGGGCTGTGGCAGTCCGGGCACTGATGTGGCAGGGGTTGAGGGGTTTCGCAGTGGTGGCAAAGCAGGCGGCGTTGGCCGCGATGCACGGTCAGGCGTGCGCTGCACTGGTGACAGTTGGCCATCCAGCCACAATCGTGGCACAGCATCAAAGGGGCGTAGCCGCGGCGGTTGACGAACACCAGCACCTGGTTACCTGCTGTGAGGGTGGCGCGGATGGCGTTTAGGAGTGGTTCGGAAAACCCTGCGGTGAGACCACTACCGCGTAGGTCAATGAGGCGCCAGCGGGGCAAACTGACGCCGGCAGGCCTTTCTTTTAGCACCAGTCGCTGGTAGCGGCCACGCTCGCAGTTGGCGAGGCTTTCCAGGGCGGGGGTGGCACTGCCAAGAATGACCGGCACCGACTCGCGGTGGCCGCGCATAACGGCCACGTCCCGCGCGGAGTAGCGAAAGCCCTCCTGTTGCTTGTAAGAAGCGTCATGTTCTTCATCGACAATCAGAATGCCCGGTGTTGCCAGCGGAGTGAATACTGCCGAGCGGGTACCGATGACGATGCGGGCGCGTCCGTCGCGGGCTCGCTGCCAGGCGCTGAGGCGCTCACGGTCGGTGAGACCGGAGTGAAGGACAGCGATGTCGCAACAAAAGCGCTGGCGGAACCGCGCCAGGGTTTGGGGCGTGAGATTGATCTCGGGAATCAGCACCAGAGCCTGACGACCCGAGGCAAGGACGGCGGCGATGGCTTGCAAGTAGACCTCGGTCTTGCCGCTGCCGGTTTCTCCCTGCAGCAGATAAGTGTTGAAGCTGTCGAGCTGAATAGCTGCCAGGGCCAGCTGTTGTTCGTCGCGCAGGGGCAGGGGTGTCCCCTTAAGCCAGCTGGCTGCTTCCTGTTGCGGTGGCTGGGGAGTGACGCTGATGCTTTCGATCAACCCTTTGCCAGCCAGGGCGCGAATAATCTCGCGGCCTATACCTGCTGCCGTGATAGCTGCTGCCGGGAGCGGGCCTTGCTGGCGCAGCAGGTTGAGCAGTTGCTGCTGCTTTTTGGCCCGTGACAGGGCAGTCTCTGGCAGGCCGTGACCGTGGGTGCTCAGCTGCCAATGTTCGATAGGGTCGCCGTCAGCATCGGCGCCGCGACGCAACAGGGCCGGCAGAATACCGCTGAGAGCATCGCCGGCTGGATGCTGATAGTAATCATAGGCCCAGCGGTAGACTTGCCAGAGGTCTGCCGACACCAGCGGTCGACGATCGATAATAGTCTCAATAGCCTTGAGTTTGCCGGGATCATGGCCGCTTGCGTCGGCAGTTTCCACCACGACTCCAACGACGGTACGACGCCCGAAAGGAACCATGACCCGACATCCAGGCTGAGGGAGCACATCGCTGCTCTGGGGGGCAAGATAGTCGAACAGCCGCCGCAGGGGCGAGGGGACGGCAACCCGAAATACCCGCTCGGGCAGGGGTTGCTGATCGCGCTGTTGGCGCGGTAGTCTGGGGCTGGGCGAGTCGGGCATTGCTGGCACGTTGATAATCGGAAAGTCCTGGAAGCGAGCGGCTTGGGCACGATTTTGGAGCAAAATAATGCCTTGAATCCGGAGAGGATTCTGGTAGTATGCGCGCTCCGTAGACCAATGGCATACGGTGCTCGGCAAGGCAGGCAAGTTAATTGACCGGGTGGCGGTATGCAAGCACAGAGGAAAAACCCATGAGATCCGGTATCCACCCCGAGTACGGCAAGCTGGTTGCAAACTGCAGCTGCGGCAATGTCATCGAAACCCGCTCCACCAACACCCAGACTCTTCACCTGGATGTGTGCTCCAGCTGTCACCCCTTCTACACCGGCAAGCAGAAGGTTGTGGATACTGGTGGCCGCATCGAGCGCTTCAACCGCCGCTTCTCTGCTCGCAGCATCAAGAAGTAAACAGTTCGCGAGTTTGAGACGCCCTTTGTGGCGTAACTCAAGAGCTGACCTGGTGCTCGGCAGGAACAGAAAAAACACGCCCGGAGTTTGCGCTCCCAGCGTGTTTTTTTGCGTTCTGTTGTGGGTGTTTTCCTGCTCGGCTATAGCGCTGGCGACACCGCCCAGGTCGGCTGGCGAGACTGCAGCCAACTGCGCTATGCCTGGCGGTTTGTCCGCTGGGCTTCGCCCTGTTGGCATCGAACGGGTGCAGGACGGCGATTCCTTTATTGCTGCTGATGGGCGCCGGGTGCGCCTGATCGGTGTCAATACACCGGAGCTGGGTTCGCGAGGTCGTGCCGGCGAGCCTATGTCACGGCAGGCGAAAGCCTTTGTCGACGATTTTGTCAGAGCCAACCCGCGACTGGTACTGGTGCCCGGCAGTGAGCCAAGGGATAACCACGGTCGCTACCTCATGCATGCCTATACGCCTGAGGGACAGAGTCTGGAAGCGCTGCTGGTGGCCGAGGGCCTCGGCTGGGCGATCGCGGTGCCGCCTAACCTCACTCTGGCGGACTGCCTGGCCGGGTTGGAGCAGCAAGCGCGCAGAGCGGGGCGAGGCCTGTGGCGGGATAACGTCACGGTGCCTTCCACCCAAATTGTTGCAGGCGGTTTTCAGCGGGTTGTCGGCAAAGTAGAAAAGGTGGTGTTCGCCAAGGCTTGGTGGATCAACCTGGAAGGCGGTCTGGCGGGTGTCATCTACGCGGAGCACCAAAAAAACTTCAGCCGCAGTCAGTTGCGAGAGCTGGAGGGGCACCGGGTAGTGTTGCGAGGTTGGGTTTACCCTTCCAACTCCCGTAGCGATAAGCCGTGGCGGGTGAAAGTAGAAACCATCCATGCCATTGAGGGGCTCTAGGCGGCGAATCCCCCCTAAAATGTTATCGCGCAGAGTATCTACTTAGGCAGGAATCTTCTTAGGTAGCGAGACATCCCTTCAGGCAAGTTAGGGTGTATTGCGAAGTAAACTCCATTCTATGGACCCTCCTGAACAACTCTTGGCTGTTGGCCTGTTGTGGGGTTGCAGGCTTTCCGGTTTAATGCCGGCGATGAAAAGTCTTTTACCATTCTTTATCGGCCTTCGCTTTGTGCGCAGCAAACAGAGCGAAGGCTTTTTTTCGCTGGTGTCATTACTTTCCTTCGGTGCCATGACCTTGGGAGTGATGGCGCTGATCGTGGTGTTGTCGGTCATGAACGGTTTCGACCGCGAGATCAAGAGCCGCATTCTCAACGTCGTGCCCCACGTCACTGTGGAGCACGCCACACCACTGGACACGTGGCGGGACGATTACCGCGCTCTGCTCGCTGACCCCGCTGTCACCGGGGCTTCCCCCTATGTCGAGGCTCAGGGGATGCTGTCCAGTACTGCCGCGATGGAGGGTGTCAGCCTGCAGGGTGTGGACCCCCAGGATACACCGGTACTGTCGCTGCTGGAGGACAATCTGCTGGCAGGCGACTTCAGCAGCCTGGTTGCGGGAGAGTACGGCGTGGTGCTGGGCAGTCTGCTGGCGCGCAGTTTGCGGGTGATGACTGGCGACGATGTATTGGTAACCCTGCCGGAAGTGACGGTAACACCAGTGGGGGTGTTCCCTCGGGTCAAACGGCTCAAGGTGGTGGCGGTATTCCAGGTTGGCGCCCAAGTAGATAATGGCATCGCCTTTTTGCATATCGCCGATGCTCAGCGGCTGCTGCGGACAGGTGCCGATGTCCACGGGCTGCGTTTGACCCTGGCCGACCCTTTTGCTGTGGAGGCAGTGTTGCCGCGTTTGAGCGCCGAGCTGCCGGCAGAGGCAAATCTGGCCAGCTGGCACCAGTCGCTGCGCTCCTTGTTTGATGCCATCAAAATGGAAAAAACCGTGGTGGGTCTGTTGCTGACTGTGATTATCGCCGTGGCAGCTTTCAATATCGTTGCCAGCTTGGTGTTGATGGTGGCGGACAAGCGCAAGGATATTGCCGTGCTGCGGGCCATGGGGGCCACCAGTGCCACGGTGACCGCGATTTTCCGGGTGCAGGGAGCCAGCGTGGGGCTGTCGGGGGTTGCTCTTGGCGTGGTGGCGGGTTGCTTGCTGGCCTGGCAGCTCGGTGCCATTGTGGCTTTTTTCGAAAGCCTGTTTGGGGTCGCGATCTTCGACCCGGAGGTCTATTTTATCAGTCAGCTGCCCAGCGACCTGCAATGGCAGGATGTGGTGATCGTGGCCGCCATCGGCACTGTTATCAGCCTGCTGGCGACTCTTTATCCTGCCTGGCGTGCCGGTCAGGTCAGCCCCGCGGAGATTTTGCGCTATGAACACTGAAGCTCGTACTCCGGTGCTGTTGTGTCGCGATGTGGCCAAAGCCTATCGCCAGGGTAACCAGACCGTGCGAGTGCTGGAGAACCTTGACTGTGAGATCCGTTCTGGGGAGCTGGTGGCTATTGTCGGCTCCTCGGGGTCGGGCAAGTCGACTTTGCTCAACCTGATGGGAGGTCTTGACGATCCGGATCGCGGCGAGGTGAGAGTCGGTGGCGAACCGCTCAAACCCATGGGGGAATCCCAGCGGGCGCGCTGGCGCAACCGTCACCTCGGCTTTGTTTACCAGTTTCACCATCTACTGGGGGAGTTCAGCGCACTGGAAAATGTCGCCATTCCCAACCTCATCGCCGGCAAAAGCCATGCCGAGGCCAATGCAGTAGCCATGCGCTTGCTGGCACGGGTAGGGCTCGGTGAGCGCACCGGCCACCGCCCGGCAGCGCTGTCCGGGGGGGAGCGGCAGCGGGTAGCTATCGCCCGCGCGTTGGCCACCAGTCCCGCCTGTGTGTTGATGGATGAGCCGACGGGTAACCTAGACCCGGCAACCGCCGAGACCGTGCTGGCGTTGCTGCTGGAACTCAACCGCGATTTGGGGATCAGCTTTGTGGTGGTGACTCACGACCTGGCTATCGCAGCGCGTATGGATCGCACCCTTGAGCTCAAGGACGGCTGTTTGCGGCCCAGGGAGCTGGCCGTTGTCTAAGAGCGCAGTATTTTTTCTGGGGCGACGCTATTTCGCTTCGGGTTCCAGCTCGCGCCTGGCGTCGTTTATTTCCATCCTGGCCATGACCGGACTGGTGATGGGAGTGGCGATGCTGATCATCGTGTTATCGGTGATGAATGGTTTCGACCGCGAAATGCGTACCCGTATCCTCGGTGTTGTACCCCATGTGCAGCTTTTTCAGCGCGGCGGCGTCGCTGAATGGCAGGTGCTGGCGGAGGCTATTGCCGCTGTGCCTGGCGTTGCGGAAGTTACCCCTTTCACAGGCTTTCAAGGCATGATCAATGCACGCGGCAAAGTGCAGGCGGTCACCGTGCAAGGGTTGCTGCCGGAGGCGCTCGACAGTGCCATGGCTGAGGTCTTGCCGCCCCAGACCGGCGACTGGCTGCTTGGCGAGGCGGGGGCGCGCAGTGGCTTGATGCTGTCGCGGGTGCTGGCGGAGAAACTTGGGGTTGAGAGAGGTCACACCCTTACCCTGATCGTGCCGCGTCCGGGCGAAGATGGCCGCCAGCTGGCCCCGTTGGTGCGGGTGTTCAGTCTGGCGGGTATTTTTGATACTCATACGGCTGAGGATGTGGGGCTGGCCCTGATCCATCTTGATATCGCAGGGGAACTGACAGGCTACGGCGCCGGCCCGCAGGGGCTGCGCATCAGTGTGGAGGATGTGTTTGCGGCCCGGGAGTTGGGCTATCAGCTGATTCGCCAGCTGCCGTCGGACTACAGCTTTATCGACTGGTTTCAGACCCATGGCAATCTCCACCAGGCTATCCAGATGTCGCGCCAGATGGTCGGGCTGCTGATCTTCCTGATCATTGCCATTGCCGTCTTCAATGT
>Ga0265293_10007741_pt1 | contig 16352 bp, 17 predicted proteins | sample Munlanlewell138R_FD_192505 | JGI IMG/M metagenome (GOLD analysis project Ga0265293, IMG submission 192505) | Leachate microbial communities from a municipal landfill in Southern Ontario, Canada - Leachate well 138R | ecosystem: Engineered > Solid waste > Landfill > Unclassified | place: Canada...
TATTTCCTTTGCTTCCTCATTAAACTTATCAATTTCCTTCTCTAGGCCCACTAGGTCCTTTTCCAACCTACCCATGAGGTCCTCTTTATAAATGGGAGATAAAATCTCTAGAGTATCTAATTTAGGCAATACCTTACCATTTTCAATTCTTCTAATGGTTTTATCATCAATATCAGTTATTTCAGCTATGTATTTTTGATTAAGTTTTAAAACTTTCCTTATTTCCTTTAATTTTTTTCCAAATAATTCAAGATTATAAAACAACAAAAAAACCTCCTAACACATGTAATTTCAATAGTTTTGTTTAAAACAATAAAAAAACGGACATCAATGCCTGTTGAAATAAGCCCTCATACTTTATATTATATGGTTAGCAGCAAATAAAGTAAAGGGGAGATAAGGGAATATGAGAAAGAAGGTAGCAGTAATTGTAATGTTATTTGCTATGATTTCAGTGTTTATATTACGCTCTGGGTATCCTGTTAAGTTTATAGCAGAAAATGATGGAGTAATCGAGTGGCAAGTTTATGGTGGAGGAAAATTGATTTAGAATAAAAAAATTAGAAATAAGGTTAAAAAAGCAAGAAAAACTTAATAAATTTACCTGAGTTAGTAGAGCTGTTATATAGGTATAATAACTTTGATGAAATTGGCATAAGTTCTCTCTTTAAATTATTTTTGATTGTACACAGTTAATTGATATGAATATACAAAATAGGCAGAGATTAGCCATTTTAATATAGAATACTATAGTATTTATATGGGTTATGGTATTCTACAACAAACTAAATTCACAATAAGGGGGGATATAAAATGAAAAAAGTAAGAAGACTTAATATTGCAAAAGGAACAGTTGAATCAGCACGTTTTGCAAAAGGTGATGGATGGAAAAAGACAGAATAACTAAAGTAAGCCATAAATTACGATTTATGGCTTATTTTATTATCTTGGAGAAATGTCATACTTTTAATAATAAAGTGGAGGAGAAGAAATTGAAGGAGATTAATAATACAAAAGAGAATTTTATATTAAGACCAGAATATTTCGGGGGACTTCTAATTTGTAGAAATACATTTACTAAATGGGAGTTAGATATGCAAAATATGATATATCTTTGGTTCTTTTATCATTATAAGGATGTAGACTTAAGTATAAAAATAACAAAGTTATTGTTTGGAAATGATGCTTTGATTGAATCAGATACAATACAATTTTCATTGGAAGTCAACAATTATTCTATACCATCAAAATGGATTTGTAGAAAACACAATAAAGAATTGCAGTTTGCAGAAAATATGTTAGAAGAGCTTAAAAAACTAAATTATCTAACAGCACCATTAGAGATGAGCTTATACATCACTAGTAAATGTCAATTGAATTGTAATTTTTGTTTTATGCATAATTTATTAAATTCTGGAAAGGATTTAGAACTCAATCAAATAAAATACATGGTTGATATCTTTGTAGATAATGGGATTGAGAGCATTTCTTTACTAGGAGGGGAGCCATTATTACATCCTGACTTTGTTGAAATATGTGAGTATATAAATGAAAAAAGGGTGCATTTTGTTACAACGACTAATGGGTTAATGATAAACGAGGAATTATTAAAAAAACTAAGAAATTTTGAGTACTTGTCTCTAGTATTTTCTATTCAATCTATTGATGATTTCAATAGATTAAGAACAGGAGTAGATCCCTCAATAATAATGAATAATATTAAGCTTGCTCAAAAACATGGGCTCTCAGTACGTATGAATACAGTCTTGACTGATCAAACATATTCTCAAATAGAAAAAAATGTTGATTTTGCTATACAGAATAAAATTAATAGATATTCTATAGGATTATGTGCTGAAAATGGTCAAAGATTAGGATCTAATTTAGAAATGAAAAGTATTATGGAGTATAAAGACAAAATTGAAAAGTATATAAGTTTACAAAAAGCAGATAATATTGATTTTGCTATGGAGGGGTGCATGATGTATTCTGCGTATTATGATGATGAAATATTTGAAATAAGTGAATTTCAATGTATAGATAGTGGATGCCAAGCTGCTATGTCCAAAATTGATATTACATTTGGTGGAAAAGCTGTGCCATGTATGCTTTTATATAATAAAAATATTAATGTCACAGACATATTTAATAAATCATATCAAGAAATATGGCATAGTGAGGTTTTTGCACCAATAAGAACTTATGAAGTAGACTCTAAAATATGCAGAGATTGTAATTATAATATATTTTGCAATGGTGGTTGCTTTGCAAATAAGGTAATAAAACATGGTGAATTTTCAAAAGAAGCTGATAAAAATTGTTTTAGAATAAGGGGGATTTATGCTTAAATATTTAATAAAGAAAAATAAGTTTGATAGCTTTGCTGGATTTGTGACATTGTTTTTATTTGCTTTAAATAGGGCATTATTATCTGGTTTAATACTTTATGATATGTCTATAGTTAATGGCAAGATTGAATTCAAATTACTTTCATTAATTCTTATAAATGGATTGTACATGTTATATTATTTTTTGACTAGTTATTTATCAGAATATTACCTAGATAAATTTATGATAAAATCACAACATACACTTAATAATGATTTATATAAAGCAGTATTAAAAAATGATGTAGAGGAATTAAGTAAGTCTAATATTAGTTCAATGTTTACTAATGATATACCATTAATATCTGAAACTTATATTCAAGGAATAATTAATAGTGTTTATTTTATAGTATCATTTTTCTTTTCTGCGATTTTAATATTTAGTATAAACATATATATGTTAATTTATCTTGTCTTGATTTCTGTACTTACTATGATTGGATTAAAAAGACTTATCAAGGCTTTGTCCAATAAACAATATGATTATAATAAATCATTAGCTGTAATCTTAAAAAAAATTAATGAAACAATTAACAATTTATCATATATAAGAATATATAATTTGAAAAATAAGTTTGAAAAAGATTTTAACAATTTGTCTTCCGAGAGTATTGATAATTTATTTGGTATTGCTTTTCAAGAGGATAAAATTGAAGTAATTAATCAGACATCCGCCACTTTAATAGAGGTAGGAATGTATGTATTAGGTGTTATTTTAATTTATAACAATGAAATAGAAATATCATCCTTAGTTGCCTTAGTAGCATCTGCAGAAGCAATAACTTTACCGATATATTCCTTTTCTAGAGTAGTATCAAAATTTGAGAAGACAAAAACAATTAGAAAAAAGCTAATGCACACGATTAGGTCTACTGTAAATAATAACAAAAAGGAGATTGAAACTATTGAACAAATCGAAATTTTTAATTTCCAATCAAAGTATGTAGAAAAGAGGATTCATAAACCGATTAATACTGTAATTGAAAAAGGTAAAAAGTATGCGATAGTAGGAGATAATGGTTCAGGAAAAAGTACTTTTATAAATACGATTATTGGAGAGAAGATATTTTATGATGGCAAGATACTGATAAATAAAGGTATTTATTTATCAGATATTGATATCGAAAGGTTTTCACACAGAATTTCATATGTTTCCCAATCCAATATATTATTAGAAGAGACAATAAAAAATAATATTATTTTAGAAAATGCCTTTGATGAGTCAAAATATAATAGTATAATTAGGAAGTTAAGCTTGGACCATCTAGATGGTGAAATACTTATTTGTGAAGGGCAATCTAACCTAAGTGGGGGAGAACAACAAAAACTTATGATTGCTCGTGCACTGTATAAAGAAAGTGATCTTATTATATTAGATGAACCATTTGCTTATATGGATGCTGACTCTAGTCAAGAATTATTAAGATGCTTACTAGAAGAAGAAAGGACAGTGCTTGTGATAATTCATAAATTAGATCAAGAGGCAAGAAAAGAATTTGATGGAATAATTGAACTTAATCGAATTTAAAATTGCTTATACTTACTACTTGGATATATCAGTTAAATATAGGATAAATAAAATCTATTTCAGTAGTACGAGATAATACAAAATATACTATATAAAATCATTTTTTAAGTATCTAGATTGTTATCAGGATTAATTCATAGTAAAACCAGGTGTATTCTTTAAAGATAAACTTTTAGATCTCTGTTATATGGAATTTTCATCGAAGGCGAAGTGCTGGATGACTGAATGATGTTTATATAGAGCTATCTTAAATTAACGGAGGTTTAGGGGGTACTAATACGCAAAATGCCATATTTCTGCGTATTAGTATCACTTCCTCGTCCCAACCCATGTGGAAATCGTAACACTGCTTGTGAAGGAGTGAAACGACTGAAGAAGTCGATGTATGTCTCATGTCAGGCTTGCCCAAGAAGCCAAGCGTAGCGAAGGCTGATTGGCAGCAAGCTACGGCGGGGGTTATTGTGAAGGTTGAAAAGCTATAAGACTCAGTTGTATCAATGGTTATAAGACGTTGAATGGACAGATGACATTCAATGTCTTTTTTGTACTTGGGAACATGTCCATTAAAAATATGAGCATTAAGATGTAGCGAGTTCAGTAGTAGTATAAGGCGAAGCTGTCATCCTGAACGAAGTGAAGGATCTTATGACACATTCTTTATGCTTAACGATGTACTTATAAGAGAATTTATCTTAAAAGAAAATTGATATATTTAAAATAGTGAGTAGATATTCAAATCTACTTATTTTTTTGGAAATCTTTTCAAACTTGTAACGAAATTAGTATTTTATACACTTATTAATAAGGAGGTGATGGCGTGCAGAATTTGGAAGAATTATATAATGAGTACTTTCAGATGGTTTTTAAATATCTATTCAGCCTTACCCAAAATACTGATTTGTCTGAAGAATTGACTCAAGAAACCTTCTATCAGGCTATGAAAATCTATGACAAATTTAGAGGAGACTCTAAGGTATCAGTTTGGCTTTGTCAGATTGCTAAACATTTATGGTATAGAGAGTACAAAAGGATGAGAGGGGGAAATTCAAAATCAATAGAAGAGATTTCTGATAATCTACCCTCTAATGAAAATATTGGAAGGGATATTGTAGCCAGTGAATCCAAGGTTGAATTATTTCAGATGATTCAGACATATACACATCCGGGACATTTAGCTGATGATAGAATAACAGAAAGCATAAAATTTCAAGTGGTTAACCAACAATTTATGGAGATATATAGTCTAGAAGAGATAGAAAATATATTTGAAAGTTCTGTTGATATTGCATATCACGATTCACGACTTTCAGAAACATCTTTATATGATGAAAATGGTAATGATGTAACCGAAGAATTTCTAATTAAAAATAATCTAGATGGACCAAAGGGTTCAATTGGAAAAGCAGAACTATTTCTTCTAAATGTTTATATAGGAATTATATTAGTTATAGGATTTACAATTACAAGATATTATTTAACTGATTAATAGTATTAAGATCATCTATTGTTGAAAGTGTTTATAATGATTTTAATTTTTAGTGAGCTATGGTCATTAGTATTAAATTATAATACAGGAGATGTGGAATTATATAAATAGCTAAAATCAATATATGCAGATAAATGGTTAGAGACACAGAATGGTGTTAGTTGCGATACACACATTAAATGATGATTTAACTAGGAAAAAACTTGAGACAATAAATTATATAGTTTAAAAACAATTTGTTTAGGTTGAATTCATCCTAAACCATAGGGTATAATAATATTAGAGAGGAGATGATTTTATGAACATAAATATAAATAATTTAGTTTCAATATCAGAGGCTAATCAAAACTTTTCTAAAGTAGCAAGAATGGTAGATGAAAACGGCGCAGCAGTAATATTAAAAAATAATAAACCTCGATATGTATTAATAGAATATAGTCAGTTAGAAAAAGAAGAGATAGTTGGTGAAATGGAAGTTGATGAAGTCGCTAAAAAGATTTTGTCTAAACATATGAGAGCCTTCGAGGAACTAGCAAAATGAAAAGGATTAGTAAAGAGCAAGTAATAAAGATTCATAGTATGTTGATAACTCAAACTGGTGGTACCGATGGAATTAGGGACGAAGGTTTATTAGAATCTGCATTAAATGCACCATTTCAAACCTTTGATGGTGAATATATCTATAAAACGATCAAAGCAAAGGCAGCTAAGTTAGGATATTTTCTAATCAAAAACCATCCCTTTATAGATGGAAATAAGAGAATTGGAATTTTAGTGATGATGACATTTCTAGAAGTCAATGGAATTTAAGTTATTTGTACAGATGAAGGATTGATCGCCTTAGGATTAGGACTTGCAGATGGATCAATTAATGATAATGATTTACTTAATTGGATAATAAGTCATAGTTAAATTCAGAATTATATATTTCCACCAAGGGGGTACTAGATACTTACGACATCTTTATTGTTACCTCAAGGCACGTTGAGACGGTAGCATTGATGTCTAGGATAGAAAATTAAAATGTAGTTAAAGGCTTGATGGTATAAGGCTTATAGGATTTATTGATTTTTAAGTTAGTTTTCTAAAGTGACCATATAGCTTAGAAGATTGTATTATCAAGTGTTTAGGGAACATATCAAGAAAAGAGGAATTTTATAGGTCGGGTAGTTTACTTAGATGATTTTAGCAGGTCGAGTATGTAGGATAGATGAAAAATTCCTATAAGATAAACTACCTAACATGTGCGAAATTAACCTTAATGATGAGTAGTCGTGGTAAAATTTAAAGTGAAGTTAGCTAAGAAGAAGGTGATAGAATTGACTTACAATCCAAAAGTTCAATATATACCAGCACTACCTCCCCAAAGAGAAATTCGTGTTGGTATTTATAGCCGAGTAAGTTCAAGTAGTATGGATCAATTAAATAGCTTAACATCTCAAATATCTGCCCTGACAAGAATGGTAGCTTCAGTACCTAGATGGTTACTTGTAGATGTTTATATAGATATTGCTAGTAGTAAAACAGGATCATCAAGAAAAGAATTTAACCGCATGCTTGAGGATTGTAAATCCAAAAATCTTGAAATCATTATCACTAAAAATATAAGTAGATTTGGTAGGGATACGGTTGAAGTATTGGAGGCCCTCCACCAATTAAGACTACTTGGTATCAGGGTTATATTTGAACAAGAAAACCTAGATACAGCGGATACAGATAATGACTTAATGATTTCAATAATTGAATCTATAGCCCAGGCAGAAAATGAATCAAGAAGTGATAATATAAAATGGGGTATAAAACAAAAAGCAGCCCAAGGAACATCAAAACTTTATAACAGAAAATGTTATGGATACGAGAATAATGCCGATGGTGAATTAATTATAAATAAAGAAGAAGCTAAAAATGTTAAATTGATATTTGACCTTTACTTGCAGGGAAAAAGTATTGTAGGGATAATGAAAGAATTAGAAAGTAGAGGAATCAAAACCCCAACGGGAAAAGAAACCTGGAGCAAAAGAACGATTGATGTAATGCTAAGCAATGAGAAATATATAGGTATGGTAAGGCTATTAGATAGAGGGGATCATGAGGTACACTATGTATCTGAAAATAACCACCCTCCTATTATTTCTAAAGAAAGATTTAAAGCGGTACAGTCGGAAAAGATAGATAGAAGTAATGTTAAGAAAACCAAAGATGGAGTTCAAAGGAAGAGTAGTAAGTATAGTTCGAAGGGGAAAGGGTGATTAATATGGCCTTGAGCAATTTAAAAGAATTAAGAAAAGATATGATTGAAAATGAAAAAGCAGTAATAGTATTTCGCTTTAACTATAAAAGCAGGGAATACTTTGTTGCTGTATGTCTATTGACAGAAGAAGACCGTAAAAAGAAGGATACAGAGTATGCCTTGGTGAGACTTTCTTTCATGTATGCGAATAATATAAATAATTACTTAGATTGCTATGCTAATTCCAAAAATATTACAGCAGGTATGACTGAATTAAGAAAATTTCTGGGTGTTGAATATCAAGAAGATGGTATTGCCTGGATAAAAGGTTTTTTATCTTACTTTGGTGGACTTATACCAAAAAAGATTCCAGCACTACAAGATAAAGAAGGGCCTAAGGCTGTACTACATACAATTTGTAGACATGAAAATCGTAATCCCAACAGAATATATCGTAATTATATGTTTAGGAATGGAAAAATAAACGGGAAGCAAAAGTATAGAACAGAATATAATGCCCAACTGGCATCTATTCGCTTCCCAAGTCTTTACGAGAAATTTAAAGGGGATAAAACAATAAGTTTTGCATTTACAGAAGATTTTACAAATGAAAAATCAGAAGAAGAAATTCTTTCAAATTTTGAAAAGATAGAAAATAAATGATAAATGGATTTTTATTAAAATAGCCTAATCAAAATAGGAAGTAGAGATTATAGAATAGATGTTAATAGCCTTAAATACAGGGTTTAACCTAATTTTATCGAAAGGTTGGAATAGTCTAAGTACATCACGTTGAGTGCGTAGTATTGATGTCAAGGGTAGAAAATTAAAATGTAGTTAAAGGCTTGATGGTATAAGGCTTACAGGATCTATTGACTTTTAAATTAGCATTCCAAAGCAACTATATAGCCTAGAAGCTTGTATTATCAAGTGTTTAAGGAACATATCGAGAAAAGATGAATTTTATAGGTTGAGTAGTTTGCTTAGATGATTTTGGCAGGACGAGTATGTAGGATAGATGAAAAATTCCTATAAGATAGACTACCTAACATGTACGAAATCAACCTTAATGATGAGTAGTCACGGTAAAATATAAAGTGAAGTTAGTTAAGAAGAAGGTGATAGAATTGACTTACAATCCAAAAGTTCAATATATACCAGCATTACCTCCCCAAAGAGAAACTCGTGTTGGTATTTATAGCCGAGTAAGTTCAAATAGCATGGATCAATTAAATAGTCTAACATCTCAAATATCAGCTTTAACAAGAATGGTGGCCTCAGTACCTAGATGGTTACTTGTAGATATTTATATAGATATTGCTAGTAGTAAAACAGGTTCATCAAGAAAAGAATTTAACCGTATGCTTGAGGATTGTAAATCTAAAAACCTTGAAATTATTATTACAATAAACATAAGTAGATTTGGCAGAGATACTGTTGAGGTCCTAGAGGCCCTCCACCAATTAAGACTACTTGGTATCAGGGTTATATTTGAACAAGAAAACCTAGATACAGCAGATACAGATAATGACTTAATGATTTCAATAATTGAATCTATAGCCCAAGCAGAAAATGAATCAAGAAGTGATAATATAAAATGGGGTATCAAACAAAAAGCAGCCCAAGGAACCTCAAAACTTTATAATAGGAAATGTTACGGATATGAGAATGATACTGATGGCGAATTAATCATAAATGAAGAAGAAGCTAAAAATGTTAAATTGATATTTGACCTTTACTTACAGGGAAATAGCATTGTAGGGATAATGAAAGAATTAGAAAATCGAGGAATCAAAACTCCAACTGGAAAAGACACCTGGAGCAAAAGAACAATTGATGTAATGCTAGGAAATAAGAAATATATAGGTGTGGTAAGGTTATTAGATAAAGGGGATCATGAGGTACACTATGTATCTGAAAACAATCATCCGCCTATTATTTCTAAAGAAAAGTTTCAGGCTGTGCAGGTAGAAAAGGTTAATAGAAGTAATGTTGTGAAAACTGAAGAGGGTGATCGGAGGAGAAATAGTAAGTACAGTTCGAAGATAAAACAGAAATGATTAAAAGGGGGGAGCAAGAATGATTTTTAGTAATAAGTCAGTAACAGATAAAGGTAGTGTAGATGGTAAAAATATAAATTTTCATCCAGACTCTTCTTTAGAGGCCTGGGAACATTATCGCGAGGTGTATTTTAATGAAAATGGGGTTTGTAAAATATCGGAACAATATATTTTAGAAAATCTGGAGAGTCTAGTATTATGCAATTATAAAAATAAAACTTATTATAATGAACCTAAAGAAAGATGGCCATACGATAATAGATATTATTTACTATCCGGAAATAATTTAATAAAATATCAGTTAGGTGATACATATCCAGGTGAAAATGCAAATCTATCAGGAGATTGCGATTTTAATTTCAATGAAGAGAAAACTGAAATATTCAAGAGAATGATAAATGAAAATTATTCTAATTATCCGAGGATGAAAAAATATGCTATAAAACTTTTAGATGAATGTAAAAACACACACCATAGTTTAGTGAATTTTTCATTGATGCAAACTAAAGGTGATATGCAAGGCTTTAAAGGAGTATGCTTGAATAATGGAGTTTATTCATCACTTGATAGAGCAGATAGTCTTGTTGAATATTTATATAAATATTATTTATTAAAAGAATCCCAAAAAGATGATTCGTATATATTAAAGAATGCTAAAGCAAACAAGAACACTCTTAAGGCATATTTAAATTTATTTGAGGATGTGTTTGATTTTGTGAGAAAGTTTATTTAATTAATGATAGGAATTTTATAAAAAGAATGATACAGGAAGGTGGTCTTGTTATAGAAAACGTAGAGGATGTTGTTAGATATATGAATTTGGCTTTAGAATTTTGGGATAGAAAAGAATTACAAATAAAAGAGATATATAAAAATATATAATAGCCTAATCAAAATGATCACTAGAGTTGATTCAGTAGATGTCAAAGTCATATAAACAGAGGGTTTTGTATAGTTTTATCAAACTTTGGAATAGTCTAAGTACATCATGCAGAGTGCGTGATTCTGTTGCAATGTAGTGGTTTAGGGGTGAAAAATGAGCAAAAAAGGGGGTTTGAAATGAATGATTTCAGACCCCTTATTCAGCCAAAAGTACTGAAGCAGAAGATGATTTTTCAGATATAGCCCACAAAATGATGCAAAATCATTTTAAAAGGAATTGCAAAATAAAATAACAATAGAAAAACAGACATTATTTGAAAGCAATGTGGGAGTGAGGTTTAAAGCGGGAATTGAAGTTGAAGTATAAAACATTACTTGGAGTCAGACCGTCAATCTGGAGATAAACTCTCTTGGTTGGCGGTTTTAATAATATTAAATCTTGTTACATTTTTTAAAAGAAATCATCATTGACAATTTGGTTTATTCAGTATAGACTTAACATAAAGTCGATGATGAATAGACCAAGGAGGTTTAACATGAAATTTTATAAACTTGCAGAAACTGAAGAAAAGTTTGCAGAATTAATCTGGCAGAACGAACCGATTGGTTCAGGCGACCTTGTCAAGCTAAGTGAAAAAGAAATGATTTGGAAAAAGTCCACAACATATACAGTACTGAAAAAGTTATGTGAAAAGGGTGTTTTTCAAAATGAAAATGCTGTTGTTTCATCTCTAATCAAAAGGGATGAGTATTACGCAAATCAAAGTATACGGTTCGTTGAGGATACCTTTGGAGGGTCACTGCCGAAATTTCTAACATCTTTTATCAGTGGTAAAAAATTAAGTAATCATCAAGCCGAAGAGTTGAAAAGATTGATTGATGAGCACAAGGAGGTGTAGCAATGAGCGAACTATTTCTTTCTGTTTTAAATATGAGCCTTACGGCAAGTTATGTAATCCTCTTTGTAATACTAATCAGGCTACTACTTAAAAAAGCTCCAAAAGTCATCAGCTATGCCTTATGGGGTGTGGTTGCTTTTCGTCTGATAATTCCATTCTCCTTTGAAAGCATATTTAGTCTTATGCCACGGAATGGAAATGCTGTACCAATTCCCTATGATATCATCTATCAGCAAAGTCCGAAGATTAATAGTGGGATAGAAGTAGTTGATTCATTTGTAAGTCAATCCCTTCCCGCACCGACTGCTGGAGCAAGTGCAAATCCACTTCAGATATACATGGAAATAGGAGCATACATCTGGGTATTAGGCATAATAGCTTTGATTGTTTATAGTCTTGTATCTATTTTGGTATTAAAAAGGCAGCTTAAAAGTGCTCAATTAATCGAGAAGAATGTCTTTGAAGCTAAGAACTTGAGAACACCATTTGTACTTGGATTGATAAGACCTAAGATATATTTACCGATTGGACTTAACGCTTCCGAAAGAAGCTATATTTTGCTGCATGAACAGACCCATATCCACCGAAAAGACCACATCATTAAGATATTAGCTTTCTTGACGCTGTCCATCCACTGGTTTAATCCACTTGTGTGGATTGCGTTTGTTCTAATGAGTAAGGATATGGAACTATCTTGTGACGAAAGAGTATTGAAAGAGATGGATGAAGATATAAAAAAGCCTTATGCAAATTCATTATTGTTGCTTGCTACCGGAAGACATATTTTAAATGGAAGTCCTCTTGCTTTTGGCGAGGGAAATGTAAGAGGGAGGATTAAAAATGTCCTTAACTATAAGAAACCAAGGTTTTGGGTGGTGCTTGTTTCGTTTATTATTTTAATATGCACTTGTATCGTACTGCTATCAAATCCTATTAGAAGCGACCAGGACTTATCGATGCTTAACATCAAAAATCTTGCATCAATATCACATCAAAAGAATCAACTATTAGTTTCCCGTGCACCGGAAAGGAATGAAGGTTTTAACGTCTCAGCACGCGCTATAGCGGAGTTTCTGGATATTGTTAGATGGACTGAAAAGAAAATGGACTCACCGCTAGAGCTTTCAGCTACTATACAAATAGAATGGAATGAAGATCAGGAACTACGGTTTTACGAATCGGAACCCCTTCTTGCGATGGTTCGCATGAATAACCAGTCTAGATATTACACGATAGGCAGAAATGACTATGAAAAAATTCTTTCTATTATTGAAACAGAGTCCAGTCCTCAAAGGAGTTATAAAAATAATAATATATACCCACTAGAATTTTTTCAATTAAGCAATGCAAAAATAGAAAATCTGGAATTAGATAATATTAGTAAAATTATTGAAGAAAAAATTATCGATAAAGAACTTAGCACTTTTATATTTACGGATAATGAAAATAGTGAATTTAAAGGCGGAATTAATTTGAATGGTAAATCTTATTATATAGGTCAGGTGTCAATGGAGAACACACCGGAAGATTTAATGGGAATTGAAGAGATTCAGGTATTTGGAAAAAAGGCTGTAAAGATTTATGGAATATTGGGTGCCAATTATGCACAGGCATTTTATTGGTTTGTTGAGGAAAAACTGGAAGAGGCGATTATTCAGGTAGATGGAAGCACAATTGAAATTGACTTGGACAGCGATGGTAAGAACGAAGTTGTAGCAACTATAGGTACAATTCCTGAAACAAGAATATACATGCTGAAAGAAGGGAAAGTAGTTGTTTCTGATATTAATAAATCGATCGGTGCAGAATCGGTAATTTTGCAAGATAAAGAGCTATTTGAAGTGTACTTTGAGCCAAACAAGCCAGAACATTATGTGTTCAATAAAGATTCTTTTATAAAAAAGTAGTACCATTACTATACAAGACCGAAACGATCCGGGGTTATAGCAAGAATTATTTATACTTGATGAGGTAAGGAATAATAGACTTGGACCACAACATATAGCAGTTTAAGAGTAAAAAAAGGGTCAAAATCGGCAGAAAAACACGGGTTTTTGACCCTTTAAAATAGGGAACTTGACAGATGGCATTGGATTTTTAGAGATGGTTGAAGAGGAAATGGGTAAGTTTGGTTGATAAAATAGTGGGTGAAATATATACTATAGATGAACATTAGCCTATTATTGTGTCACTAAACGAACAGACATGGAAATCTATCCCTACGAATAACATGAATAAATTATTGGTGGGAGATTGGCTTCATCTAACCCTACATATAACACATATTTTATATTATTAATCACATCGTATAGATAGGCTATACTAAATATGACAAGTAAATTCCGAACAATGGTATAATATAAATATATATCAATGGGAGGAATTTTAATGGCAAAACATTATGAGGAAACATTTAAGAAGCAAATCGTAGCTTTATATAATAATGGAAAGACATTAGCAGATATTAATAAGGAATATGGAATAGCTAAATCTACAGTTAAGACATGGATTGAAATATATAATAATTCAGGTTCTTTTGATGTCAATGATAATAGAACTGAGGAAGAAATGGAATTAATTAAATTAAGAAAGCAAGTAAAACAACTTGAAATGGAAAATGATATTTTAAAGCAAGCAGCATTAATACTAGGCAGAAAGTAGATCTAATTATCTCAAATAGAGAAAATACAGATAAGATTTCTGAAGAAGAAGTAAAATTGGAGAATATGGTATTAAGATATTTAGAGAAAGTAGAAATAATTATGGAGCTAGGAAAATAAAAAAACAGCTACAAAGAGAAGGAAATATAACATCAAGAAGAAAGATATCACAAATTATGGAGAAATACTCCCTAGTATCTAGCTATACAGTAGCACAATACAAAGTTCATAGAAAAGGATGTAATGAAGATAATATCCCAAATACAGTCAATAGAGAATTTAAAGATAGAGAAAAATTAGAAGTTGTGGTAAGTGACCTTACCTATGTGAGGGTCAATAAAAAATGGTCATATATATGCACATTACTTGATTTGTATAACAGAGAAATCATATGCTTTAGTGCTGGCCCTAAGAAGGATGCAACTTTTCGTTGGATATTTGTTTGTTTAGCGACTCAATTATACCAAAAAAAGGGGGTCATTGTTTTTTGTTTTTAAAAACTTTGAAACCCATGATAAAACAGGGTTTTAACCTATTAAATATATATAGGTTAACACTAACGGAGGAAAGTAAGGGGGATGAATATGACTAATGAATTAACTATGATTGATACATCCACAAATAAAAGGAATGAAATGTTTAAATCAATGATAGATTTAGAATACTACCCAGTGCCTATAGAAAATCAATCAGTCTTAGTAATGCAAACGAAAATATCTTTATCTAAAGTAACAGCTTTAGGAACAGCTTTTGGTCCACTAACTGAAATATTTCAAAATGTCGTAGGTAAAGAAAACTTAAGAACTGGTTTATACAAAGTAACAGTTCCAGAAGGGAGAACTTTGGGGGACTTAGCAAAGTTTCAGGATGGCAAAGGATATTTAGGAAGTGTTTTAAAAGATGGTGCAGTTGGAGGGGGACAAGCAGTTCTTAATCCTATTACATTTAATCCTACTATGCTATTTGTTGCAGCTGCACTAACAAATATAGATAAAAAGCTTGATAATATACAAGAAATACAACAGGAAATACTAAATTTTCTAATACAAAAAGAGAGATCTGAGCTAAAAGGAGATTTAAATTTTTTATCAGAGGTATTAAACAATTATAAATACAACTGGAATAATGAAAAATATAAAAATAGTAAGCATATAAAGGTATTAGATATTAAACAATCATCTGAAAGGAAAATAGATTTTTATAGAGAAAGAATAATATCAAAAATTAATAAGGGAACATTTATTAAATATAATAAAGGAGTAGAAAAGGAAATGAAAGTAATAGAATCTGAATTTAAAGATTATCAACTTTCAATGTATCTATATGCATTCTCTTCATTTTTAGAAATTATACTATTAGAAAACTATGATTCACAATATCTTAAAAGTATATCTAAAAAAATAGAAGATTATTCTTTTGAATATAGAGATTTATATAGTCGGTCTTATATACAAATTGAAAAAAATAGCAAAAACTCAGTAGAAAATAAACTTTTAAGATTGGGAAGCGATTTAAGTAATTTAACAGGAGGAACAATAAATAAAATACCTATTATTAATAAATCTAATATAGAAAAAACCCTTATAAAAGTAGGGGATGATTTAAAAACTAAAAGTTATAAAAAAACAGACAAAATTATACAATTATTGATAGAAAGACAAAGCAGTTATGTTCGTCCATTTGTCGAAAATATAAATGAAATTAATGAGCTTTATAATAAGCCACTAGAATTACTTTTTGATAAAGATAATATTTATATTGGAGTACAATAATTATTTAAATACCAATTTTTGACTCTATCTCAGAGATAATTTTTATAGAACATAGAATGAAGGAGTGGCTTCAATGAATATAAATACTATTGATAAAATAATGTTTAAAATTGATAGAGCCATAAAAGAAATATGGATAAATGAAATAAAAAAGGATTTGGGTAATACTTATATTTTATATGAGGACACATTAAAAAATGCCTTCTATTTTCATTTGAGAAATAAATTAAATAATTTGATGGAAGACAATAACATTAGAATATTTACCGAATTTCATGACGGGAAATTAGCTGGGAAAAGTGTAATAGCTGATATTGCAATTGTTAAAATTGGAGACAATAGAGAAGGCCATATCAAAAATAACATTGACAGGATCTACGCTATTATAGAATTAAAGCATAAGGGAGCACAGGTATCAATAGATCCTTTTATTTCTGATGTTGAGAAG
>Ga0265293_10007742_pt1 | contig 16350 bp, 16 predicted proteins | sample Munlanlewell138R_FD_192505 | JGI IMG/M metagenome (GOLD analysis project Ga0265293, IMG submission 192505) | Leachate microbial communities from a municipal landfill in Southern Ontario, Canada - Leachate well 138R | ecosystem: Engineered > Solid waste > Landfill > Unclassified | place: Canada...
TGATAAAAAGGAGCTTGAGGATTTAAGCAAGATCGCTAACAAACAAGAGCTCAAAAAAGTAAAAATTGCCGTAGCCCCTTCTCGTAAAGAAGCCGAAAAGGAAATTTGGGATATACATGTCAGTCAACTTTTAAAACCTTGGCAGGTATTGCAAAAACTTCGTATGTATAGGAATCTTATAGATTCTGGAGAATACGATATTAATTCCGCTTCTTCCGAATATGGAGTATCGCATGCTCAATTTAAAAAGGAACTTGAAAAACTATTTTTCTATGAACAGATTTTAGAGCAAATTAGAACAGAGAAAGACGAAGAAGAATTATTGAAATCTGGTTTTAACAAAATTGATCGTTTGATTCTCAGTACGAACGGTAAAAAACTTTTGGATTATTCGACAAATAACAAAGGGGATATAACATTTACAGATAGAGGCGAATCAGATAAAAAATTGAAGCAATTGATTCCTTATATTACAGACCCGCAAAAAGTATCAGCACAAGCTACGCAAGAATGGTTAGTTGAAAATGTTTTTTCAAAAATAGACCCAGGCTTTTCTACTGGCAAGAAAAGCGCCGAGGGAGAAAAGAAACCCGAGCCAACCACACCAGCTACGCAAAGAAAAACAGCAAGGGAGAAAAATAAAGCACTAGCGTTATTCGGGCAGGACTTAGTACTGAAAAAAGAAGATACAAATAATATTTATATGGATGTTTTGGATTTGCATAATTTTTATTCAAAAAATGCAAGCAAATTGTCAAAAAATTTCCCAGCATTGATTAGAATGTCGATGCGACTTTTGGTTGAATCAGCAACACCAAAAACAAAAGGTATTGCATATTATGTAAATACCAATTTTGAAAATGCTAAAAAACAATTGACACAAGATCAAAAAACCACATTGGCGAACAATAGTATCAATGGGGCAAAAAATTTGATTCAATTATTGCAATCAGGGGCGCACAATTACGCCAATTCTGCAAATTTTGAGCAAACTGTTGCAATGTCAATTATCATTGGGGCGATGTTAAAAATTACACATTCCAAAAAATGAAAAATAAAACCGACAAAATAACATCTGAATTTTCAAGTCCGTTTCGTTATCCTGGCGGAAAAACTCGCTTGGCAGGTTTTTTATATAAAGCAATAGGAAAAAATTTTTTCGAAAACGAAAAAATTATTCTCGTTGAACCATATGCCGGCGGAGCCGGAGCGTCTTTGAAATTATTGTTTTCGGGCAAGGTTGATAGAATTATCATCAACGATTTGGACAAAGGCATTTTCGCGTTTTGGAAAATTGCCGTTTCTGATACGGATTTTTTGATAAACAAAATCAAAAAAGTGAATATTAATATTGAAGAATGGAAAAAGCAAAAAGAAATTTATAATAATCCGTCATCGTCAATTAAGGATTTGGCGTTTGCTACTTTATTCTTGAACCGAACAAACCGTTCGGGAATTATTGAGGGCGGACCAATAGGCGGAATGGAGCAAGCAGGTTTTTGGAATGTTCAAGCCCGTTTTACAAAACAAACCATTATTTCAAGACTGGAAAAAATCAAAGAATTTAAAAATAAAATATCCGTTAGAAATTTAGATGGAATTACGCTTTTGAGACAATTGGAAAAGAATAAATGTAAAAACAGATATTTTATTTTTCTTGATCCACCATATTATCAAAAAGGGAAATCTTTATATCTAAACCATTATGTTGATAAAGATCATAAAAAATTGCTAAAACTCCTTGAACAATCTTCATTAAAATGGGTCATGACTTATGATGATGTTTCTTATATTCAGAATCTTTATAACAAATTCAAGAAAAATAAATTTACGATAAATCATAGCGCTTTTGAAGCAAGGCAGGGCAAGGAAATTTTGATTTTTTCCGATAATGTTGCTAAAGTAGCGATTGGTTAATTCTAAACCCACTCTCCACTCTTTTTATTTTATAGCCGCCGCCGCGCCCGCCCTGCGGGCGTTGAAGCAAAAGGGCAAAAAGGAAGGGGGTTGGGGGGAAGGAATTTTTGCCCTTTTGCGATTAAAAATAGAGCGTTTCCGCTTTTCTCTGGTTAAGAGAAAACCAAAACAGAAAATTTTTCATCTCCTATTAAAAGAAAAAAATGGGGGGCAGAAAAAAATAAAAAATGTAATGAAAAAATTTCTGTTTTGGTTTGCCGTAGCAGAGCGGAGGCAAGCGGAAACGCACCTCATTATTCGGGGTTCTGTTCAAAAAAAGTTAGAATTTCAACCAAAAGGTACCGCCAATTTTCACTTTTTGTTATAGCTTTCTATTTAGAAAATGAAATTATTTAAAAAACTTGGCAATAGATATTTTATTATTAGACACGGAGAAAGTGAAGCCAATGTTGCAAACATATTATTAAGTCATCCTAAAGAGGGGATTGTAAGTTTTGGGTTATCAAAAAAGGGGGAAAAACAAGTTAGAAGTTCTATTTTAAAAAGTAAAAAAAACAAACTATTAGACGCTGATGTTATTATCTATTCTTCTGATTTTTTAAGAGCAAGGGAGACAGCCGAAATTGCTAAAAAATTGCTTAGCGTCAAAAAAATTAACTTTAATAAAAATCTTCGCGAAAGGTATTTTGGAAAATTTGACAAAACATCTTTAACTAACATAAAAGAGGCTTGGGAACGCGATAAAAAAAATCCAAACCATAAACATAAAGGTATTGAAAGTCCTAATAAAGTTCTTAAAAGAACTCTTATTCTAATCAATAGATTAGAAAAGAAGCATAAAAATAAAAAAATCCTTCTTGTTTCGCACGGAGATGTTTTACAAATTTTATATACTCATTTTTTAAAAAAGCCCGTAAGTCATCACAGACAAACTCCTCATTTGGAAACAGCGGAAATCAGGGAGTTAAAAGTATGACCTTTTTTCTTAACTATATTATATATTACAACCACAACCACATTTCCTCTTTGAACAACCTAAGGGAGATCCTGGGGATTTTTATTATAAAATAATAATGAAATGCAGTGTGGGATAAATATGGGTTAATTGATTTTTGAGGATTCAAGTGATAAACTTTGAATAAAAAGAATAGGTAGTGGTTTCTAAAAGTAGATTTGAACTTCTTTTTTAATAAAAACCCTAATTAAAAAAATGCCCTTGGCAAAATTAAAAGAATTATTCTTTAATATATTCTTTCCCAAATTTTGCTTAAATTGCAGAAAGGAAGGAAGTTATATCTGCAAAGAGTGCGAGATTTTTATCTCAGAAAACTTTTTGATTTGTCCTATTTGCAAAAAGCCAAGTTTTTTTGGAGAAACTCATAAAGAATGCAAAAGAAGATATGGGATAGACGGCCTTGTAAGTATCTGGGATTATGACGGGATTATAAAGATGGGCATTTGCAGTGCCAAAGATAGCGGAATATTTGATGTTATAACCGAACTTACAGAAAGGGCTTTTTATGCTTTGTCTTTGGAGCAAAACAGAAGATTCAAGTATTTTTTGTCTTTTCTGTTAATTGAAGATTTCCATATTTTTTATGTTCCTATGAAGGGTAAAAAAGAAAAAGAAAGGGGATTTAATCAGTCGGAAATTATTGCAAAAAAATTTGGAAAGATTTTCAATAAAACTCCCCTTCCTTTTCTTAAAAAAAGAGCTGATTTATCAGAATGGAGAAAAGATAATTTTTATGTTGTGAAAGAAGATTTAAAGGAATTTAAAAAAGCCGTTTTAATCGATGATTTTTTATTTTCCGGAGAAACGATAAAAGAGTGTGCCAGAGTTTTAAAAAAGGCGGGGATAGAAGAGATATGGGGATTTACTCTTGGAAGGGCTGTTTAGATTGTATATAAGCAATTTGGAACTTTACAAGATATTATAGAATTGATAGAATGAAGAAAGCTGAATTTATAGCTTAATCTTATGAAGCGGAAAATTAATCTTTTAGCAAAACTTCTCATTGTTGCTTTTGTCGCTTTTCTTTTTGTTTTCCTTTTTTTTGGAATATTCGGAGAAGAAGGAGTTAAAATGATAAGGAGTATTTTTCAAGGAGGAGAAGGGGGTGTTTTTGCCGAAGGATACGGGGGCTACGGATATGAAGACGATCCCGATCCGGAAGATCCCGAAGAAGAGCCCGGACCTGATCCCGAAGAAGAGCCGGATATGCCCGAACCAAACGGCTTTTATCCTGATTCCGATAGAAAATTAATTGTGGAATTCCAATCTTATTGCTACTCTATGGGAGAAGGTGAAATACTTTTTTCATGGGCGGGCCTTGATCCTCAGAAGGAATATATCTTTCAGATATGGGAAGATGATACTTTAATAATTAACAAAGAAAACCTCAATTCGACCAGCACTCTTGTTTACGTTAAAGAAGATCCTATTTATGGCTACGGGATTGGAGGGGAAATTGGATTTGGAAAAAATTACAAGCCGAGGGTTCAAAATTACGGAGACGGAGAAGATTGGATAGATTATGATGAAAGTATTGACAGTCAATGTGCTTTAGTAGGAGGTACTAATATGCCTCTTTCTTTTGACGATAAGGGAGATTGCAATCCTGATGGATTTAATCTTGATACTAATAATCTTACATTTACAACGGCCTCTCATCCTTTTCCTTATGTAAGATACAGCCAATCGCCTGAAAAGTTAGACATTGAAACAGAAATTACTTTTACTTTTACCGGCTGGTGTTATGATGTTAATTGCTCTACTTATTCTTGGACATTTGACAATGCGGATCCTTCTTCTGTTAACGGTTCTGTCGCTACAACAACATTTATTGAAGAAAAAAGAACTAGTATAGGCCTTCTTGTTGAAGACGAAGACCAGTATGGTTGCTTATATTCAAGAGAGCCGAGAGTTGGGCTTATTCTATCTCCTACATGGAGAGAGATTCCTCCGTTTTTTTAATGTCGTTTTGTCTTGACATTTTCTTTTCTTTAACTAGAATTGTAAGCGGGGGTGAGAGATATTAAAAATATTCTCAAAAGGACAGTGAAATTTAGTAAAGGAGGTTAAACAATATTGCCGGACGATGTCCGAGTTCGGCCTCGAGGACCGAGCCAAGTTTATTGAGTTTTACCCCCCCATTAAAGGAAGAAACCTTATTGGTTTCTTTTTTTAATTCTGCTATAATTTGAAAATGACAGCAAAAAGATAGCTAACTATTTTAAAAATGAAAAAATTTATCGATATTATTACAGTTATTATTTTGATTATTTTATCTATTTGGTACGTTGTTACTTATATTGTTCCGAATTTTTAATAAAAAACCCGCCAGTTTAATGTGATTATCATAAAAATTGGCGGGGTTTTATTTTCAAATCCTATTTTACTTTACAATTCTTCCTCTTCTTCTTCCTCCTCCTCTTCTTCTCCTGTTTCTATATCCTCTTCAAGATCTTCTTCAGGAAGTTCATCTTGCCAGCTTTCTTCTTCCATGAGGAAGGATTTTAATACGTCTTTTTCCATGTTGTTTTAATTTTTAAAATTTAGCGACCTTTGGAAGCTTTCCCTTTGTCTTGGAATTGCCCCTTTTTTTATTTCACCACTATTATAGAAATAGAAACTTTTGTGTCAACCCCAAATATGCACTGCTATTCACAGGAGAGCATTTTTCCATTATTATATAGGAAAGGAGAAAGGAGTAAATTAAAAAACAAACTGATTCTCTTTTACAAATTTTAATATCTTATTTTTATGAAAAAAAATTCAGAAAAAGGATTTTCCCTTTTTTTATCAATTCTTCTTATATCAATTATTCTTGCCGTAATTTTCGGCCTTTCGGCAATGCTTCTTTCTCAGCATAAAATGATAAAAGAAGTCGGCAAGTCCGTTAATATTTTTTATGCCGCTGAAACAGGGGCGGAAAGAGCGCTTTTTGAGGTCTTTAAAACAGAAGGAAATATTGAGCATATTTATGAAGAAGAGCTTGATAGCGGTTCGGAATACACTGTTCATATTTATTGCTGCACTCCTGGGGCAGGATGCGATTTTGTTTATGAACCGGCTGAAAATTGTCCGGTAATTGACAATGGAAGCCCAAAATACGATGAAAATTGCGATGCCAGCAGATTTTGCATTTATTCAACAGGATCTTTTGACGGAACGAAAAAAACTCTTGAAATCAAAATTTATTGATTCTTTTAAAAAGAAATGAAAAAAGAGGAAGCTAAAAAGCGCATAAAAAAGCTTATTGAGATTATAAACTACCATAGGCGCCTTTATCATGTTTTTGACAGGCAGGAGATTTCAGATGCCGCTCTTGATTCTTTAAAGAAAGAACTTTTTGACCTTGAGCAGAAGTTCCCTCAACTTATCACTCCCGATTCTCCGACCCAGAGAGTGGGAGGAAAACCTCTTGAAAAGTTTAAAAAAGTAAAGCATTTTGAAAAGATGTTTTCTTTAAACGATGCTTTTTCAAAGGAAGATGTAAACAGCTGGGTTGAAAGAATTTCCAAGCTTCTTGATGAAGAAGAAAAAAAAAGAATTGATTTTTATTGCGAATTAAAAATAGACGGCCTTGCAGTCGAACTTTTATACGAAGAAGGGCTTTTAAAGATTGGCTCAACTCGGGGAGACGGGATAATAGGAGAAGATGTTACTCAAAATCTTAGAACAATAGAGGCAATTCCTTTAAAAATAAAAACAGAAGAAAAAAAGACGGTTGTTCGGGGAGAGGTCTTTTTGTCCTCTGAAGAATTTATAAAAGCGAATAAGGAAAGAAAAAAAAGAGATCTGCCTCTTTATGCAAGCCCTAGAAATTTGGCAGCCGGTTCGATTCGCCAGCTTGATTCGAAGATTACTTCTTCAAGAAATCTTGATTTTTTCACCTATGATCTTATTGGTCTTCCAAATGGAACTCATAAAGAAAAACATGAGAAATTAAAAGAAATGGGATTTAGAGTCAGTTCTCATAATAGGTACTGCAGAAACCTTGAGGAGGTTTATAATTTTTATGAAGATGCGCAGAAGAAAAGAGAGGCGCTTTCTTATGAAATTGACGGAGTGGTTGTTATTATAAACAAAAATGAAATATTCAATAAGCTTGGCAGTGTTGGAAAAGCATCAAGGGGAGCGATTGCTTTTAAATTTCCCGGAGTTCAAGCAGTTAGCATAATCGAAGACATCAGGATTCAAGTTGGACGTACGGGAGCACTGACTCCAGTTGCCGTTTTAAAGCCGGTTAAAATAGGGGGAGTTATTGTTTCAAAGGCAACTCTCCATAACGAAGATGAAATAAGACGGCTTAATTTGAAAATTGGAGATACGGTCATTGTTGAAAGAGCGGGAGATGTTATTCCCGACATAGTGAAGCCGTTCTTGGAACTGCGGACGGGGAAGGAAAAAGAGTTTAAAATGCCCGAATTTTGCCCTGTTTGCGGCAAAAAAACAAAAAAAGAAAAAGTTCTTTATTACTGTCCGAATAGAAACTGCTATGCTATTTTCAAAAGAAGTTTTTACCATTTTGTTTCAAAAAAGGCCTTTGATATAGACGGTCTCGGACCTAAAATAATTGACCGTCTTATTGAAAAAAAACTTGTTCTTGATCCTGCTGATTTGTTTGATTTAAAGAAAGAGGACTTAGTTCCTCTTGAGAGGTTTGCCGATAAGTCGGCAGAGAATATTATTTCATCAATAAAATCAAAAAGAAAAATTACTCTTGATCGTTTTATTTATGCTTTAGGGATAAGAGGAGTTGGAGAGGAAACGGCAAGGGATTTGGCAAATAATTTTAAAAGTATAAAAGCGCTTGAAGATAGCGCAAAAGAAGAACTGGAAGCAATAGGGAACATAGGCCCTGTTGTGTCTTCTTTTATTTATAAATGGTTTTCTGACATAAAAAATAGGAAATATTTGGAAAAATTAAAAAAAGTTGTTGAAATATCAAATATTAAAGAAACAAAAAGTGAAAAATTGAAAGGAAAAAGCTTTGTTTTCACCGGCGAGCTTAATTCAATAACAAGGGAAAAAGCCAAGGAAAAAGTAAGAATGCTTGGCGGAAAAGTTTCAAGCTCTGTCTCGGAGAATATTGATTATCTTGTTTTAGGGGATAATCCAGGATCAAAATTAAAAAGAGCGAAAGAAAAGGAGATTAAAATTATTAAAGAAAATGATTTTTTAAAATTATGTTCTTGAGACATTTGAAAAAATTTAATTGGAGGATTGTTTTTTTTGCCGTTTCTCTTTCTCTGTTGGGAATGATTTCAATTTATTCAAGTCAGGGAGATTCTTCTAATTTTTTAAAACAAGCTGTTTTTTTGACTACTGGGCTTATGCTAATGACAGTTGTAAGTTTTTTTGATTGGAGAGTTTTTAAAGAAAATTCTTATATTATTCTTTTTTTATATTTTCTTTTTATAATTTCTCTTATCGGACTTTTTTTCTTTGCTCCGGAGATAAAAGGAGCAAAAAGATGGTATAAAATCGGTGATCTTTCTTTTGACCCCCTTGAGGTTGGAAAAATTATTCTTATTATTCTTTTTGCAAAGTACTTTTCAATGAGGCATGCTGAAATGTATAAATTAAGGCATATTTTCTTTTCGGGAATTTATGTTCTTATTCCTTCTATTTTTGTTTTTTTCAGGCCTGATATGGGCTCTGCCGTCATTCTTATTTTCCTTTGGCTAGGAGTCCTTCTTTTTTCAGGAATAAAGCTTCGTTATTTTATAACCATTATTTTAATAGGCCTTATTATTTTTGGAATAGGATGGTCATTCTTTTTGAAGGATTATCAGAAAAGCAGGATTATAAATTTCATTTCTCCTCAAGAAGATCCTTTGGGAGCTGGATGGAGCCAAATTCAATCAAAAATAGCAATAGGTTCTGGCGGGATTTTCGGACAAGGGGTTTTAATGGGTTCTCAGACGCAGTACGGATTTTTATCAGAGCCCCATACTGATTTTATTTTTGCCGCTATTGCAGAAGAGATGGGTTTTTTAGGGTCTTTTGCTCTCTTTTTTATTTTTTTGCTCTTAATAAGAGAACTTTTTAAAATTGTTTTCTACTCAAAGTCCAATTTTTCTCGTCTTTTTAGCGCCGGACTGGCGGTTCTTTTGATGGCTCAATTTTTTGTGAATATAGGGATGAATTTGGGTATTTTGCCTGTTGTCGGAATACCCCTTCCTTTTGTAAGCTATGGAGGATCTTCTTTAATATCGCTTTTTCTTTCCCTTGGAATTATACAGAGCATAAAAACGCATTAAGTATAATTGACTTTTTTTTGTTTTATGGGAAAATGAAAAAAGAAATAAAAATTTTGCAATGGGATTATTTAGAAAAATATTTAAAATTAAGCCGAAAAAATTTCTTGGGATAGATATGGGGACTTCTTCTTTAAGAGTGGTTGAACTTGGTCGCAGGGGAAAAAAAATATGGCTTGAGAATTATGGAGAAGCACCACTTGAAATACCCGATAGTTTTTCAGAAGCAGGTGAAAAGTTTTTAGCTCCGGAAAAAGAAACCGCTGATATTTTGGTAAAAATATGCAAAGCAGCCAAGATAAATACAAAGGATGCAAGTATTGCCGTTCCTGATTTTTTTAGTTTTTATGTTGCATTTAATCTTCCCACTATGGCAAGGGATGAAATTATCCAGGCCGTTGAATATGAGGTGAGGCCTCACATACCTCTCCCTCTTTCTGAAATTACTCTCGATTGGATGATTACCGAGGGAGAACCTTCAAAAACTCCTCTTAAGATTTTGGTAGTTGCCGTTCCAAACAACATTATTCATTATTATCGCGAAATTGCCAATTTGGCAGGATTACGCCTTAAAACCATAGAGCCGGAAGTATTCGGCCTAACTAGGGCTTTAATAGGACAAGAAGATGAAAAAGAAATTATAGGGCTTATAGATTTCGGAGCTAAAAGCACAACCTGCAATATTGTGGAAAAAGGGGTTTTAAAAATGAGCCACAGTTTTAGGATTGGAGGTACTGAATTTACAAATACTCTAGTCAGGTCTCTTAATATAGGGTATAATGAAGCAGAAAAAGCGAAAAGAGAGGAAGGAATAAGAAAAGATGGAAAAACGAAAGAGTTGTTGCTTCCGGTTGTTGATTCTGCACTGGAAGAAATTAAAAAAGTTTTCAGGGACTATTTTAAAAAAGAAGGGAAAAAAGTTGAAAAAATCATTATTTTTGGATCTTCCGCTCTTTTGCCGGGGCTTGCAGAATATCTTAAAAGTCAGCTTGGAAAAGAAATTGAAAACGCAGATCCTTTTAAAAATATTTCTTTTCCTTCTTCTTTGGGAAATCTTAGCCAAAAAAGAAAAATGTCCCTTGCTATTCCGATTGGAGTTGCTATAAAAGAACTAAGGAAATAAAAATATCTAAAAAATGTTTTGCGCCGTATAAAAAATATTAATAAAAAAATATGGCTATAGAAATCACTCAAAAAAGAAAAGAAAAAAAAGAAAGCAATTCAATTGTTCTTTTCCTTTCTTTTTTTCTTTTAATTCTTTTTTTAGGAGCTTACGGATATCTTTTTATTTCTTCAAGGAATATAAAAGAAGAAATAAGTGAAAAAAATTCCCAAATAGGAGCCATTTTAAGCGAAAGAAAAGAAATTGAAGATGAGGTTTTAAGGCATAAAAAGAATATTGCGGATTTTAAAAAAGTTTTTGAAGAGCATAAAAATGTCGTAAGGGTTTTTTCGGTTGTTGAAAATCTTTCCCATCCCTATGTTTGGTTCCCGGCTTTCAATTTTGAAGTTGAAACGGGTAAAGCAAATCTCTCGGGAATGGCCAGGGATTTTACTTCTTTAGGCCAGCAAATTATGATTTTAAAAAATATTCCAGGATTAAGGGGAGTGAATGTTTCCGGAATCCAGGCAATTGATAATGGAGTTTCTTTTTCACTTTCTTTTTCCATTGATCCGCAAACATTAAAATGATAAACATTAAATTTTATATAGGTCCGGCAATTATAATCTTAACTATTTTGGCTGTTCCTGTTTTTCTAGTACCCTATTACAACGATTTTCAAAGATTGGAAGCGGATTTAAGAATAAAAGAAAGGCAGATAGAAAGAGAAAAAGAATATTCTGTTTCTTTGAAAGTAGCGCAAGACAGATTGTTTGGATATCAAACCGAGCTTAAAAAAATCGAATCGGCAATTCCTCAAGGAGATCTTGTTGTTCCTGAATTCTATAATTTTATAAAACAGGAAATTGCAAACAGCGGAATTATTCTTCAGGGCATCTCAATAGGAAAGCCCTTTGTCGTTGAAGTTGGTTCAAATCTGGAAAAAACAACATTTTCAGTCACCGTTGTCGGAACTTACAGTTCTTTTAAGAGTTTTCTTTCCACTCTTTACAGAAATTCAAGAATTGTCAGCGTTGACTCTATTTCAATGGGTTCTGCCAATGAAGATGGTTTCTTCCAATTTGGATTAACGCTTGGAGTTTATTCTTACGGAACCGGCAGTTAATAAATTTTTAACTTTAGAATTATGGCAATTATTTTTCAAAAAGAAAAAAGAAGGCAAAAATATCTTTTAATTTCTCTTGCTGTTCTTTTTTTTGTCATGGTTGTTCTTTTTTCAGTAGAGTTTTTTGTAAGAAGAGGAGTTTATATCTATGAACAATCAGAGAGCCCTATTGTAAAGGAAGTTGATATTGATTTTGAACTTTTAGAAAGAGCAAGAGATATGAGGCCTTTTGAAAGAATAGAGCCTCTTTCCGGAGTTGAGAGGAGAGGAAGAGGAAATCCCTTTATTTCTTATGAAAGTGAAACAGAAAGCGACTTTATAGACCTTTTTAATATTGATCTTGAAGAAGAAATACCCCTGCCTTAAAAAGATATGAATATTACAAAAGAACTGGTAAAAAAAGGAATAATTGACAAAAGCGAAGCGGCTTTTATAGAAAATGAATCTAAATCTTCAGAGAGAACCGAAGAGGATGTTATTTTGGAAAAAGAAATTGTTTCTGAAGATTTTCTTTTCCAGCTGAAAAGCGAAATATTAAGAATTCCTTTAAAAACAATATCTTCTGAGAACATAGAGCTAAAGACGCTTGAGATAATTCCTGAAGAATCAGCCCGTTATTATAAAATGATTTCTCTTTCAAGAGAGAATAATTATCTTGATGTCGGTATGGTTTATCCTGAAGATTTGAAAGCAAGAGAAGCTCTTGAATTTTTAGCAAGGCAAAGCAAGGTAAATTATAATGTTTTTTTGATTCTTCCGAGCGAGTTTGAAAAGATTTTGAGAAAATACAGGACATTAAAACAAGAAGTGGGCAAGGCCCTTGAGGAGCTTGAAGAAGATGTAAGAAAAAAGATAACGGAAACAGAAGAAAAAGGGAAGCAAATAGAAGGAATAGTGGAAGAAGCTCCCATTTCAAAGGTGGTTGCCGTTGTTCTTCGTCATGCCGTTGACGGAAAAGCTTCGGATGTTCATATTGAGCCGGGAAAGGAAAGAGTAAGAGTAAGATTTCGTCTTGACGGCATTCTTTATCCAAGCTTGTTTCTTCCTCTTAAAATTCATGCCGCTATAATCTCAAGAATTAAGATTCTTTGCAGCTTGAAGATAGATGAAACGAGAATTCCCCAAGATGGCCGTTTTTCCGCTAAAATAAGCGGCAATGATGTTGATTTCCGTGTATCTACATTGCCAACTTCTTTTGGAGAAAAAGCGGTTATCAGAATTCTTGATTCAAGCCAGAGAAAAATTGATTTTGAATCTCTGGGACTTACAGGAAGAAATCTTGAATTGATTAAAAAAATGTTAATTAAGCCCTTTGGGATGATACTTTCAACAGGGCCTACAGGGTCGGGAAAAACAACTACCCTTTATGTAGCTCTTGGACTTTTGAATAAGGAAGAAAAAAACGTTGTTACTCTTGAGGATCCTGTCGAATATTTTATGGAAGGAGTAAATCAATCACAAGTGAAGCCGGAAATAGGGTATAACTTTGTAAACGGATTAAGGCACATACTTCGCCAGGACCCGGATGTCATTATGGTTGGAGAAATCAGAGACAAAGAAACTGCTTCTCTTGCCGTTCATGCCGCCCTCACAGGGCACATAGTTTTATCTACTCTCCACACTTCAAACAGCTTTGGAGTTATCCCCAGGCTTATTGATATGGGAGTAAAACAATTTCTTATCCCACCGACTTTGAAGATAGCTATTGCTCAAAGATTAGTCAGAAAGCTTTGCCCTTATTGTAAGAAGAAGACAAAACTTAACTCAAAATTGGAAGAAATTGTTAAAAAAGATCTTGAAAGCCTCCCTGCAGCTGTAAAGGAAGAAAATAAGATTTCTTCGGAAATAGTTGTTTATGAAGCGGTTGGCTGCGCAAGGTGCAGAAAAATCGGCTATTCGGGTAGAATAGGATTGTATGAAATTTTGGAAATAACAGACGAAATCAAAGAAATTGTTCTTAAAAATCCTTCCGAGACAGCTATTAAAAAGGAATCTTACAGGCAAGGAATGGTTACAATGCGCCAAGACGGATTTATTAAAGCTATTGAGGGAGTTACGACGATTGAAGAGGTTTTAAGAACAACCGAAGAAAGCTGATAAAATACAAAATATTAAAAATTGAAAACAATTATGAAAAAAATATTACTAGTGGAAGACGACTCTTTTTTGTCAAACATATATTCTATTAAATTAAAAGAAGCAGGTTTTTCAGTTGAACTTGCCTTTAGCGGAGAAGAAGCGGTGAAAAAAGCAAAAGAGCAAAAGCCAGACCTTATTCTTCTTGATATTATTCTGCCCGGAATAAGCGGATGGGAAGCGCTTGAAAAAATAAGGAAGGAAGAAGGTCCGCAAGGGTCAAAGGTTCTTGTTCTTTCTAATTTGGATAAAGAAACAGAGATTGATAAAGGAACCAAACTCGGAGTTGTAAAACATCTTGTTAAAGCTCATTACACTCCAAGCGATATTATAGAAGAGATAAAAGAAACCTTGAAACGCTGATGGAACAATCATCTTTATTAAAAGAACTATTGGAAATTGCAATTGACGCAGGAGCATCTGATCTCCATATTACTCCTGATAATTATCCTGCTTTGCGCGTTGCCGGAAACCTTATTTTTCTTAAAAAGACCAGGAAAATAAGCGAGGAAGAAGCATCTGATTTTGCTTTTGAGCTTATGGGAAAAGAAAGAAAAGAAGCATTCTTAAGGGACAGACAGATTGATTTTTCTTATGATTTTAAAAAGAACGCAAGATTCAGAGTGAATGCTTTTTTTCAAGAAAGAACCGTTGCTTGCGCTCTTCGCCTTATTTCAAGCAAAGTGCCTACTATTGAACAGTTGAAACTTCCGAAAATACTGCATGACTTTATACGTCATCCCCAGGGTTTTATTCTTGTTACCGGGCCTTCAAGCCAAGGAAAGTCAACTACTCTTGCCTCCATGTTAAATGAAATCAGCACTACAAGGTCAGAGCATATTATAACAATTGAAGATCCGATAGAATATACTCTTGAAGAAAACGGATCGATTATAAATCAAAGAGAAGTAGGAAGAGACGCTGTGGGTTTTAAAGAAGCCCTTAAGGCGTCCTTCAGGCAGGACCCTGATGTTATTATGATAGGGGAAATGAGGGACAATGAAACAATGGCCACTGCAATTACGGCTGCTGAAACCGGACATCTTGTTTTTGCCACGCTTCACACAAATTCTGCTTTTCAAACGATTCACAGAATAGTTGATTCTTTTCCATCTGACCAGCAAAATCAAATAAGGGCTCAGTTGTCAGGATCTCTTATTGCCGTAATTTCCCAGCGTCTTGTTCCTTGCTTAAAAGGCGGTCTTATTCCGGTTTGCGAAATAATGATAAATACGCCTGCTACGGCAAATTTAATAAGAGAGAATAAGATACATGAAATTCCTTTAGTAATAGAAACATCAATGGAATCCGGAATGATTTCTCAAAACAGATCTCTTGCTAATTTGATAAAAGCAAAAGAGATTGACCTTGATGTCGCTTTAAATTATTCGCAAAACCCGAATGAATTAAGAAGCATGCTTTCTTAAAAGTTTAAATAATGATTATTTTATGAAATTTAATTATCAAGCAAGAACTGAATTGGGAGAAATAAAAGTCGGAACGGTAGAGGCAATGGATAGAGAATCCGTTTTTAAAATTTTAAAGGACCGCGGTTTTTATGTCACTTTTGTTGAAGAAGCAAAGATTCCTTTTTATGCGAGAAAAGTTAAAATATTTGATAAAATCAAAAAAAAGGATGTGGCGGCATTTTCAAGACAGATTGCGATAATGTTTAAATCCAGAATTCCTCTTGTTGAAATATTTCAAACACTGAGCAAACAAACAACCAGTGCCAATCTTAAAGATAAAATACTTAAAATTTCAAGGGAAATAGAAGGAGGAGCGTCTCTTTCTGATGCCTTTTCAATGTATCCGGGAGTATTTTCTCCCTTTTACGTTAATATGGTAAAATCGGGGGAAACTTCCGGAAAACTGGTTGATGCTTTTCTTTATCTTGCCGATTATTTAGAAAAAGAAGAAAGTTTTAAAAGGAAAATAATAGGAGCAATGATTTATCCTGTACTTATTCTTTTTGTTTTCGTAGCGGTAGTTGGTCTTGCTGTTATTTTTATCATTCCTCAACTTGCGGTTTTGCTTGAAGAAACCGGAGGAGATCTTCCTCTTTTAACCAGAATTGTAATCTGGGGTTCTGAATTTGGAAAAACAAAAGGATGGATTATCTTGATTTTTCTTATTCTTCTGGTTTATGGTTTCTTAAGATGGATTAAAACAATAAAAGGAAAAAGATTTTTTGATAAAGTAGTGATTAAAATTCCAATGTTGAAAGATTTTCTTAAAAAGCTTTATCTTGCCCGTATTGCTTTGAATTTATCAACTCTTATTTCCGGAGGTCTTCCTATTGCCTTATCTCTTGAAGTTACCGGAGAAGTTGTTGGAAACAGTGTTTACAGAGATATTTTAATGAAAACAAGAAATGGCGTTAAGCAAGGAGAGCCGATTAGCTCTACTTTTGGACAATACCCGAATGAAATTTCTCCTTTTTTCTATCAGATGGTCGTCGTAGGGGAAAAAACGGGAACTATAGATTCTTCCTTAAAAAACGTAGTTTATTTTTACGAGGAAGAGATTGAAAGGGAATTGGCAAATTTTATTAAAATAATAGAGCCGGTCTTAATTATTATTTTAGGTCTTATAGTTGGAGGATTGATGGCGGCGATACTTATTCCGATTTATTCAATTAGCATGGTTTAAAAGCTATCTTCAAGTAATTTTCTGCATAACCTCACATACATCCTGGACTCCCTGAGGCCATAAATGTATGCCATTTTTCCACAAAATCCATTGCAAATTTACAAACATTAAAGGATTTGTCAAAGCATATGAAGACGGGGTAGTATGG
>Ga0265293_10007743_pt1 | contig 16350 bp, 17 predicted proteins | sample Munlanlewell138R_FD_192505 | JGI IMG/M metagenome (GOLD analysis project Ga0265293, IMG submission 192505) | Leachate microbial communities from a municipal landfill in Southern Ontario, Canada - Leachate well 138R | ecosystem: Engineered > Solid waste > Landfill > Unclassified | place: Canada...
ATTATGCGAGCTTTATTGAAAAATAATACACAATTTGACCATAATTATCATCTTTTAACTACCTAAAATTCTTTATTACTCTTGATTTTCCTTATAATAGGACTTTGACAGAAAGAGGGGGATAGGGGGAGATTTCAGAAGGAAGAGGGGAAGATTTCTCGCAAGATAGAGCAATCCATCGAAGTCTTTTCGAGGCAAGCGAAATGACAGTAGAATGATAAGGCGGTTCAAAAAAGATGATAGTTTTTTTAGATTTTAATCATGTCTATGTTTATAATATCATTAGCGATATTTACATTTATTTTGACAGTTTTTGAAAATATTTTTTTGGCATTACTTTCATTAATTTTAATCTTGCTTTGGTCTTTGATTAGCGAAAAATTCAAAAAAATTTCTCGTGGATTCTTTTTTATCATATTGGCATTTTTGATTTCGACAATTTCTGTTTTTTTCAAGAATTACAAATATGATCAGAAAATAAAACCTTTGCTGAACACGACATGAACGATAGCAAAAAACATGGACGGACCTGTTTGAAAATATTTTGTAGGAACTGGAATAATTTCTGATATTTATTCTTATCAAAAATACGTTTTCCAAGATAATTTTGGGCGTGAATATTTTTTAATCTCTTCCAAAACTTTTGAAATTTGAGATATTGTCTGGTTAAACGGGAATGTATCTTTGGCCTATACAGGTGCTGGAAATATTTTTGATTTTCAGAAACAGTGGAAAGATTTTTCTAGCAAGCCAGAGCTTTCTTGATTGTTTAATTATGAATTTAATTATTCCAAATGGTTGATGATGAAAGATTTTTATGGGACAATTTATGGGCAAAGCTACATAGTTTTCAAAGACAACTGCGAATATAATCGTTTTGCTGATGAAGAAAAATTAGCAATCTCAGACTCTGATAAATCAAATTCGGCAGAACTAGACAAAAATATTTCAAACTTATCAGCAGAGTTTCAGAAATGAAACTCTCAGACAAGCAAAAATTCTCAATCATTTTTGTGATCAGGAGATTTTTTTGACGAAAATCAGTCTTCAAAAGAACTATGCAAAAGCCAGATCTCTTTTATCCAAAAAATCAGGAAAGCCTTGCAAAGAGCAGTAATTTCTGCCTACGGAGAAAATAAACAAGCTGGATTGATTTTGTGAATGTTGGTTTGAGATAGATCCCAAATCCCACCAGACGAATATCAATGATTTATCAACTCGGGACTAGTCCATATCATCGCAGTTAGCTGATGAAATATCATTATGATCGTAGTTTTTTTGGGAGCAGTTTTGTTTTTTCTACCTTTTTATGCTAGGAACGCAGTAAGCTTGCTAACAATTATTTTGTATTCCATGGTCTGTGGACTAGACAGTTCCGTTTTTAGAGCGACAGTGATGTGATGACTAGGAATGTTGGCGCTTTTTTGGTGAAAAGAAATCAATATTTGGAGAGCGATGTCTGTTGCGTTTATTATCATGTTGATCATAAATCCATATTTTTTGACATACGATGTTGGATTTTTGCTTAGTTTTTCAGCGATTATAGGGATCATTTATTTTTGAAAATTGATAGCTGTTTTGCAGAAAGCTTTGGAAAAGAAAGAAAAATCAGAGCCATTTTTTGATAAAAAAGAAAAAAAGAGATCGTTTTCACTAACTTCAATCAAAAAAGCGATCCAAAAATTTCTCAAAGAGTTTGTGACTCCTACGGTGGGAGCTACTATTGGAGTTTTACCAGTGATGTTGTTTTTTATGGGAACGACTAATCTAACATGAATTATTGCTAATTTTTTGGTTGTTCCTATTGTTGCGGTGGTGATGATATACTGATTTATTAGCACGGTTTTGTTTCAAATAATTCCACGGAATATCCGACTTTTGCCAGAAAAATGGTTGTTGAATTATGTTTATTTGATGTCTGATTTGGCGCAAGAGTTTTGAATTTATTTGCATGCAGAGGGAACTTGGATCAAGTATTTTTTGTTAGCTTTGTTTATTGTTTGGTTGTTGTTGGTTCGTCATCGTAGTAGCTAGAGAGTCCCTGGGCCTGCTAATTAAATAGTTAATTATTGTTCAAAAATCAACACAAAACAAATATAATTAAATTAGCTAAGTAGATTAAAAAATAATACAAACACAAAAATGTAAAAAAAAGGACAAATAACTCAAAAAAAACATCAATTTTATTTCAAAACAACATCTACTTATTTTTTAATTTTATAAATTTTTAATTTTTTCTGATTTTATCTTGATTTTTGAAACTATAATATTAAACATATAGAGAATACTTTTCGGCAGTTTTTTTGTTATTTTAATCTGTTAAAATTCGCTCCTGTAGTTCAGCTGGATAGAATGGCCCTCTCCTAAGGGGCAGATACAGGTTCGAGTCCTGTCGGGAGTAATTTAGATTTGTAATACGATTTTGTATTACTTTCAACATTCTAAAACGGCTAATATCTGTATGGTTTGTTGAACAATTATTTTATTTTTTAATTATTAATTTTATGACAAAAAAGAAAACTGAAAATCTTTTTCAAAGACACGAAAAAGACACAGGTTCTCCTGAGTTTCAAATTTGAACTTTGACAGAAGAAATTAGTCTCTTACAATGACATTTACAAATCAATCCAAAAGATTTTGATGCAAAAAGGTCTTTATTAAAAAAAGTAGCAAAAAGAAGAAGACTTTTGAAATATATCAAAAATCAAGATCTTGATTCTTACTCAAATGTTTCCAAAAGAGTTTGAGTAAAAGTATAATAATAGTTTTTTAACTATTATTTTTTAGTTGTTATCAATAAATCTACAACAACTAATAATGTAAAATTTTTATTTTTTAATTTTTATATCGTAATGGATTTACAAAAATTTACACAACAACTGCAAAGTTGAGATATTTCTATACCTTTAATCAAGGAATGAAATAAAGTAAAATGAATTATTTTAAAGAAAATAGAAAATGGAATATTAGTAGAATGTGATGGCTGAGCTTTTACATGAGTTATTCTTTCAAAAGAAGTAAAAGAATTGGAAAGAAGTGATTATGATTTAGCTCCAGGTAGAGAAATTGAATTGGAAGTAGTAAACACAAACATCAGACATGAAGACGGTTATTATATTGTTTCAGTTACAAAATTATTACAATATGATGTTTGGAAATCAATATTAGCAAAATTTGAAAAAGATGAAATTATCAAAGTTGTTCCTACTGAAGCAAATCTTGGTGGATTGTTGATAGATATGCATGGAATTAAATGATTTATCCCTCTTTCTCAATTGGCACCAATTCATTATCCAAGAGTAGAAGATGGAGATCAAGAAGCTATTTTTGATAAATTGTTGGAACTTATAGGAAAAGAAATATCTGTAAGAATTATAAATATTGATGAAGAAGAAAAAAGAATTATTTTATCAGAAAGAGAAGCTTTAAAAGAAGAAAGAGACAAAGTTTTGGCCGAATTAGCTGTTGGAAAAATATTTGATTGAGTTGTTTCAGGAGTGTCTTCTTATGGGCTTTTTGTGACAATTGGAGGTACTGTAGAATGATTGGTACATATTTCAGAAATCACTTATTGACATGTTACCAATATTGATAGACTTTGAAAAATCGGAGATAAATTACAAGTAAAGGTAATTTGACTTGAAAACGGAAAAATATCATTATCTAGTAAAAAACTAAAAGAAGATCCACGATCAGCTCTGCCAAAAAAACACAAAGTATGAGATATTATCGAATGAGAAGTTGTGAGATTTGTACCTTATGGTGTATTTATCAGAGTATTTGAAGACATAAATGGATTGGTTCATCTTAGTGAATTATCTCAAAAATCAGTACAAAATCCAAACGAAGTAGTAAAACTTTGAGAAGTAGTAAAAGCAAAATTGATCTTATTAGATCCAAAAAATAGAAAAATTTGATTGAGTATGAAAGACTCTACTCCAAGTGTAAATAGCGAAGAAAAAACAGCCAAAAAAGTTACAAAAAAACCATCAAAAGGTTTGGAAGATGTAGTAAAAATGCTAGAAGAAGAAGGAGAATAATACAATCAACTATTCACAATCTATTGTGAATAATTTACATAATCTTATTTAAAAATTTGTCTGACAATAATCAAATTTAGTATTACAAAATTTTTCTTTATTGTTTCAAAATACACATATACGAAGTTGGACTTTGTGAGGCAACAAGGCCAGCTTCGTAGAATTATTTTGAATAAAAAAAATTTTCAGCAATATTTCTATTTTTGAATAGCAAAACAATTTAGCTGTATTTTACACTAATTTTTTTTGTCTTGAAATTTTTGAGCAATTATAGATAGTAGAGTAAATTATTTACATAAATTTATGTAATAATTTTTATTGATTTGTTTGATAAAAAAATAAATGCTCAGGTGGTGGAATTGGTATACACGTATGCTTGAGGTGCATATGCCGAAAGGCTTGGGGGTTCGAGTCCCCTCTTGAGCAAAAAAGATTAGACTTTTATTGAAATATTATTATATAAAACAATAGTTTATATTATTAAAAACAAAAATGACTTTACAGGACAAATTGTTTGCTGATTATATACAAGCTATGAAAGAAAAAGATCTTATCAAAAAAGCAATATTAAACTATGTAATCGCACAAATAAAAAACAAAAAGATTGAATTGCAAAAAGATTTGGAAGATGGAGAGATAATCAAAATCTTGAAAAAAGAAATCAAGTCTTTGATAGAAGCAATATGATTTTTGGAACAAGCAAATAAAGTAGAAGAACTAAAAGAAGAATTAGCCAAAAAACAAGTATTGGAGCAATATCTTCCACAAACAAAATCAAAAGAAGAAACCAAAGAAATAATTTTGGATTTGATCAAAGAGTTGGGAGTTAGTGAGCTAGCAAAACAGAGATGACAAATTATGTGAGCTATTAAATCCAAATACTGAGAAGAAATTGAATGATCTGTAGCAAATGAAATAATCAATGAAATGTTGAAATAGTTGCAATAAATTTTATTTTATTATTCATAAAACAATCTATGAAAAGAGTCGCTATAAAAATATTTCTCTCTACTTTTGTTGTTTGAATTTTTTCTTTGTGATTAAATATTGTTTATGGGCAATCTAATAATGTAAATGATCCGAACCAATGTAGTACAGTCACAAACTACAATCCTAATTGATATTCAAACAATTCAACAAACTGAACAACATATACAACTGCATCAGGCTCTGTTTTACAATGGTATATAAATAACGAGAATGCCATTAGATTCGCTGCTTCATGAAACCAATATAATTCTTGAGTTTGTATAAACAGTTATACTAATGGAGGAAATGCAGAACTAACAGGATGGAAAAAAGATCTTTGTGGAAGCAGTACAAATCAACTAATCACTCATCAGACAAGCTTATTTAATGCATATAAAGTACAAAAACAACTAAATGCAAATAATTGGTGATTTTGAACACATGAGCAGGTATGGCAATTACAAAATTTAATGCAAACAGCTAATTGTCACAACAATAGAGACTGTAAACTATGAGTTAATACAATATCAAACTTTCTTTTTTGTAATGTTTGTAAAGCTATAAATAGCGGTTGGATAGAATTAAGTTCCTTTAATCCAAATAAATGTGATGAGTGATATAAACTAACAGATGACGACTTGTGTTGTGAACCACTGGAATGTAAAGCCCCATCAATCACAATAGATTGACAAACAAATAAGACTTGATATTCTGGTAATAATGACTTAGCAGTAAAAATAGATTATTCAGAAAACAATGATTGAGCTATAGCGTTTAATACATGAAAAATAACAATTACATGATGATCTGGCAAGGATTTTCAAACAAACGATAAAGTAATAAAATTTACATTAACTCCTGATAGTAATTCAAATAAAATAGAAATTGATGTAGAAAATGGTTGTGCTACTCTAGAGACACAACAATGTTCATGAGCTAAGATAACATTAAATCGTGATATTCCTTGTCAAGATAAAAAAAAATGGGCTCAATGTACTAATTCAGGTGATTTTTTATTAAGTGGAGATGCAACAGACTTAAGTGCTTTAAATGGACAAAAATGTAAATTAGAATGATATGACAATAGTGGCTTAGATTTTTGTCCTGGATGCGATTTTATAAAAAAAAGTGAGAAAAGTTGTGAAGAATCTCACTGATCTTGACGATATGAAGATACTAATTGATGTTGTGTAAACTGTGGATCGGATAAAAAATGGGATAAAGATAATTGTGTTTGTATAAAAACAAATGCTGACTGTGAATCCAAATGAGAAAGATTAAATGAGAAAACTTGTAAATGTGAATGTGATCCTACTAAAAAATGTTGTGGAATTTTATTGAATACTGTAGTTCCATTTATTGGAGATTGTATAGAAATGACCACTCAAAATGATGTGTCCTCATCAAACGATTCTAATACAAGTACAGTTAATCAACTAAACGCCTTTCCGTTTCTAATGATGGGTTTAAGTAAAATCGTGGTTACAGTTATTTTGATATTTTCATTCCTAATTATAATTGCAGCTTGATTGATGATGACTACTTGAGTATACAGTGAACAAAACTACAAAAAAGGTATGGAACGAGTACAAAAAGTTGTTGTTGGATTGATACTACTTTGAGCATCTGGACTAATATTAAAACTAATCAATCCGAGCTTTTTTGGAGGATAAAAGGAATGATAATGTGTAACAATGGTACTCATAATGACAGTAGAATATGTCATCTCGTTTGTTATTGTTGCAAGAGATCTAATAGTATTAAAGGAAGATTTCTCGCAAGGTAGAGCAATCAAAATGATAGTAGATGGATTCTTCGCGTTGCTCAGAATGACAATTGCCTTATGTCATCTCGAGTCGTTATTGTTGCGAGAGATCTAATAGCATTACAGTAAGATTTCTCGCAAGGTAGAACACTTCGAAATGACAGTAGATGGATTCTTCGCAATGCTCAGAATGACAGAGGATTTGCAAAAGATCCCCCAACCCCCTTGTTAAGAGGGCTAGCTCAGAATGACGAGCTATTCAAAACAACAGTAAAATGTAAATTATATTTTAACTTTTAATTAAAACTAAAATGGTGAACATTAAATTAGAATCTGAATGATATTTAATTGAGAATAAAATTCTTTTTGGAGCAAGTGTTCCACACAAGGATTATATTAATTTTGCGATAGAAATTTGAGAAGATATTGTAATAGAAAAACTAGCTTATTCTATCATAGAATACCCTGGAGAATATGATATTGACGGAATTTTCATTAAATCTTTTTGATCAAAAGATGGAAAATTAAATTATGTTTTTACTATAAATAATAAAACAATAGGACTTATTCAATCTCCTAAAATATTGGAAGAAGATGATATAAGGTCTTTGGATGCTTGGTTGTATTTGGATGATGCTGTAGAAAAAAAACTTGAACAATTAGAACTTGAAGGGAAAAAATTTAAACTAGATGCTGAAGGTGGAACATTGAAAATAGAAGAAAAAGAAAGCGAGCATGCAGAAATTGTTGTTGAAAAAGAAGAAGAATAAAAAATATTTTTTGGAAATCTATTGTTAGTAAATTTGTTTAAGTGTTTTTTTATTAAAAAATATATATAAGAGTTATTGAAAGAAAACAAAACACACAAGTATAATATTTTCAGTTGTCAACTACTCTTTATTTATCAATAAAATTCCATCTCATTCTTCCATTTCAATTTCTTTATAAATTATTTGCTTTTTTTCTAAATATTCGTATAATCAAAACATCTTAGTTTTGTATTTAATTACATCATCACACACCAAAACACTTTTGGTGCTCAATATATCAAAAATATTCATTAAATAATTAGCATACTGACTTTTTTGTCAATCTACAAACACAAAATCTAAAGTGTTTGGAATTAGTTTTTTTATATCTATTTTCAAAAAATCAAAAGGGTATACAGTTAAATTTTTCAATTCATACTTTCAAATATTTTGTATTCCTTCCAAATAAGCACTGTATGATATCTCAAAGGAATATAAAACTCCTCCTCGCTCTTTGATCTTATTTGCTATAAAAATAGAACTATAAGCTACTGCTCATCCTATTTCCAAACAAACTTTTGGCTTATGTTGTTCCAAAAGTTTTGATAAAAAATTTTCAGTTTCTATGCTAATTATTGGAATGTTTCTATCTGTGCAAGATTTTCTGAGTAAAGAAAGATTCATGAGATAGTAAAAAGTAATATAAAAACTTTATTTTAATTTTAAATGAACAAAAACAATGAGTGAAAACAATTTATTTTGAAATCTTAATATTGATTTCAGCAAAAAAAACAAACAAAAAAGATGAAGACAAAATCAAAAGACAAACTGAGGATTGGATAAAGATCTGACATCTGAAGCTTTTTTGCGTCATCTATGAAAAAGCGAATTAGATGATATTCAAGACCCTTACAAACTAGTAAAAAAATGAGAAAAACCAGTAAAAATTTGAAGTTTAATGTGATTGGAGCAAGTATGACAATGTATGTTTGTAGAATATGAAAATGATCTAATTATTATTGATGCAGCTATGGAATTTACAACACATGCAAATTTTTGAGCAGATTATATTATTCCAGATATTAGTTATATCAAAAAAAATATCAAAAAACTTAGAGGAATAATTATCACACACGGTCATTTGGACCATGTTTGATCTTTGAGAGATATTTTGCCAGAACTTTGATATCCAATGATTTATACTACTCCATTGAGTCTTGGTATTATAAAGAAAACATTTGAAAATCCAAAAGATGCAGAAAAAATAAGATATAAAATTATAGATCCAGATATCGATATTTTGAAATTGTGATGCTTTACTTTAGAATTTGTTCCAGTAAATCACAACATTCCTGAAACATTAGCTGTGTCTATACATACCCCAAAAGGAATAATTTTTGACTCTGCAGACTTCAAGATTGATCATACTCCTGCTATTGATAGACCTGCAGACTTAGCAAAAATAGCAAGAATTGGAGCAGAATGAGTAAAACTTTATATTTGAGATAGTCTAGGAGCAAACAAAAAATGACGATCTATTTCAGAAAAAGAAATTTGAGAAAATTTGGACGAACTAATACAAAAAACTAAAACTAGAATGCTTATAGCTACTTTTGCATCTAATGTTTGAAGAATTATTCAAATTGTAAATAGTGCTATTAAAGCAAATAAAACTATTTTTCTGTCTGGTAGATCTATGGTAAACAATATAGAAATTTGTCAGCAACTTGGCTACATAAAAGTACCAAAATGATATATTCGTAAACTAAGTGAAGAGGTCGATACTTTCCCAGATGATCAGGTTTTGATACTTTCTACTGGGGCTCAAGGAGAAGAATTTGCTGCACTTACTAGAATGTCTAGAAATGAACACAATTTCTTACAACTTAGAAAATGAGACACTATATTGATGTCAGCGACTCCAATTCCAGGTAACGAATGATCTGTAAATACAATGATAAATAATTTAATTTTTAAAGATATCAATCTAATCACAAACGATGATATCGATGTGCATGCTAGTGGTCATGGCTCTATGGAAGATCACAAGCTAATGTTATCTTTGTTAAAACCAGAATTTTTCTTACCATACTTTATGCCAGCAAAAGAAAGATATGCTCATAAGCATTTAGCAATGGATATGTGAATGCCTGAATCTCGTATTTTGATGCCTATGAAAAATGGAGAAATAATTGAAATGTATGATGATGTAGTGCTAATTTGAAAAGAAAAATTAAAACTGGATACTGTGATGGTAGATGGAAAATGAAAATGACATATGTCTGGAGAATATGTGATCAAAGCTCGTAGTATTATGGCAGAAGATGGTGTGCTTGCTCTAATTTTCAAGGTAGATGCAAAAACAAAAGAATTGGTCGGAAATATTCAAATAGAATCTAGAGGTTTTGTTTATTCTTCTGAAGTTAAAGATATCCACACAAAAGTGGTAGAATTTGCTAGAGCAAAATATATAGAAAATTCAAAAAGAAAAATGCAAGTAAAAGATAATTTAAAAATTTTGAAGGAAGATTTATGAGAATTTATTATGCAAATTATTGGTAGAGTCCCTATGGTTATGCCGATGTTTGTTTATATCAACAAAGACTCCAAAGATGATATAAGTAAAGATGAGGCAATTCTTGGAATGACACTAGATGAACAAGGAGGAACCTAGTCTGCTAAATAAAAAAACTGATAGAACTTTAATTTAAAAAGCTATCAGTTTTTTTTATATTTGAAAATTGTAATAGTTGTAGCTACTAATCTTAAGTTATTTTTGTTTCTTTTCATATCTAATAATAGCTTTATCAACATATTCATAGGCCTCTCATTTTGTACCAAATCCATGAACTACTGTGTGTTCATATTTTTTTGTTTCTAACTTTTTGTATTCTTTAAAAAATATTCAAAGTTCTTCTTTGATATGTTTTGGTATATCATTGATTCATTGGTATTCATCCCAACGAGGGTCTATTTTATGGATAGGAACAGCTATCAATTTTGGATCTTGTCATTTTTCATCTACGACATCCAAAACACCTAATAATCTTGCTTTTATTACACAGCCACTAAAAGTGGGATAAGTTCACAATAAAAACACATCAACAGCATCTCAATCTAATTCTGTAGTACTTGGTATAAATCAATAATCAAAAGGATAAAACATACTATGATGTATTACACGATCTAATTTAAAATAACCTCACTCTTCATCATATTCATATTTATTGGTTGATCATTTTGGTATGTCTATAACTACATTTACGATACCTTCTTTTTTGTCATGATAAGCAGGAATTTTTTTGTATAAATTCATTTTTTCTTTTAAAATAATAAAATTATAGAATTTACTTATAATAAAAGAGAATTCTTTTGCAATTTAATTTTAATTTTATAGACTAAATTTGATTTAAAATTCTATTTATAGATTTATGATAAAGCATTTTCCCGTAATGTTGAACGAAGTTTTGGAATCAGTTCCAACAAATTGTAAAATAATTGTAGATTGAACATTAGGACACTGATGACACTCAAAAGCAATTTTAGAAAAAATTTTTAGTATAAAAAAACTTTTGGGATTTGATTTAGATCCAAATATTTTGGAAGATACTAAAGATAGATTAAAAGAGTTCTGAAATAAAATAGAATTTATTTGATCTTCTTATGTAAATGTTCCTAAATTTTTATGAAAACAAAAAGCTGATTTTATTTTGCTGGACTTAGGAGTAAATATGGAACATTTTAAGGACTGAAAACGTGGTTTTTCTCTGAATTATGATTCGCAACTTGATATGAGGTTTGATAATAAAAATTGAAAGTCAGCTTATGATATTATTAACAATTATTCTGAAAAAGAGCTGACAAAAGTTTTTGTAGATTATGCAGAATTTTCTATTTTGAAAGCAGAAGAAATTGCTAAAATTATAGTCACAAAAAGAAGAAATAAAAAAATAGAAAGTACTTTTGAACTAAAAGCCTTGCTAAACCAAGTAGGTCTTTGACAAAAAGCTAGCACTGTAATTTTTCAAGCAATTAGGATTGAAACTAATAAAGAAATTGATAATCTAAAAATGTTGTTGGACAATCTTCCAACAATTTTGTCTGAATGATGAAGATGTGGGATTATTACATTTCATAGTCTAGAAGATAGAATTGTAAAAAATTATTTTAAAGATTTATCTAAATCTGGCTTATTTGAATTAGTTTACAAGAAAGCAATCCCTGCAACTTATCAAGAAGTTCTAAAAAATAGAGCTAGTAGGAGTGCAAAATATAGAGTAATAGAAAAAACATTTATACAAAATTAAATGATTTAATGAAAAAGTTTGCTTTTATATCTACAAATTCAATTAAAGAATATTATAGTTTTTTGTTGAACAAACAAAAATCACATAAATTTATTATAGATACAATAAAAATATCTTGATTATTTGTGTTTTTAGCATTATGTTGATTTATTTATTTGCGTTTTGTTTCTTTAGCATCTACTGAATGATATTTTTTGAGAAAAGCAAACAACGAATTAGCTTCTATACAATTTAAACAAGAAATAGTAAAAACAGAAATATTGGAACAGACACAAAGAAATCGAGAAAGAATGTACTGAACCAATCAAACAAAAAAAATTATAGAAATTCGTCCAGAAATAGTAAAAGTTCCCAACAAAACTGAACTAAGTTATAAATAATATATAGCTTAAAATTTGGCTAAAAAATCTTCTTTGAAGAAGATTTTTTGTATTTGTGAAATTTCGCTATATATTTTTAAGTACATTTGAGACTGATAATCATAACCTGTATCCAAAGATTGATGTACACTTGTATATGGCCGATTTTTTATATTTTCAACCAAAGCCAGCCTAAGAGGCTCAAAAGCTACACAACTTTCAATTTTTTCAAGTTCCTCCAAATCTATTTTGTAAGATTTAAATCTTCAATTAAACACAGGAAGTCATTTGGAAGACAAAATATTTTCATTTTTTTTCTTAAAATACATAGCATAACTTACTTGTATTTTTCTCATAAAATCAGACAATTTGAGTCCTTCTTCTTGATTTTTTATTACAAAATAAAAGCTATTTGGTAATATGCTATAAGCTGAAATGCTTATCCCACTATGATCTAATATATTTGAAACAATATATAAAATAAAAGTTTTGTAATCATCAGAATTTTCAAACAAGATATTGTTGTTGAATCCTTTATTTGATATTAGATAATAAGTATTTTCTAAAAATTTATCACGATAATTTCACATTTTTAATCTAATTAATTAGATAAAAATTAAAATCTAAAATAACTTATTTAATAAATAGTATATAAAAAAACTTCTTCCAATCAAGAAAAAACAATTGACAAACAACAATTTTACCAAAAAACAAGAATTAAGTAAAGTTTTTCTTTTTTTGGTTATGAAATAGATTTCATTATCTTGATTTTCTTGCAAAAATATATATTATCAGTAAATATAATTTGTAAATTTATTTTATAATTGTTTTTTCATGGAAAATGTAATTATTATATGATCAGGCCCTGCATGACACACTTCAGCAATATATACGGGGAAAGCTTTATTGGAGCCTCTTATGTTTGAATGATTTATGGCTTGAGGTATCGCTGCATGATGACAGCTCACTACTACAACAACTATTGAAAATTTTCCAGGATTCCCTGATGGAATAGACTGATCTCAGCTTATGCACAATATGAGACAGCAATCTATAAATTCAGGGACTAGAATTGAAACCAAAACTGTTGATAAAGTAGATTTAACTACAAATCCATTCAAAGTATATGTCTGAGAAAATGTTTTTGAAGCTAAATCTTTGATTATAGCTACTGGAGCCACAGCAAAAAGGATGTGACTTTTGTGAGAAGCTCGCTATCGAGGAAGAGGTGTTTCTGCCTGTGCTATTTGTGACTGAGGTCTACCAATATTCCGTAACCAGCATATAGTCGTTATTGGTGGCTGAGATGCTGCGATGGAAGAAGCGATTCACTTAACTCATTTTGCATCTAAAGTGACTGTGTTGGTGAGAAGAGATGAACTTAGAGCTTCCAAGATAATGCAAGAAAGAGCAAAATCCAATCCAAAAATAGAGTTTTTATGGAACACAGAAGCAAAAGAAATTCTTTGAGAAAACAGCTGAAATATGACTTGATTGAAAATAATAAATAACAAGACAAATGCAGAATTTGTTTTAGAAGCTAAATGATTGTTTTATGCTATCTGACATACACCAAATACTAGATTTTTAGAAGGACAATTAGACTTGGATGATGCTGGCTACATAATTACAAAAGCTTGAAGTACACAAACTTCTATTCCATGAGTGTTTGCAGCTGGAGATGTTCAAGACAAAAAATTCCGTCAAGCTATTACTTCTGCTGGTACTGGTTGTATGGCAGCACTTGAGGCAGAAAAATATTTATTGGAAAGCGAAGATATAAAATAAACAAAAAATAAAGGCGATAGTTTGTAAACAGAATGGTTGATGAATAAAAATATAAATCGCCTAGCTAGATTGTAAAATAAAAATTATATAAACTTTTAATCTTTAATTAAATTATAAAATGTGAGTAGTACATGTAGAATGAATTGAACAATTTAAAAAAGAGGTCTTAGAATTTAAATGAGTGGTATTGATTGATTTTTGGGCAGAACGATGCGGGCCTTGTAGAATGTTGTGACCAATTTTGGAAGAATTAGATACAGAAAACCAATGAAAAAATGTAAAAATTGTAAAAATTAATGTAGAAAATCCTGAAAACTGACCTTTGGCTGGAAGTTTTCAAGTAAGTTCTATCCCTGCTGTTTTTGTTCTAAAAGATGGAGAAGTTGTCAAACCAATAATTGGAGTTAATCCAAAAAATGTTTATCAAGGGATTGTTGACGAACTCCTGGCTTAATAGATTGAATTATAAAATAAAAAATCCTGAATAAATCTCAGGATTTTTTATAATAAATATATTTTTAATTAATTTAATTCTTTTAATTTATTTTTAAACAAATAAATAAGGTAATCTATCATTTCTTTTTGTTCTCACTGTAATTTAATTTTAGAAAAAGAATCTACAATGTTTTGATACCTATTTTTTTGTTCTTGAAGTGAATATTTTTTTGATCGTTCATCTTTTACCACCAACATAATAGTGTCAATTCTTGTTTTTACTTTGGTACTTACAGTATAATTATTAGTTGTTGACACAATGGTATCTGACTTAGGAGCATTTTTATCTTCTATAATAACAAAAGCATCCATCATATTTCTTCAAGGTCCAGCAACATATTTTTCATCATAAATCATAGCTTTTGTTCATCAATTATCTAATAATATTGCATTATAACATTTAAATGTTTTTATTAAATAATCAGCTAAACTAGAAAATGTTACATTATCTACATATCACATATATATTGTTAAATTGTCTTCTGTGTTACAAATAAATGTTTTGTTTCATGCCTTTCATTGTTTTGGATCTGAATTCATTTTATTATTATTAACTGCTATATTGATACCATTACTTACCAAAGAATACATCATAATTCAATTGTATATATTGCTTAATCAAGGGTGATTTCGTTGTCAAGAACTTTTGTCCCAAAACCATCATGAATCAGGATCTCATACAACAGGTCTTCATAAAACCATACTTGAATTTCATTCTGTATCAAAACCAAAAACTGCTTGTCAGTTAGCTATATCTGTTTTCCATTTGGACATGAGCTTTCAGTCAGCAATTCTCAATTGATCTGTTGTATTTCAGTTACACGAAGAAGAGTATGCCTTCTCATTTGGACAAAAAAAACCTCAATTTATAGCCAATGGTTCTTTCAAATTATTTTTTTTATTCACTAGGTTTACTGACAGATAGTGGACTGTTATTTAATATATGCCCAACCTCTTCCCAGCCAGTTAGAAAGGCATAATTATAGCGGGCGGGCAAGGCAAAGACATACTTCGCATTACGGCCGAGTTCGCTAGGATTAATCGGCGCGGCTCCAATATGGAATTCTCCCGCTTGCAAATTATTCCATTGTTTGATGGTAAAAACCATAATCGGAATATCCTGCCGTGGATTTTGAGATGTCCATTGCGGATGGCGGATAGAAATTAACGACCCCCGCTCCACAATTGCGTATGGTTCAGGAGTATAACCTTCCCATTCATTTGTCACTATAGAATAGCTCTTCCAATTCTGAGGTAACTGAAAACTAAATTCGTATTCCGAATTGCTGTAAACAATTTCTTCTGGCTGGTTAACTTGTTGATTGACGTTTTCGTTCTGATCGACAACGGGTTGATTGTTCTGATTTTGGTTTTGTTTCACTTGTTGGAGCTGATCAATTTGGTTTTGCAACAGCGTAATTTGTTGTTGAAAGGATTGCTCAGCCGATCTTAAGCGAGAGGATTGCAAAGCGTAAACTACGCCGCCAACGACCAATGCTGTAATAACAACAGCTACAACTATTACCCAAATGTTTGTTGAATTTTGTTCTTGCGGCATGTTTTGTTCATTCATAATTTTGTTAGTTAAGTTTAAATTGACTAAATTATATCATAAGCTATGTTCGACCCGAAATAAATTGCCAAAAAAATCTTAAAAAATAAAAAAAAAGGGTCTAGAGTACTTTAGCAAAAATTTTTACATACTCTTTTAGGATTTTAGATAACTTATTATAAATATCTTCTCACTCTATTCAACAATTAAATCTAAATTCACATTCTTTCAGGTGTAATGCAAACTTTTCTTTACTTACTCCATTGAATTTAGCTAATCTTCTTTTACAATAACTTCGGAAACTTTCTATTCAATTAATATGTTGT
>Ga0265293_10007744_pt1 | contig 16349 bp, 13 predicted proteins | sample Munlanlewell138R_FD_192505 | JGI IMG/M metagenome (GOLD analysis project Ga0265293, IMG submission 192505) | Leachate microbial communities from a municipal landfill in Southern Ontario, Canada - Leachate well 138R | ecosystem: Engineered > Solid waste > Landfill > Unclassified | place: Canada...
GGGGCCTGGTGTGCTGCAACATCCCCGGTGATAGGTGTCGCCCTGGTCGCCGCGAACCACCCATCCCGGGCGCCCGCCGCTTGCTGCGCGCGGCTCGTGGCGTCGGGGCGTGGTCGCCTGTTGGTGTCGCCGCCAACCGTCCGGAGCGGCCACGAGGGCCGCGGCTACCGTGGGGGGTTGGTGTGCGAATGACGGTGGTCGCGGGTAGCGGTGCTCACGGCGGCAATCGCGAACCGCCTAGCCCATGCCGAGCTCGTGCAGGCGGTCATCGTCGATGCCGAAGTAGTGGCCGATCTCGTGGAGGACGGTCTTGCGCACCTGTTCGCGGATCTCGTCGTCGGTCGAGCAGATCTGCTCGATGTGCTCCTGGTAGATGCTGATCTTGTCGGGGGCGACGAGGTTGTAGTTTTCGCCGCGGCGGGTGAGGGGGACGCCGTGGTAGAGCCCGAGCAGCAGGCTTCGCGGTCCTATGCCCGCGGCCTTGCGGTCGTGCGCCGTGGGGCGCGATTCGATCACGATGTCGACATTGTGGACACGCGACAGCAGCTCGGGTGGCAGCGAGGCGACGGCCTCGCGGACGAGCTGGCGAAAGTGAGAACGTTCCAGTCCTCTACCTCGGCGTCGGCGACGCACTCCAGATGGTCCGGAAGCCAGTACCAAGGATGGCCTGGCGTTGCTGTTCGGCTTCGAGCCGGATGAGCTCGTCGAGCGCTTCTTCGGCGCGGCGCACGGCATCGACGTGGCCGGTCTCGCTCACGCGCTTCATCACTTCCTCCCAGATACCGGTCGTGCGCAGGGAAGCAGAGAAGCGCGGCCACCAGACGGAGACGATCTTCTCCGGGCTGCCGAAGCGCGGGCGCATCCGGCGGAGCGAGCGATACCGCTCCTCGATCGACTTCACTGGCTCGACCACCTTCACGAGCGGGCCATCGAGTTCCGTGGTGCGAAAGTCGAGGAGGAGGCGGTGCCCGACGGCCACGAACCGGAGGGTGATGACGTCGCCGGACTGGATGGAGTGGGCGATATCGACAAGGTCGATGCTGAAGTCGTTGTCCATCTTTTTGGAGTGTACCGACCTGCCCCGGCGGGGGGTAGGGCCAACCGTCCAAACCTGATGTATGTAAAGGAAGATGCGATGGCAGCCGGGTCCATTGCAGTTCTGTCACAGGCGATCCGCGGGTGTACCCCGAACTGCAACCAAGGTTCCAGTGCTTCGCGCCGAAACCCACGATGCCATGCTCTCTTTCCGCAAGTTCTCCTCCCGGCGGCGCGTGGAGCGCCTTATCCGCGACGGTGTGGGCCTACGCGAAGCGAGCTGGCCGCTCGCGGAGGAGGCGGCTGCGCCAGTACGGCAGGTGCTGACCGAGGACATCGTCGCGTGGGTGCGCGAAGCGATGGGCGAAATGCGGCGGCCGAACGGCATCGACCAGGTGGCGCTGGCGCTCGCCTGCCGCGATGGTGCAGGGCGCGTGCAGTTGAGCAACGCCTTCGGTGTCGTTCGCCCGAAGGCGTTCTACGAAGAGGACGGCGTCGCGCGGGTGGCTGCCTTCCTCGAGGACGTCGAGGCCGTGCCGGCGACCAAGCGCCACGAGATCGTCGGCGCGCTCCTCAGCCTGGGCGACATCGCGTACGAGCTCGGGGCGTAGGCGGACGGCTGCGGACTACCGACTACCGACTACGTGTCGCCGTTGGTGTGGCCTGGCACCGGGTCCCGAGGCCGCAGTGGGCCTCGACTACGGGAACGGTTGGGATCATGCGTGGTCGTTCGCCCGCGAACGCGTCGGGTAGCCGCGGCCCTCGTGGCCGCTCCGGACGGTTGGCGGCGACACCAATAGGCGACTCCGTCCCGCACGCCACGAGCCGCGCGCGCAGCAAGCGGCGGGCGACCGGGATTGGTGGTTCGCGTCGACCAGGGCGACACCGATCGCCGGGGATGTTGCAGCTCACCGGGTCCCGAGGCCGCAGTGGGCCTCGACTACGACTACGGACTGACCATCGGCGGGGCTAGGAGCGCGGGAGTTCGAGGCCGCGCGTGGCGATGACGTTCCGGTTCACTTCACTCGTGCCCGCGGCAATGGTGGATGACACGGTCGCGAGGTAGGAGTGGGCGAAGCGGGCGTTGAGCGGCGCGTACTTCGAGCCCTTGTAGAGCCCGCCGTAGAGGCCCATGAGCTTCAGGCCAGTGTGCGCCGCGCGCTGTGAGGCCTCGGAGCGGTAGAGCTTGTTCATCGACGCTTCGTAGTTCGGGACAGCGCCGCGCTTCTGGATGGAGATGACGCGGTAGGCGATGAGGCGGGCGATCTCCGCCTCGACCGCGCGCTCGGCGAGCTCGTTCCGCGTGGCCCCGGTGAGGGCGGGAGCGCCGGGCGCCGCGGCCGCCTCGCGTGCGTAGTTCACGAGGTCGGAGACGGTGTGGCGCATGGAAATGGCGGCGCGAATGTTGCTCCGCTCGAAGTCGAGCAGGGCGGCGCCGATGTACCAGCCGCGATTCTCTTCGCCCACGAGGTTGCGCGCGGGCACGCGCACATCTTCGAAGAAGACCTGGTTGAAGATGTGGTCGTTCGCCATGGTGATGAGCGGCTGCACGGTGACGCCGGGGCTCTTCATATCAAGCAGGAACATGGAGATGCCGCGGTGCTTCGGTGCGTCCGGGTCGGTCCGCGCGAGCAGGAACATCCAGTTCGCGCGGTGGGCGCCGGAGGTCCAGATCTTCTGGCCGTTGAGGACGTATTCGTCGCCATCGCGGACGGCACGAGTCTGGAGCGATGCGAGGTCGGAGCCGGAGCCCGGCTCGGAGTACCCCTGGCACCACCAGGCTTCGCCGCCGGTGATACGCGAGAGGTGCTCCTGCTTCTGTTCGTCGGTGCCGAAGCGGATGAGGATGGGGCCGATCATCTGGACGCCCATGCCGCCGACATCCGGCGCGCGGGACTCGGCCATCTCTTCGTTGAAGACGAACTGCTCGGTGACGCTGAAGCCGCCGCCGCCGTACTCCTTTGGCCAGTGCGGAGCGATCCAGCCCTTGTTGGCCAGAGCCGAACGCCAATCGCGCATGGCCTCGCCCTGCACGCCGGCTTCGAGCGTGTCCGCTTCGCGGAGCGCTGTTGGCAGCGATGCATCGATGAACGCGCGGACATCCGCCCGGAACGCCGCCTCGTCGGGAGTGTCGCGAAAGTCCATGCTGGCCTCCTGCCCGCCAAAAGTCCGCGCATAGTGAGCACCGATAGGTGGTATCTGTCAACCGCTTACGAGCGCGTTCCCTGTACGAGACTGTGAGGCATCCGCAATTTGTACGCTGGTGTGCGGCCTATCTCCGTGGCGTGCTTCGCACCTAGCGTGCCTTCATGGCCCGGAACTTCCTTGGCACCCCGGCGGTGGCGCGCCCGTGGCTCTCGCCTGCGCTCGTGCTGGCGCTGGCGGTGACGACGGCGCTTTCGGTGCTCATCGTGCTGAACGCCGCCTGGGCATTTCGCGACGACCGCGGCTTGCTCGACTGGGGATCGTTCTGGGCTTCGGGCGCCGCTGCGAACCGTGGCGACGACCCGTATGGCGTCTACCCCGAGACGTTCTCAATCGCCGGTGACCCGGCGCCCAACCTGAACCCACCGATCTCCGTCTATCCCTTCCAGGTCGCGGCGAAGTTCGACGCGGCGGCGAGCCGCAACGCCTGGGATATCCTCACGCTCGCGGGCTTCGCGGCCTGCGTGGCTGCGCTGCGGCGGGCCTACCCGGAGCGCGACGCCGTGACGGTCGTGGCCGCGTTCGCCCTCGCCGGGCTCTGGCACACGCTTGAGCTCGGACAGATCTACCTGCCGCTCGTGGCCGGCGTCACGATTGCATGGCTGCTGCTGCGCGAGGGTGACCGCTGGCAGGCGGGCCTTGCGCTGGGGTTCGTCGCTGCGGTGAAGCCGCAGTTCGCGATCATCCCCGGGTTGTTGCTGCTTGCCGGGTACTGGCGTTCCGGCGGCGCGGGATTGGCCACCGCCACCGCGGTCTCCGCCGTCCCGCTGCTGTTCGAGGGGCCGGGGATCTACCGCTCGTGGCTCGATGCGACGCCGCCGGCGCTCGAGCCGAATACATTGGCGGGGAACAGCTCGTTGCTTGCCGTGGCCGGCCGCCTTGACGCCGATTGGCTCGGCATCGTCGCCACGGCGGGGCTGCTCGTGGTGGTGGCAGGCTTCGTGCTGGTGCGAAGGCCACCCCGGCTGTTCGTGCTGGCGCTCGCGATCGTGGTGGCGCTGCTCGCCGGGCCGATCACATGGCCGGGCTACACGATGTTACTTCTGCCGCTGCTGTTCGTGGCTCCGTGGGAACGAATCGCGCCGGGGCTGGTATTCCTGCTCGTACCCTACGAACTCGTTGTGCAACTCGTAGACCGCGGTGAAGTGCTCGCGATCGCGGCTGGTTCGGTGTATGCGGTGGGCATCGTGCTGCTCGCGGCGCTGGTGTTCCGCGCCGCCGCCTGGGGGCCGGCCGGGAATCCGCGATTCACGATTCACCCGTCCCGGTTCGGGCGGCGGATGGGTGCGGCGCGGCGGGAGGCATAGGCGGCCGGCCGACAGTCGTCGGTCGCCAGCGGCGCGCGGCAGGCACTACTGCCTGCGGCCAGCAAGATGGCAGGTGTGGGTCAAATCGCCTCTCGGAAGCCGGAACTCTCGAACGGCTTCGCTGTCGAGGCAACCATCACGGATCGATCTACTGCCTTTCGCCTCCCCTAGTGGCTGATGCGCTCGTCGAGTTCGCGGATGCGGCTGCTCATGACTTGCAGCATTTCGAGCGCGAGGTCGCTGTTATTGCGCAGTTCGGCGATGAAGTCCGCGCGCATAAGGGCGAGGCAGTCGGTCGGTTCGACGGCCTTCACGGTCGCGCTTCGGCGATTGCCATCGATGAGCGCCATCTCTCCGAAGAAGTCGTCGGGGCCCAGCTCGGCGAGCTTCGTGCCGGCGTGGGTTGCCTCCACCTTCCCGTTGGTAATGAGGAAGAAGCCCACCCCTTCGTCGCCTTCGACGAAAACGGTGTCGCCCGGTTCGAAGTGGCGCTCCCGCGCGAACCGCTCGATGCGCGCGAGAGACTTGCGGTTCAGGTCCTTGAACAGAGGCACGCGGGCGAGGGCGTCGGCCGTCGCACTCATCAGGAGGCTCCTTGTAGCGGAATCGGCGGATTGTATGCGGACGAATGCCCTCCTGTGAAGGGTTCCACAACAAGAAAGACGCCAGCAAGCCGCTGGCGCCACGCAAGTGTTGAGGAGAAGTGGCCGCACGTGGCGGCGAACCTCAGCGCTGGTCGCGAAGTCCCGTGTCGATGGTTCCGCGCTGTTCCAGGAGTTCCTGCTCGATGCGTTCGCGCATCTGCAGCGCTTCGAGGCTGGTGCGCACGCGATCGCCGGTCCCGGCGAGATTCGGGTCGACCGTCTCCAAACCGGGCTTGTGGAGCCGGTGCTCCGTCACGCCATCGGCGGACAGCGTCAGTTCCACGCGCCCGTCTCGCGCCGTCGCGACATAGGCAGAGCTGAGCCAGAACCTGTCGGTGCCCAGGGCTTCGAGCTCGAAGTAGCCGCCTCTCACGCTTTGGACGGAGCCGATTTCGCGGCCATCGGCGCTGACCACGCTATCCCCTGGGGAGAGGGTGAGCGTCTCGGGGTTCGTCGTCATCTCCGGGCCGGTTTCGAGGCCGGCGGCGTGCACGCGCTGGGCCTGGATTCGCTCCTGTTCCTGGCGACGTGCATCCAAAGAATCTGGTTCGAGTCCCATGCGGATCCTTCCTGGTGGGGTCGTGGGACCATGGTCGCCCGGGAAGGCTTCTCTTGGTGTCGCGAGGAGGCGTGGAAAGTTAACGGAGGTGTTGCGCCTTCTGAACAAACGCTGCCAACGGGTGAGTTGCGGCGAGCGCGGCTCAGGTCGCGACCGTCTCCGGCTCTGCCGGCACGGCCGAGGGCAGGTTGAGCTCCCGTGTGGACGGGTTGAGTGCAATCCAGCCGGTCACGAATGCAAACCCGAGTGCCATGTAGGTGAACGTGCCGGGTGGGCCGATCCACTCGAGGAGTGCACCTGCAACGAGCATGCCCGCGGGGCTTGCCACCATCGACATACCGACAGCGATGCCGAGCGCACGGCCGAGCATTTCGGGAGCGACGCGCTGCTGGAGGGCGGTGATGGCGATCGGGTTGATTGGCCCCGCGCCGAGGCCGGAGATGAACAGGAGCACGACACAGAGGAGAAATGGCGGACCGGCAGCGAGCGCCCAAATGGGCAGTCCGCTCACGAGGATGGCGACAACCAGCCCCTGGAACTTTGGGATGCGTGCCTGCATCCAGCCGTAGAGCACGGCGCCGGCGATCGAACCGGCGCCGAAGCTGCCGATGAGGAGGCCGAGGTCCTGTGCGCTGCCGAATTCGCGGCGCGCGAACACGGGCATCACCACCGAAAACATCGGCGCGGTGAGGAAGTTGACGACCGCGAAGGGAATCAGCAGGCCACGGATGAGTGGATCGCCGACCATGAAGCGGAAGCCTTCGCGGAGTTGGCGGAGGTAGCTGCCTTCGCCTTCGGCGGCGCCCACGGCGAGGAGTGGCACCAGCAGGCGCACGAGCAGGGCCGAGACCGCGAACGTGGCGGCGTCGATCCAGAGCACACTGGTGGCGTCCATGGCCGCGATAAGCAGGCCGGCGAGTGGCGGCCCGATGAGCACGGAGAGGCCCTGGATGCTCTGCCCGGCGGCGTTCACCCGTTCGAGCGGCATCTTCGCCCGCTGTGCCAGTTCGGGCAGGATGGCCAGCCGTGCCGTCATGCCCGGGCTATCGAACACGGCGCCGAGGAACACGAGCACGAGGAGCTGCCAGTAGGCGATGCCAGTGGTGACGTGGAGCAGCGGAATCGCCGCGATGGTCATGCCGCTGAGGATGTCGGCGAGGATGCTCGAACGGCGGTGGCCCAGCCGGTCGACAATGGTGCCGCCGAAGAAGCCGCCGAGGATGGTGGGGATGGTATGGAAGAAGGCGATGATGCCGGTCCGGGTGGGGCTGCCCGTGGTTTCGAGCACGAACCAGGGCACCGCGACGAGCGAGAGCGAATTCCCGATGTTCGAGACTGCGTTCGCCGCCAGCAGAGCGACCACCGGTAGCCGTCGCCCTCGAATCGCAGGGTCGGTCAATGCCGCACCTCCCGCAGGTAAGCGCGGGAACATTACCACGCCCTGTTATTTCGGACGCGATCTAGTTCACACGGGGGAGGGCGTGCCCGGTGCCCGGTGCCACGGCGGCCGGAGCGCCGTTGCCCTACCGAGGCGCGTTACGGGGGAAAACGCGGATAACCCTGAGGAAAACCCCTTAGCGGTCGAACTTCCTAACAGATGGACCGCAACACCGATCGCTGCGCCTGGTGCAACGCTCACGTGAGCGGAGGGCACGTGTGGTTCCGGGAGCAACACCGGCAAGGCCACCGTGCCTGGTCCACCTCCCGCGATGGCGTCGCCTGGGGACTTTGCGCGCGGTGCTTGCCGCGCCTGGCGGGAGTCCTCCAGGTGGCGGCTGCGGGCCGGCCCACCATTGGCGTCCTCGGTCTGCCCGCCGCGGCGGCCGAACAGCATGTGCGCGAACATGCCTGCGAATTCTGTCGCGCGCCCTTGAGCGTCGCCGCGGAGGTCGTCGAGGTCATCCCCGCACCCTGCCGTTCGCGCGAACGGTCGTCGGCGACGCTGCGCCAGCACCGGCTTTGCCACGCATGCGCTGCCTGGACGCGAAGCATCCTCCATGACCCGTCCGCTATCACCGGGGCGGGGACGCGCGCGGGCGAAGGGCCGCTTGGCCATTGGCACCGCGCCCCCTTGGCGAACGTCGTGGCCACGGCATTGCTGCCGCGCGATGCGTTCGTGGTCCGCCAGGGGGTGGCCGATGCGGGTGGGCGGAGTGCTGTGCTGCAGGTCGACGATGCTTCACGTATCGCCCATGCGGGCCACGTCACGTTCGTCGCGGCGAGCCGCCTTGGGCGGGCGGGCCGGCTTGTGGCGCTCCTTCCGCGCGAGTTGCGGCGGCACGTCATTGTTGTTGCCCGGTTCGATTGCCTTGCGGACGCGGTCGAAGCGCTGCGACTCGGCGCGGGTGACCTTTTGGCATCGCCGCTTTCGCCACAACAGGTGGTGGGAGCGCTCGAGCGGGTGGCACAACCAGATGGCCCACGTGACCATGCGACCGGCCTGCCAGTGCTGGTGGAGACGGATGCGCCATTCCTGCGCTTCCACACTGTGCCCGGTGTCAGCGTTATCGAGACGGCACTGCTCGTGCGGCGCTTTGTACGCGGCTACGACGAAGTCGGTCTGAACGAAGCGGGCGAAGTGGTGGCACGGCTGCGCTGCCCGGCCGGACACCTGCCTGCGGCCGCGGCTCGCCTGCGCGTCGTACTCGAGGGCGTGCAGGTGCTCCTCGGCGACGAGCCGGCGAGGGAGGAGCTCGGGTGTGCGGCGTAGCGCCGCGTGCCCCGTGCTGCGCGGAGCCCGGACGTGTTCCGCAGGCGCACGAACCACTAGCAGCTAATAGCTAACAGCTACTAGCTACTAGCTAACAGCTACTTCGGGATGCGGGCGCAGACGCGGGTGCCGCTTTCGGGGCTGCTTTCGATCTCGAGCTGGCCGCCGAGGCGCAACGCGCGCTCGCGCATGGACTTGAGGCCCAGCTGTCCCGGGAACTCCCCGCTCGTATCGAACCCGGTACCGTCGTCGCGCAGCTCCAGTTCCACCGCCTGGGGGAGCTCGCGCAGGCTGATGTAGACGTTCTTCGCGCGGGCGTGCTTCACGGTGTTGTGCAGCGCCTCTTGCATGATCCGGTAGAGCGCCTCCTTCACCGGGAGCGGCACCTCCGGCTCGTTTGCGAGCTCTGCGTGGACCTTCACGCCGTAGCGTGCCTGGGTGCTCGCGACGTGCTTTTCGATGGCCCGCACGATGCCCTCGTTCGCCAACGACTCGGGGCGAAGCTCGAAGATGAGCGCTCGCATCTCGGCCAGGCCCGCCTCGGCGAGCGAGAGCACGTAGTCCATCGGTTCCGTGGCCCGCGCGGGGTCGCGGTCGAGCAGGGTGCGTGCGGTGCGCGCGCCGAGCGCAATGCCATACAGCGCCTGCGAGACGGAATCATGCAGCTCCCGAGCGAGGCGCTGGCGCTCTTCGACGGCGGCGAGGTTCTGGGCCTGTTCGTAGAGCTGCGCGTTCTCGATGGCGACGGCCGCCCGCTGGGCGAGTGCCTGGAAGAGCCGCCGATCGTCGGCGGAGAACTTCTGCTTCTCTTCGTAGCCAAGGAAGAAGACGCCGAAGACGTTTTCGCCGGTGACGATGGGGAGTTGGACGACCGCGCGAATCTGGGCGAGCTCCATGCGTGCCCGGGCGACGCCGCTCACCTGGTCGATGTCTTCGATGAGGAACGGCTCGCGGAAGCGGAACCCTTCGGGCGTGGAGTTCTGGCGGAAGCTTTCGCTCAGCTCCTCGAACATCTCGTCGGAGATGCCGCTGGCGCTCCAGGTGATGGGCGCGGGTGCGTCCTCTGGCCAACTGGCGAAGAGGCTCCGGTCCGCCTGCAGGACGTCGACCGCGACGTCGTTGAGGGACTGAACGACCTCTTCGAGGCGCAGCGAGCGGTGGAGCGCCTCGTCGGCGCGATAGAGCGCATCGAGCTGCCGGCGCCGCCGCTCGGTTTGCGCGAAGAGGTTGGCGTTATCGATGGCGAGTGCTGCCCGCTGGGCGAGCGCCTGGAAGAGCCGCTGGTCTTCTGTGCTGAATGGGCGCGGGCGTTCGAACGCTGCACCGAAGAGGCCCACCGTGTGGCCTTGCACGACCACCGGCACCTCCACGTAGGCGGCGACACCGAGCCGCTCGGCGCGTTCGCGAATCCCGGGTGGCTCCCGCTGCACATCCTCCACAACGCGGAACACGAGTTGCGCGAGCTCCGAGCGATCGCGGCCCGCGACTTCGCGCTCGAGTTCCTGGGCCGTGGTGCGCGGGGTGGCGCCGGCCAAGCGCACGCGCGGGCGCTCGGCCTGTTCGTCCCAGATGGCGACGTTCGCTGTATCCGCGCCGAGCAGTTCGACGGCGGCATCGGCGATAGCCTGGAGGACGGTATCGAGGTGGAGCGAGCGGTGGAGCTCCTCGTCGGCGCGGTAGAGCGCTTCGAGTTCGTGTGTGCGGCGCGTGGCTTCGGCGAAGAGGTTGGCGTTTTCGATGCCAATCGCGGCCTGGTCGGCCATCGCCTGGAGGAAGGCGAGCTCCTGTTCGCCGGGCATCTCGTTCTCGCGGTAGTAGGTGCCCATCGCGCCGATGACCTTGCCGCGGTACATGAGGGGGGTGGCCGTGATGCCCTGCCACTCGACCAGGTGGAGCATGCTACGGGTGGTGGCGTACTCGTCGATCTGCTCCATGCGGTCGCGCACATCGGGGATGCGGATGGTGGAGCCGGTGGCGGCGGCGGCGAGCAGGACGGAGTTGTGTGGCGCTACGTTGTCGAGGATCGTCTCCATGTAGCCTTCCGGCTGGTTGGCCGAGCCCCAGGCCACGGGGCGTGCATCCTCGGCGATGATGATGGTGGCGGCGACGGCGTTGGTCGCCTCCACCATCGTGGCGGCGACGCCATCAAGTGTGGCTTCGACGGGCGCCTCGAGCGTGAAGCGGGCGGCGATCTCCGCGAGGGCCTTGTTTTCGCGGGCGCGTTGCTTCGTCTGGGCGAAGAGGTCGGCGTTGGCCACGCCGGTGGCCACCTGGTCGGCGACGGCCTGGGCGAAGCCCAGTTCGGGCCGGGCGGGGAGCTGTTCTGGTTCGTAGTAGAGCGCGAGCACCCCGAGTGTGCCGCCCCGGTAGCGCAACGGGAGTGCCACCATGCCCTCCCACGTCGCATCGGCGATGAGCGCGTGCATCGGCGCCCAGTCCGGGCGGCCCAGCGCGGTGCTGCGGACATAGGGCAGGACCATCGGCTCGCCGCCCAACGCTGCCTGCGCGAACTCGGATTCTGTGCCTTGGCTCAGCACCCGGTCGAGCGCATCGCCGAAGCCGTCGGGGAGGCCGGCGCAGCCGAAGACGGTGGTATGGCCGTGGTCGAGCACCGCCACGGATGCCGCCACTGCACCCGTGGACTGGAGGGCGATATCGGAGACGGCGTCGAGCATCTCCTCCAGGTCACCGCCGAGGGTGAAGCGCGAGGCGATGGCGGCGAGCGCCTGGTTCTCCTCAGCGCGGCGGCTTGCTTCCACGAAGAGGTTCGCGTTGGCGGCGCCGATCGCCACCTGGTCGGCGAGGCCCTGCAGGAAGCGCTGGTCCACCTCGGCGGGCAGCTCCGCGGGGGTCGCGTAGTAGGTGACGAGCGAACCGATGGCGCGACCGCGGTAGAAGAGCGGCGTTACCGCGAACGATTCCCACTGCGCGACCGTGGCGAAGGGCCGCATGAGGTCCCAGCCGGGGTCGTCGACGAGCAGGCGGCGCCCCTCGGGGACGAGGTTCGTGGTCCCTTGCTCGGCGGGGAAGATGTCGGCGAGGGGAGCGCCGCCGCGGATGGCCGCCATCGCGGTTTCGACGAAGCCGATGGGGAGCGCGGCCTGGCCCGCGGCCACGGGCAAGCCATCGTCGTCGTTCAGGATGACGCTCGCGGCCATCGCCCCGGCGGAATCGGCCACGGAGGCGGCGACGGTGTCGAGTGTGACCTGGAGTGGTTCGGTGAGGGTGAAGAGCGAGGCGATGCGCGCGAGGGCGGCGTTTTCGCGCACGCGGCGCTGCGCCTGGGCGAAGAGCTTTGCATTTTCGAACGCGGCGGAGGCCTGGTTTGCGAAGGCGATGGCGAGCGCGCCGTGCCGCTGCGTGAGGCTGCCCGGCTCCGTGCGCGAGGCGCTCAGGAAGCCGATTGTCCGCCCGCGGCTCACGAGTGGCACGGCCATCCACGCCCGCACGTGGGAGAACGTCCCCTCGGGCGCACCCCTGGTGACGCCGCGGTAGTTGCGGGCGAGCTCGGAATCGCCGAGCACGTCGTCGATGATGACCGTTTCGCCGCGGCTCAGCGGTTCCCAGACGGCCGGCGCCGCCTCCGTGCGGAAGGCGAGGCCAACCGATTGCTGGACCGCCTCTGTGTCGACGCCCGGCCCTTCGGCGCGCGAGAGGACGAGGCGCAGAACGCCGTCCTCTTCGATGACGAGCGACGAGCCGTTGTAGTCGATGACCTCGTGCAACTGGTCGACGATCTGGGCGAGCAGCGCGTCGAGGTCGAGCGTGGAGCCGACGCTCTGGGAGACGCGCAGGAGGGTGGAGAGTTCGCGCGTGCGCTCGCTCACGCGTTCTTCGAGCAGCTCGTAGGCCTGCACCCGCTCGGTAATATCGCGGACTACGGCGAAGAGGTGGGTTTTGCCGGAGAATTCGAGTGTCGAGCCGACGACCTCCACGTGGAAGCTTGTGCCGTCCTTGCGCAAGTCCATGGCGGTGGCGCGGAAGTCTTCGCCCGCACGAAGAGTGCGCAGGTAGTCGGCGAATACGGGCAGGTAGTCCGGGTGGACGAACGCCGTGGGTTCGAGGCCGATGAACTCTTCGCGGGTGTACCCGTGCATGCGGCAGGCCGCGGGGTTGGCTTCGACCACGACGCCGGTCTGCGGGTCGTTGATGATGACACCGTCGCTCGTTGCCTCGAAGATGCCGCGGAACTGCGCCTGTCGCTCTTCGAGCTCCTGGCGGCTGAGCGCGAGCTCGCCTGTCATCCTGTTGAACGAATGGGCGAGGGCGCCGAGCTCGTCGTTCGTGCGCACGGGGATGGTCGTCGTCAGGTCTCCTGCGGCCACGGCGCGCGTACCTTCGACGAGTGACTCGATCGGCTGGATGAGCCAGCGGCGGTTCATGTAGGCGGCGAAGGCGCTGGTACCGACGAAGAGCAGGGCGAGCGTGATGAGCGCCGAGAGCATCGTCCGGTTGCCTTCGTTCTCGATGGCCGTCGCGACGTTGTCGGCGGCTTCGGTCATCTCGTCGACCCACGCCACGAGCCCGATGCTGCCGCCGGGTCCTACGAGCGGTTCGAAGCTGATGAAGGCGTCGCGGCCGTTGAGGCGGAGGCGCTCGCTGCCGCGCGCGCCGGCGCGCATCTCCGCGATCACGGGCGAGATACCCGTCCCGTCGGCGTCCTGTCCGATGGCGCTGGCGATGGTCGCCGAGCCTTTGTTCGGCAGGAGCTGGCCGAGGGAGTCGATGTAGAAGGCGAAGCCGGTATCGCCGACCTGGACGCCGTCGAGCTGGGCGATGAGCCGTTGAAGCGACAGGTCGACGCCGACGACGCCCCGGAACTGGTTATCGATGTAGACCGGGTTGGCGGCGGTAACAATGAGGCCGCGGCCGAGTGGGTCGCGGTAGGGCGCGGTCCAGACGGTGCCGCGACCGGGGTTGCGCAGGGGGGCCGCCTCCACGAAGGCGATGTCCTTCACGTGCTGGATGCGGTCGGAGGGCCGCTCCTGTTGGGTTCGCAGCGGGTAGTAGCGTACGAGTTCACTCGGCCCCACGTAGTAAATAGCGACCGCTTCGAAGTTTGGGCTCACGGTCGATTGTTCGGCGAGGAGCGTCTGGAAGAGGGGGCTGAGCGATTCGGAGAGTTGGAGGTCGCGCAGGGCCTGGCCGCTGAGCGGAAGGGAGCCGGCGAACCAGGTCTCGCTCATGCGGTCGGGGCGCGGGTCGTAGACGACGCCGCCGGATTCGGCGAGGCGGTCGGCGAGGTTTGTCTCGGCGGAGGCGGGTGTAGTGACGAGGAAGCGGGAGACGACGGCGCTGAGTTCGCCCGTGGCCTGTAGCTCAAGCTGGCCGACGAGCGTCTGCACCTCGGTGATCATGGTGAGGGTTTCGCGACTCTGTTCCTCCAGGCCTTCGCGGCTCCGGTTCGTGGCGTTGTCCTGTGAGCGCTGGAAGCCGATGAGGAGCAGGAGGGCGACGGCGCCGCCGAAAATGACAACGAAGAGCGCGAGACTGACGTACATCTTGGCGCGTAGGGAACGGGCCTTGAAACGGTTCACGGCAGTTCTCCCGGGGGCGAGAGGGCCCCGGCGCTACACGCCCTCGCTGAGCTGGTCGGCGGGCACCATGCCCTGTCGTACCGCATACAGCGCGGCTTGTGTGCGGCTCTGGACGCCGAGTTTGCTCAGGATGTTCGAGACGTGCGTCTTGACCGTCTTTTCGCCGATTTGCAGGTCGCGGGCGATCTCCTTGTTCGCGCGCCCCCGGGCGAGCAAGACGAGGACCTCCTGCTCGCGGTCGGTGAGGGGCTCGGGGGCATCGGGCTGGCGCATTTCGCGCATGAGCCGGGCGGCGGCCTGTGGCGACAGCTGCACCTGTCCCTGTGCCGCCGCCTTGATGGCGCGCCGCAGCTCTTCGTCCTGCGTGTCCTTCAACAGGTAGCCGATGGCGCCGGCGCGCACAGCACCCACAACCGACTGGTCTTCGAGCACGCTCGTGAGGGCGATGCACTCGACGTCGGGCAATTCCTTGCGAATGAGGCCGATGGCCGTAATCCCGTCCATCACCGGCATCAGCAGGTCCATGAGGACAACGTCGGGGCGGAGTTCGTGCGCCATGCGCAGCGCCTCTTCGCCGTTCGTTGCTTCGCCAATCACCTCGAGTTCGGGATCGAGGCCCAGGAACATCTTCAGTCCCTGGCGGACGACGCTGTGGTCGTCGACGAGGAGGATGCGGATGGTCATCGGATCTCCGACTCCGGTAGGAGTCCGCACTCCCGCGAAAGGCTGCGCAGAAGACCGGGCGCATGCTCGATCCGGGGGTGGCGGTTCAGGCTCAAGACTATAACAGAGGCTGCATAACTGGCCCGTCCCCTCCCTGGAGCTCAGTGCATGACATTACAGTTCGACCTTCTCCGCCTAAAGTCGGAGGCGAAAAGGCACCTATCGCTGGATCAGAATTGGCCCTTGCAGGCGTACAACGTGATCTGGAGGAGTGCATGATCCGCTTGTTGCTCGTGGATGATGAGGCGGCGGTGCGGCGGGGGCTGCGCATGCAACTCGAGCTCGAGCCGGACGTGCAGGTGGTGGGCGAAGCGGGCGACGGCGCGGCTGCGCTCGATTTGGCCCCTCGACTCGAACCGGATGTCGTCCTGATGGATATTCGGATGCGGGGCATGGATGGCATTGCCGCGGTACAGAAGTTGCGCGAACTGACGCCGGCGATCCCGGTCATCATGCTTTCGCTACACGACGACGAACACACCCGGGCCCAGGCTGCCGCAGCAGGCGCCTGGGCTTTCGTTAGCAAGTGCGAAGCGACGCACCGCCTGTTGCAGGCGATTCGCGCCGCCGCGGGGCGGGGTGGCTGTTAGCTATTAGCTATCAGCTGTTAGCTGTTAGTGGGTCGTGCGCCCCGAGTGCCCTCACTCTTCCTGGAAGCGGTAGCCGATGCCCCACACCGTCTCGATCACCTCGGCGTGGCCGCCGAGCTTCTTGCGCAGGCGGAGCACATGGGTATCGACGGTGCGGTCCGTGACTTCGTAGTCGTTGCTCCAGATGCGGTCGAGGAGCTCGTCGCGACTGAACGGGCGGCCCGGGTGCCGGGCCAGCAGCGCGAGCAGTTCGAATTCCTTCGGAGTGAGCTCCACGCGCTCGCCATCGACAGTGACGCGGCGCATCTCCACGTCGATCTGGATGATGTCGCGCGGCTTCACCTGGGCGGAACCCGGGGACTCCGTTTCGGCCAGTTCCGGCGCAGGGCGGAGGCGAATCTGCTCCTGCTCCTGTTCCGGGCGGGGTCCGGGCACGGCCGTGCCACGAGCGCGCAGCCGCTGGTCGATCACCGCGTGGATGGCCAGCAACGGCCCCCAGCCAAGTAGCACCCAGTAGAACCAGGTGCTCTCCGAGTAGACGGCATCGATCACGAACAGGCCGATGTTCGTGACGAGGAAGAGCCCGGCGTGCGCGCCGACGAGCCCGCGCAGGAGGTACCCGGCGTGGAGCGCCAGTGGCATGGCGAAGGCCCAGGTGACATACAGGGACCACCAGTTATCCGGCGTCGTGAGGCCGTTGAGTATGGCAAAGATGACGGCGATCGCGGCGAACACCAGGAGGTGGGCGCCGAACACCTTGAGTTGCAGCGCTTGTGCGCGCGCATCCGCGACGTTGGCCGGGCGCCCGAGGTGGAGCCCCTGCCACTGCACGGCAGCACTGGCCGCGCGTTCGATGGCGGACTCGGAAGAGGATGGCTCGCCCGCACCGCCACCGAGGAGTGCCCGCGCCATTTCGCGGCAGAGCACCGCGGCGCCGTTCATCCCGTGGAAGGCGGCGGGGATGAGGGCGATGCCGAGCGGGAGCAGCGGCAGCCCCTCGTACCAGTGGTCGATGTGCCAGGCGAAGAAGTCGGCGCCG
>Ga0265293_10007745_pt1 | contig 16348 bp, 18 predicted proteins | sample Munlanlewell138R_FD_192505 | JGI IMG/M metagenome (GOLD analysis project Ga0265293, IMG submission 192505) | Leachate microbial communities from a municipal landfill in Southern Ontario, Canada - Leachate well 138R | ecosystem: Engineered > Solid waste > Landfill > Unclassified | place: Canada...
CCGCGGGACTGGGGCTGGTTTCGCCTCTTTTTTAGGTATTTCTCCAAGGGGTTCATCGGTTAATGATGAACGTGTTAACTGTAATTGTGTTTCCAATTGCCTAATCTCATTTTGTAATTCTTTCTCGAGACGTTCTCTTTCTTTTTCAATTGCTAGCCTTGTCTTTTCCCGTTCTCTTTCTTTTAATGCTTCTAATTTAGCTTGTTCTACTGCCCGTATTTTCTCAATCTTATCTTGGGTTGTTAAAGTATCCGATGAGGAACGAGTACGAGTAGAACCGGTTGGTTTCTCCGGTTTGTCTTTAACAACAACCTCCTCGGAATCAGTTTTGCCAACAATAATTTTTTCCAGTTCTTCCGCAACAGCACTTTCGGTTATATTTTCATTTGTTTTCACTTTTACATTTTCCATATTTTCCTCTTTCCCAAGCGGCGTTACACTTGTAATTGAAAATTTCAAAGCTGGCAATTTTAAAAAGCAGCAATAATTAAAGATACTATACTATAGCCGTAAACAAGAATTAAACCGGCAATACTTAAAAACAATAAAATTACTTTAATTGTTTTTAAAAAGGGTTCAATTTTCATCAAATAATATGACTTGTTTACTGTCGCCTTACTAACGATGTTAAAAATGGTTATATTGACTTTCCCCTCTTGAACTTCTTTTATATCAAGAGGCGGGTAATATGGGTTGCTTTTTTTTCTTAAGTGGCGCAAATAATATTTATAGGCATTTTTCCTTTTCTTTTTATATTCCCGATTAATTTGGCTTTCTGAATTTTCTAAATAATTTTGCGTTTTTCGATAATATAACTTATAATCATGCACAATCACACGAAAAAACAGCGAATAAAATACCAAAACAAATAATAAATAAATTGTAATGTGGCCAATGCTTTTAAGCCATGGGGATGAACCGTACATTGTATTGAGAGTTGTTTGTAAGAATAAACCGAATTTACCTTGAACTATTTTATTCCATAAAGGAGAATTTGTCCCGAGAATAAAAATCATTGCCGTTAACATCAACCAAATAATCAGTTCAATGTAAAGGGGAAATTTTACATTGCCAATGCCTTTTACAACTTCGATAGTACGAAAGTTATCACGAAAAACTTGTTTTTTCTTTTTTGTATAAGCTTTATGCCAGTTTCTAAAAGCCTTTTTTAATATGTTTTTTCTTGATTTAAGCGAATAATCAGGATTCCTAATAATTTCACCTAATATCACTTCCTTTTTTTTATACATAATAAGAAAGTCTTCGATACTGTAAACTTCAACTCCGGAATTTTCCGGATTATATAAAAACGGATTCCCGCGTAAAATAAAAGCTCTTTCTTCAGGTATTTTGGGAGAAGTAACGGCTTCACTCATATTTGCATTGATAATCGGCACATCCGCTTGGCTCTTTACATAACGATATTTACCAGATGGGTCCAATTCATAAACTGTTAATTGCATTTTTTCCGATTTAGCCAAAAGAACCCCCCCTTTTTAACAGTTACTGTATTTGCTCCTTTAATTTATTACTGATAAATCTATGATTATTGGTACTAAGGTCCTGATAGAAATTCTCATGTAATCGGTTTTGATTATTTAGATCTCTCATCAAACTATCAGAAATAGTAAACAGGGAAGTAAAATATTCCGTTGCTTGTTTTTCAGTTAAAATACCTTTATTAACTACCGCTTCCAATTCACTTAATAAATCTTCTAAAGTAAGGGTTTCTTTAAGGTCGAAATGGCGATAAAAGAAATAACGATGGTATAAATCATATCCATTAAGTTTGGGATCAATAATCATATCGACTAAATAAGATTTATAAAGTAAATGCTTTTCCCATATGTCATTTTCAAACCATATTTTATAATCTGAAGCAAAAGCAATATTAACATCGAGCGGTATTTCTGGATTTGCTATAATTTTATCTTTGTTATTCAATATTTTTTCAAATGTCAATATTATTTTTTGCGTTATGGGATGATCGGAATACTGGTGTTTAGACAAAAAGTCTTGACCGAAAGCCAACAAAGCGTCGTAATTGGAAAGCAACGCTGAAAAAGAATTAATATAATCTGAAAGATTCAACGGCTTATCTCCCAATAATTCTTGATAATGATTAAGAAAATAGTGAAAATTATCCGCTGTGTTTTTAAATATTATTTTATCTTTTAAAGCATTAAAATTAACAGCAAGCTTATCGACATTATTTGTTATCGCTGTGGCAACCGCAACAAAATCATTGAAGTCAATACTTTTATCACGAAGGTAACCATATAAATGCCAATATCCTATGTTATTATTAGCTTGATTACGAAGCGCAATAAGTTGTGGCAAAATTGGATTGGCTTGTTCCAAGGCGATAATCCGATCTAGAATTACCCCTTCATTATTATCCAATAAACAAGCAATATAATTATCATTTTTCAAATGAGCGGTAATCAGGTTTTGCGTTTCATCATTAAGTTGATTGTAAATCGAAATACTAAAATCATCATTTAATATTGCTACTTCTTCCAGATGTATCAATAGCTCATTATAATCTAACTCAACTTGTTGACCGCTTATGTTCCGTAAAGCCTCTTTATATATTTTATACTCTTCCGCTTTAATTGACATCTTATTTAAAAACGATACCGAAATTACCGGATTGCTTGTTTTTATTATTGCTGCCGTTAGCGGGCGGTTATAATCAATCGTGATTACCGGTTGTAAAGCAAACATTATGAGAATAGCTGCGACATAACCATTAAGAATACCCATTATGATATTTGCGATTTTTGAATAAATATTATTTTTATTAATTATTTGTTTTTCAATGGGTTCGCGAAATAAACGAGAAAACAAACGAATAATTATATTAATTATAAAATATGCCAGTATTGCGACCGTTAGTGCCGCCGGAAATTTTTTTTCAGATGAAAAGGGCAATGATTTTTCTATAAAACCAAATAACCCAATTTTTTCCGTTAATGTTTCAATAAAGTTATATGAAAAATATAAAATCACAAACGGCAATAAAAAGGACAGAGTAAAAAAGGTTTGACGTTTAAATCGAAAGTATCGGGCATATATAATAAATCCAATTAGAACTATTGCGATAATGATATCAAAATTAAATTTTTCAAATAACGGCAAGCCCTAACCTCCAACCAATAGTTTTGTTTATTATATAATAATTATAACATTTTTAATGTGTTTTGACAATTAAATTTAAAAATTTTGTATAAAAACAGGAAAATATTAATTATTCAATTAAATAAAAAAACATCGTATCAACGATGCTTTTCCTTTTTTTATTTTATTCCATCGGAAAAATTCTATCCTTAAACGGTAACCAGAAAGGATTATTACGGTAGGACTCATAATTTTGAGCAGGAACATATATTTTAATAAAATCATAAGCCTTCAAATCCTTAAACTCTATACTATAAGGATTAATTACATTTAAGTGAATTTCCTTGAGGTTTACCAAACGATCAAGTGAATTCTCAGCAAAAAGCAGTTTAGCCGTTACATTATAAATATTGAGACTGACCGTACCATATATTGCCGGTTCATTAGTGCTTTTAGCGGTTATTTTTATTGAGGAATCACTTTTTTCGAGGGCCAAGACATAACCGTCATACTTATGAACTTTTAATTTATCATCGCTGGATTCCCAAACAATATCACCAAGATTATATCCATCGACCGTTAATTGTGCATAGTCACCTTTATATAAATAGGTTGTCGCTCCTTCGATAAAAATCGGTTTATAAGAAAAAGTAACATCTAGCGGCTCAATTGTAGAGTTTGACTCATCAGTTGGTTTTATTGTAAGAAGCGCCTGAGAATATTTTGTATTATCATGATTATTAGTGGCGGTAAGGGTTACTGTACCGGCAGCAAGTGCTTTTAATTTGCCATTTTCATCTATCGATGCTATACCCTCATCATCTACCGACCAAGTTACTTCGGCACCATTTACACCATATGTTTTTTGATCACCCACATAGATTACGGCATCGCCTTCTAGCTGCATACTATCTTTGCCGGTAATTTTAACTAAACCGCTGTACATTTGACTTTCATCCAAATTGATAATTAAGGTTTCTAGACTTGAACAACCGGCAAATGCATAATTTCCGACAGATTTTAAACTGGAAGGCAATTCGATACTTTTCAGTCTAACCGACTGATAAAATGCATAACTCTCAATTTTTTCAATTGTATTAGGGATAATGACTTCTTCCATTTTGCTAGTTGCTTTTGTAATAGCTGATAACATTTTTCGATAATGGAAAAAGGCATAATCGCCGATTACCTTTACCGGTACACCTTCTATCTCTGAAGGAATTTCAACAACTCGTCTGTTCCTCAAAGGTTCTACAATTTTTATATAATCAGTAGCACTTTTTATTCCCGGCGTTTGACTATATATATATTTATATGTATATTCATCATCTGTCTTTACAATATTATTATAATAATTATTATCGGGTTGATTTCCCGATTCCGTAGGAATAACTGAAGTGGGATTGACTTCGCTAATAAATTCCCATTGTTTTACTGCGTTTCTCTGAAAATATACAAAAAATTCCCTAGTGTCAACACCATCAATTTCAATAATAATGTAAGCAGCAAAATAATTGGGGTTGGCCAATTCGGTTTCGAAAGAAAGTGTTTTTAGCTTTTCAAAGTCAGAAAAATAAATGTCCGGATCTTTTTCTTCCAAAAAATTATTATAATTCATTGAGCCCTTTGGATAATAAATTTCAGCCACTTTTTCTAAATTTTTGGAATTCATTGCTTTAATATATTTATTCCAAAGATTTCTGGGAGAGTTATTGCTCCCACAACCCGAAAGTAAAAAAATAAAAAATATCAATATTATAATCATTAACTTTTTAATCTTCATACTGCCTCCGGTATTTCTCACATCTATAGTTATATTACACTATTAAAATTATACTACATTTTAAGTTTAAAATCAATGAATTTTTTAAATCTATTTGGTATTATACTGAAAATAACCAGCCACCGCAATCATAGCCGCATTATCAGTGCAATAATACAATGAGGGAAATGTCAAAACTACATCATTAAGTTTACTGACTTCATTCTTCATAGCTGAACGTAAACCGCGATTGGCAGCAACACCGCCGGCAACAACAACTTGTTTCACTTTAAATTCCTTGGCGGCAGCAACGGTCTTATCCACCAGCACGCGAATTACACTATTTTGGAAAGATGCGGCCAAATCGGTAAATGATATTGCCTCATTTTGCATTTTTTTAGTATTGACTAAATTTAATACTGCTGTTTTTAAACCGGAAAATGAAAAATGATACTTGTCTTTATCAAGATAAATTAACGGTAGATTATAATTTATTTCTCCCGATAGTGCCAGCTTATCAAGAGCCGGTCCGGCCGGATAATCAAGTCCAAGCACCCGACCGACTTTATCATAAGTCTCACCAACAGCATCGTCTAAGGTTTGACCTAATAAATAAAAATCTAAATGTTGACGCATTAATACTAATTCGGTATGACCACCGCTGACAACTAAGGCAAGTAAAGGAAAACGAAAATCATCTTCCAAATAATTCGCATAAATATGACCGTGTATGTGGTTGACCTCTACATAAGGAATATTATATGCCATCGATAAAGCTTTTGCCCCATTAATACCGACCAAAAGCGAACCAATCAAACCCGGATGATGGGTTACGGCCACTAAATCAATGTCTGACAGTGACTTTTTAGCTTTTCGAAAAGCTTCTTCCAATACTAATGTTATTTTTCTGGCGTGATTGCGACTGGCTACCTCGGGCACAACACCGCCATATTCTTTATGAATATCAATCTGCGAATAAACAACGTTTGCCAAAACTGCTTTACCGTCTTTTACAATCGCAACTGCGGTTTCATCACAACTTGTTTCAATTCCTAATACTAACATATTTTACCTCATTTTTTTAATTAAAACTAAAGCATCGGTCGAATCATTATAATAATTTTTTCGATAATGAGAAAAAACAAAATCAAATTTATTATATAAATTAATTGCTTTTTGATTATCTTCTCTTACTTCTAAACTGATTGATTGTATATGCGACATTTCACATAGTTCAACGGCAAATTTTAGGAGAAGTTTACCAAAACCTAACCCTTGATATTTTTCAATAATAAAAAAGTTTATTATTTCAGCGTTATTCTCATATATCCAAAGACCGATATAACCACCGAAATGGCCGTCAATTTCTACAACTAAATAATGGGCATAGGGATTTAGTTTTAGTTCGGAATAAATTAAATCATAACCTAATGTTGAACCGAAAATTTCCTCTTCGCCCCGAACAATATTAATAATATCACGCTCTACGAGCGGTCTGATACAATACTTCATACTCCCCTCCGCAGATAATTAGGGCTTAAGTCATGTATATTTGAAACTAGTGTAAATTTAATTGCCGTCGGATTAACCCGATAATTGTCTTCGTTAATTAAAACATAATTATAATCCTCAATTAGTTTGAAAAATGATTCGGCATCGATATACATATCATCAAAAATCGGAATGATTACTCCGTTTATAACCCGAACCAATTTACCATAAACATAATTTTTATTCGCAATTAAAGTGATTGCATAAATGCCGTCTTTGTGAAGATAATCGCTGGCCAGTAGATTTAGGCTGCTTATTGTATAAACAGGTATGCTTAATGCCCAGCCCAGAATCTTAGCAATCGTTACGCTAACCCGAAGACCGGTATAAGAACCCGGACCGATACCGAGACAAATACGCTTAAAGTTCGAAAAGGTAAAATTAAATTGATTCAAACCTTCCTCAATTAACAGCAATAAATTTTCTGAATGGCGGTTTTTCCCTTCAATAAACTTTTCATATATAACCTTGTCCCCGGATGAAAAAGCCAGATATAAATAAGGAGAAGAAGTATCAAATATTATTGTATTCATAATAACACTCTTTCGATAAAACTAATATACTGATGAGAATCAGCATAAAAGGTAATCTTACGGGAGGAACTGTTAACGATTTTAATTTCAATTGTTAAATAATCCTTAGGTAATAAATAAGTAATGTTTTTGGCCCATTCGATAACCGATAATCCACCCTGATAAAAATATTCTTCCAAATAATCATCACCACTTTTCGCATTCAATCGGTAAACATCAAAATGATATAAAACCAAACGACCATGATAAATTTTGAGGATTGTAAACGTGGGACTATTGATAATATCCTTAATGCCAAGCCCTTTGCCGATTCCTTTGGTAAGGGTTGTCTTACCGGCACCAAGGTCACCGTTTAAAGCGATAACCATATCTGGAACAGCCAATGTGCCGATTTTTTTACCCAAGGAAATCATTGCTGTTTCTGAATTTATACTTAATGTTTTTTCCACTGTTTCACCCTAATTATTTCTGCATTTTATTGTTGCACTCTAAAAAAGATATTATTCCGGCATAAATAGCATAAGCCATTTTATCTTGATATGATTCGTTTTTTAATAATATTAATTCATCCGGATTCGATAAAAATCCGATTTCAACCAAGCATCCCGTTTTCACAGCATTTTCGATTAAATATTTACCGGCTATTGACTTGGCGATTCTTTTAGTGTTTTGCATTATATCGCTAATCATCAATTGAATCGTCTCGGCCAATTCTTTTGCTTCAGGATGATGTTTATCATAAAAAACTTGCGCACCATAAATTCTTTTATCTGAGAATTTATTGGCGTGAACCGACACAAACAAAAGACAATCTGAATTGTTTATTAAAGAGCATCTCTTATGAATATCATCACGTTTCCGATTATTACTGCTATTGGGAGCTAAATCATAATCTCCGGAACGGGTCATTTTTACCTGGAATCCCGAGTTTTCAAGGTATGTTTTCAGATTTAAAGATACTCTTAAAACTATATCTTTCTCTTTTGTGCCGTCGGCGCCAACAGCGCCCCCGTCAGGACCGCCATGCCCGGGATCAAGATAAATTAGCGGTAATACCGTGACTCTTTTATTAGCGATAATCGTACCGGCAGAAGTAAAAAATAATATTATCAATAAAACAATATTGATAATGTTAGTAACCGATTTGTTCATTATTTCACCTATTTACAATTTATTATAATTAAAGGGAAATTATGACAATAATACGAAAAGAGAAAAGCAGAAATTTTCTGCTTTTATATCAACATTAACAAATTACGATATATCGCTTTTACTTCCTCTTTTTGCGCTTCAGAAAGATCATAAATAAATCGCTCCTCTTCATCTTTTACTGTCGCAATATGGTGACCAAGAATAATACCGTCTTTTATAACATATACATCAGGAACAATTATTTCTTTTAAACCTTTCTTTTCAAGCAAATCGCCGACAATACCGTCCAAATATCCTAATAATATTAGATATTCAGCAGTTCGCTCTTTCCGCATTTGGTAAATATCAATATATAATATTTTTTCTATTCCCATTTCCGCGGCAACATCATTAAGGAGGGGAACACAAGCAATACAAAATGGACATTCAGCATAACGGGTATCAAAACCAAACAAAACAATATTAACACCGGGATTAACCGTAAACGCATTAATTACTTCCTTATATCCGACTTTCTTATAAACATGCTCAACGTCTCGCATCATTGGATAATCATCAACAAAACAATTTTTTGTCTGGCTGCAACCGCATAATAATATAATCATTATAATGATTGGCCAAAACATTACTTTTTTCATAATTCCTCCAATGTTTTCTTTAACGATTCGTATCCTTTTCGGCCTAATAAGGCAAACATATTTTGCTTATAGGCTTCGACGCCTTCCTGATTAAAAGGGTTAATCTCAAGCAAATAACCACTCACCCCACACGTGAACATAAAAAAATAAAGCAATTGGCCGATGCTGTACGGAGTTAGGCGACTGATATTGATTATAATATTGGGTACATCACCACTAACATGAGCTAGGACGGTTCCTTTTAAAGCTTGCTTGTTTACTTCCTCTAATGTTTTTTGAGCCAAATAATTAAGGCCGTCAAAATCATTATTTTCAGTTGGAATCACCAAATCTATATCAGGCTTTAAAACATAGACAACCGTTTCAAAAAGATGTCGTCTGCCTTCTTGAACATACTGCCCAAGCGAATGCAAATCAGTTGTATATAGCGCAGAAGCAGGAAAAATGCCTTTATAATCTTTACCTTCCGATTCTCCGTATAACTGTTTATACCATTCGCCAAAAAAATGCATTTTTGGTTCATAAGTTACGAGTAATTCAATCAATTTTCCTTTTCGATATAAAAGATTCCTTATAGCGGCATAAAGCAATGCTTCGTTTTCAGGATAAAGTGTCGATTTATATTTTAAAGCAGCTTGAGCCGCACCTTTAATTAATGCCCTAATATCAACACCGGAAACAGCTAAAGGTAATAACCCGACCGGAGTAAAAACTGAATATCGTCCGCCGATATTTTCAGGTATTGAAAAAATCTGATAATCATTTTTCATTGCTAAATCATAAAGGACACCTTTACCGATTGTGGTTGTGCAGTAAATTCTATTATTATGGTTACCACCATATTTTTTTTGCAGTAATTGCCGTAATAAACGAAAAGCAATTGCCGGTTCGGTTGTTGTCCCCGATTTAGAAATAACATTAAGAGAAAAATCTTTATCTTCTAAATATTTCAGTAATTCAGCTGTGTACGTTGCAGACAATGTATTGCCGGCAAAAATTATTTTGATATTTTGCTTTTGGGGAAAATAATCTGATAGCATCGACAGCACCGCTTGAGCACCAAGATATGAGCCACCGATACCAACTACAACTAAAACATCGGAATTCTTTAAAATCTTATCTTTCGTATTGACTATTCTGTCAATTTCATTATCTTCAATATTTATCGGATAATCAATCCATCCAAGATAATCATTACCTAATCCCGTTTTTGAAAGTAATGTTTTTGCCGCTTCATTCACTTCTTGTTCAATGTTTTTTATTTCAGTTTTACTAATAAACGGCAAAACATAGCGATAATCAAAAGAAATCATATTTAACACCATTTTCCTATTTTCTTATTTTAATTTTTTGGTCATCTTTATGTTTAGTATTAATCATTTGTTCTTCAATAAATATCGGTATCTGCTTTTCCAACGATTTAAAACCAATAATAAATTTCGGTACCTCGCTTTTTACGCCGCGGCGGCGATGTGTAACTTTATAACTCAATTTTAATTTTTTATTGCCTTCATCAACATCCAAAACCTTAAGTTTTACTTGTTGTCCAACAATCACATAATCATTAATTCTTCTAACATAATTATCAGAGAATTCAGAGATATGTATCAATCCGTCGTACTCTCCGACTTTTACAAAGGCACCATAACCTAAAATATTGGTAATGCGACCGCATACTATTTCTCCCTTTTTTATCATGATACACCTCATTACTATTTGTCTTATAATTATTATAGCATAAATATTATTGATTGTTAAGATTAAAAAACGGAAATCCAAACGGATAAATAATTACTAGATATAAAAAACTTGACTAATAATAATCAAGTTTGCAAATTATCCTGATATTAATTTAAACCAAATTACTAATCGACTTTTTCAACACCGATAACGCCCGGAACTTCTTCAAGCAGAATTGCTTCGATACCTTCTTTAAGGGTGAGATCAGCACTAGAACAGCCGACGCAAGCGCCATGTAGCTTCACATAGACAATTCCCGCTTTCATCTGCACAAATTCAACATCGCCGCCGTCTCGTTGCAAATACGGCCTGATTTTATTAATTAAAGTTCTAACTTTTTTTTCGGTTTCTTCATTATTTGTTTTATTGTTATCCATATTATTTTTCCTTTCTTTGTTATATATTAATATTATACAACAAATATCTTATTTTTAAAAGAAAAATACTAATCATTAATTGGATAAGGAATAAAATCATTATTTTTATTACTATAATAATAGCGGGGTACTTCACCTTGGATTATTTGAACAATTAAAGGGATTTCCATTGCAACTTGAACCTCATCGTGTTGAAACGGAATAATCGTTGCAAACATGACATGAACACTGACAAAAATAGTTAATAATGAATTGTTAATGCCGTAATGTTCACATTCGCTAATAATATCAACAATTATGCTGCCGACCGGATAAATCTTTATATTAACAGAAGGCCCCAAATCGCCAAATAAGGTATCGGATAAAATAATTCCCAGCGGTAAGGACAGATTATTCAATTCTTGACTATCAAAACTCCGCAATAAATCACTAAGATTTTCCGATATTTTTGCTGCAATTTGATTTACTTGGTAAGTATTTACAAAAATGCTTTCGACTTTATTGTTTTCTCCTATAATTATTTTTACCATGTTTTCCAAATCAATATTTGGTAAAACTTCGGTTTTTATCGTTTTTGATATTAAGTTTGAAGCTTCAAGTTGCGCTTTTTGTTTAACATACATTTTTACTCTTTGAGAAAAATAACCGCTTACAAAATTAACGCAGAATAAAAATAAAACCACAATTAATGTTGTTTTAATAAATATTTTTATTTTCTTAGATTTCATAAAATCCCTCATTTAATATATAGTTGTAAAAATAGGTTTAATGTATATTTTTTATCTTTTTTATTATACTAATTTTTGAGGTGGAAAAATGAAAATTAAAACTTTAATGACAAAAAAAGTGATTACCGCCAAAAAACAGGACAGAATATCACATATTGCAATGCTAATGGCTAACTATGATATCGGCATGGTTGTAATTATTAATGATAATCGTGAAGTTTTAGGAGTTGTTACTGATAGAGATATTGTAATTCGCGCTTTAAGTCAAGGGAGATTTGAAGATGCTCCAGTAGAGACAATTATGACTCAGCACTGCATTGATATCGACAAAAATGAAACGGCGATTAGAGCAATGGAAATGATGGGTGAATATCAAGTTAGGAGATTAGTAATTACTAATGACGATAAAAAGTTGGTGGGTATAGTAAGTCTTGCCGATCTTGCTTTGGTTAAAAACACTAATAAACTGATAAACGAAATACTATACGAAATATCAATCCCGAATCCTCAAAAAGAAAAACCCTTAAAGTATTTGGAAGTAGAAGATTATCCATTATAAAAAAACGTGCTGCTGCACGTTTTTTTAAAGTAATTTTTTAATAATTGTTTTTTTCATAATTAAAACTACACATTCAGCAGCAATCGCTTCGCCTTTTCCGATATAACCCAACCCTTCGTTTCGAGTAGCTTTAACATTAACAACTGACGGGGATATTTGTAATAGTCGGGATATATTTTCCCGCATTAAATTTATATATGGGGCAAGTACTGGCTTTTCCAGAATTACCGTAATATCCAAATTGCAAATCTCATATTTGTATCGTTCAAGCAAGTCCCTTACCGTTTCAATAAAATAACTCGAAGTAATGCCAAGATATTTAGGATCATTATCGGGAAAATGTGTACCAAGATCGCCTAACCCCAACGCACCGATAATTGATTCCGCCACTGTATGTAATACGCAATCGGCATCAGAATGGCCGACTAAACCTAACGGATAGTCAATTGCGATACCACCAAGAATAAGTTTTCTTCCCCTGGCTAAACGGTGAACATCCCGGGAATGACCTATTTTATATTCCATAATAACCTCGTTCAATCATATATTCAACAATTCTTAAATCCCGTTCATAAGTGACCTTAATATTATCATAACTTCCTTCAACAATTTTTGGATTAATATCGAATTTTTTTCTAATCAAGCTGATATCATCGGTGGCGATATATTTTTCTCTTTGGGCAGTCTCATATGCCTCCTGAAACATTTGCCGCGAAACTGCCTGCGGTGTCTGAATATGCCACAATTCATCACGATTTATTAACTCCACACTATTTTTATTTATTCGATATATTGTGTCAATAGCCTTAACAGCCAAAACAGCACAACCAAATTCCTTAGCTTTATAATATATATCAAGTATTTTTTCTTTTTTAAGTAACGGCCGGGCGGCATCATGAATTAAAACAATATCGCTTACCGCCAAGCGAATACCATTGGCAACACTATCCTGGCGAAATGGACCACCAAATGTCATTTTTATCTTGGTATCATCAAGGCCAAATATCGCTCCTTTAACCGCTAAATAATCCTTTTCACTAACAACCACAATAATCTGACGACATTGGGGAATTTGCATAAACAAATCCAGAGAATAGCGAAATAACGGTTTGTCTTTTATTTTATATAAATTTTTATTATAGGGCAATCCGGTTCTTTCGCCGGCTCCGGCCATAACCAATATCGCATCAAACATAAAGCACTCCCCTTAATCTTTAAGCAATTTATCTAAAAAATCATCGCTTAAATCAATATCATAATTGGCTGGGTCTTCAATATGCTTTTTTGGTTGATAAACACTATAACGTTTCATATACTTATCATCACTCGCTAAATTCAATGCATCAAATCCTGCTTTCACAATACTTTCGGCAGTTTGGACAACAACAGCATCAGATTTCACAACTCCAACCGAATTTTTTAAAATAAATTTCACTTCGTTAAGGTATATTTCATTACCTAAATAACCGGAATAATCATCGTCGAGATCGCGCAAGATTAAATCATATTTTTCAACATCTTCAACAATTAACGCATATTCGATTTGACCAACTTTATATATCTTTTTTGCTTCACCGGCATAAGTATTCAAATTACGGAAGAATTGAGAAATCACAATTTCACATCCGTCCTTGCCAATCTTATCATTAATTTCCGGTATATCTTTAACCGCAATAAGAATTAAAATAAAATTGAATGATTTAAAATTTTTTATATCATCTATTAAATTAACATAATTAAACATTTCGATTTTAATCATTGAAAAATCAGTCCGGTACAATACAATATATTGTCGTTCTTCAAATTCAACCGTACTTTCTTCAAACCATTCAACACCGTTGATAGTATTTAATCGATAATAATTTTTGTTAATATGGTCATTAAAAGCCTTACGGGAATCAAAATTTTTTTTATCTTCTTCATGAATCAATTGCTCAAATGCTGATCGATTAAGTTCATTTTCTTCAATTCCTAAAAGGCGGCACATCAAAGAATTTAATATAAAACGGTTCTTTCCAAAATCATAATAAGCAATTGGCTGACCCAATAAATCGAAGTAGATGTGCTGTCTTTTTCGAAACTCATTATTAACATTCTCCTTATATACTTCCGATAAAGTTAATTTCTGATTTATCAAGACATATCCTAATAATTTTCCATTTAAAATGATTTTTCTTTTCATTAATTGTAATGGAACAATATAATCATTATTGAAAACAAATTGAATTTTATAATTTCTTTCCTCAATTGTTTGAAAAAATTTAATAAATTGCTTGTAATTATAATTATTATTTTCAATAGTTACATAATTAAAATATTTCATCCAATTTTTTTTATCAATATTAAAATTAAAAAACAATTCATAAAATTGATCAGTAAATATCATAAATCGTGACTTCTCATCAAGATAAACGTAAACTTGACTTTCAATATTAGAAGGCAATGCAATAAGTAGACTGGCCATTTTATTGTATTTGTACGAAGCGCGAGCATAGGCGGCACTGTTATATAAAAAAGCTATTAAAATTAAAATTGAAACAAATAAAATAATATCAATTTTAAAAATCTTAATGTCTTTGAAAATAATTAAAATAAAACCGCTAAAAGATATAATAAATAAGACTAATCCTACCACCGATATTTTATTTTTATTTGCATAGGTATCAAGAATTAGTAAAACAGTGGCAAATAGGATTGGGATGAGTAGGGTGAATTTATTATCGACAAGAAACTCAATTATTTGATTAATCATAATTATTTCTCCTATATATCAGATACTACCTTTCATCAACATTGCGGCGGTGTTTTTATTGGTTGCTAAAGGAACTTCATAAACATCGCACAAACGAAATAAGGCATTAATATCCGGCTCATGAGGTTGAGCGGAAAGAGGATCCCGGAAAAAAATCACCATGTCAATTTCTTCTTTGGCGACTTTTGCACCAATTTCTTGATCGCCGCCCAGTGGTCCTGATTTAAAACAGTTAATATTAAGACCGGTTTGTTCCATAATCATTCGACCGGTTGTTCCCGTAGCATACAATGTATGCTGTTTTAAAAACTCCTGATATTCACGAGCAAACGCTATAATATCTTTTTTCTTCTTGTCATGAGCAATTAAGGCTATTCTCATAACTCTCACCTCTTAACAAACTTATTATAACATATATTTTATATAATTACAAAAATTAATTAAAGATAATTTGGAAAAAATAAGTTAATATAATTATATATGTAAAAAACTATTGACTAAACCCCATTAATAACCTAAATAATAAAAAAAACAAAAGTTTTTACTCTTGCTCTAATTTAATATTCTAAAGAAAGAGAACACCAATTTTAATACAATGCGTACACCTCAATAATTTTTAAGATTTTGCGTGCACCTGCCATTTTGGGTAGTATTTTTTGCGTACACCCAAAATGGTTGCGCACACCAAATTATACTTGAAATCTTGTATCTTCTTTAAAACTTACAAATAAACTAGGAATAATTAAAAGGCTCTAGAGAAATGATGTGAATCACTCCCTAGAGCCAATATTGGTTAAATTTGAGCCAAAAATCCTTATTTTCGCTCGTTTTTATGCAATTTTGCTTTGATAAATTGTATCAAAGTATTAGTCTAATTATGAAAGAGAACACCAACTTTAATACAATGCGTACATCTCATTAAATTTTGAAATTTTGCGTACACCAAAAAGGGTTGCGTACACCTAGAGAAATCTTTGCGTACACCAAAAAAGCTTGCGTACACCATCATATAAAATAATTTAATAACAACTTATTCATTGACTAAAGAATTCTAAATTAAACTATTACTTAATAAACAAAATGTCTAAAAAAGAGGGTTCAATGTAGTATTTTGGGGTTTTAGTTTTTATTGAACCCAAAAGTTTTTATGTTTTTCTACTTCGACACAAAACTATTTTATAGAACCAAAAAGAGCTAATCATCCGATTTAACTGATATAGCTCTTTGAATATTTATTCTGTAATTGTTAAATTAATTTTTATATAGACTCTTGGATTAATAGTATAATGTCCAGTTAACTTTGCATACCCTGGACCAGTTGCTGTGATATGACCCCATTGTCCAATACTTACCAGTATATCATTTTCTTGATCAGGTACAAATACAGTCCATGTATAATATTGTATCCAAGGATACGGACAATTTGTTTCATTTAA
>Ga0265293_10007746_pt1 | contig 16346 bp, 9 predicted proteins | sample Munlanlewell138R_FD_192505 | JGI IMG/M metagenome (GOLD analysis project Ga0265293, IMG submission 192505) | Leachate microbial communities from a municipal landfill in Southern Ontario, Canada - Leachate well 138R | ecosystem: Engineered > Solid waste > Landfill > Unclassified | place: Canada...
GAAAAAGTGGCCGACGCAGTCAAGCAAGTTTTATAAACCAGGAGAGAATGTAATGACCATTCGTGTTGCAATCAATGGATACGGTCGTATCGGCCGCAATGTATTACGTGCCCACTACGAAAGTGGCAAATCACATGATATTGAAATTGTCGCCATCAATGACTTGGGTGACCCTAAAACCAATGCCCATCTAACCCAGTACGACACTGCCCACGGCAAGTTCCCGGGTACAGTAACGGTTGATGGCGATTACATGGTGGTTAACGGTGACAAAATCCGTGTGCTGGCCAACCGTAATCCGGCAGAGTTGCCATGGGGCGAGCTCAATGTTGACGTGGTGCTGGAATGTACCGGTTTTTTTACCAGCAAGGAAAAAGCCAGTGCCCACCTGAAAGGCGGTGCCAAAAAAGTCATTATTTCCGCACCCGGCGGCAAAGATGTTGACGCTACCATCGTATACGGTGTTAATCACCAGGTCCTGAAAGCGACCGATACCGTTATTTCCAATGCATCTTGCACCACCAACTGCCTGGCTCCGCTGGTTCAGCCTTTGCACGAAGCCCTGGGTGTTGAAACCGGTTTGATGACCACTGTTCACGCCTACACCAATGACCAGGTGCTGACAGACGTTTACCACGAAGACCTGCGTCGTGCACGTTCTGCCACCATGAGCATGATCCCCACCAAAACCGGTGCCGCGGCTGCCGTTGGTCTGGTATTGCCCGAACTGAACGGTAAACTGGATGGCTACGCGATCCGCGTTCCTACCATCAACGTTTCCATGGTAGACCTGTCTTTCATCGCCAGCCGTGAAACAACCGTTGAGGAAGTTAACGCTATCCTGAAAACCGCATCTGAAGGTGCCTTGAAAGGTATTCTGGATTACAACGAAGCACCGCTGGTTTCCATCGACTTCAACCATAACCCGGCCTCCAGCTCATTTGATGCCACCTTAACCAAGGTTTCCGGCAAACTGGTTAAAGTTGCATCCTGGTACGACAACGAGTGGGGCTTCTCCAATCGTATGCTCGACACCACTGTTGCCTTGATGAACGCCAAATAATCAGTTCATTCAGCAATTCACGAAAAACGGCATCCGGTTCCTTAAGATGCCGTTTTTCCTTATTACAATCAATATTGTCAAATCACAATGAATGGATGCGCGGTCTGCATGAAATGGCCTGCTCCATGCAGTCGATAATCATAAATTAAGGACATGCAAAAATAATGCTAAACGTTCAAACGCTTTCCGCACTGGCCAAGGCGGATCAACTCAAGGGTAAACGTGTGTTTATCCGTTCCGATTTAAATGTACCCTTGAATGATCAAGGAATTATTACTGAAGACACCCGTGTGCGGGCTTCGATTCCGGCCATTAAAATGGCACTTGAAGCCGGTGCCGCCGTTCTGGTCACGTCTCATCTTGGACGTCCCACCGAAGGCACCCTGACGGATAAAGACAGCCTGGCACCCGTGGCCGCCCGTTTGTCCGAATTGCTGGGCCAGCCGGTTGAGCTGGTTCAAAACTGGGTGGATGGCAGCGTTGACGTGGCGCCCGGCAAAGTTGTGTTGCTGGAAAATTGCCGCGTGAATGTGGGTGAGAAAAAAAATGACGAAGAACTGTCGCGTAAAATGGCCGCGCTTTGTGATGTATATGTGAACGATGCGTTTGGTACGGCTCACCGTGCCGAAGCCACCACGCACGGCATGGCCCGGTTTGCACCGGTGGTTTGTGCCGGTCCGCTTCTTGAGGCCGAACTGGCTGCCTTGGGACGTGTGCTGCAAAACCCCAAACGCCCAATGGTTGCCATTGTTGGCGGCTCCAAGGTATCCAGCAAACTGTCCATCTTGCAAGCCTTGGCCGAACGTGTGGACCAGCTCGTTGTTGGCGGCGGTATTGCCAATACCTTCATGTTGGCAAGTGGCCTGAATATTGGCAAGTCCCTGGCCGAGCCTGATCAAATAGACCAGGCTAAAACCGTGATTGATATCATGGCCAAGCGCGGTGCCGGTGTCCCCATTCCGGTTGATGTGGTTTGTGGCAAGTCTTTTTCTGCCGATACACCCGCTACTGAAAAAGCCGCTACCGACGTGGCTGATGACGACATGATTTTTGATATTGGCGGGCAAACCGCGAATACCCTGGCCGATATCCTGAAAAATGCCGGAACTATCGTCTGGAATGGTCCGGTGGGCGTGTTTGAGTTCGACGCTTTTGCCAATGGCACGAAAAAAATTGCCGAAGCGATTGCCGAATCTGAAGGCTTTTCAATTGCCGGTGGTGGCGACACCCTGGCCGCGATTGCCAAATTTGGCATTGCCGACAAGGTTGGCTATATCTCTACCGGTGGTGGTGCTTTCCTGGAATTCCTGGAAGGCAAGACATTGCCTGCCGTCGATATCCTGCAACAACGCTTTATCCAATAAATTTTTACCCGGTAAGTAAAACTTTATTACATTTCAAACTGGTGCCATAATAGCGGTTCAAAATAGAACGTAAAAATTATGGCATCAGCCGATGCCCTTTAAAAAATAGGGGTAGGGGAAATGGTTAAAAGGCATTTTGTGTCCTTGGGTTTTGTCTTGCTGGCCAGTATGGCTTGTGTGGGACAGGCAGCAGAAATAACGTCACTGATACCCACCGGGCGCATTAATGAAGTCAGCAGCATCAAGGCTCGTTTCAGTGAGCCGGTGATTCGTCTCGGGCGTGCAGACAGCCCCGACCCGCTGTTGGTTAAATGCGATCACCCCACCCTGAAAGGCCACGGAAAATGGAGCGATCCTGCCAACTGGTCTTATGATTTTGAAGGCAGGGTTCCCTCTGGTGTAACCTGCACCATGACTCCCAATACCGCTTTTCGTGACCTGCAAGGCAAGGCTGTGCAGTCAAAGCCTCAATACACGTTTAATACGGGCGGTCCCCGGGTGGATTATGTCGTGCCCTACGGTGATCAGGTCGATGAAGACCAGGCCTTTGTGATTAACTTTACGGCACCGGTCAATCCCCGGTCACTGGCCCAAAAAGCCGTTTGCACGGCGACCGGTTATGGTGAGCAAATTCCGGTACGGGTCTTGGGGCAACAGGAAAAACTCGACTTGTTAAGGCAGTCTTTGGATTATCTGTCAGACCGTGCCGGGCAGGTTGAAGTCGTGCAATGTAGCCGACGCCTGCCTGCCAGTGGCAAAATGCAGCTGTTTATTGACAAAGGTCTTGAAGGAGCGGGCGGTTTGTTGTCCGAGCTGCCCTATGAACGCAATTATGAAGTCAGGGAGCCCTTCAAGATCAGTTTCAGCTGCCTTCGCGAAAACCAGAATGCCGCCTGCATGCCCGTCAAGCCCGTTACTTTAAGCTTTAGCGCCCCGGTTTCGCTTGAACAGGCCAAGGCGGTTACACTGGAAGTGAACGGCAAAACGCATTCCCCTTCCTGGTCAGATGAGACCCCCGAAAATCTGGTTGAGAGTGTCAGGTTTGCGGCTCCATTTCCGGAAAATGCGGAAATGCGGGTGGTGTTGCCCGCTGATTTTCGGGATGACGCGGGCAGGCAGTTATCCAATGCCAGTCAGTTTCCGTTAAAGAGTGCTTTCGGGCGTACACCACCGTTGGTGAAATTTGCTACATCCACTTTTGGCATTATAGAAAAACATGGCGAAACCGAGCCTGGCAAAACACTTAAAGAGCAACCCGCCCTGGTCCCCTTGACGGTGCGCAATGTGGAAAGCCATTTGCAGGCAGGTGACCATTTCATTTCTCCGGGACAAGTGAGTGATTTTGTACCGCAATCCGACCAGGATGTGCTTAACTGGTTTCATCGGGTGCGTCGTTTGGAAGACGTCCGTTACAGTCCTGCCAATATCCGGGCCATCATGAATGATCAGGCCATTGACTGGAACCGGGAAGATCCGAAAACAGAGGTGGATAGCCGTTCGGTTTCCATTCTTTCCAATAATGAAAATGTCAGCAAAATCAATTTACCCGCCTCTGGCAACAATAACGAACGTGATTTTGAAGTGATCGGGTTGCCGTTGCAGCAAACCGGTTTTCATGTGCTTGAAGTCAAATCCGCCCATTTGGGGCAGTCCTTGCTGAAAGACCGTAACCCCATGTATGTGCGAACAGCAGTATTGCTGACCAACCTGGGCGTGCACGTTAAAAAGGGCAAGGATGACTTCCTGGTCTGGGTCACTACGCTGGATGATGCCAAACCGGTTCCTGATGCACAGGTGAATGTATTGACCTGCGATGGGCAGGTGGTGGCGGGCGGCCAAACCGGTGAACACGGCATCTGGCATTTGCGCAAGCCTGTCAGGGGCAAGGATTATTGCGAAAGCAATGGCATGAGCGGTTACTTTGTGTCTGTGCGTATTCCTGAAACCCACCCCATGGCCAACGGGATGCCAGATTACTCTTTTGCTTTTACCAGTTGGGACCGGGGCATTGAACCCTGGCGCTTTAATGTGCCAATGGGTTACAGCAGCGAGCAGCTTGATCTGAAAACCCACACGGTTTTTGACCGTAGCCTGTTCCGGGCTGGTGAAACAGTGTCCATGAAGCATTTTATCCGTACCGAAACCCGTGATGGTTTTGCGTTGCCTGATGCCGGGCGTCGGCCTGTGCAATTGACCATTTCACATATTGGATCTTCTGACACTTATGAAATCCCCATCGAATGGCAGCCAAGTCCCACTGGCGGCCTAAGTGCCACCACAAACTGGACGATTCCAAAATCGGCCAAGCTGGGTGAGTATGAGGCACGGTTTGACAGTGTGGGAAGCGATTATTTTGCCAGTGCGCCTTTCAGAGTAGAGGCCTTTAAATTGCCACTACTAACCGGTAGCCTTAAAATTGTCCAGCCCGGGCAGGAAGGAAAGGCAATTGTTGCACCGCATAAACTTGATCTGGACCTGCAACTTAATTATATTGCCGGCGGGGCAGCTGGGATGTTGCCGGTAACGGTTTCTGCCATGGCACGTGACCGTTCGGTCAGTTTTGCCGATTACACTGATTTTTCTTTTGAGCCGCCACGCAGTTTACAGGAAGATAATGCGTATGGGCAGTCGGCTTCTGCAGTCAGGCTGTTTGTGGATAAAAAACGGCTTGTGCTTGATGATAAAGGCGGAGCACGGGTAGAAATTACCCCGGTTCCAGAGGTTAAACAAGCAAAAACCTTTACCTTTGAAGCCAGCTTCATGGATCCGAATGGTGAAATCCAAACCCTGAGCCAGCAGGTTGCGGCGTGGCCGGCCAATATCGTGGCCGGTATTCGTACCGGTTACTATCTTGAAAAGGGCAAAAATGCAAAAATCACGGCCCTGGCCCTGACGCCTGCCGGCAAGCCAGTTGGACAAACCGATATTCGCGTCCAGGCTGTCAAGTATACCTCCCATACCGTGCGCAAGCGTCTGGTAGGCGGTTTCTACAGTTATGACACGCAGCAACTAAGCCAGGATATGGGTACGGTTTGTGAAGGCCGCACCGATAAAGACGGACGTCTTGAATGTGAAGTTGCCCTTGCGGAAACCGGGCGCCTTAGCTTGGTGGCCCAAGTCCGGGATGAACAGGGTAACCTGTCTCAGGCAGAATCCTCTGTTTGGGTTGTCGGGCAGGAAGAGCTATGGTTTGCCGGTGAGAATAATGACCGCATTGATATTATCCCTGAACGGAAAGAATACGCAGCCGGTGAGCAGGCCCGGTTTCAGGTAAGAATGCCGTTTCGGCAGGCAACCGCACTGTTGGCCGTAGAGCGCGAAGGGGTGTTGGACGCCAGGGTGGTGAATATTGATGGCAAGGACCCAACAGTCAGTATTGATATCAAGCCCGAGTGGGGACCTAATGTTTATGTTTCCGTATTGGCTTTGCGGGGAAGAGTCCGTTCGTCACCGGGCCTGTCCTTGTTCAATTGGGGCAAGGATACCGAAGAAGTTGCGGCACCGACGGCCATGATAGACCTGGCCAAGCCGGCCTTTCGCTTTGGCTTGACGGATATCCGGGTGCAAAGCCCGGCGCACAAGCTGGATATCCAGCTAAGTGCCAATAAAGAGCAATACAAAATCCGTGAAACCGCCCAGGCAACCATCAAGGCGGTATTGCCCGATGGCAAGCCGGCGGCAGGGGCTACCGTGGCGGTTGCCGTGGTGGATCAGGCCCTGCTTGAACTGGCCGATAACCCCAGCTGGAAACTGCTTGATGGCATGATGGGCGTGCGTCCTTACAGTGTTGAGACGGCAACGGCGCAACTTGAAATTATCGGGCGGCGGCATTATGGCCGTAAAGCCTTGCCACCGGGTGGTGGGGGCGGTATTGGCGCACCTACCCGCGAGTTGCTGGATACCCTGTTGCTTTGGAAGCCCAGTGTGGTGCTGGATGAACAGGGGCAGGCCACCATTGATATTCCGCTTAACGACGTGATTTCCCGCTTTAAAGTGCTGGTGGCGGCCGACCATGGTACGCAGCTGTTTGGTGATGGGGCTGTTTTCATCCATACCACGCAAGACCTGCAAATCATTCCAGGCTTACCGCAGGTAGTGCGTGAAGGAGACCGTTATCAGGCTATGGTCACCATACGCAATTCCAGTGCCCGGGCCATGAAAACACGGGTACAGGCCAGCTTTACAGGTACTGCGGTGGCGCCACAGTCATTGCCGGCGCAAGACATCGAACTGGCGGCGGGGTCTTCAGGACAATTAAGCTGGGATGTCCTGGTACCCACCTCGGGCTCTATCCTGGACCGTCAAACATTAAACTGGACCTTGCGAGTCACCGAAACCGGCACTGGTGATGCGCAGGATCAATTGCGCTTCACGCAGGAAGTGTCACTGGCAACGCCCGTCACGGTGCGTCAGGCCGCCTTGTTATCGGTCAGTCCTGAAGCGCCGGTGAGTGATTTTCCATTGCAAGTGCCACCCGAGTCGCTACAGAAAGCGGGCCGGTTGATGGGGGGCGTGCAGGTCCAGTTGCAACCCACGCTGGCTGGCGGTCTGCAGAATGTGCGTAAATGGTTTAACAACTATCCTTATACCTGCCTTGAACAGGTTTCTTCCATTGCGGTTGGCTTGAACAGTCCCGAAAAATGGAATGCCATCATGGAGCAATTGCCCTCTTATCTGGACCAGGACGGCTTGGCCATGTATTTCCCCAGTGCTGTCCTGAATGGTGATGTGGTCTTGACCGCGTACCTGATTTCCATGGCTGATGAAGCCCAAAAACAGGGGGTGGTTGATGGCATTCCCGACACCTACCGGGAGCGCATGCTTGACGGTTTGCACAATTATGTATTGGGCAAGTTGCGGCGCAATACCTGGGCACCCGTCAATGATAATGTGGAACGCCGCGTGATTGCCCTTGAAGCGCTTTCCCGCTATGGCCGGGTAACGCCTTCCCTGTTGACGTCGGTAAAATTGGATACCCAGAACTGGTCAACTGCGGCGCTTATCGACTGGATGAGTATTGTTACCCGGGTCAAGGGTATTCCCAACCGCAGCCAGATGCTGGAGCGGATTCGCCACGCATTGGTCGCGCGCATGGATCGTCAGGGTACGGCAATGGTTTTTGCCGATACCGATCGCAACTCGTCCTGGTGGCTCATGCTTAACAACGAGGCGAATATGGGCAAGCTGCTGCTGGCTGCCATGAGTCACAAAGCGTGGGAAAACGATATTCCCCATATGTTGCAGGGTCTGTTGCAGATGCAGCAGAAGGGGGCGTGGTCGACCACCACCGCCAACTTGTGGGGAACCCTGGCCGTGGGTCAGTTTGCCCGGCAGTTTGAAAAAACACCGGCCAAGGGTAGCGTAAGCATGACGCTGGTGCCACAAACCGGAGAAACCCAAACCTGGGAAAACATGAACCTTAACCAAAAAGTGTTGTCACCCTGGGCGGGTACGGGTATGGAATCGTTGTCTCTGGACAAGCAAGGACAGGGCAGGGTGTGGGCAACCGTCAGTGCGCTGGCGGCCGTGCCGGTGACCCAGCCAGCGTATGCGGGTTATGTAATAGAGAAAACCATTGAGCCGGTCAGCCGGGCTTCAGAAACCCAATGGACCCAAGGTGATGTGTATCGGGTAAAGTTGCTGGTCAAGGCCAAGTCGGCCATGAACTGGGTGATTGTTTCTGACCCGGTTCCTGCCGGTGCCACTATCCTGGGTAGTGGTCTGGGCCGTGATTCGCTAATCAGCACGGTTGGTGAACAAAATGACGGCTGGGATGGCCCCAGTTTTGTTGAACGCTACCCCGATGTTTACCGTGCTTACTATCAATATCTGCCAGCCGGTGAATCGGTGGTGGAGTATACCGTGCGGCTGAATACCCCTGGCCAGTATGTATTGCCACCCACGCGTGTGGAGGCCATGTATGCACCCAATGTTTATGGGGAATTGCCGAATACGGCCGGCTTCGAGGTGAAAGGGCCATAAGGCATGGGTTGGCAATCGGGGCGGCGTGGCTGGCGCATTCTGGGCTGGTGTGCCATGACCGCAGTGGCGGTTATGGCGCTGGCCTTTTTTCTGATGCGCCTTATGGTGGCGCAGCAGGAAGTGCCTTCTTTTGAAGCGGTCAAGGCCGCTTATCGCTCGTCTTATGTGGCGCTGCTGGATGCGCATGGTCATCTGTTGCAGCAGCAGCGACAGGATTTTCGGGAGCGTCGGGGTGAATGGACCGCCATTGACGATATTTCCCCAGCCATGCTGGATGCCTTGCTGGTTTCTGAAGACAAGCGGTTTTATGCGCATCATGGGGTAGACCCCCAGGCCTTGCTGGGGGCTGCCTATAAACGCCTGTTTGAAGGTCATAGTGGTGGGGCTTCAACCCTGAGCATGCAGCTGGTGGGTCTTCTGGATGAGCGCCTTTTCCGGCAAAAACGAACCCGCACCTATCGGCAAAAAGCCCGGCAGATAATGATGGCCCAGACCCTGGAGCAACGCTGGAGCAAAGCACAGATACTTGAAGCTTATCTGAATCTGGTTCCGTTTCGCGGAGAGTTGACAGGTATTGCCAGCGCGTCTCGCGCCTTGTTGCAAAAATATCCTGCGGGTATCAACCACCGTGAAGGCGCCATGCTGGCAGCGCTTTTACGGGCTCCCAATGCACCGGCGCAAAAGGTTGCCCTGCGTGCCTGCGGCATTTTGCAGCGGCAGGATTTCACACAGGATTGTGATTATCTGGGTCGTTTTGTTGGGCATTACTTGGCCAATCAGCAACAAGCCAGTCTGGATGATCCGATGCTGGCACCGCATTATGCCAGCCATTTGCTAGGTCTGTATAAAGAAAGTGGACAAGCGGTTGCGGGCACCATTACCAGTACGTTAAACCGTGATTTGCAGGTTTATGCATTGCAAAGCATCCGGCGTAATCTCAAGCCTTTGCAAAAGCATAATGCCAATGATGCCGCGGTTGTCGTGCTGAATAACCGCAGTGGCCAGATCCTTGCCTACATTGGCTCTTCCGCTGACCTGGCCAGTGCGGTTCATGTGGATCATGTGCGAGCCCTGCGCCAGGCAGGTTCAACCCTGAAGCCTTTTCTGTATGCGCAGGCCATAGACCAGCGACGCCTGACCGGTGCCTCCCTGCTTGATGACAGTCCGGTTAATCTGGATACCGGCTCGGGCCTGTACGTTCCGCAAAATTATGACCGCCAGTATTCCGGTTGGGCCAGTGTCAGGGTGGCGCTGGCTTCCTCCTTGAATATTCCGGCTGTTCGCGCCCTGACCATGGTCACGCCAGATGCCTTCCAGCATTTGTTAAGCGGCCTGGGCCTGCCGTTGCAACAATCGGGTGATTACTACGGATACAGCCTGGCCTTGGGTAGTGCCGAGGTTTCCCTGCTTAGCCTGACCAATGCTTATCGGGCCCTGGCGAATGGGGGCGTGTATACCGGGGTCAACTGGGCCTTGCCTGGGACAGAAAATACATCGCTCACTTCCGGCAAACCGCTGGTAACCGCTCCAACGGCCTGGATTATTGGCGATATGTTGTCAGATCGCCAGGCACGAGCCCGCACTTTTGGGCTGGACAGTTCCCTCAGTACTTCTTTCTGGAGTGCAGTTAAAACGGGTACCAGCAAAGACATGCGTGATAACTGGACGATCGGTTGGTCGCAGGATTATACCGTTGGGGTTTGGGTAGGCAATAGTAGCGGCGCCAGCATGTATGATATTACCGGTGTTTCCGGTGCAGGACCCATTTGGCATGATGTGATGGGGTACTTGCACCAAAACCGGCCCAGCCTGGCACCCCGGATGCCCGCAGGGATCGTGGCCAAACAGGTGGTTTTTGAACAGGAACTGGAGCCGTCACGTACTGAATATTTTTTGCCGGGAACCGAGCTTTCGCAGGTTTCCCTGGCGACCTCATTGCAGTCAGGGCAAGTCCAGCCCCTCTTGATCAGTCATCCGGCCGATGCCACCATCATTGCGCTGGATCCTGATATTCCGGCTGACAACCAGCGTCTTATGCTGCGTGCGGGAAATCCGGCAGGAAGGGTAACGCAAACCGTGAACTGGTATATGAATGGACAGTTTCTGGGCAATGCCAATCCCTATGCCTGGTTGCCGATGCCGGGCCGGCACCGGCTGGAAATCAGGGATGAACAGAACCGGGTAATTGATGCTGTTGTCATACAGGTTCGTGGTGCCCGTCTTGCAAAATAAGATTTGCAGTCAAGCTTGATTATTTTAAATACATAGTTTATTTTTATTTTAAGCCTGTATTGGTTTTTGGGTTTAACAGTGCGGCATACCCCTGTTTTGTGTCGGGCCAGCGCAAGTGAAAGCCGCTACCCAGCAGCAGGGCGTTACTGAGTCTTTTATTGCCAATGCCTGCCGGCGGCGCACCTTCTGGCGGGCAGGGAATTTGCATGGAATTTGCCAGAAAGTCATAGAGCTCATCGATTGGCAGAGGCGTGTTGTCATTAACCACGTAGCAGGGGGCCGGTTTTTTCAGGTCCAGGCAATGCACAATCGCGGCGGCGGCGTCTTCAATATGAATGCGGTTGGCGAAATGTTTGTCATGGCGGGGCACCCGGGTTTGGCCGGCTCGAATCCGCTCAAGGAGTTGTGGCTTTTCAGGGCCGTAAAGTCCAGACAACCTTAAGGCGATGGTTTCATGCTCAAGCGCATGCAAGTGCTGTTCGGCTTCCAGCAAAACCCGGCCATTTGCACCTAGCGGCAACAAGGGGGTGTCTTCATTTACCCAGTTTCCATGATGCTCGCCATAAACCGCACTGGAAGAAATAAACACAATTCGCCGAAGCTGTTTTTTGTCCAGCGCATCGAGCAGATTTTGCAGCCCTTGTATGAAAATATCATGATATGCGGCCTCTGTTCTGTACGCCGGCGTGGGGCAATAGATAATATCGCAGATGTTTTCAGGCAATTGTTCTTTTAATCCTTCGTGGCATAGGTCGGCCTGAATCCATTTTATTGCCGGTCTGGTGATTTCGCCTGAGATTGGTGGGCTGGGCGGATTTCTTCTTAAGCCATAAACCGTATGACCTTGTTGTAGCAGCAGTTGCGCAGCTCTCAGCCCAAGATCACCGCATCCGGCAATCAAGATGTGTCTGGTGGGGTTCGGGCTTGGTATTTGGTTGCTTGGCATATTCTAGAGGGCAGTTGGGTAAGATGGGCAGTTGTGTAAGGTAAATGCACGCTTTTGATGCAGTCAAAGGCTGAATACGGAACCGGTACCGGTTTTGTTGCGGCAAGTGCCAGTTTTGTCCATTTTAAGTAATCTGGGGCATAATTACCGGGTTGATTCCAGAAAATTTGTGAGAAATATGAGTTTAGCTTCTGATTTTTCCCGCCTGAAAGTGGCCGTGGCCCAATTCCCCACCGTCAATGATATCGAGGCAAATAAAAAGCATATCCAGGATTTGACTGGGCAGGCCGTTTCCCAAGGGGCCGAATTGCTGGTTTTTCCCGAGGCGGCCATGTGTTCGTTTGGTTCTGATTTGCCAACCTTAAGGGAAATTGCCCAACAGCATTCTCCCGGATTTATTGCCTTCATGCAGGATCTGGCGCACAGTTACAAGATGCATATCATCGTGGGCGTCCTTAGCTTAAGCGATGACCCTGCGGAAGCACGGGTAACGAATCAGCTGCTGGTGATCAATCCTGAGGGGGAGGTCATTGTCCGCTATACAAAATTACATGTTTATGATGCTTTTAATTTCAAGGAGTCAGACAAGGTAAAACCGGGGGACATTAAAGCAGATGGTTCCGAACTTGGTTTATTCAAGGTTAAAGATTTTACGATTGGCCTGGTCAATTGCTATGACTTGCGTTTTCCAGAGCTTTCTCGGGCTCTGGCGGTCAAGGGAGCCGATGTTATTTCAGTTAGCGCAGCCTGGATTGCCGGTCCTTACAAAGAAAATCATTGGGAAATCCTGCTAAGGGCACGGGCGATTGAAAATACCTGTTACGTGCTGGCTTCCGGGCAGACGGCTACTCGTTGTACCGGCAATAGCATGATTATCGATCCGATGGGTAGTGTGATTTCCGGTTGTGCCGACCAGCCCGGGCTGGCGGTGAACGTGTTGGAAAAAGGTCGCATACAGCAGGTAAGAAGCATTCTGCCTTGTCTTGAAAACAGGCGTCTTTAATTTTGAAGTATTTTTAAGATTAAATGAAAAGGGCCCGTGCAAGACGGGCCCTTTTCAGGTGGCGGCCTTTGCGGGCCGGCCTGCCTTGGTTAAATTAACCTTCCTGTTTGTTTTTCAGGCGATCGGGTTCGTATTCACCCCACAGCACATTCAGAATGGCCAGGGCGATGGCAAACCCAATACCTAAGGTCCAGGCAAAATACCACATAGCAAACTCCTGTAAAAATATCGATTAGTAAACGGAATGTTTGTTTTCACGAATATAAGCCGTTGTTACTTTTCCTCTCATGATGCTGTAGGCCCAACGGGTATACAAAATAATGATGGGCATGAAGATGACAACCGCAATCAGCATGACGAACAGGGTGAAATGGCTGGATGAGCTGTCCCAGACGGTCAGGCTGGATGCCAGATGGCTTGATGAAGGCATCATGAACGGGAACATGGATATACCGGCGGTACCGATAATGCCGGTAATGCCAAGCGCTGAAATAAAGAACGCTACAAAGGTTTTTCCTTTTTTGGCCAGTAACAGGGCACCCAGGATACCGACATAGCCCAATACGGGAATCAGAATGGTGAGTGGCCAGCGCTGGTAGTTAGCCAGCCATGCACCGGTTTCACGCACCACTTCCTTGGTTAAAGGATCGGGGCTTGCAGCCATGTTGATGGCTGAAGTAATACGGTAGCCATCTATGCCGAAAGCCACCCAGATTCCGGCCAGGGTAAAGCAGACTACGGTAACCAGGCCACTAATGATCATCCATGACTTTGCCCGGGTGTAGATGGGGTCTTCGGTACGGTGCATCAGGTAAACAGAACCGTGGAAAGTGATCATGCCGCTGGCAACGACCCCGCAAAGCAGGGCGAAGGGGTTAAGCAGGGCCCAGAAACTACCTGTGTATGTGGGGTTAAGGATGCTGTCATATTGGAAAGGCACGCCTTGCAGCAGGTTGCCAAAGGCCACGCCAAAAATGACCGGTGGAACGAAGCTGCCTACAAATAGACCCCAGTCCCAGGTTTTACGCCAGGTGGTGTTGGTAAGTTTGCTGCGATAGTCAAAGCCGACCGGACGGAAGAACATTGACCACAAGACAGCCATCATGGCCCAGTAGAACCCTGAGAAGGCGGTTGCGTAAATCATGGGCCAGGCGGCAAAAATGGCACCGCCTGCCGTAATGAACCAAACCTGGTTCCCGTCCCAGTGAGGGGCTACGGTATTGATGACGGCACGGCGTTCATCATCGGTTTTTCCGACAAAAGGTAGCAGTGTGCCTACGCCCATATCATGGCCGTCCATGACGGCAAACCCGACAAGGAGGACGCCAATCAGCAGCCACCAGATGAACTTCAATATTTCATAATCAATGAGGTTTTCCATAATGTGGCTCCTTAGTGTTTGGACTCATGGGCATAACGACCGGTACCCAGGGTGCCGGGACCCTGCCTGGAGAAACGGATCATGAGATATATTTCAACAATCAGCAGAATGGTGTAGAACGCGATGAATCCCGCCAGTGAGCCATACAGGGAACTGGTGCTGAGTGTGGAAACAGACAGGTGAGTTGGCAGAACGCCGTAGACAGTCCAGGGCTGGCGTCCGAATTCGGCCACGAACCAGCCTACCTCGCCTGCGATCCAGGGTAATGGCAGGGAGTACAGGGCTAGTTTGAGCAACCATTTTTTTTCGGTGAAGTTACCTTTGACTGAAGCCCAGAAAGTGGCGATAAAGAGGAACATCATGAAGAAGCCTAGGCCTACCATGGCACGGAATGACCAGAACAGGGGTTTGACGGCAGGAATGGTATCTCTGGCAGCCTGGGCAATCATTTCAGGCGTGGCCTGGGCAACATCGGTTGTGTAGCGTTTAAGCAGCAGGCCAAAACCAAGGTCTTGTTTGTGTTGCAGGAAAGTATCCATGGCTTCCTGGTCATCGCGGTTCGCCCGCAGTTTGTCCAGGGCCACTACGGCTTGCTGGCCAGACTCGATACGGCCGTGGTTTTCCTTGATGATATCGTGAATGCCGGGCATGACTTCAGTGGTGGAGCGGGTGCCAATCAGGCCCATTACCCATGGGATTTGAATTGCCCAGTCATTTTTCATTTCCGCGTCATTGACTGAGGCAATCAGGGTAAAGGGGGCGGGGGCCGGTTCGGTTTCCCACATGCCTTCAATTGCTGCCATTTTGGTTTTTTGAGCCTTGCCAATCGAGTAGCCTGACTCGTCACCCAGGACGATAACGGAAAGGATAGAGGCGAGACCAAAAGCGGCGGCAATGCGAAAACTGCGTTTGGCAAACTCGACATCCTGTTTTTTCAGCAAATACCAGCTGGAAATTGAAAGCACGAACATGGATGCCGTTACATAACCGGCAGAAACCGTATGCACGAATTTGTTTTGGGCTTCGGCGTTGAAAACAATCGTCCAGAAATTGTCCATTTCCATCCGCATGCTTTCAAAGTTGAATTCGGCCCCGATAGGGTTTTGCATCCAGCCATTGGCAACCAGGATCCAAAGGGCGGACAGGTTGGTACCAACGGCCATTAAAATGGTGACCACCAGATGCTGTTTGCGTGACATGCGCTCCCAGCCAAAAAAGAACAGGCCGACAAAGGTTGATTCCAAAAAGAAAGCCATGAGGCCTTCAATAGCCAGTGGGGCGCCGAAAATATCTCCCATGTAGTGGGAGTAGTAAGCCCAGTTGGTGCCAAACTGGAATTCTAGCGTGAGGCCTGTGGTTACGCCAAGGGCGAAGTTGATGCCAAAGAGCTTGCCCCAGAAGCGGGTCATGTCCTTGTAAATAACCTTGCCCGTCATGACATAGGCGGATTCCATAATGACTAGAATCCAGACCATGCCAAGTGTTAGTGGCACGAATAGAAAGTGGTACATGGCTGTCAAGCCAAATTGCAGCCGTGATAGGTCAACTAATTCATCCATTCGGATTTACTCCTTGAAGCTTTTGCTGGAATGAAGGGGTAGGATGGATGTCACAGACCGTGACATTCACCTGTATAAATGCAAAGAGAAATTTCCAGATCAGGAAAAGAGAGGGGGCGCTTGGCTACGGTTGGGTCGCCAGCGGAGAGTACGAATAAGCACTTGCCATTCGTAGGTAACAAGAGTGATGGTTTGACGGATAATGAACCCAAGGAGCAGGAAACAGGCCAGCGTGACAATGGCGGTCTGCAGTTCGGAGAGAATGCAGAATAGGCAGTGGATGTCTGAGGCGTGTGCCGAAGAGTCCTGACCGGGCGAAGTGCCATCGATGATAAGGGTTTTACTGTTCCCGGACGAATCGCAGATGTCGATGGTGAAGGGGGCAATAGGTTCTGTACCCAGAAGGGATGAGACCGAAGGTGAAACCGCTGCCAGGGTCATCGCGATGAGGACGACCCATAAAGCATAGTGGAGAGAGCGGTTTTTGCAGCGGTTCACAATATTGAGTAATAGAACAAGTTAAACAAATTGTAAACACAATGAAAAAAAATTACTTTGCTAAATCTCAAAAAGTTTCTTGATTCAGATTAATTTTCTTCATTGCGCCTTTTTCTCAATTGAAGTGTCGGGATTGTCTTTCGGACATGACATCACAATAAAAAAACCGTACTGAATTGCAAAATTTGCAGGCTGGGGGGAAACTTGGGTAAAAAATTACAAACCCACGTAAAATATAGGCAATTCGGAAATTTGACATAGATCCACTAGGAGAATCTCACATGGCATTAGTTTCAATGCGTCAGTTGCTTGACCATG
>Ga0265293_10007748_pt1 | contig 16344 bp, 28 predicted proteins | sample Munlanlewell138R_FD_192505 | JGI IMG/M metagenome (GOLD analysis project Ga0265293, IMG submission 192505) | Leachate microbial communities from a municipal landfill in Southern Ontario, Canada - Leachate well 138R | ecosystem: Engineered > Solid waste > Landfill > Unclassified | place: Canada...
TCTCCAGCTTATCGGCCAGTTGCCTGACCTTCTGCTGAGCCTGGGCCAAAGCCATGCCGTAGCCCGGAATGATGATGACCTTCTTGGCACTCTGGAGCAGCTCTGTAAGATTGTCCGCCGGAGCAAGCTCTTTGACACCTTCAACCGTTGCAGGAGGTTTGCTTACAGTGGACGATGAAGTCACAGAAGTTTTTCCCATGAGAATATCGGAAAGGCGCCGATTCATGGCATTGCACATGACTTTGGTAAGCAGAAGTCCCGATGCGCCGACGATTCCTCCCAGAGATACCAGTAGGATGTTACTTATGGCCATACCTGCAATGCCGTCAGCCACGCCGGAAAGTGAAACCAGCAGGGATATGGTAATGGGCATATCCGCACCGCCTACTCTGACGGTGAAGGCCACTCCGAAAAAGCCGCTGATGAGGAGGCCAAAAATCACACTAAAGGGAAGGGGAACCCCGGGTATGCACATGAGCACCACTGCAGCGATGGTCAGAATTAGGGAGATGGTCGTAATTGCTCGATGTCCTTTCCAGATAATAGGTTTCTGGGAAAGGACTTTATGAAGCTTTCCTGCGGCCACCAGGCTTCCCGTAAGTGTAAGGCTACCGACGACCAATGCCAGAGCGCCGGTCACGAGAGCAAAAGTGGAAAGTACCGCAACATCGAGAAGAGTGACGATAGCTACAAGCGCAGCGGCAGCTCCGCCAAACCCATTGAGCAACGCAACCACCTGCGGCATCTGAATCATTTTTAACTTAAAGGACCAGTAAACACCGATGACCAGGCCTAAAATCAGGCAAATCCACAGACCAGCCACATTGACAAGGTCGTATTTGAACATGGTAATCACTATTGCCCCTGCGGTGCAGAGTATGCTGATCATATTGCCTGTTACGGCAGTCTTTACTTTGCTCAATAAGGAAAGGCCAACCACTACGCCCAGGGCTAAAACACCACAAAGGATGAAATAAAGTGTATCGCTCATTTGTGATCCACCTCCTTATGCTTGAACATCTTCAGCATGCGGTGAGATAGACCAAACCCGCCGGCGATGTTGACCATAGCCAGGAAAACGCCTAAGTAGCCAAGAATCTGATTCCCTGTATAGACAGCGGCCGCAGTGCAGGTAAGGGCACCTAACAGTGCAATTCCTGCCAGCGCGTTCATGGCGGTCATTAAAGGTGTGTGTAATAGACTGGGAACATTGGTAATGATCTTATAACCAACCAGTGCACATACTACAAACAGCCCAACCAGTACTAAGGGATGCATAATATAAACTCCTCCAAACTTATAAACTCTATAGACCCATAGCCTCTTTTGCCCCGGCGTGAACAATTTCACCGTCGATTGTGGTCAAAATGGAAGCAACGATTTCATCGCTCCGATCAAGAGCAACTTTTCCGTCCTTGGTCAAATAGTTAACTAAATGATAGATGTTGTTTGCAAACATCCAAGTGGAGCTGGTAGCCAGCATTCCCGGAATGTTCTTGATACCGATGATGGTCACGCCGTGCTTAACGATAACCTCGCCGGGTTCGGTGATTGCGCAGTTGCCGCCCTGGTCAATGGAGATATCCACGATGACAGAGCCGGGGGCCATAGAAGCGACCATTTCCTCTGTAAGCAAAACAGGTGCCAGTTTACCGGGGACTAAAGCGCCGCAGAAGACGATATCCATCTGTGGAACGGTTTCCTTAAGAATCACGCGCTCTTTTTCCAGAACATCCTCAGAAAGAGAGAGCGCATAGCCACCCTGGCCTACTGCCATTTCTGCAGGAACTCCTGTATCAACAACCTTGGCACCCAAGCTCTTTGCCTGCTCGGCTGCATCAGGCCGGATGTCAGCGGCATAGACAACGGCTCCCAGTCTCTTAGCGGTTGCCAGTGCCTGAAGTCCGCCTACGCCAGTACCGATAATCAGCGCGTTTACAGGTTTAATCATACCTACCGCACAGAAGATTTGTGGAACGAACTTGGACAGCTCGTTGGCAGCAAGTAAAATACCCTTATATCCGGCACAGGTACTCATAGAAGTCAGTGCATCCATGTTCTGCGCTCTGGATATGCGGGGAACACCGTCAAGGGTCAAGCCAATAACGCCTTTCCGTGCCATGTTCTTGATCATTTCGTGATTGACCGGAGCAGCCGGATGGAGGAAGGTAATGAGATATTGACCTTCGTGCATCATATCCACCTCATGGACTCCTTTGGCCTGATTGAATTGCGGTTCCTTTACCTTTAATATAACATCTGCTCTCTCGTAGAGCTCTGCTACATCCACAACCAGCTGTGCGCCGGCTTCTTCATACTGGGAATCGAGGTAGTGGGCACCGACTCCTGCTGATTTCTCAACGAGAACCTCCGCGCCATCTTTTACTAACTTTGCTACTGTCTCCGGAATTGCGGAAACCCGAAGCTCGCCGTGCATAATTTCCTTTGGAATACCGATAATCATGACAATCCCTCCATTTTCTCATTTATGTATATGTGTTAGTTATAAAAGATTCAATGTAAAGGCAAAAACGTCTACAGGTCTTCGGGGAGAACCGTGTATTCGTTCTTAACCGTTGAGAGCACCACCAGGGTTCTGGTCATGGACACCCCTTGGATGCTCTTAATATCGTTCAGCACTTTCTCCAGCGATCCGGTGGAATCCATGACTACCTTCAGGAGAAAATCCGAGTCTCCGGTAATGTAATGACATTCGACAATTTGTTTGTGCGCGATAACACTTGAAATAAAGCTTTCATTATACTTAGGATGATCGAGACTGATCGAAATGAATGCAGATACGTCCTGATTGGTGAGCTTTGAGTCTAGAATCAGGGTGTACTGCTTGATAATTCCCGAATTCTCCATCTTTTTAATACGCTCAATGACAGCGGAGACAGACATATTCACATTATCACCGATTTCGGATGCACTGATTCGAGAGTTTTCCTTCAGTTGGCTCAAAATTTTAATATCAATAGTGTCCATGATCTATCCGTCTCCTGTGATTAAATAATTATATCGTGCTTTTGTCTTCATAGTAGCATAATACAGTAAAATGTAAAGATATTTTGAATAAATCAATAAATATTTCTGCAAAAATGGTTATATGGAAAAATAAGTTGATATTCAAGACCTTGGGAGATGATCGACAGTAAATTTTACGGTGAAAGGGAATAATCCAATAGTAATTTCCGCTATCTCGTTCTTTACCAATACAGACCCAAACCCATAGTCAAGCCAAATTCTAATGTAAGCAGGCCATTTGCCGGCATTTGAGCTTAAAAATATTTTTAGTATTGTAAATAGGCATAGTCAAGCTATATTATAATGTAATTAGACCTATAAAATCAAAAATCAGGATACGCCAGGATGAGTGTGCGTATTAAAAAACCGCAAAGCATTGAAATTATCAGACTATTTTAGGATATTCTCGTCTTTTTCAAAAAAAAATAAAATTCCCCTTGCAATCTGTTTTGTCCTGCTATATACTGATAAAGCTTGTGATTGTAACGGTATTTCAAAGTCGCTTAGAACCGATACAATAAATGCGATGAGGTAGGAAGTTACCGTGCTATCGGAGAATTTCTACTGAGAATTGCCCTCTCAAGAAGAGGACGAGGGGATAAAGTCGTGTGATTTCTCCAACAACTAAGGAAACGCACGGCAGGGTGTACCAAGCAAATTCCCCGTACATGCATAGCGAAAACGTACGAAAGCGCCTGTAGACAGGTGTAGCAAGGAGGAAGAAATGAGCGCACAGAAAATCAGAATCAAACTTAAGGCATACGATCATACGGCGTTGGATCAATCGGCAGCTAAGATCGTAGACACAGCAAAGAAGACCGGAGCGGAAGTATCCGGACCGATCCCGCTTCCCACAGAGAGACAGACCGTGACAATCTTGAGAGCGGTCCACAAGTACAAGGACAGCAGGGAGCAGTTCGAGCAGAGAACCCACAAGAGACTGATCGATATCCTTTCCCCATCCACCAAGACCATCGACGCTTTGATGAAACTGGATATGCCGGCGGGCGTGGATATCGAAATCAAGCTGTAAAACGAGACTTGCGCGAGAAAAAAATATGTAAAAGTCTTAGTATGATTGCAGGGAAAAACATCCCGGTAATCCGCTGTAAGAAGGGAGACAGAAAGCATGAAGACAATTTTAGGAAAAAAAATTGGTATGACACAGATTTTTTCCGAAACCGGAGTTATGATTCCGGTTACCGTCATCGAAGCCACCCCCAATGTAGTCACACAGATCAAGACTGTTGAGACTGACGGATACAATGCGGTGCAGATCGGCTTTGAAGATTTGAAGGAGCAGAGAGCAAACAAACCGACCAAGGGTCATTTTACAAAATGGCAGGCTCCTCTGAAAAAGCATTTACAAGAGATTCGACTGGACGAAGGCGAAAGCTATGAGCAAGGCCAAATGATTACCGTTTCTGATTTTGAAGAAGGCAAAAAACTTGATGTCACGGGAACCTCCAAAGGAAAAGGGACTCAAGGCCATATCAAGAGATGGGGACAGTCAAGAGGCCCCATGAGCCACGGTTCCAAGCACCACAGACTAGCCGGTGCCCTGGCAGCCGCTGCCTATCCGGGTAGAGTGTTCAAAGGAAATAAGGCTGCGGGAAGAATGGGAAGAGAGACCATCACCGTTCAAAACGTGGAATTGGTTAAGATCATTGCTGACAGAAACCTGATGCTGGTAAAAGGCGCAGTACCGGGAGGCAAAGGTAGCCTTCTTCGGATCCAGTACGCAGTAAAAGGTCAGGATAAATAGAGGAATCTGACAGAGAGGAGGAAGTCAAATGGCTCAGGTAACAATGTTAAAAATGGACGGCACAGAAGCCGGAAATATTGAATTAAAAGATGATATCTTTGGCATAGAAGTGAACCAGAATGCTGTACATGCAGTTATAGTTAACTACTTGGCAAACCAAAGACAGGGTACACAGTCTGCTAAGACCAGAGGCGATGTCAGAGGCGGCGGCAGAAAACCCTTCAGACAAAAAGGCACAGGCCGCGGCAGACAGGGAAGCAGCACATCCCCCAACCAGATTGGCGGCGGAGTCGTATTTGCACCCAAGCCCAGAGATTACAGATACACCCTTCCCAAGAAGCTGAGACGCTTAGCGATGAAATCAGCTCTTTCCTCAAAGGTAGAGGAGAAGGAAATAATAGTACTTGACAGCCTGAAAATGGATGCACCCAAGACGAAAGAAATGCTGAAAGTATTGGAAAACGTTAAAGCGGCTAAAAAGGCACTGATCATCACAGACATCAAAGATGAAAGCGTGATCCGCTCGGCAGCCAACATCCCCGGTGTGAAAACCACCATGGTCGGAGAGATGAACGTGTACGACATCGTCAATCACGGAAGCCTCATCATAACCAAGGATGCAGTAAACAGAATTGAGGAGGTGTATTCATAATGAAAACCCCTTACGATATTATCGTCAAACCCGTCATCACAGAGAGAAGCATGGATGACGCAGCCAACAAGAGATACACATTCAAAGTGGCCGTAGATGCCAACAAGACGCAGGTAAAGCATGCGGTAGAGGAAATTTTCGGCGTAGATGTTGAAAGAGTAAACATCATGAATGTAAAAGGTAAATTGAAAAGAATGGGAAGAACTATGGGCAGAACGGCGGCTTCTAAAAAGGCCATCGTCATCCTTACCGATAAGAGTAAGGAAATCGAATTCTTCCAAGGTCTATAAGGAGGGACGTTCAATATGGCAATCAGGAAATACAAACCGACCTCTCCCGGCTTAAGGGGAATGACGGTTTCTACCTTTGAAGAGATTACAGCTTCAACTCCGGAAAAGTCCCTTACAGTGACGCTGAAAAAGCATTCCGGAAGAAATTCCAGGGGCAAGATCACCGTTCGTCACAGAGGCGGCGGTTACAGACCCAAGTACAGAATTATCGACTTCAAGCGGGATAAGGATGGAGTACCCGGAAAGGTAGCCACCATCGAGTACGATCCCAACAGAAGTGCAAACATTGCTTTGATCTTCTACGCTGATGGTGAAAAGAGATATATCATCGCACCCAACACCCTGAAGGTTGGCGACACCATTTACTCCGGTGAGGATGCAGACATCCAGGTAGGAAATGCTCTTCCACTACAGAACATTCCGGCTGGTACCGTAATCCACTGCATCGAGATGAAAGCCGGAAAAGGAGCTCAGATGGTTCGGTCTGCAGGAAACGGCGCTCAACTCATGGCCAAGGATGGCGGTTATGCAACAGTGAGATTGCCCTCCGGCGAAATGAGAAAAGTCCGCATCGAGTGCAGAGCTACCATCGGTGAAGTAGGCAATATCGATCATGAAAACATCAAGATCGGAAAAGCCGGAAGAAAAAGACATATGGGAATCCGGCCAACGGTCAGAGGATCTGTAATGAACCCCAATGATCACCCCCACGGCGGTGGTGAAGGAAAGACAGGGATTGGACGCGTAAGCCCCGTAACTCCCTGGGGCAAGCCTACACTGGGTTACAAGACCAGAAAGAAGAAAAAGCACTCAAGTCAATATATCGTAAAGAGACGCAATGAGAAATAAGCGGAGAGGAGGATGAAAACAATATGAGTAGATCACTAAAAAAGGGACCTTATGTAAATGAGAAGTTACTGGCTGCTATCGAAACGATGAACGACGCCAACGATAAAAAAGTTGTCAAGACATGGTCCAGACCATCCACTATTTTTCCGCAGATGGTGGGGCATACGATAGCGGTCCATGATGGAAAGAAACATGTACCGGTATATATAACAGAAGATATGGTAGGACATAGGCTCGGCGAGTTTGCTCCTACGAGAAACTACAGAGGACACGCAGCGGACAGATCCTCAAAAGTGAAGAAAAAGTAAGGGAGGATGCAGAACATGGAAGCGAAAGCAGTTGCAAAGTATGTCAGAATGTCTCCCATCAAGCTGAAACCAATTGCCGATTTGGTAAGAGGAAAAGACTTAAAAGAAGCGCTGACGATACTGAAATTTACCCCGGGCAAAGGCTCCGTGCTGGTTGAGAAAGTAGTCCAATCTGCAGCAGCCAATGCAGAGAACAATCATGATATGAACGTGGATAGGCTCTACGTTGCTGAGGTATATGCCCATCAGGGTCCGACCATGAAGCGGTGGAGAGCAGGCTCTCAGGGCCGTGCATCAATCATCCTCAAGAGAAGCAGCCATATTGGCGTAACGCTTAGAGAAAGAGATTAGGAGGTTTGTTGAATGGGTCAGAAAGTAAATCCGCATGGATTGAGAGTAGGCGTTATTAAAGATTGGAACTCCAAGTGGTATGCAGATAAAAAAGATTTTGCTAACTATCTTGTAGAAGACAAAAAAATAAGAGATTTCATTAAAAAGAGAATATTTGCTGCCGGCGTTTCAAAGATCTTAATTGACAGAGCAGCTAACAACCAGGTCAAAGTCACAGTGTTGACGGCGAAGCCCGGAATGGTCATCGGAAGATCCGGAACCGGCATCGACGAGCTGAAAGCGGAAATCGAAAAGCTCACTGGGAAGACCACTGTCATGAACATCATCGAAGTCAGGAGAACCGATGTGGATGCGCAGCTCACCGCAGAGAGCGTAGCCCAGGCTCTTGAGAGGAGAATATCCTACCGGAGAGCCATGAAGCAGGCCATAGGCAGGACCATGAAAGCCGGAGGCAAAGGAATCAAGATCGTCGTTTCCGGTCGGCTTGGCGGAGCAGAAATTGCCAGAAGTGAAAAGTACAGCGAGGGAAATGTTCCTCTCCATACTCTCAGGTCGGACATCAGTTACGGCTTTGCAGAGGCGGATACACAGTACGGTAAGATCGGTGTGAAGGTTTGGATCAACAACGGGGAAGTCTTGTCCAAAGAGCTTCAAAGCCCGCTGCCGGAAGAAGGCGGTAGGAGCGATGATAGACGCAGAAAGACCGGAGACAAGCGCAGAAGAGATGACAGGGGAAGACGGGACGGAGACCGCAACGACAGACGTGGCGGATATCGCAGAGATGACAAGCCCGAGATGCCCAAGGCTGTGAACCCCAGAAAGCGCAATAAACCTGTTGAGAAACCTGCCAAAGTAGAGACGGCAGAAACTCCGGAAGCACCCGAGACTGTTTCGAAAGAATAGAAATAGAGTATGAAAGGAGGAACAAGCGATGTTAATGCCAAAGCGTGTAAAACGTCGTCGTGTCCATAGAGGAAGAATGAAGGGCGTTGCCACTAAGGGAAACACCATTACCTACGGGACTTTTGGATTAGTTTCCCAAGAATGTGGCTGGATTACCTCGAATCAGATCGAGGCCGCCAGAATCGCTATGACCCGCTCGATTAAAAGAGGCGGAAACGTATATATTAAGATATTTCCTCATAAGCCTGTCACGAAGAAGCCTGCTGAAGTCCGGATGGGATCCGGAAAAGGTGCTCCCGAGTATTGGGTAGCAGTGGTGAAGCCGGGCAGAGTAATGTTTGAGATCGCAGGAGTTACGGAAGAAAAAGCCAGAGAAGCTATGAGACTGGCAGCCCACAAGCTCCCGCTTAAATCCAAATTTGCCATCAAAGGCCAGGAAATTGCAGAGGGTGGTGAAGCGTAATGAAACTGGAAAAAATGAGAGAATTGAGCGAATCCGAACTGACGGTGGAAGTGAAAAAGCTGAAGAACGAATTGTTCAACCTACGCTTCCAACAAGTGACCGGCCAGTTGGAGAACCCCATTAAAATGCGTGATGTAAGGAAGGAAATTGCGAGAGCAAAGACCATCTTGAGAGAAAAAGAGCTGAAGAGAGCGGAAGGCTAAAGAAAGGAGGATGTGGTTATGGAAGAGAGAAACAGAAGGAAGGCCAAGGTCGGACTTGTAGTAAGTGATAAAATGGATAAGACCATTGTGGTAGCTGTGGAAGATTTCGTAAGACATTCCCTTTATGGAAAGTCTACGAAACGCACGAAGAACTTCAAAGCTCACGATGAGAACAACGAATGCAATATCGGCGATAAAGTAAGAATTATGGAAACCAGACCTCTATCTAAGGATAAGAGATGGAGACTTGTGAAAGTAATCGAGAAGGTTAAGTAGGAAGGAGGCACCTATCATGATTCAGGTAGAAACAAGATTAAAGGTTGCTGACAATTCCGGCGCAAAGGAGCTATTATGCATCCGTGTTCTCGGCGGAACACGCCGTAAGTATGCGGACATAGGAGATATTATCGTATGTGCTGTTAAAGAAGCAACCCCCGGCGGCGTCATCAAAAAGGGCGAAGTGGTCAAAGCTGTTGTCGTAAGGACAAAAAAAGGCGCCAGGCGCGTTGATGGCAGCTATGTGAAGTTCGATCAAAATGCAGCCGTCATTATCAAAGAAGACAAAAACCCCGTTGGGACCCGTATTTTCGGACCCGTAGCCAGAGAGTTGAGAGACAAGAGCTTCATGAAGATCGTGTCCCTCGCGCCGGAAGTACTGTAGGAGGTGTAGAGGATGCAGATCAAGAAAGATGACACGGTGCTCGTAATCACCGGTAAGGATAAAGGAAAAAAGGGCAAAGTTCTGAAAGCAATGCCCAAAACGGATAAGGTCATTGTAGAAGGCGTCAACGTTCAGACGAAGCACCAGAAACAGACCAGGAAAGCCGCAGCGGAAATCAAACATCAGGAAGGCCCGATTCACGTTTCAAACGTGATGTACTGGGAAAACAAAGCCAAAGCCCCGACGCGTATCGGATACACGGAGGAGAACGGCGTAAAGAAGAGAGTATCCAAAAAAACAGGCCAGATACTGGACTAGTGAAAGGAGGGAACGATCTTGGCAGCAAGACTGAAAGAATATTATAAAAGTGAAGTATTCAAAGCCATGATGGAAAAGTTTAAATACAAGAACGTCATGGAAGTGCCTAAGCTTGAGAAGATCACGATCAACATGGGTCTCGGCGAAGCAAAGGACAATGCGAAAATCATGGAGACTGCAGTTCAGGAGATGGCTCTCATCACCGGACAAAGGCCTGTAGTGACCAAGGCAAAGAAATCCATCGCCAACTTCAAAGTAAGAGAAGGAATGAGCGTAGGAGCAAAGGTTACCCTCAGAGGAGACAACATGTATGAATTTGCCGACAAGCTGTTCAACATTGCTCTCCCCAGAGTAAGGGACTTCAAAGGCGTCAATAGGAACTCTTTCGACGGAAGAGGAAACTATTCCATGGGCGTCAAAGAGCAGCTGATATTCCCGGAAATCATCTACGATAACGTTGACGTGATCAAGGGAATGAATATCGTTTTGACAACAACGGCAAAGACTGACGAGGAAGCTATGGCTCTTCTCGAATTCATGGGAATGCCGTTCACAAAATAGCGAGGAGGTAAGAAAGTGGCAAAGACATCTCTCAAAATTAAACAGCAGAGAAAACCAAAGTATGCAACACGGGCTTACACCAGATGCAGGCTCTGCGGACGTCCCCATGCTTACCTGAGGAAATACGGCATTTGTCGTATCTGCTTTAGAGAATTAGCTTATAAAGGCGAGATCCCCGGCGTAAGGAAAGCCAGCTGGTAATACCATAAGGAAGGAGGTACAGTAACATGACTATGACAGATCCTGTAGCAGATATGCTGACCAGAATCAGAAATGCCAACACTGTAGGACATGCAACCGTTGATATACCTGCATCAAAGATGAAGAAATCCATTGCGGAGATCTTGGTCAAAGAAGGATATATCAAGGGATTCAATATCATAGAAGACGGCAAACAAGGCATCATCAAGGTGCAAATGAAGTACGGAGCTGATAAAGAAAAAGTTATCAGCGGACTCAAGAAGATCTCCAAACCCGGCTTAAAGGTCTATGCGAAAAGCGACGAGGTACCTAAGGTATTGGGAGGGCTTGGCGTCGCCATCATCTCCACATCCAACGGAATCGTCAGCGACAAAGAGGCCAGGAAACTGGGTGTTGGCGGCGAAGTAATTTGTTATGTTTGGTAGGGAGGAAATACAATGTCAAGAATAGGAAAACTGCCTGTATCGCTTCCTGCCGGCGTTGAAGTAAAAATCAGCGACAACAACCTGGTCACTGTAAAGGGACCAAAGGGAGAGTTGCAGGAACAGATCAGCAAGAGATTGAAAGTTGAAATCAATGATGGTGTTTTGAGCGTCATCACCGATGGAAACGATAAAGAAGCAAGAGAAGCCCATGGGCTTTACAGATCCTTAATCAATAATATGGTCACCGGCGTCACTGCAGGCTTTGAGAAGAGGCTTCAACTGGGCGGCGTAGGCTACAAAGCCGAGAAGAAAGGCAATGTGCTGGCTCTCCAACTGGGGTATTCCCATCCTGTAGATATGGAAGACCCGGAAGGCATCCAGACAGAAGTAGCCGGAAATGAAGTGATCGTAAGAGGCATAGACAAAGCCCTGGTTGGAAACTATGCAGCGAACATCCGTGCCAAGAGACCTGTTGAACCCTATAAGGGCAAAGGCTTCCGTTATGTCGGTGAAGATGTCCTCCGTAAGGAAGGCAAAGCCGGCGCTAAGAAATAGAAAGGAGTGAAGAAAATGGCTAAAAAGAACAGCAGAAATGACAAGCGTATCAATAGACATGCAAGAGTGAGAAGAGACGTTTTCGGTACTCCTGAGAAACCGAGACTATGTGTATACAGAAGCCTCTCCAATATCTTTGCTCAGGTAATCGATGACGTAAGCGGCAAGACATTGGTATCCGCATCCACACTGGATAAAGAAATCAAAGAACAGCTTGCATACGGTGGAAATAAAGAAGCTGCTAAGGCAGTAGGGGAATCGCTGGGAAAGAGAGCACTGGAAAAAGGCATTGAAACGGTTTGCTTTGACAGAGGCGGATTCTTATATCACGGAAGAGTAAAAGAGCTGGCTGACGGTGCGCGTTCTGCCGGTCTTAAATTCTAACAGGAGGAGGAAGAGAATGCGACAGAATACCATTGATGCATCCAAGCTTGATCTGCAGGAATCCATCGTGAATATCCGCCGTGTAACCAAGGTCGTCAAGGGCGGCAAGAACTTCCGGTTCAGCGTCACCGTAGTTGTTGGCGATAAGAACGGTTACGTCGGTGTAGGTCTGGGCAAAGCCCAGGAAATTCCCGAGGCTGTCAGAAAAGCCATCGAGGATGCAAAAAAGAGACTGATTTATGTTCCTACTATGGGAACTACCATACCTCACAAATCATTAGGAGTGTTCGGAGCAGGTCGGGTTTTGATTATGCCTGCAGTACCGGGTACCGGTGTAATTGCCGGAAGCTCCGTCCGTACCGTGCTGGAATTAGCCGGTGTGAAAGATGTGAGAGCAAAATCCATCGGGAGCAACAACACAGGAAACATGGCTGCTGCTACCATTGAAGGCCTCAGAACGTTGAAGACAGCAGAAAGCGTCGGTAAACTCAGAGGCAAGACAAAACAGGAAATTTTAGGATAAGGAGGAAGACCAGAATGGCTGAAAAGAAAGTTAGAATTACTTTGGTAAAGAGCCCCATCGGTGCTTCCCCGAACCAAAGAAAAGTATTAGAAGCGTTAGGACTGAGAAAACTGCAACACGCAGTGGAACAGCCTGACACTCCGCAGACAGGCGGCGCCATAGATAAGGTAAAGCATCTTGTCAAAGTTGAACAACTGTAAGAGGGAGGTGCACGGACATGAAAATACATGAACTGAGAGCTCCGGAAGGCGCCACGAAAAACCCGAAACGTAAGGGAAGAGGAACAGGATCCGGACAAGGTAAAACAGCAGGAAGAGGCATGAATGGTCAGAACTCCAGAAGCGGAGGCGGTACACGCCTTGGCTTTGAAGGTGGCCAGATGCCATTATACAGAAGAATCCCCAAGAGAGGATTCACAAATATTTGGAAAAAAGAGTGGGAGATTGTCAACGTTGAAGCACTGAATGCTTTCGATGACGGTACAGAGATTACTCCAGATCTTCTGTTGGAAACAGGGCTTGCAAAGAAAGTCGTCGACGGCATTAAAATCCTCGGCGAAGGTACTTTGGATAAGAAAATCACAGTCAAGGCTCACAAATTCAGCAAATCTGCCATCGAAAAGATTGAGTCTGCCGGCGGAAAGGCCGAGGTGATTTAATATGGAAATGCTTCGGACAGTTGCCCGTGCCTGGAAGATTGCAGACATCAGAAAGAAGATTATCTTTACGCTTCTGATGTTGATGGTGTTCCGGCTAGGTTCCAACATTCCCGTTCCCGGCATCGACAGAGCGATATTGGAGGATGTATTCTCAGGGGATCTTGGACTGTTGAGTCTGTTTGACCTCTTTTCGGGAGGCGCATTCAGCAACTTCACAATCTTTGCCCTGAGCATCACCCCATACATCACAGCATCTATCATCCTTCAGCTCTTGACCATTGCCATCCCGAAGTTGGAGGCTATGGCAAAAGAAGGTACTGAGGGAAAGAAGAAAATTGCACAGTATACCCGTTATCTGACCGTTGTTCTGGCTTTCGTACAAGCAATCGGGATGACCCTCGGTCTTTTCCGGCAGGCTGTACCCGATAAGAGCCTTTTTAATATCACAGTTATCGTGCTGACTCTGTCAGCAGGTACCGCCTTCCTCATGTGGTTGGGCGAGCAGATTAACGAAAACGGCATCGGTAACGGCATTTCTCTGATTATCTTTGGCGGTATTATAGCCAGAGCACCCAGTGCAGTGCACAACACGTGGCTGTCTTTCCAGGCAGGAGAGGTTGGACTGCTGTCCATCATCCTGTTCCTGATCTTCGCGCTACTTGTTGTAGTAGGAATTGTCATGGTGCAGCAAGGGCAGAGAAGGATCCCGGTCCAATACGCAAAGCGCGTGGTAGGCAGAAAAATGTACGGCGGACAAAGCACCCACATTCCCATGAAAGTGAATCAAGCCGGTGTTATTCCCGTGATTTTCTCCCTTTCATTGTTGCAGTTCCCGCTGACATTGACCTATTTCTTTCCGGGTACAGGCTTCAACGATTTTGTGACGAAATGGTTGTCGCCCGCAGGGAATCCGGGTGTTTGGGTATATGCGATTTTTAACATAATCCTGATCGTATTCTTCACTTACTTCTATACGTCGGTTACCTTTAACCCCATGGAAGTAGCGAACAATATGAAAGCAAACGGTGGATTTATCCCGGGTATTCGCCCCGGAAGGTCTACAGTTGAATATTTAAATAAGGTAATGACCAGAATCACCTTCGTGGGAGCTATATTCCTGGGACTGGTCGCAACACTACCTACACTGATTCAGGAGTTTACAGCTCTGCAGATCGGTTTTGGCGGAACTTCATTGCTCATCGCCGTAGGTGTGGCCTTAGATACAATGAAGCAGCTGGAAACACAGATGGTAATGCGAAACTATCAAGGTTTCTTAAAGTAGTAGGAAAGAGGGTATTTAATTGTATAGGCTGATTTTGTTAGGCCCTCCGGGGGCCGGCAAAGGGACGCTGGCAAGTACCTTGTCCGTTAAATACAACGCACCGCATATTTCCACAGGTTCTGTCTTTCGCAGAAACATTAAAGAAGGCACCCGGTTGGGAAAGCGTGTGAAAAAATATATGGATGCGGGGGAGCTGGTCCCTGACGAGATCGTTATCAGTATTGTAGCGGATCGATTGAAAGAAGATGATTGTGCAAACGGATTTTTGCTTGACGGCTTTCCGCGCACAGTCCATCAAGCGGAGGAACTGGATAAGTATTTGGAATCCCGTGGCTTCCCCATCGATCGTGTGATTGATTTAGTGGCGGATGAAGTACTGTTGATGTCGAGAATGATTGGCAGAAGAGTTTGCAAGTCCTGTGGCCGGATCTACCACGTGATAACAATGCCGCCGAAGCAGGAAGGCATCTGTGACGTCTGTGGTGGTGAGATCTACCAAAGGGCGGACGATACGGAAGAGACGGTGAGAAACCGCTTTGCAGTTTATCAGTCACAGACAGCTCCATTGATTGAGTACTACAGCGAAGCTGGCAGCCTTCTCCCTATCGACGGATCAGGCACGCCGGATGAAACAGTGAAGCTGGTTATCGAAGCATTGGGTGTGTAATATGATCATAATAAAGTCAGCAGAAGAAATTCAAATCATGAGAGAAGCCGGAGCTGTTACAGCGCGAATTCTCCGTGAGCTATCGAAGACCATACAGGCCGGAGTTTCGACAAAGGAAGTGGATGATTTTGTAGAGCAAATCATATTAGAGAACAAGATGGTCCCTGCTTTTAAAGGTTATAACGGATTTCCGGCAAGCGCCTGTATCTCCGTTAACGATGAGGTGGTCCACGGAATTCCTTCTAAAAAGCGCAGGCTTTGTGAAGGGGATATCGTGAGCGTAGACGTAGGGACGATATATAAAGGCTATTACAGTGATGCTGCAAGGACCTACTCTGTTGGCAGAGTCGATGAAGTGGCAACACGCTTGATCACCGTTACGGAGGAAAGCTTTTATGAGGGATTGAAGTTCTGCAAACCGGGCTATCGGCTTTCGGACATATCCCATGCCATTCAGCAATATGTTGAGAACAACGGGTTCTCTGTAGTCAGGGACTATGTGGGGCACGGTATCGGAAAATCGATGCACGAGGATCCACAGATTCCAAACTATGGAATCCCGGAAAGAGGACCCAGGCTGGCGGCGGGAATGGTATTCGCTATCGAGCCAATGGTCAACGAAGGGGACTGGCAAGTAGAAGTGCAGTCCGATGACTGGACTGTCAAGACAATAGATGGGAAGCGGTCCGCTCATTACGAAAACACTGTGGTTATCACAGAGGATGAACCTTTGTTGTTGACAAAGCTGAGTGCAATAGAAGAATCCTAGTTAAGGGGGTGTGTTTATGGCTAAGAAAGATGTTATCGAGGTTTTCGGTACTGTGTTGGAAGCACAGCCAAACGCCATGTTCATCGTAAAGTTGGAGAACGGCTACGAGGTGCTTGCTCATATTTCCGGAAAAATCAGAATGAACTTCATCAGGATTTTGCCCGGAGATAGGGTAAAGGTAGAATTATCTCCCTACGACCTCTCCAGAGGCAGAATTACCTGGAGAGATAAATAGCACCATTGCGGTATGCGCAAGTTAGGAGGAAAAGAAATGAAAGTAAGAGCTTCCGTAAAACCCATTTGTGAAAAATGCAGGGTAATCAAGAGAAACGGAAAAGTCATGGTAATCTGTCAGAATCCAAAACATAAGCAGACCCAGGGCTAAACAACGGGGCGGCTGAGACAGCTCGCCACCTACAGCTAATTTGTGAGAAATGTCTTTGTTGGGAGCGGCTGTGTTTTCCTGCCGTGAGGTAGCGAAACGACTGACTGGGCATTCAAATATTTTCAATGATTCAAAGATAAAATC
>Ga0265293_10007749_pt1 | contig 16344 bp, 14 predicted proteins | sample Munlanlewell138R_FD_192505 | JGI IMG/M metagenome (GOLD analysis project Ga0265293, IMG submission 192505) | Leachate microbial communities from a municipal landfill in Southern Ontario, Canada - Leachate well 138R | ecosystem: Engineered > Solid waste > Landfill > Unclassified | place: Canada...
AAGGAATTCGCTAAACTCACAAAGTAGATAGTACTTCATTACATCCCTCTTCGCGTTCCTTTGCGTAAAACACTTTGCGGTCTTCGCGTGATAATCTTCAGATTCACGCAGAGAACGCTAAGAAATTCGCTAAGCTCGCAAAGAAGGTGTGCCTCAGCCCAAAGAGTTATCTACCCAGAAACCAAAGCTAGAATCTCTTTGAAATTCCAAAAAATGGTGTAGCAAATCCAAGCTATTATCACGATGATGATTACACCTTGGAACATGTGCATCAACTCCATTCCATAACCACCAGCGGGGGATTGAAGCCCAAATTGGCGTATGTGTTTTCTTACTATCTTAAAGCTAAAGAAGTAAATGGAAGCTAGACCTCCAAATGCTAAAAGAACTACAATCTGATACACTTGTTTGGATATATTTGCATCAAAACCATACGCGAGTAACAAGCCTACCCCCTTTGCTAGCACAAAAACTGTTATTGCAGCCGATAAGAACAAACCAACACCAATTAAAATTCTGTGAGGAATAGGTCGGTTTTTGAACATTCTTTTCACTTTATCCAATCTTAAACTTTAGCTCTTCAATAGTAGAGAGAATTTCATTTCTATCCATATCACGGTAACGCTCGGGTAGTAATTCCCTTGAAGTACATTCAATTACAGCATTTAAAGTCTGCAACTCAATTTCTTCAGGATAAGTGGGCGGAATAAAGTCGGCTAAAGATAAATCTAAAACTTCTGGGCTCACCACTTTCTCACCAAGTGCAGCGGCTCTAAATTTGGCACGTGTTAAAGCGGCTTCCATATCGGCGCCAGTAAAAGTAACGGTGCCATCTTCAATAATCTTAGGTACGTACTCTTCAGTGAGTTTCAGTTTTGTTTTCTTTTTCATTGCTTCAAAAAGCTCCACTCGCTCATCTTTGGTGAATGGAGGAAACAACGCTAGATGTTCTTCAGCTCTACCCTGTCTTTTTAAATCTACGGGCATTAGATCTGGGCGAGCTGTCATCAAAAACCACATAATTCTACCTCTATGGCTAGTATCACTCATAAATGTAGCAATCTGAGAAAAGACACGGCTCGAAACTCCACTATCACCGCTAGCACTTCTATCTCCTAAATACGCATCCGCTTCATCAATCATTACAGCAACGGGCGACATTGCCTTAAGTAAACTAAGAATCTTCTCTAGATTACCTTCGGTAACACCTTGCCACTGACTTCTAAAATTTTTCAGTTTAACCATTGGAATTCCAACCTCACTTGCAAAACAAGTAACTAAAAAGGTTTTACCAGTTCCTACAGGTCCGCATACCAAATAACCCATTGGCATTACATCTTGGCGACCTTCCTTTAAGGCTTTAACTGCTTGGCGAAGATGCTTCTTAACATGGGCATGCCCCGCAACATTATCGAGCGAGTAAGGTGTTTCTATAAACTCTAGTAATCCATAAGCTTCCGCTTCAATGAGCTCTTTTTTACTTTCGCCTAAACTTTCAAAGGTGATAAGTTCTTTATTTTCACGTGAATTAGAAAGTACACTTCTGATGTTTACATAGTTCAGCCCAGCCGTTTGTTGAGCTATAATCTCTGGCGATACTGCGGATATGGTGCTAAACTCATCATTTTTAGTTTCATATTTTATAAACTCTAACCTATCCTCTTCCTCCGGTATACGAATCTTAATTTCCGTGGTATATGGATTTTGAACAAGAGTTCTGTTCAAGTCTGACAGGTTTTCTGTAATTAATACAGTGGTAAAATCGGAAGCTAGAAACATGGGGTCGTGTGCCCATCTTGAAAGGTAAACTAGTGAGGTTCTATCTTCATTTCCTGTTGAGCCAGCGTCGTTCATTGGTATTATGGTTTCTGCATAATCGATAATTAACGCGACACTCTTCTTTTGATCTAAACGTAGCCTGAAATACTGCTCCAGCAAAGACATCACTCTAACTGGATCTTTTGGCATTTTTTGAGCGTAATCGGTGCCAACTAAACTATCTCTGCCTGCAATGGCTTGATTGAAATCTTGCTGAGATTCTTTATCTCTGAAGTAAATACCAGACGAGCGATCATAAAATATCACATAATCTCTTGAGCCAAAAAACTCATCCGAGAGGAATGATTTCAGTCGTAAAAAATCCGTTTCATTTTCCGATTTAAGAGGCACTAAATCGTGTACGTTGCCGTGCAACAAAAAGGTGTTTATAGTTCGGCTAAGATATTTTTTAGCAAATTCTTGAGACCATTGTGGATACTGATCAAACATCGTTTATACTTTTTAAGTTACAGAGTAAACTAAAGGGTATATAGAAAAATTTTATTCTAATATTACCAATCTAACCGTTTCAATACGGCTTTGTGTAGCTTTACTAATTATGAATCTATAATTCTCAATTAGCACCTCTTCATTTACTTTTGGGATACGCCCTAAATTATTTATGATGTAGCCTGCTACGGTATCGTACTCAGAAGGTTCCACTTGAATTTCAATTTCATTGAATTGCTCAACAAGCTCTTCAATTTCTACATTACCGCTAATTATAAAGCTATTTGGTGAAACACGCCTCATAATAATGTCTTCAACATCATGTTCATCTTGGATGTCGCCAACAACTTCTTCAAGTAAATCTTCAATGGTTACCATACCAGCTGTGCCACCATATTCATCGAGCACTATGGCCACCGACATATTGGATTTACGAAACTCAGTCATTAGTGCTTTAGATTTTTTACTAGAAGGCACAAGTTTAACAGGACGAATAATTTCTTGAAGAGACTTAGGGTTTTTGAAGAAATCGTGCACATAAACAACGCCTATTACGTCATCAATACTATCTCTAAAAACAGGCAATTTAGAATGCCCAGATTCAATTAATACTTTTAGCACCTCATCAATTGGTGTAGATTTATCAACGCCTCTGATTTCGGTACGTGGAATCATAGAATCCTTTACACGCTTATTAGAAAGCTCTAGTACGTTGTGAAGTATTTCTGAGTCGTCTTCGTCAATCTCATCGCTTCCTCCTCCCTCTCTAAGTTCTTTAAATATAAGCTCTACATCCTTTCTTCTATAAAACTGAACAGCTTTCTCAGCGTCAGGTACAAGCCATTTTATAAGTATGTTTGATGAGCTATTAGCAAGTACAATAAGAGGCTTTAGAAGGTAATAAAATAGGCGTAGCGGTAGTGCAATAACGTTTACCATGATATCCGCTTGTGCCCGAAATATCGCCTTTGGTAATATCTCTCCAAATATCATAATTACAAAAGCTGCAATAACTGTTTGAATAGTAAGAATTTGGAAAGCAGACGGATAGATGCCAAATAATACATTGAAATAATGTGATACAGGTTCGGCTAAAAACAATGTCATTAGCGTAGCATATACCACGTTTACAATATTATTACCAACTAAAGTAGTAGTCAAAAATGTCTCGGGGTTTTTAGAGAAAAAACCTATTGCTCCCGAGATTAAATTGTTTTTTCTAGATGCTACTTCTAGCTTAAGTTTGTTAGCTGTAACAAATGCAATTTCCGCACCAGAGAAAAAACCACTTAATACTATGGTAACCACTATGAGAAGCCATTGATAACTCATTTAAGAGCCTCTCGAATAAAAGTGCAACTTACCGATGGAGGTTCGTCGTTCATTAAAGAAAATTTAGTTCCTATTTACCAGAAAAAGCGGGCTTTCTTTTTTCTAGAAATGCGCTAGTCCCTTCTTTAAAATCAGCAGTGTTATACAAATCTCCAAATAAATTTGCTTCATTTTCATATCCCGCTTTATCACCTGATTCTCTGATGGCTAAGATAACATTTTTTAAGGCAAGTGGACCATGTTTTAATATGGTTTTCATCATTATTTTTGCTGACTCTAACGCTGTTTCTTCTGTAATAGCGTTTACTAGCCCTAACTCATGCGCTTCTTTTGCGTTAACGAAGCGACCAGTAAGTGTTAATTCTAATGCTTTTGCAGCCCCTACAAGTTTAGGTAACCGCTGAGTTCCACCATAACCTGGAATTAAACCTAGGCTAACTTCTGGTAAGCCAAGTAGAGCGTTATCGGATGCAATTCTAATGTGGCAGGCCATTGCCAGTTCGCACCCACCACCAAGAGCAAAGCCGTTAACTGCTGCAATAACAGGTATAGTTAGGTTTTCTATGTCTTGAAAAACTCTCTGGCCACGTAAAGAAAGCTTAACAGCTTCTGCATCCTTTAAAGTATTTAACTCTGCTATATCTGCGCCGGCAACAAAAGCTTTTTCACCCGCGCCAGTAATAATGAGTCCTTTAACATCACTATTCCCTTTAATGTGCGAAATAGCACTATCTAACTCTTCAAATACCAGGTTATTCAGTGCGTTCATCTTATCAGGGCGATTGATAGTAAGTATGCAAACACCTAATTCGTCAATTTCTAGGATTAATGTTTGATAGTTCTGGCTCATTTCTTATTCCTTAACTTGCTTTTTAGAAGCTTTATTAATTTCAGGGTCATCTGAAAGTTCATTTAAAATAGAATCAAAATCCAGTTCAGTCTCCCATTCTGTGGCAAAACCTGGTAAAATATCTTGGTCTAAATCTTCAATCAGTTGTGAAGTTTCGTCCACTTCTGTGAGTAAATTGTCTAATTGAAAACCAATCTCCTCAGGATTACTCATTGTCATAGACTGTTCGTAGATATACCGAACGGCATCTTCGATAGTTTCTAAATGAGTTTCGCACACCAAGTACTTCTCTTTGGCGATTTTAAATTTTTGCAAACGCTTTTGCATTATAGCAACACGGCGCGCCTTGGTGCGTTTTAACTTCTCCGACTCTGTAGTTTTAATTTCTTCAATTTGTCGGATTACTTCTTCTTTCAAATTAGTTTCGAGCGAGGTATTTAGGTAGATCTCGTACCTTTTAATCAAATCTAGCAGAGTAAGATAGTTTCCTAAAAGCTCATCAATCTTTTTCTCAATATTATCGAGCAGCCCTTGAGAGCTATATGGTAATTTTTCAAAATTTTCTTGAACTAGTTTTGCTAAACGTTTAAGCACTAGAAACCTTTTCTGCCCTACTGAGTCTAGAGAGTGAAAAAGATCTTTCTCGCTATTAGTAGCGTGGTGTTCTTTCATCTTTTTCAATTCAACTTTCTTTCTGAATCGAGGCATTTTTGGTATGATTCCGAGATAAATAAGTTCCATTCCAAAAACAGCGGTAAGCATTACGCTAGAAACCTCACCAAATCCACTCAGCATAAAGGCTGATAACGTTGCTATTAAGAGCACGCCCAAGTTGATGGGACTCATAAAAGCTTCGCGTGTATAATTTATATTTAGTTCTTCTGTTGCCATTAGGCTTGGGGTTTATCGTCAGCAGCGGGAGAGCTTTTGCTTTTATTATGGCCGATAGTTTTTTCGGTTTTAATTTCTTCGGCGTGTTTTTCAATTTCGGAATACAGCATTCCCATTTCGGCTTTTACCTGCTGTAAGGTTTGTTTAGCTTTTTCTTTTTTCAGAACTTCATCTAGTTCATCCTTTCTAATTTCTTGCTGTAGCTTAGAGTCATCATCCTCTAAACTGTCCATTGCTACATCTAGGCGAGCCTCAACATGAGTAACCTTGTCTTTAATTTTCCCCAAAAACTCATCTACCGACTCAAGCAAATTATCAGCATCCATATTATGTAAGGCTTGGGCTATCTTGCCCTTTTGTTCGGCAGATTTGAGTTGTGCTTTTGCTTCTTTAATACGCCGGTAATGATCTTTGTATTGTTCTTTTAAGCGCTCGCGTTCTTCCTCATTTTGGGTACTCATGTTTTCCTTATCAGTTTTTCTCTTTTTTACCCAGCGTCTTCGATTTATTTGAACTTTCCTGCTCTGGCTCAGCCTCTTCGTTCACTTCAATAGAACCAGAAGACTGCCCCATTTCCATTTTAAATTGCTCAACCAGCTCATGCGCTCTAATTTTCTCTGCATTCGCTTCAATCTCCATAGTTTCAGTATCAATACTATCGAGTGCAATTTCCATTCGAGCTTCGTTCTTGGCTGATTGCTCATTAATTCGGGAAATCATTTCATTATGCGTTTGGTCTATGCCACCCACTTCGAATTGCTCTAAAGTATCTGCAATTTTAGATTGCCATTCTGCACGCTCGCTAGCTCTTAAGGCCTCTTTAGCCTCTTGAATTTTGCGGTCTTTCTCGCGCATAAATACCTTCTTAACCTTAAGCGATTTCTCATAAGCACGCTCGGCAAACTGCAGTTGGTCTTTAGTATGCAGAATGGTTTCTTTAGCTTTCTCTAGCTGTAATGCATAGCCTTCAGCTATATCATCGCGATTTGCTTGTATAGCAGATTTTATTTTTGAAGTAAGCTCAACTATTTGATTTTCATTTCGCTTCAATTCTTTTTGAAGCATGAGTAGGTTGGCTTTAACCGTTGCAATATTTTCGTTCATTTGCGGAATTTGATCATTTAGATCACGGATATTTTGCTCCAAAATTAACTTTGGATCTTCCATGGAGCTAATTAATCCCCCAAACATCGATTTTATTGCGCGTATAAATCTTTTAAACATGGTATTTTTTCCTTTATTAATGCCCTAAATACAGATACAAAATAACTGGTTTCTAGTTATTTATACAATTATAGATCGAAAGGACGAGTGCCATCTTTATCTATAATATGTGTAACTAGTGGTTCCGGCTTTGGTTTTGTCTCTGAGATTGAAACTGCTTTATACAAAAGTTTAGTTGCGGCGTCAATCATGCTAGGCTTATTCGTATAAGCCGTCATAATTGTTTCACCTTTTTCAATTTTATCTCCAACTTTCTTTTTAAGCGTAACTCCAGCTTGTGCATCAACCGGGTCTTCTTTTACCTTTCGTCCTGCGCCAAGTTCAACCGAAGCAGTGCCAATCTCAAAAGCATCCATCTTTGAAATATAGCCACTACTATCAGATTTAATTTCAAACTCAAATTTAGCCTTAGGATATGTTTCTGGCTTATTTATAACTTTAACATCTCCACCTTGTTCTTCAACAATGTCTAGCCATTTCTGGAAAGCTTTACCACTTGATACCATCTCGTGACTTACTTTAATTCCTTCTTCAACGCTAGAAGCTTTGCCACCCAAATAAATCATTGTTCCAGAAAGTAAGTGCGATATCATCATCGTATCTTCTGGACCATTGCCTTTTAGTGCGTCTATGGTTTCTTCAATCTCTAACCAATTCCCTACTTTATAACCCAAAGGCTCTTGCATTTTGGTTAAGTATGCAATGGTTTCTTTGCCAAATCTTTCGCCTATACCAACTAAAGCTGTAGCAAGTTTTGTGGCATCTTCAACCGTTTTCATAAATGCCCCTGCACCGTATTTAACATCTAGCACAAGTGCGTCAATGCCTTCTGCCAGTTTCTTGCTCATTATACTTCCAGCAATAAGAGGGATTGATTCTACGGTGGCAGTTACATCGCGAAGCGCATATATTTTTTTATCGGCTGGCGCAATTTCTGCAGTTTGACCAATTAAAACTAAGTTGTGGCGCTTTAAAATTTCTTCATATCGTTTTAAATCTGCATCTACAGAGAACCCAGGAATGGATTCAAGCTTATCTAGAGTACCGCCGGTATGCCCCAAACCTCGTCCTGAAATCATTGGCACAGGAATACCTGCAGCTGCCACAATAGGAGCGAGTATAAGAGAAAGCTTATCACCAACACCACCAGTAGAATGTTTATCTACTTTTTTACCTGGTATACTCGATAAATCGACCACAATTCCAGAATGTAGCATTGCCTCGGTTAATGCAGCAGACTCCTCATCGTTTAAGCCATTTATAAATACAGCCATCAAAAAAGCACTGAATTGATAATCAGGAACCTTATCGGCCGTATAGGCATCAATTAAATGACGGATTTCATCTTGTGTAAGAATATCACCGTCTCGTTTTTTGCGTATTATTGAAACTATGTTATAATTTTTTTCCATACTTAAGTATAGCCTAAAAAAGCATTATTTTCCTGTTCTTAATGGAGAAACTTATTGAAAATTATTGCCGATCAAAACATTTACAAAATTCGTAGCTTAACCCCTGATATAATTGAGGTTAACTACTACAATCCTGCTCATGATCTCCCAAGCTTTGCAAATTACGATGCTCTTTTTGTACGCACTGTTACGCATATAAACGCGTTATCAATCCCTCAAATCCCCACTTCATTGAAGTTAATTGGTACTGCTTCATCTGGAAGCGATCATATTGATGCTGATTATTTTGAGGATAATGGCGTGAAAGTTATTGATGCAAAAGGATGCAATGCAAAAGCTGTTTCAGAGTATGTTATCACATCTTTATTATTATGGGCAGCTCATAAATCCATTTCCATAAACTCTCTTAGCTATGGAATAATTGGTGTTGGCGCAGCGGGAAGCGCAGTTCAAAAACAATTTGATAATTTTGGACTTAGTTATGTCTGTTACGATCCACCAAGAGAAATTGCCGATCCTACATTCAAATCAGCTTCTTTAGAAGAAGTTTTAGCCTGTGATGTGTTAACTTTTCACACACCTCTATTAAAAACTGGCTCTAACAAAACTTGGCATTGGTTGGATGAAGCCAAACTTACTACTCACAAATTTGCATTGATTATCAATGCTGCTCGTGGTGGGATTATAGATGAGTCTGCTTTGTTAAAAGCTATGGCAACCCAACAGGTTCAAGATGTTATTATTGACGTTTGGGAAAATGAGCCTGATTTTAATGCCCATTTAGCCCAAAAAGCATTTATTGCAACTCCACATATCGCAGGTTATTCTGAGCAGGCAAAAGTGCGCGCAACCAAAATAATTGTGGATAAATTATGTGCTTTTTTTGAGATAAATTCCGAATCCATTCAAATTGACAGCACTATTAAAGCCGTTGAAATTGATTCAGATGCAAGTACTTTAACTGAGCTCTTAAAGCGCCTAAATCCAATAATAGAATATGATGATGCACTACGCAATTTGATTTCTAAACCAAATAAGAAAGCTCTTTTCAGAGAACTTCGTGAAGACCGAACCTATAGATTTGAATATTCATTTTTGAGTATTTCTAAAGAAGTGCTTTCGGAGTTTAAAGAGTTACAGTTACTTGGTGTTAACCCACTCTAATAATGGCTTAATACCAATACAAAGGTGTTTGCCTCGGCCAATTAGTTTTGCAGAAATATTTATGAGATAGGATTCTTTCAAATAGATACTATATCGGGCGTCAAATCATATATTATTTTATATCTTTGCCAATTGGCTACTCTTTTTTTAAAGAAACTTCAAACAGCCGATTTACTTTAAAATATCTCACTCCCTTTATTTGAAAACTACCGCTACTACCCTCGCTCTATTTTTTGTATTTACATCATTAACATTTTCTCAATCTCTAGAAGACAAAATTGGCCAAATGATAATGGTTTCTTTTAATTCGAGCTCCGAATCTTTAGATACTTTGGCTTACGATATAGCTCATAGAAATTTAGGCGGTATTCTGTTTTTTAGATCAAATCTTGCCTCTCCTACTCAGATTAAACAACAAAATGCTAGTTTTCAAAACATGGCAAATACGCCGTTATTACTAGCTACCGATCAAGAAGGTGGCATTGTTGCTCGTTTAGATGAGAATAATGGGTATAAACAAACTCGCACTGCGTATGAGCTAGGCACCGAAATTAACCGCGAAGATTCTACTCGAGCCCAAGCTCATCTGATGGCTGGTTGGATGAAACAGGCCGGTTTTAATTTTAACTTAGCTCCTGTTGTAGATGTAAATGTGAATCCTGATAGCCCAGCAATCGGTGGTTTAGATAGAAGTTTTTCGAGTGATGAATACTCCGTTTTTACTCATGCCGCTTGGACTATAGACGAGTACCAAAAACAGAATATAGCTACAGCTTTAAAGCATTTTCCCGGGCATGGAAGTGCAGCAGGCGACTCTCACCACAACTTCACTGACATCACCAATACCTGGGAAGAAAGAGAGCTAGCACCCTTTAAATTCTTAATAGAGGGCGGTTACGAAGATGCTATTTTAACAGCACACGTATTTAAAGAAGATTGGGATTCGGTTTATCCTGTCTCACTTTCAGAATATGCTATCTCTACAATTCTTAGAGATAGCTTAGGTTTTAAAGGTGTAGTAATTACAGATGAGTTGTTTATGAAAGCTATTTCTGATAATTATGGCTTTGACGAAGCAATTATTAAGGCTGTAAATTCAGACTCTGACATTTTGCTTTTCAACAAAAATCTACACCAAGACAAATCAATTACTCATCACATCATTAAACTGATTGTACAAAAAATAGGCGAAGGCGTGATTGATGAAGCCACTATTGACGCTTCCTATAACCGAATAATAGAGTTGAAACAACGCAGAGTTATAACTCATACAGAAAGTTTTGCTAGCCACAGCGAACTGCCCAGCGGCCTAGACATTGGCAATTATCCGAATCCATTTAACCCAAGTACTGAAATTACTCTTACTCTAGACAATTCGACAGACGTATACATCAGTATTGTTAATTCCATAGGCCAAACCGTAAAAGAAATTGCACATCAACGGCTTTCAGCTGGATTTCACCAATTCACTTTTGATGGTACCGACCTCGCTTCAGGGATGTATATGGTTGTGGTGAAAACACCAACCTCAGGTCGTATTCACAAAATGATGCTGATTAAGTAAGATGAGAGTATTTAGAATTTAGTAGTTAGTAGCAAGATTGATAGAAAACACTATCCGTTAGAATGGTCATCTTTCTTTAACATTAATCAAGACAGCCCAAACAATTGCTTTGCTGTATGGGTGGTTTTGGCATCTATTTCTTCTAAGCTTAGATCAAATAACTCAGCTAGTTTGATTGCCGTATATTTCATAAATGCGGGTTCATTTCGCTTACCTCGCTTTGGTGCTGGCGAAAGATAAGGTGCATCAGTCTCTAGAACCATTTTTGATAAGGGTAGCTGTTTAACCGTTTTATCTACGCCCCCATTTTTAAAAGTTACTACTCCCCCAATGCCTAAATGAAAACCTAGATCTATGGCACGTTTACCTTCATCAACGGTTCCATTAAAACAATGCCAAATACCAGTTAAATTTCCATCTTGTGCTTCTTCAATCAGATCAAGTAAATCGGCAGTACTTTCTCTGTTGTGCAGAATAATAGGTTTATTAACGGCTTTAGAAACTCTAAAATGAATGCATAAACTTTCTTTTTGCTCAGAAATACGCTCAGTACTCCAGTAATAATCTAAACCAGTTTCGCCAACTGCAATTATATCATCTTGGTTACAATGCGTGTGTAATAGATCCTCAAAACCTGGTTCAATCTCCTCAACATCACAAGGATGAATTCCCGCCATCTTATAAAACCGAACCTGCTCATGCTTCAGCCTATCCATTTGTGCCAATGAGCTTAAATCAATTGCAGGCATTAGGATGCTTGAAACACCAGCCTCTACTGCTCTTTCCATAACTTGTGTTCTATCTTCATCAAAATCGGGCAAATAAATATGGGAATGAGTATCAATCATAATATTAATAGTAACATAATGGTCTTAAATAAAAATAAATTCAGAATAAAATTGCACTTGATGGCCTACTCTAATATAATAAGCTAAATAGATTATGTTAAGGTAACGTCCAAATTGTTCAGAGAGCAGCAATTATTTGCACAGGTTGTTTACCAAATAGATACTAAATAAAACTATTACAGGGAGCATTGATGAAGTTACGGAAAACGTTTCTGTTATTTGTTTTATTTGCAGCTGTACCCGCTTTTGCTCAAGCACAGCTAGCGGTAAAATCGATAGGTATTGGCACAGGCATTGATAATGGTTCACTTAAAAATGAAGGCGTATTATTTGATAGTGACGTGGCCACACTGTATTGCTTAACTACTATTTCTGGGGCTAAAAATAATCCTACTGTTAAGCATGTGTGGTATTACAACGATGAAGAGAAATCGTCTAGTAGCCTAGTTGTGCGCTCAGCAAACTTTAAAACCTGGAGCTCTAAAAAGGTTTGGCATACTTGGGTAGGTAAATGGCGGGTAGATGTGGTTGATAAGAATGGAAAAGTTCTTGCTTCCAAATCCTTCACTATTAAATAATTACCTACTATTTTATTTGATATTTTTACTAATGTAATTTACGTATATTTACATAATTCGAGCGATGTAAAAAGAATATGAACTGAATGAGATTTTCTCGCTGTAACAGTATTTTACATCTATTGAATACTTAACTTTATGTAACAGAAAAACCAGTTTTTGTAAACAATCTTAACCTATGTCTACTATATTTTCCGACTCGGAACTTACAATTTACGAAAAAATTAAAACGACCATTTTTGACACAGCCTCTTTAGGCACCTCTCATGTAGCTCGTCAAATTTCGGACTTAATTATTGAGCGAAATAAAGCCAATAAGAAAACGGTATTAGGTCTTGCAACAGGCTCTACACCAACCCAAGTTTATGACGAACTTGTACGCATGCATAAAGAAGAAGGGTTAAGTTTTAAGAACGTTATTACGTTTAATCTTGACGAGTACTTCCCTATGCAACCAGATACTCTTCAAAGTTATGTTCATTTTATGAACGAGTATCTCTTTGATCATATTGATATAAACCGAGCTAACATCAATATCCCCGATGGTACTATTAAAAAGGAAGATGTACCTGCTTACTGTATAAAGTATGAGGAGAAAATTGAAGCAGCGGGTGGAATTGATATTCAACTTCTAGGCATTGGCCGAACAGGACATATAGGTTTCAATGAGCCAGGCTCTTCAATAGATTCAAAAACTAGGCTTATTACACTCGACAGAGTTACAATGGCGGATGCAGCTAGTAGTTTCTTTGGTGTAGAGAATGTGCCTAAAAGAGCTATTACAATGGGCGTTGGTACCATTATGAAAGCTCGTAAGATTTATATGCTTGCTTGGGGCGAAGGCAAAGCCAAGATTATTAAGAAAACAGTGGAGGGTGAAATTAGCTCTCACATTCCTTCTACTTTCTTACAGAATCATGATAACTGCGAAATTATATTAGATGAAGCTGCTTCAGCAGAATTAACTCGGATAAAAACACCATGGTTAGCTGGCTCTATTAAATGGAGTAATTTCTTAATTAAAAAAGCAGTTATCTGGTTAAGTAATAAAGTTAATAAGCCTATTTTAAAGCTTACTGAAGAAGATTACCGTGAATATGGTATGAATGACGTACTAATTGAAATTGGTACTGCATACAATGTGAATATTAGAGTGTTCAACCAAATTCAGCACACTATTACAGGCTGGCCAGGTGGAAAGCCTAACGCTGATGATACCTATCGTCCTGAGCGTAGAAGCCCTTTCCCTAAAAAAGTACTTATTTTCAGTCCACACCCCGATGATGATGTGATCTCGATGGGTGGTACTTTTATTCGATTAGTGGATCATGGCCATAAAGTGCATGTAGCATACCAAACCTCTGGAAACATTGCGGTATTTGATGAAGATGCGCTTCGTTTTGCGGATTTCGTATCTGATTATAGCGAAGCTTTTGGTGTTAAGGATTCAACCATCAATAATATTTTTGATGGCGTAAGAGAATTCTTAAAGAATAAAGGCGAGGGTGATGTTGACTCAGAAGAGGTTAAAACTATTAAAGGCCTAATTCGCCGTGGCGAAGCTAAAGCTGCAAGTAGATATGTTGGCTTGCCCGACGAAAACATCCACTTCCAAGATCTTCCTTTTTATGAAACTGGAAAAATCAGAAAGAAGCCACTAGGTCCTGAAGACATTAAAATTACTGCAGACCTTATACAATCTATAAAGCCACATCAAATTTATGCTGCTGGCGATTTATCTGATCCTCATGGAACACACCGAGTTTGTTTAGAGGCTATTTTCCAAGCGCTAAGACAACTTAAAGACGAACCTTGGATGAAGGATTGTTATGTATGGCTATATCGCGGTGCGTGGCAAGAGTGGGATATCGAAGACATTGAAATGGCTGTTCCATTAAGCCCTGAAGAAACCGATCGTAAACGTCGTGCTATCTTTAAGCACCAATCTCAAAAAGATCGTCCTTTATTTCCAGGTACCGATCGTAGAGAATTTTGGCAAAGAGCTGATGAAAGAACTAGAAACACTGCTATAGCTTATGATAAGCTAGGTTTAGCAGAGTACGAAGCAATGGAAGCTTTTGTACGCTGGAAAGAATTAGACTAAAAAGTCTATCCCTAAAAAGGCGAATTATTTAAATTCGCCTTTTTTTTATCATCTTTGCATAATTTTTGCGTACTCTCTAACCCACAGAAAAAATAGATTCATTAAAACGGATTGAAATAGCCACATAAAAAGTATTAACCTATGAGCAATTTTAAGAAAAACCCTTGGTCTTGGATTTCAACTCTATATTATACCCAAGGTCTACCCTATGTAGTAGTAATGACTGTTTCAGTTATTATGTACAAAAATCTTGGGTACTCGAATACTGAAATTGCTTTTTATACAAGTTTACTAAATCTACCTTGGGTTGTTAAACCCCTCTGGAGCCCACTAGTTGATATGGTGCGAACCAAACGATGGTGGACTTATACTTCCCAGGCTGTTATTGCAGTGGGTTTTGCAGGTGTCGCTCTTTCGTTATATACCGAGAGTTTTTTCACTGTTAGTATGGTTTTTCTTTTTGTACTAGCTTTTAGTTCTGCTACACACGACATTGCCGCTGATGGCTTTTATATGCTTGCCCTTAGCGACGACCGCCAAGCATTTTTTGTTGGAATTAGATCTACATTCTACCGTTTAGCTATTATGAGCGGTGAAGGTTTATTTGTTGTTATTGCAGGTATAATAGCTTCATCTACTGGTAATGTTGAGTTCTCATGGGTAGTTGTTTTTAGCATATTATCTGTGCTTATGCTTCTGTTGAGTGCTTATCATGCATTTATTCTTCCAAAGCCTATTGGTGATATTTCCGAAAAAACAAGTGCGGACTCTACCCTTCTTAAGGATTTCTTCCTCACTTTTGCACTCTTCTTTAAGAAAAAACAAATTGGGCTTATCCTCTCATTTATTTTGCTCTATAGATTTAGTGAGGCACAACTTGTTAAGCTAGCAGTTCCCTTTTTATTAGATGACAAAGCAATTGGTGGTTTGGGGTTAAGCACCACCGAAATTGGAGTTATAAATGGTTCTGTTGGTGTACTCGCTTTAGTTGTTGGGGGAATTGTTGGGGGAATTTTAATTTCAAGAGACGGGCTGAAAAAGTGGCTCTGGCCAATGATTATTGCAATGAACTTACCTAATGCAGCCTACCTCTTCTTAGCATATTTTCAACCAGACTCTTATTTTATTATCGGTTCTTTAGTTGGTATAGAGAAATTTGGCTATGGATTTGGCTTCACTGCATTTATGATGTATTTAATTTACGTTGCTAAAGGTTCTCACCAAACAGCTCATTATGCTTTTGCTACTGGATTAATGGCCTTAGGCATGATGATTCCTGGTGCCTTTAGTGGCTGGATTCAGGAAATGTTAGGTTATAAATTATTCTTCATTTGGATATTAATAGCAACTATACCTTCATTTGTAATTGCTCGCTACGTTAAAATTGATGCTGATTTTGGTAAGAAATTAGATGCAGAGTAATCAGGCTGAACCACCTAATATGGATTCAACTTTAAGGTGATTTTTGCAACGCATTTCGATTCAAATTTATTTTAAGATTGAGCCTATTGGTATTAGGTACCAAGTGAGAGGTTTTCATTAGAGGGGCATCTTATCGCTACAGTCCTAAAAAGTGCTTAAAGCGCAATATTGTTTTATCTGAGATGGATTTTAGAAATAAGCAATTAGAACGACCGCAACATTTCTCAATATAGATACCATTTCAAATATTGGAATGTATTCAGCTCCAGAGGAGCGGTATATTAATAGATATATGCTAACCTCTAAGCCTCAAGCTCCAGCGGAGCGATATCGTTCGACTTTAATCATCGAAATGAAACTAATACAGAAAATTGCCCTTAAAATGAATCTTGCCAAAATTTCGGTGGATTTGTACGCATCTTTTATAAAACAAGCCTCCCCACCGATATCTATTTTTTTTAATCTACTTACCCCGAGGTAAATCTCGGGGCTATTTATGCTCTGAAAATCAAAGCTACTAGCCAAATAAGACCAAATTAATGGTTAGTCAAAATGGAAGTAAAATGACATTTATAAATTTTAAACACTTTTTAGGACAGTACCTTCCAGAGCCTAATAGTTACTAGACAAAAAAATAGTACCGAGGGTTTAAATATTACCACTCGGTACTAATCAATTCATTTATCT
>Ga0265293_10007750_pt1 | contig 16343 bp, 13 predicted proteins | sample Munlanlewell138R_FD_192505 | JGI IMG/M metagenome (GOLD analysis project Ga0265293, IMG submission 192505) | Leachate microbial communities from a municipal landfill in Southern Ontario, Canada - Leachate well 138R | ecosystem: Engineered > Solid waste > Landfill > Unclassified | place: Canada...
GGCTTGTTCGCCCCCCTACGCGCAAGCTTCCTTCAAAATAAGCTAGTGAGCGCAAAATTTTGTGCGGTGTTTCGCCTAAACGGCGAACCACCGCACAAAATGCGCTCACTAGCTTATTTTGAAGGTGATCTTTCGCTACCCCCCTTAGCTACAGTACGGTTTAGAACTAAAGTTTAGATTTGAGCATGACAAGATTTTCGACTACTTCATGGCATTAGCCCAAGTCCGCACTCGGATGTCATTACAACGAGAAGAACTCGCACTATTCCCCAATGATTTTGATCAACACAGCCTTGCGCCTGCCACCGTCAAACTCATAGTACAAAATCTGCTCCCAAGGGCCAAAATCCAAGCGTCCCTCAGTAACTGCAACGACTACTTCTCTGCCCATGATCTGTCGTTTGATATGTGCATCCCCGTTGTCTTCGCCAGTGCGATTGTGCGCATACTGCGAAATTGGCTCGTGCGGCGCTACCGACTCCAACCACTTCTCATAGTCCCCATGCAATCCCCTCTCATCATCGTTAATAATCACACTCGCCGTTATATGCATCGGATTGACCAAACACAAACCTTCCTGAATCCCGCTTTTTGCAAGCGCTTCTTCTACCTTTGGGGTAATATTTAAAATAGCGCGACGCGTCGGGATATTAAAATATAATACTTCTCGATGTGATTTCATAAGATGACCTCATTTTTATAATTATATTACAAATTTAACGCTATGCATTAACAGTGGCTACGCGATTTTTATCGATACGCAAATTTCTAAAGTATAATACAGTGTCAAAGCTAACCATACATGCATTAACACTATAAGCGCATAATACCAATGTAGGCGTGCCACTGGGATCGCTTAAACATTTAATAATACCAGCGATGTAACCTAGAATAATAACAAGTAAAAACAATAAACTTTTTCCTGCAGCAGTTTTTGCGCGCCACGACTTCATAATAGAAAATGGCCAAGCAAAACCAAAACACAAAAGCATTACTATTTCAAATATACTATGAATAGACATTATAATCCTTAAATAAGCATGAATAAATTAAATACTAAGACGTAAAAAAACGAACGTATTATTCACTTTCGCTTTTTACTTCATCAGCTTCGACTTCTTCTTTAATAAATAACGAAGCTATGACCCGACTTATTTTTTGTATGTTCATCAAGAGCAAAATTAATGCAATAGCCAGCACTAAAAGGTATATTTCACCAAAATTAGGGATATAGCGCATCATGATATTTTCTCCTTCCCCCCAGCCCTCGCACCCGTAGCTAGCCTTAGCCTAAAAGTGATTAAATGGGAAGAGCGAAGTGCAAAATCCAAATAAGAAAACAAAAACACCTTTTCGTTGCCATTTTGAGCCTAGCTCTAAAAAATAAGAAAATTAGAAGAAAGAAGAAAAAAGGAAAAAACGTTTATCTTTGCCATTTTGAGCCTAGCTCTAAAAAATAAGAAAATTAGAAGAAAGAAGAAAAAAGGAAAAAACGTTTATCTTTGTCATTTTGAGCCTAGCTCTAAAAAATAAGAAAATTAGAAGAAAGAAGAAAATAAGAAAACAAAAACATCTTTTCTTTGCCATTTTGATGCGGATTCTAGGAAGCAAGGAGCGAAGCGAAGGAACGACCTCAGGGTCGTGACTGAGCTGAGCGACGCCGCTGACGACGAAGACGCGCAAAATGGCAAAGAAAAAAAAGGGATGCAAATATGTTAACATTATGTAAAATAGCGCGGCAACGCCGCTGGTAGACTACTTGCGGGAACACAGAACGTAGGCAAAGCAGAGATAAAAATGACGCAAAACACAAAGGCATTAATTGGCGCCGCCATGGGGAAAATAAAATGCGATCTTCTTTTAGAAAACGCAAATTTAGTGAATGTTCTATCGGGAAGAATCGAAGAAAACGTTAGCATCGCCATAAAGGCTGGCACAATTCTTGGCGTTGGAACGGTTTATGAAGCAGACAAACGCTTGGATTTAGGGGGTAAATACGTTTATCCTGGGCTCATTGACTCGCACATTCACCTCGAATCTACCAAACTCAGTGTTTTTGAAGCAGCGAAGCTCATGCTGCGTTTTGGAACAACGACTGTTATTAGCGATCCCCACGAAATTACGAACGTTGCAGGTGTCGAGGGTTTGCGTTTCCAAATGCGAGCTGCTGCTGCAAATCCTTACGTTAACGTGTTTTTTACCATACCTAGCTGTGTTCCGGCGCTTGCCGATCCCAATATCGAAAGTTTCGCATCGCACTTGGATGCCGCGGCTTTAGAAGATTTCTTAGGGCGCGAGGATGTCGTTGGGCTAGGTGAGATGATGAACTTGCCTGGCGTTTTAATGGGGGATAGCGATGTGCTTCAAAAAATAATGAGTTACCGCGCAGCTGGCCTCGCGATTGACGGGCATGCACCGCTATTGTCGGGGAGAGCGCTTAATGCTTATATTTGTGCGGGAGTAGCCTCCGATCACGAATCATCCCAGCGCGCAGAGGCGCAAGAAAAGCTGGATCGTGGCATGCACATCATGATTCGCGAAGGCTCCAGTGAGCGCAATCTCGATGAACTCTTGCCCGTGGTCAACGAATTTAACGCTATGCGAATGAGTTTTGCCTCCGATGACCTTGATCCCGCCGATATGGCAGCGCGCGGGCACATCAATCATATGCTAAAACGTGCTGTCGCCGCGGGAGTATCGCCGATTCGAGCACTGCAAATGGCCACAATTTCGCCTGCCCTATACTACAAAATCAGCCACAAAGTAGGGGCAATCTTCCCTGGTGCACAGGCGGATTTGGTCGTAGCAAACGATCTCATCGACTTTGAACCCTTAGTCGTTCTGCACAAAGGTGAAGTATTATACAGAAACGACGAATATGCTTCGGTCGCCGCGCCAAAATACGAAAGTTTGCGCAGCTGTATGAACGTAGTCTTTCCGTCAGCTCAATCATTGGCAGTGCCACGAGTAGAAGGCGCTGAGTATCGTGCCATTTCGATGATTGAAGGCCAAATTTTAACTCAAGAATACCGTTTTGTGCCCGATTCGCGTACTCAATTCGTTCAACCAAAGGATGAGGACGACGTCGCCAAGATTGTCGTTTTTGAGAGACACAAAGGGAGCGGTTCCTATGGTATCGGCTTTGTCCATGGATTTGGCATAAAATCAGGTGCAATAGCCTCTTCTGTCGCACACGATTCGCATAACTTGATTGTTGTCGGCACAAACGACGAAGACATACTCGCCGCAGCAAAACGTCTTACAGCACTCGGTGGTGGGCAACTCGCCCTTTGCAAGGATGAATTCTGTGAAATGCCGCTACCGATTGCAGGTCTTATGAGCAATGTCAGTGCGGAAGAACTGATTGCACAAGAGCATAAAATTCATGAATTTTGCAAAAACAAACTAAAAATTAGCCTTGAGCGACCCTTTGCAGCAATTTCTTTCTTGAGTTTGCCTGTTATTCCGCAGCTACGCGTCACCGATAAAGGGCTCTTTGGCATAGCTCCTGGCGGCTATCCCCAAAAATTGGCACTATATGTCGAGGAATCTTGTTAAGGAAACTCTGATTTATTTTTGGGGCTCCGCCCCAACCCTCGCTCATTTTGTGGGGCTCTGCCCCAACCCCCGCTAAGGGGCCGAAACGAGTAAAACTAAGTGTTTTACGAGTTGATGGCCCGCTTTCGCAGTGAGCATGTCCAAGCCAAGCTCGCTTGAGCTTGTGACATGCGAACAAGAAAAAAAACCGTAGGTTTTTCATGAGACTAGATTTGCGCAATCGAACGCAAGCCTGCGTGAGTGCAGCGCAAATCGTAGTCGGAATTGAGGAACTGAGCCCTTAGAACCCTTTTTTGCGTACTGCCTTGAATTGATTGACTTTATTTCAAACGCTCGTCTGATTTTCATATTTTTCTACGCTTTTTTGGCTCTAACAATAACGGGCATAGAGATTTCTGGCTTAAAGGGGCTAGCGTCAAAGGCGCCAAAAAGCTCGATCTTGTCGAAGCCAGTTTCTTTGAGAAGTTCGACGCATCGTTGCGAGAAAAGGGGGTAGAGCAGAACGTCGTTTTTGATGCTACGTCCACCTGCGGTGAGTTGGGTATGGAAGCGTATTTTATTGCCTTCGCGGAAATATTCGCGCTCGAACTCAAGAGTTTTGTTCTTAATGGTGGGGAGGGAGCCGAGCTGGTCTTTTTCGGGGTTCCAGAATTTCTCGAAGTTGATGAATTGTAGAACAAGAGTGGCGCCATCGCGTAGAACACTGTAACATTGTAGCAAAAATTGTTTTATTTCCTCTTCGTTATCAAGGTGTGGAAGGGAGTTTCCGATACAGTATACGAGATCGAAGTTGTCACCTAAGCCTTGCAAATCTAGCATGTTGCGCTTATGCACGGTGATGCCCTGCTTTTCTTTGGCGCGCTGCACGAGTGCGTCATTGAGGTCAATGGCTGTAAGTTCAAAGGAGCGCTCGGCGAGTGCGGCGGCGGCGATGCCTGTTGCGCAAGCGACGTCAAGTATGCGTTTGCCGCTGCTCGAGTTTTCTAAAAATTGAACCTGTATTGGGTTAAAGGGGAATATATATTCATAATATTCCGCAATGGTTGTATAAAATTCGTGCATCATAAGCTAACTCCTTCTTCTGGCAAGGTAATAACATGGAAATTGTAATCATCTCTATAGCTGCGTTCTTTACGGCTATTTTGACTTTTTTCTCGGGTTTTGGGCTTGGTACCATAATGATGCCTGTTTTTGCCTTTTTTTTCCCTATTGACGTGGCCATTGCCCTAACGGGCGTGGTTCACTTTGCGAATAATTTTTTTAAGCTCCTGCTTGTTGGGAGGGATGCCGATAAAACGGTACTTCTTCGTTTTGGGCTTCCTGCTTTTTTGGCGGCTATATTTGGGGCTTGGTTGCTCATACATCTATCTTCTCTTCCCGTACTTTATTCCTACACTATGTGGGGGCGAGGCTTTGAGATTAGTCTAATTAAACTGACGATTGCTCTTATTTTATTTGTTTTTGCGATTCTCGAAATCATGCCAGCTTTTAGGAGGCTACAATTTGACAAGAATAAGCTTGTTATTGGTGGTGTTTTAAGTGGATTTTTAGGTGGTCTTTCGGGAATTCAGGGGGCATTACGAAGTGCATTCTTGATCAAAAGTGGCCTTAGCAAGAGGCGTATATTGCGACAGCCGTGGTGATTGCGTGCATTGTCGATTTATCGCGTCTTAGTGTTTACGCCACAAAATTTCTCGACACAGGGCTTTATGACAATATGGCATTGCTCATATCGGCCGTTGTATCTGCGATTGCGGGTGCCTATCTCGGCAAACGTTTACTCCATAAGGTGACGCTCAAAAGCGTTCAATATCTCGTCGTTGTTATGCTCATCCTAGTGTCGCTGGGCATGGGCACTGGATTGATCTAAGGTAGTTCTAAAATATAGCTAGTCGTAAAGCGTATAAAACTACGATTCTTGGCTTTTTGCCGCTTAAAGTTTAGTTCAGCGCTTTATTATACTTTGGGCTGATAAGCAGGGTTTTCGTTGGGCGAAAACTTTTGTTCGTATAGCAAAGAACGACTGCTTGGCAATGGGGGGGGGTAGCGCAAGATCACCCGAATAATTCGCTTAAAGACGCACAGCGTACGATGGATGAGCGATTAGCGAATACATCGTACGCTGTAATGCGGCTTTTAGCGAATTAAGAGGGAAGCTTGCGCGTAGGGGAGGCGTAGCCCCCCTTGCAAAAAAATCAGTGTATTACTTTTGTGCGCTTTGTTTGATCACTTCTTCTTGGACGCGGAAGTAGGCGATCACTTCGCGCCGGCGCTCGATTTCGGCGTCGAAGTTTCCTTTGGCGTATTCGCGCATGGCGGCTTCGCTTTGTGCGATAGGCGAGAGGCAGGCTTGGAAGACGTTGCGTAGGCCGGCGTTTCGCCACACGGAGTCGCTCTCTTGCATCATGACAAATTGTTGGCCGGAGGCTTTTGTGACGAGTGTAACGATACGTTTATTGTTTGCATCGACGATGTCGTCGGAGATTTCGGCGCCAACTTCTTCGTCTTTTCGGATGACGAGAGCGTCGGGTTGGTAAAGGAATTCAAAGAGCTGGGCGGGGGTGGTGATGTCGTGTTCTTTGAGTATGTGTGTGCCAGTGCGCTCGCGCATATATTTGTGTTCGACGGGGTCGAAGTAGGTTTCGATGATGCGATCCATGCGGATGAGCGAGGCGAGTGCGTCGCGGAAGAGGATTTTGGAGGATGCGTCGATGCCGTTCCAGATTTCGGCGGTGTTTTTGTTCTTGAGCGCTTCAATAAAAAGCGTGTAAGCTCCGACGGGGGTTTCGGGGTTGGTGGATCTGATGGTATTGCAGGAAAACGTGCTGGCAAGTAAAAGTGCGCTAAATATGGCGATTAACGGTTTATAAAGCATGTTCATCTTGGATCCATCCCATAAAAAGTAGTATTTGCAGAATACGCGGATTATTAATGACGTTGTTTTGGCATCTAAGGTCGGCTATGTCGTTTTGGGGCGAGCGTTGAACTTGAGCGCCTGTTTTTGCTATGAAGCGAGGGCTTAGGGAGACTCTGATTAATGTAAAAATAGTGAAAAAGTGGCTAGAGAAAAACAACGAAAGTCAGGCTAGTTTTCAAAATAAAGTCAATAAAATCAAAGCTCTACACACAAAACGGGTTCTAAGGGTGATAGCCCCAATAAATCAGAGCTTCCTTAGGCGAGTAGGGGGCAAGAATAGCCCAAGCAAAGCGGCTATGAGTTTAGCCTAAAGCGCTATGGTAGTTCAAGTGTGTTGGCTTTTTACTTCTGCTTTTGCATAATTTGGGCTAAAAGCATGCAGCAAGCGTGAAATTTTAGGGTTTTGCGCGGATAATAGTTTAAGGATCAAGGAATAAAGATATGAGACGCAAAGGCGCGGGAATAGGTGGTGAGAGTTCAGAGGTGGAACTTGTAGATTTGCATTCAACAGCTAAGGAGCGCTACCTCAACTATGCGTTAAGCGTGATAACGAGTCGAGCCTTGCCCGACGTTCGCGATGGGCTAAAACCGGTGCAGCGTAGAATTTTGTACGGTATGCAGGAGATGCGCCTAAACCACGAAGCGAAGTTTCGCAAAAGTGCGCAAGTTGTGGGCTCTGTGATGGGTCGCTATCACCCACACGGCGATACGGCGATTTACGACGCCATGGTGCGGATGGCGCAAGATTTCTCGATGCGTTATCCCTTCGTTGATGGGCATGGCAACTTTGGTTCCCTTGACGGGGATGCGGCGGCGGCGATGCGCTACACCGAAGCTCGGCTTGAGGCGTTGAGCGCCAATATGCTTGAGGAGTTGTCGGAGAAAGTTGTAGATTACCGGCCAAATTATGATGGTTCTTTGATGGAACCGAGCGTTTTGCCCGCGGCTTTCCCGGCGCTTTTGGCCAACGGTTCGATGGGTATCGCTGTGGGTATGGCGACGAACATTGCGCCGCACAACCTAGGAGAACTGCTTGATGCCTGTGTCTGCTTAATTGATAAGCCAGAGGCAACGCTAGAGGACTTGATGAAGTATGTGCCGGGTCCAGACTTTCCAACGGGTGGTCGCATACTCAACAGCCGTGATGAGCTACGTGCAATCTATGAAACAGGGCGCGGCCCCATTGACATACAGGCAGACTACCACGTCGAGGAGGAGGGTAAGCGGGCACGTATCGTAGTGACTTCAGTTCCCTATGTTTCGAATAAAGCTCAGATTGTTGCGAAGATCGCCGAATTTATCATTACAAATAAGCTCCCGCTCATAACAGATGTTCGGGACGAATCGACGAGTGATGTACGCATCGTTTTGGAACTGCGCTCTGGCGCAGACCCCGAAGCGGCGATGGCCTTTGTCTTTAAGCACTCCCCGCTGCAGGCGCGGTTTAACGTCAACATGACCTGCTTGGTGCCAGGCGAACGCCCTGGGAGTTATATGCCTGAACGCTTGGGCTTGCTCCCGATCCTAGAGCACTTCCTTGAATTTCGCCGTGAAGTGGTTACGCGTCGGCTGGAGGAACAGCTAGAGAACCTGCAAAAACGCATACATATTTTACTCGGCTTTAAGGCGATATTTTCGGCGCTCGATGAAGCGATAGCCATTATTCGGGAGTCCGCCGATAAGTCCGATGCATCGCTAAGGCTTTGTGCGCGCTTTGATATCGACGCCATTCAGAGCGAAGCGATTCTACTCATGCGCCTCTACCGTCTTGCTCGCCTTGAGATGGACAAGATCCTCGATGAACTTCGTGCCAAGGAGAAGGAGGCCAAGCATATTCGTAAGATTTTAGCAGATCCCAAAGCACTTTGGTCGCTTATCCGTGCTGAGCTTTTGCGCCTTAAGGAGCGCCACGCCGATGAACGGCGAACGAAGTTTGGCGGTACGGATATTGAGGAGAGCTACGCGGAGGAGAACTATATTATTGATGAGGACTACTACGCGATCATCAGCCGCGAGGGTCTCTTTAAACGGCAAAAATCCTTCGCGGATCTCTCTACCATACGCACACGCGAGGGTGACGAAATCCGCTTCGTTCTTTACGGGTCTACGCGTAGCCCATTGATTTTGTTTACTAATTTGGGTAACGCCTACACTTTACTACTGGACAAAGTTCCCGTAACCACGGGGCATGGTCTACCGATTCAAGCGGTCTTTAAGTTTGACGATGGGGAGCGTGTTGTGGCGGCTTATTTACTTGATGAGCGCTACTTTAAACCCAGCGGCAACATCGATGAGAGCGCGAAGACCTTACTCAATTTTATGGAGGAGAAACGAGTGGATGAGGAAGCGTCGCTCTACTTAGTTGCCGCTAGCCGAAACGGCCAAATACTGCGTCTTGGCCTCGATGGTTTTGAGACTGTATCAACAGTACTCGGGCGAAAGTTTATGCGCCTTAACGAAGGCGACGAGGTGTTAAAGGTCGAAATTGTGAGCGGTGGCGGTTGGGTATCGCTTATCTCGGAGCAGACGCGAGCGTTAGTATTTAGAATTGATGATATCCCCATGCTCAAAGCCGCTGGTAAGGGTTACCGAGGCTTAGCCATGGACAAGGGCGATACGCTTGTTGGCTTTAAAGTCGTTGGTAATGAGGCGGAGGGACTAGTCGTTAACCTAGCGCGCGAGCGCCAAATAACGGTTTCATCGCGTCGCTTCCCCGATGGGGCAAGAGGAGCGAGGGGGAGGCTTATTCGGCGACGCGGAAAAGTCGAGTCTATCGAAGAGAGCATCGAGCTTCCTGAGATTAAAACGTAACGATTTAGCCATGATGGTGCGGGCGGCTATGATTTATGGGGGCTACTGAATGGAATCCCGCTCAAATTTGTGTGTAGGGTGTTGATTTTCTTGACCTATGTTATTCCCTCTCAATTTGCGTGTTTTTGCATTATTCAGAGGGCAGGTTTGAAAGCTGCCCCTACACGAATTGACTAATTTTGCATTATTTCGAGCTTTCCTAGGAAATACCTAACTTGGCAAGCACATCATGTTTTAAACCCGTCGCCTTTTTTATGGCTTCCAAAGACTCTCCGCACTGCTTCATTTGAATGGCCAAGACGACTTGCTCAACACCCTGCTCACGCCCCTCTTCGCGTCCTACGGCAAGCCCCTCTTCACGTCCTACTGCAATTCCCTCTTCACGTCCTGCTGCAATTCCCTCTTCTTTTCTGAGTTCCATTTCCCTAAGCAAAGCCAAATAATCGCGCTCGGCTTTTTGCCTTGCTTTATAATTTTCTCGTTTTTGTGGATCGTTGTAAATCGATTCCATTACTTTATTGGCATCTTCTAAGGCTGGTATTTCCATTGATAAGCTCCTTCGTTCTTTAGGGTCACTGGTTTGAATAAACCGCAACCACTTCATTAAGTTAGCATCAATTTCTTCATGAGCACCCTCCCTAAGCTTCTCCAAGTTAAAAAAGTGCATTTCTAACTTATCCGTGAGCAGCCGATACTCATGGCACTCTAAAATCTTAAATATAGAATGCAACCTATCGTTAAGTGTATAACCCGCATCTATGATGTTAATGGCTATACACTTTTTCGCCTCGGTATAAGCCATGCCCCTACGAAAGCTCTCTGAATACATTTCAGACCAGTAAAAAAGCGAGCGCTCAGGATACCCATGAATCCAATGTAGTTGTATTTCTACGTTTACCTTGCTTCCATCATTGATGCGCGCTTTCAGGTCCATGAGGCCAAGTTTGTCACTAGGCGAAGAACGCAGGGTCTCGCTCTGTAGTATACTTAAATCTTCGATGTGGCACTTTAGCACTCGCTGCAAGAAATCAATGAGTATGCTCTTGTTCCTCTCGTCGCCAAAGACCAACTTGAACGCGTAATCGCTTGTAAGCCTAACTACAAAAGCATCATCGTTGGACAAATCAATTATCGCAAATTCCTTTGTGTCTTTGGGCTCTCCCCCCCTAAGGAAACCCTGATTCATTGAGACTAGCACCCCAAACCCCGCCCAAGGGCTATCGCCCTTGGAATCTTATTTCTTAGATTGTTGTCGCATGAATCAGAGCTTCTTTAAGCATCAAGTCTTCTTCGGCGGCGTAAGAAGAACAGCCCCACGCCTATGAGCAGCATTGCAGCAAAGGGATAAAGCCTTGTTGGCGCTTCTGTGTTTACGGATCGGCATGCGCAATCATCAACAATGCGAGCATCGACCTCGGCGAGTCCGTCGCCATTCCCGCCGCCGGGCTTGCAAGAATTGGTGTCGTCACAGGCTTTGAGCGGGTCTGTGCCGTATTCTAGCACTTCATCGCCATCGTTTACTCCACCTCCATCGGTGTCGGCTTTGTTGGGATCGGTTTCTCCCGCATCTACGCGTCCGTTATTATTCATGTCTTCGCCAGGATAACACTTGCCATATACGCGTCCGCTCCCATCACAAAGCCCATCGCCGTCCGTGTCGGGATTTAGTGGGTCTGTTGGGTTTTCACCATAAACCTCGGTGCCATCGTCAATGCCGTCACCATCGGTGTCGGGGTTTAGAGGGTCTGTACCGTGTTCAAGCTCTGTACCGATGCAATCACCCACTTTAACGCCTCCATCGCATAGGCCATCACCATCGGTGTCGGGGTTTAGCGGGTCGGTTCCGTTATCGATCTCTACGTCATCTGGAATCGTGTCTGCGTCGCTATCTTTGGGGAAGTCGTCGCTGGGATCCAGCGGGTTGGTGCCGTTAACGAGCACCTCGGTGCCATCATCTACACCGCCATCGTCGGTGTCGGCTTTATTGGGATCTGTTTCGTTGGGATCGAGTTTCCCGTTGGCATTGAGATCTTCACCGTCTTGGCAAACACCTTGGACAGAGTTGGGGCCATCACAGAGGCCGTCGCCGTCGGTGTCGGGGTTTAAGGGATCGGTTGGGTTTGTGCCTAAGACTTCGGTACCATCGCTAATCCCGTCGCCGTCGGTGTCGGGGTTTAAGGGATCGGTGCCAATCTCGTTTTCGTAGTTATCGGGAAGGCCGTCGCCGTCGGTATCCGTACCGCACTCTTGCCCCGTGTCGGTGTCTACACAAGCATAGCCACTTTCGATTTTGCACTCGCTCGAGCAACCATCGCCGTTCACCAAGTTGGCATCATCGCATTCTTCATCATCGGTTTTGACGCCATTACCGCAGCTACCCAATGTTACGGTGGTCGAGAGATTGATCCCCGCGTTGGGGCCAGGTCCGTCGATATCCGCAACTGCGCTAGCAGTGATGCTTCCGGTTTGATCCCCAACATTTAACTGATAAACGATGGTAATTGATTGTCCTGGCGCAATCACGCCAGAATTGAGTAGCGCTGCATTAGCGAAGGGGGACTGTGATCCTTTATCACTGACGGCACTGCCGTTAACCGTGGTGCTGTTGCGCACATAAGTGTAAGCACCGCGATTGACCAAAAGCGTCGTAGCCTGCGTAGGCGCCGTACCAATATTGGTGACAACGATGGTGTACTCTATAATACCACCGCCCAAGGGTTTTCCTTGCATGCTAGCCACGAGTTTGGGGAAATCGATGCTAAGATCGAGATCTAAGCTAGGCGATGTTTGCATACTGTCCGCGCTACAGCTTTGGTAGTTATACGTCCACCTTGCAGCAATAGAATTTTTGCTGCTCTCAAGATCGTCCTTGGCTCTTAGTTCTAGGTTTAAGACTTTAGCGCTTCCCAGAGCGATAGTTCCCACGTTAATGCCGTTATTTTGCACTTGCGATTTGCTAATGTTTATCCAATTGCCATTGTCGATGCGATATCGCAGCACATCAAGGCCAGCGCTAATATTGAATTTTACCGTCACATCGGACGCATTAGCTTCGCCCTGTACATTGCTTAGGCGAAGTTGGGCAGTAAAGGGGGCGCCTACCGTTGGCGTCGCAGGCTCTACCGATAAGACGCTCCCAGCGAAGGAGGGAGAGTTTACGTTGATCTCTAGGCCGAGCATCGCGGGAACAAAGGAGTCTTTGCTAGTCGAGGCGCGTAAAACTGCGTCTTTTTGTCCGTGCGTTAAATAGTTGTCGGCCAGCGTAATGGTGGTGACGTCCCAGCCCTGGCGAGCGCCTTTGACTTGGGCTTGAGTAGGGGCGGAGTGGTTGCGATCACCAAAACTTCCCCTTGAATCGATCAAACCATCGGAGCCGTTGATTTGTGAAGCAAAAAAGTTTTCGGCCGGATTATTAGGTCCGCTAAGCCTCGCGAAACTCCATGACCCCTCTCTTCCCATCGATAAAGAATCGCCGTCATATCGCGCGTCGCCTTCAAGAGCGCTAACAAAAACTTTGCCCGAGAGTTTACCCGAGTCAGGAGTGCAAAAACCGCTAACTTTGTAGTCTAGCGTAGCGTTCTCATCAACAAAGTCGCCCTTCACAAAGAGGGTAATATTCTTGCTAGCCGCATTCTCAAGTTCATAGACTACAGCCAAAGTCCAGCCAGCCGCGTTTGTTCCGCTTGTCGTTTCGTTTTGCGTAGCAGGGACGCCTTGGACTGAATATAGCCCCGCGCCGTGTTGCTTCACAAAACCTGTAACATCGGCAGATTGTACGTAGTACCAAACCATAAACGATGAAGAGCTTCCCGATTGGCGCTCGATTTTTTGTAAAACCTGTCCGTTCACTAAACGACGCACCCCCTTGGGCTCAAAGCCAAGACTTACTGGGCGCCCTAATTGCTCTTCGACATTCTCCACCTTATCGCGGTAGCTAGCCGACCAAATGAGTTCTGCATACTTTATCGCGGCGCCCGCGGGCAAATCTAAAACCGCGCTTGAGCCGTTCTTAATCCAGTCCGACGTCGTAGCGCCAAACCATGGATCGCTCGAAGCGGGCACAAGATCCCTAGAGTTTGGATCCAAGCAAATAAAAGTACCGATAGAATCGCCCGTACCCGGGGCGTTATGGCCTTGACTATAACTAAGACCCAAACTGTTACCCGTCACAACCATGCCGCCGCGAAGCGTCTGCGAAAACCTACGCTCAACCTCTTGGGCGGATGCCGTAAGGGGCAGCAATACTATCATGACGGCTGCGATCCAAAGCGCCGTAAACACCGAACGATACAGCGCGCTATTGCCATACAACTTCAACATTTTGTGTGCTTTAGTCTTCATCTTATACCTCTTTGTTTAAGTGCCCCGCCTGTTGTATACTTATTGTTGGGCTATTTTGCAAGTAAAGCTTTGCTTTATCCTTATAAATCAATAAATTAGCCTTCGGCGTAGGCGCTAAATGCTACGGCCCCAACGCCCTCTTAACCCTTATGATACGAACAAAGGAAAATGATGCAAAAAATAATCGCTGTTGGAAGTGATCACGCGGGCTTGAGCCTAAAAAACGCGCTTTGTGCCTATTTAATGGATGAAGGCTACACGGTCGATGACAAGGGAACCTACGACGAAAATTCTTGCGACTACCCCGATTTCGCCGTCGCTGTCGCTAAAGACGTCGCCGCGAAAAAAGCCCACCTAGGGCTGCTCGTGTGTAGCACTGGGATCGGAATGTCGATGACAGCCAACAAAATCGCGGGCGCCCGCGCAGCCCTCGTACACAACGGCTACGAAGCCGCCATGACCCGAAAACACAACGACGCCAACATCCTATGTCTTGGCGCCAATATCATCGGCCTAGCCCTTGCCCAAGACGCGCTCAGCGCCTTTATTCACACCGAATTTGAAGGTAATCGACACCAACGTAGAGTCGACAAAATGATGGCACAAGAGCGAAACTAGCTCTTTTAACTTGCAATTTCCACCCACTCGCCTTATAATAAACACGGCAATCGGTGCTTTGCACCCCAGCCCTTCGCCTTGGGGGCGATACGGTTTCGACGGGGATGCTAAGATCCGTGTGGCATGTCGGGGATTCCTGTGGCCTCGTTAAAAATGCGGGAAATTGACAAATGCCAACGATAATGTTGAGCTTGTTGCCGTTGCTGCCTAATAAGCTGCATAGGTAACACAGAATCTTTAAAGATTCCGTCTCCATCATGGGTGGCTATACCATGGTGGCGGCGTCAATTTATAGTCTAGCTCACCAGCAGCCTTGGTGTAGGGCGGCTGGATCGCGAAAGTAAAACTATACTCCCCTCCCAAAAGCCCGTCCACGGGCTCGTTGCCGAGGGTAACAAACGTGGAATACACATGTAGAAGCGCGTGATTGAAGATTTTCGGACGCGGGTTCGACTCCCGCCGCCTCCACCATTTAGAAAAGACAAACCCGTCTCTCTGGGGTCATTCTCCGGGGTGACGGGTTTTCTTTTTTTCCTTGTTTCTAAAGGGTTTGCGCCCGTTTCACATCCTTCCAAAGCACCTCTCCGCACCATCGATTCTCCCCATCCTCCAGCCTTTCTTTCTCTGTTTGGCCCCTGATTCTCTGTTTTCTCCGGACCAAGTCCGAAGCTCGTCCGGAAAGCTACATCCTTGATTGATATGGGTTTGCGGCTGGTTGCCGTTTTTGGCGGTTGTCTTAGGTCATCGTTCGATGCCACAATCGGACGTTTTTTTCGAAATCACCCGCTTCGTCCATGAAAAGAAGCGTGGACAACTCTGCTTTCCTACCCCCTAAAGTAGAAAAGCCGACGCTGATGGTCGGCTCTCTGGGGTGGTCTCTGGTCCGGTCGTCAGTCGGTGGCGAAGCCAAACTGGCGACGCTGCTCGGCCCAGTCCTCGGGAAAGGTCTGGGTCAGCTTGGCCAGCGAAAGCCCGTTGGGTTCCTCACCGTTGATCAGGGCTTCGACGATGTCGGGGGCCAGGGTCGTCAGTTTGAGGATGCGGGCCACATACGAGCCATCGACGTCAAGGGTACGGGCAAGCTCGCTGATAGACTTGATCTGGCCGGATTCGAGGATGTCGGCCCAGGAAAAGGCTCTTCCCAGCGCCTGGAGGATGGCGGACTGCACCGGTTCCTGCGCTCCGGTGATTTCTCCATCCAGGGCCTGGGGAGCGATGACCGTCTTGCGGCCGCGCATGCGCCTGATCAGCATCGGGATGTGGATCTGCAGGTTGCCGTTGTCGGCAACGGTAATGGACGGCTTCATTTTCATCGGCTTGCCCTCCGTTCGGTGACTTCGCATGCCAGACCAGCCAGCTCGGCGATGAGCGTTGTCAGCCCGTTGGTGCGCAGCTCCATGTCGATTCCGGTCTCGCGGATCTCGACCTTATCCACCAGGAGGCGGATCAGCCGGTTTCGCTCCACCGGGAAAAGGTCCTCCCAGAAGCCCTCGACATTCTGGAAGGCCTCCGAGACATCTTGCTCCGTAATGCTGTTCCCCCGGTAGGCTCTGCATCGCTCGCTCACATGCGTAAGTTGTTTCGAAAGCTCGACCGCCTGGCGGTTGACGGTCGTCAGCATCTCGGCCTTGCCCGACTGATCGTTGCCGGGTTTCATCAATTCAAGTGCCTGCTCCCGCGCCTGCGACAGCTCCATCTCGAGTTGGGCTTTCTGCTTGAACAACCGCTCCCGCTCTGCCTGCTCGATGTCCCCGGCGGGAATCCGTTTGAGCGGGCACCGGCTCACGGTCCGCTTGCTGTCCTTCTGGCAGATGTAATAGGTGTAGTGGCGGCCGTTCTTGAGGGCGTAGGTGGGTCCCATCGCGCATCCGCAGTGGCCGCAGCGGATGACGCCTTTCAGCGGGGCGACCATTTTGGTTCTGGCCATGGATACCTTGACCGGTTTGTTGTCCTCCAGGATGGCCTGCACCTTGTCCCAGGTCGCCCGGTCGATGATCCCTTCGTGCTCGCCGGGGTAACTGCGGTCCTTGTGGGCGATCTCGCCGATATAGATCCGGTTGTTGAGCAGCCGGTAGATATGGGCGGTGTTCCATTCAGA
>Ga0265293_10007751_pt1 | contig 16343 bp, 15 predicted proteins | sample Munlanlewell138R_FD_192505 | JGI IMG/M metagenome (GOLD analysis project Ga0265293, IMG submission 192505) | Leachate microbial communities from a municipal landfill in Southern Ontario, Canada - Leachate well 138R | ecosystem: Engineered > Solid waste > Landfill > Unclassified | place: Canada...
GGAAGAGGTCAGGCAGTTTGTGGCAAACGCCTTGCCCCAGGATATTAAAGATAAGGTGTTCAAACACCAAAGATTGGATAACAATGATTACATCCGCTGGCATCGTGCGCTGGATGATCATGGCTGGGGTGCGCCCAGCTGGCCGGTTGAGTTCGGTGGTACCGGCTGGAACGCATTGCAAAAACTGATTTTTGAAATTGAAAGCTTTAAGGGGGGCGCTCCCCGTTTGCTGCCGTTTGGCCTAAGCATGATTGGCCCTGTCTTGATGAAATATGCCAGTCCGGAAATACAGCAGCGCTTTTTGCCCCGCATGTTAAGAATTGAAGACTGGTGGTGCCAGGGCTATTCAGAGCCGGGTTCGGGCTCTGACCTGGCCTCTCTGAAAACCCGTGCCGTGAAAACCCCAGAAGGGTATGTGGTTAATGGACAAAAAACCTGGACGACGCTTGGTCAGTATGCCGATTGGATGTTCTGTCTGGTTCGCACCGACCCTGATGCCAAGCCACAGCGTGGTATTTCCATGCTGTTGATTGATATGCGTCAGCCTGGCGTGACGGTGCGCCCCATTAAAACGCTGGATGGCGGCCATGACGTGAATGAGGTTTGGCTGGAAGATGTCAAAGTCCCTTATGAAAACCTGGTGGGTAATGAAAACGAAGGTTGGACCTATGCCAAGTATTTGCTGGGTCATGAGCGTACCGGTATTGCCGGGATCGGGTTGTGTTATCGCGAACTGGAAATCCTGAAAAATCTGGCGGCTGAAGTGCAATGGAATGGCAAGCCGGCCAACCAGGATGTTCGCATGAAAGACCAGATCTCCCTGATTGAGGCGGATATTCTTTCCCTGGAAATGATGTTGCTGCGTGTGGCGGCAGACAGTACGCAAGGACCCGGCCCACAGGCATCGGTCCTGAAAATCCGTGGTTCGGAAATCCAGCAGGATCTGGCACGCCTGCAACTTGAGGTAATGGGCCTGAACAGCTGGCCTTACAGCCCATCGTGGCTGGAAGCTGGAGAAGATGTTTTTGGTCCTGGCCACCCGTTTGCGGCAGCCGCATCGGCCAACTATTTCGATATGCGCAAAACCACCATTTATGGTGGCACGACAGAAGTTCAGAAATCCATTATTGCCAAGCAGATTCTGGATGTGTGAGCACTTGTGGAACGTAAAACAAAGAACTAAGGGATATTGGAGAAAATAATGGATTTTGCATATAGTCAAGAACAGCAAATGCTGGCGGAAAGCCTGGGCAGGGTAGTCAAAGAAGACTGGAGTTTTGAAAAACGCCGTCAGCGCGAGCAGGATAATGAACTGGACAGCAACAGCTGGAACACGCTGGCCGAGCTGGGCGTGTTGGGTTTGAGCGTGCCGGCTGAATATGATGGTTTTGGTGAGTCTGCCGCCTCTTTGTTGGCGATTCATCAGGAGCTGGGCCGTGGCCTGGTTTCAGAACCGGTGATACCCAGTGCGGTTATTTGTGCAAAAATTTTGGCCAGTAGCAATAACGAAGCGGTTAAACAGCAATATTTAAGTGCCATTGCCAGTGGACAAACTATTTTCAGCCTGGCGTACCAGGAAGGTCAGCGTAGCGATAATCTGTCTGATATTAGTACGCAGGCCGTCAGTCAAGATGGCCAGTGGGTGCTGTCTGGCCAGAAACAGGCGGTATGGCATGCCGGAGCCGCCCATGCTTTTGTAGTAAGCGCCCTGTTAAACAATGAGCTGGCCTTGCTGGTGGTGCCTGCAGACGTGGATGGGATTGTGATTAATGATTACCCAACCATGGATGGCAGCCGTTGCGGCAATGTGGATTTTGAAGGTGTCCGGCTTGATGAAGCTGCCTTGCTGGCAAGCGGTGAGGCGGCGTTGCAGTTGCTGAACCAGGGGCTTGATGACGGTATTGTTGCCTTGTGTGCACATGCCGCCGGTGCGATGGATCATCTTCTGCAAATCACGGTTGAGTATCTTAAAACCCGCCAGCAATTTGGCAAGCCGCTGGCCCAGTTCCAGGTGCTGCAACACCGTCTGGCCGATATGTACATCCAGAAAGAAGTGGCTTTGTCCATGGCCTATGTGGCTGCGGCTGGGGCAGGTGAGCCTGACCAGGATAAAAAACGTCGTATGCTGTCTTCAGCCAAAATCAAGGTGGCGATGGCGGGTCGCTTTATTGGTGAGTGCGCGGTGCAGCTGCATGGCGGCATGGGTATGACCCATGAGCTTGAAGTGGGTGATTATTTCAAACGCCTGATATTTATTGATTATTTGCTGGGTGATACCAAATATCACCTGAAGCAGCTGGAGACACTTGAATGATATCCAAATCATATGAAACCATTCTATTTACCTACCGTGAAGGCGTGGCTTCTATCACCCTTAACCGGCCCGAACGGCTGAACAGCTTTACCGCCCAAATGCATGAAGAGCTGAGGGATGTGCTTTCTTTGCTGGAATCCCGGGTGGATTTGCGAGGGGTCATCCTGACAGGGGCCGGCCGGGGTTTTTGTGCCGGTCAGGACTTGAGCGAACGTAAACCTCTGGCGCCGGGTGAAGTGCGTGATTTGGGCGAGAGCCTTGAAAAAAATTACAAGCCGCTGGTGCTGCGCTTGCGTGCCTTGCCAGTACCGGTGGTTTGCTTTGTTAATGGGGTAGCGGCCGGAGCCGGGTTTAGCCTGGTGCTGGCCTGTGACATTATTTATGCCGTCCAGTCCGCCAAATTCATTCAGGCATTTGCCAAAATCGGTTTGGTTCCCGATGCCGGATCTACTCATTTTTTGCCACGTCTGATCGGCACGCAGCGTGCCATGGCGGCTTCCATGCTGGCCCAGCCTATTTCTGCCGAACAGGCACAAGCGTGGGGAATGATCTGGAAATGTATTCCTGATGAATCCTTGCAGGATGAAATTGGCCAAATGCATCAAACGCTGTTAAATGGGGCAACCAAAGCCCTGGCGGCCACCAAGCAGGCCATTTATGCCAGTAGTGAAAACTCATTAGAGCAGCAGCTTGACCTGGAAACTGAATTGCAGCGGGAAATGGGGGCAACCAAAGATTATCGGGAAGGCTCCGTTGCCTTCATCGAGAAACGGTCTCCTGTGTTTCAGGGTGCTTAATCTTTGTTCATTTGCCAGGCTTTAGGCATTGGCAGGCAAGTCAAAGCGGTGTAAACAAACACCGCTTTTTTTTATTTCTATATAGCCGCCACGAATCGAGCCATGGTCATATTCCCAGTCGGGCAAGACCCAGCGTTCATAGGGGGTGCCATTCAGAGTGCTGGTGTGGTGGCCTGGCTTGTGGGTATGGCCGTGGATCAGGGTACGAACCCCGGGGTTTTCAAGGAAAGCCTGTTCTATGGCGACAGAAGAGACATCCACCATGGTGTTATTTTTATATTGGTGCGAATTTTTGCTTTTGCGGCGTATATGGCTGGCAATACGATCGCGCACCCTGCGGGGCAGGGCAAGGAAAATAGTCTGGATCACAGGGTTGTGCACCATTTTTCTGAAACGCTGGTAACCCGGGTCATCCGTGCAATATTCGTCGCCGTGGCTAAGGAGAATGGGGCCTGCGGCCGATTCTATAATAACGGTGTCTGCCAGAAGGGTGGCGTTTAGTTGCCTGGCCAGTTTTTTCTGGATAAGAAAATCACGGTTGCCATGCATTAAATACAGGGGAATTTTGTTGGCGGTTTGTTTCAGCTGGTTTAGCGCTTCCTGCAGCCAGGGTTCGGGCGATTTCAGGGCGATGTCATCACCGGCCCAGAAATCAAAAATATCCCCGGCCAGTACCAGTGCATTGGCATGCACGCTGGCACTGCCCAGAAAAGCATAAAATGCCTCTCTGGTTTTGGGGATATGCTCGCCCAGATGAATATCAGAGGCGAGCCAGATCGTTCCGTCTAGCGAAAGCTTATTCAACAATGCTTGCTTTCTGGATAACGACGTCATCGGCAGGGACGTCCTGGTGGAAGCCACGATTGCCGGTTTTTACGTTTTCAATCTGGTCAACAACGTCGGTACCCTCAATTACTTTACCAAAAACGGCATAACCCCAACCTTGTGCGGTTGGTGCAGTATGGTTCAGGAAATCGTTGTTATTGGCGTTAATGAAAAACTGGGCTGAAGCTGAGTGTGGATCGTTGGTGCGAGCCATTGCAACGGTGTATTTGTCGTTTTTCAGGCCGTTATTGGCTTCGTTTGTGATCGGGTCACGGGTGTTTTTTTCTTTCATGCCGGGTTGCATGCCGCCGCCCTGGATCATGAAGTTTTTAATGACACGATGAAAAATAACATTGTCATAAAAACCTTCTTTTACGTAATTCAGAAAATTTTCTGCGGTAACAGGCGCTTTTTCAGTATTCAGTTCAATCACGATATTGCCGTGGTTGGTTTCCAGTTTGACACGAGGTAATGTGCTCATTGTTGATTCCTTTGTGGTTGGAGAAGTTTCAGTCGCCAGTGAGGCAGGCACGATGGCAAGCCCACTTAGCAATACGAGTGAACGGGCAAGCAGGCTGGCCCTGGAAAATAAATGCATGGTTAGTTCCCGTTGATGATTCGTTTTGTTGCGGCGGCTTGTGCAGCCGCACTGGCAACGCCGTTTTGTACGGCTTGGTCAAAAGAGTGGTTGGCCATAATTAGCTGAACCAGCCCCATGTTGCGATGGGCAATCCCATATTGGGGGTTAATGCTAATCGCCATTTTCAGGGATTCATACGCCTGATCCAGCAAGCCTGCCTTCAGTTGCAGGGTGGCCATATTGTTCCAGGGTTCGGCAAGCTCAGGATATTTGCTGGTCATTTCCTGGTAAACGGCAATGGCTTCGGTGGTTCTTCCCAGCCCGGTCAAGGCGCGTGCCCGCAAGAAACGCAGTTGCACATCGGTGCCGGGTTGCTCCATGTAAGAAACGGTTGGCTGTTTTTTTTCAATTTCATTCAGGGCTTGCTGGAATTTGCCACTGGCAATGAGCTGGTTGATGCGAATGCTGGCCTGCACCGGCGTTTCGGGAATCGAGGTGTCAACCGAGGGCTCGAGCTTTTTCAGAATATCGGCCAGGGCCTGCCAGCCACCGTCAGGTTTGGCCGCAGACGGTTCTTGTGCGCTTGCCGTATGCATGAATAGTGATAGTGCTGCGATAGCGGCCCATTTGAAAACATTTAATCGTTGTCTCACTGATTATCCAAAAAATAATTGATCCATAAATTAAACCAGGTGCAGATATGCAGATGGAATTGCTATACTTCTGTTATTGCGTATTTTAGCCTCAGTTCAGATTAGAACGTATTAAACTGTCACTGAACCTGATTAAATTCTTCGATTAACTGCATCCGGCATTTTGTACCGGATGATTTTCTGTTTCTTTTTCCTATGCATATCTATAACTCTTTATCCCGTACGAAAGAGCCGTTCAAGACGGTTGAGCCCAATAAGGTGCGCATGTATGTGTGCGGGATGACAGTGTATGATTATTGTCATTTGGGTCATGCCAGGATGCTGGTCAGCTTTGATGTTGTGCAGCGCTGGTTGCGGGAAAAAGGATACGAAGTTACCTACGTGCGTAACATCACGGATATCGACGATAAAATCATCCGCAAGGCGGTAGCCACCCATAAAACCTTGGCCGAGGTCACCGGTTTTTACACCAATGCCATGCATGCAGATGAAAAGGCATTGGGTGTTCAGGCGCCCGATCATGAGCCCCGTGCCACCTTGCATGTGCCGGGCATGCTGGACATCATCCAGCAGTTGGAAAACAAGGGTCTGGCCTATCAGTCCGATGATGGCGATGTCAATTTTGCGGTTCGTAAATTTGAAGGCTATGGCAAGTTGTCTGGCCGTTCCCTGGATGATATGCGTGCCGGTGAGCGGGTGGCGGTGTCTTCAAGCAAGCAAGATCCACTGGATTTTGTTCTGTGGAAATCAGCCAAGGAAGAGGAACCCGACGACTCCAAGTGGGCATCTCCTTATGGGTTTGGACGTCCTGGCTGGCATATCGAATGCTCGGCCATGAGTAAAGAGTTGCTGGGCTTGCCCCTGGATATCCATGGTGGTGGTCCCGATCTGAAATTCCCCCACCATGAAAATGAAATTGCCCAGACTGAAGGTGCTTATGGCGGCAGCTTGGCCAATTTCTGGATGCATTGCGGCCCTTTAATGGTGGATAACGACAAAATGTCGAAATCGCTGGGCAACTTCCGTACCATTCGCCAAACCGTGGGTGCCCGTGATGAGGCCAGCGAGTCGGCCGATTATGAATGGAACTTGCGTGAAGCCGAAATGCTGCGTTTTTTCATTGTGCGTAATCATTATCGCAGCCCGCAAAACTTTACCCCCGACAACCTGTTCGATGCTCAGGCCGCCATTGATCGCATCTACCAAACGCTTAACAACGTAGGTATACAGGACGCCGAAATAGACTGGTCTTCCAGCTATGCAGCCGCTTTCAAGGCCGCGATGGATGATGACTTTAATACCGCAGTTGCCGTCTCGGTGCTGTTTGAAATGGCCACCGAAGCCAATCGTCTGAAATCAAAAGAACTGGCTGGCCAGATCAAGGCATTGGGGGGCGTTCTGGGCTTGCTATCACACGATCCTGAAGCCTATTTGCGTTCGGTGACGCGTTATACCCGTAAAAACAGCGAGACGGTCGCGTCTGCCATGCTCAATGAGGATCAGATCAATGCCATGATTGAGCAGCGCTTGCAGGCTAAAAAAGACAAGGACTTTACCTTGGCAGACCAGATTCGTAACACGCTTAAAGAAGCCGGTGTGGAGCTGGAAGATAAACCCGGTGGATTGACGCAATGGCGCAGGGTATAGGGATAAAAAATGACACAAGCAATACCCCCCCAGCAGGCCTGTAAACCTGATTACTGGGATGAAGCGGTTAATTATTTAATGAAACGGGATCGCATTCTGCGTAAGATCATCCCTGATCATGATGGTGTCTGGCTGGCTAGCAATAAAACGCCATTTGTTACCTTGGCGCGTGCCATTGTGGGGCAACAGGTATCTGTCAATACCGCTGAAGCGACCTGGGAAAAATTTACCGCCTTGTGTGGCAGTCGTCCTGCACCCGCTAAAGTTTTAGAATATGATGTCGAGCAGCTTAGGGCTGCCGGTTTGGCAAAAAGAAAATCGGAATACATTCTGGATTTAGCCATGCATTTTAATGAAAAGAAGGTGCATCCGGCAAAATGGTCTAAAATGAGCGATGAGGAAATTGTTGATGAGCTGTGCAGCATTCGTGGCATTGGCCGCTGGACGGCAGAAATGTTTTTAATATTCAACCTTCATAGGCCAGATGTTTTACCTTTAGATGACCCAAGGCTGTTAAAGGCAATCTCAATGCATTACTTTAGTGGAGAGCCGGTATCCCGCTATGAAGCCAGAGAGGTGGCGCAAACGTGGCAACCCTGGCGAACCGTGGCAACGTGGTATTTATGGCGTAGCCAGGAATCCGTTACCAATTAAGCCCACTTCCAGCCAGATTCATATTAAAATCAAAAACCATGAAATTTACATTTTTAGACTTTGAAAAACCCATTGCCGAGCTTGAGCAGAAAATTGAACAGCTGCGTCACGTCTCTTCTGATTCAGCCGTAGATATTTCAGAAGAAATCGGGCGTTTGCAGCAAAAAAGCGAAGCGCTTACGACCAATATTTATGCCAAGCTTACCCCTTGGCAAACGGCATTGGTCGCCCGTCATCCACAGCGTCCCTATACGTTTGATTATGTTCGTGAAATCTTTACTGATTTTCATGAATTACACGGTGACCGGATGTTCAAGGATGACCAGGCTATTGTGGGTGGGCTGGCCCGTTTCAATGGTGAGGCCTGCATGGTTATCGGGCACCAGAAAGGGCGAGACACCAAAGAGCGTGCCAAGCGTAATTTTGGCATGCCACGGCCCGAAGGTTATCGTAAGGCATTGCGCCTGATGCGTCTGGCTGAAAAATTCAATTTGCCCGTATTCACTTTTGTGGACACCCCGGGTGCCTATCCTGGCATCGATGCCGAGGAACGTGGCCAGTCAGAAGCGATTGGTCATAACCTGTATGCCATGGCCGAACTGAAAGTGCCTATTATTGCCACTATTATCGGTGAAGGCGGTTCAGGTGGTGCCCTGGCAATTGCAGTGGGCGACGTAGTGCAAATGTTGCAATACTCCACTTATAGTGTTATTTCACCCGAAGGTTGTGCTTCTATTTTATGGCGCAGTGCTGACAAGGCTCCCATTGCGGCCGAGGCCCTGTCAATCACGGCCAACCGTTTGCTGGAACTGGGCCTGATCGACCGGGTTGTGCCTGAGCCGATCGGTGGTGCGCACCGTGATGTGACCGCCATGTCCCGTACCTTGCGTCGTGCTTTAAGTGAGGCATTGCGTCAGGTTGCCAATATGGATCCTCAGGAACTCATTAATAAACGTCTGGAACGCTTGCTGTCATATGGCCGGGTCCAGGAATAAACTGCCAGATCAACAAAAAGCGTCTTTTCTTAAAGACGCTTTTTTATCAGCTCCCCTGCATGCATTTTTTCGTACGGCAAAACGGCAACAAATACCGGTGGTGGCGGTTGGCGTTAGTGGCGGACCGGATTCGGCCATGTTGCTGGTTTATGCTGCCCATATTGCCCGTCAATATCAGGTAAAAGTGCAGGGTGTCCATGTGCACCATGGCTTGCAGGCGATTGCCGATCAATGGGTGTTGCATACGCAGGTGCTGGCAAAAATGCTTGATGTGGCTTGCAGCATTGAGTACGTTAAGGTGGATGCGGCATCGGGACTGGGCATAGAGGCTTCGGCACGTAGTGCACGCTATCAGGCCTATGAAGATTTTGCGGTTAGAACCGGTATTCGCCATTTTTTGCTGGCCCATCATCTTTATGACCAGACTGAAACGGTTTTGCTGCGCTTGTTGCGGGGTGCCGGTGTGCAGGGCATGGCAGCCATGGGGCCGCATACGCAAAGAGGTGAGCTGCACTTTTATCGCCCTTGGCTGGCGGTAAGCCGGCAGAATATTCTGGATGTGGCTGAACAGTTTACCCGGGAAACCGGCTGGCAGGCCGTACACGATCCCACCAATCTTGATCCCAAGTATACCCGTGCTGCCGTACGGGAAATGCTGGTGCCTTCCCTGGATGAGCGCTGGCAGGGCTGGCGTAAAAACCTGGCCCGTCACAGCCGCTTAATGGCGGAAAACGCCTTGTTATTAAGGGATCTGGCGCAAATTGATTATGCTGGGCTGGAAGCGGGCAGTGATAATCGCAGTTTTTCTTTAAGAAAATGGCGTGAACTACCCGAGCATCGGCAAGCCAATCTGATGCGTTATTGGCTTGATCTGCAAAATATTGCCATGCCAACCGAAGCAAGGCTTGGCGAGTGGATAAAGCAGTTGCGCCAGCTTCACCAAATGGGCTCTGATCGCAACCTGCGGCTAAAACATGGCAATGCCGAGATACGTGTGCTAAACGGCAGGGTTGTCATGGTGCCTGGCATACAGAAGGATTAAAATGAACCTGGGCTTTTCGTTAAGTTAAATACGGTCGTCGGGTTTCATGCAATCATCTTTGTTCAAATCTTTTCCCCTTAATAGGCTTGGCCGTGATTTTGCAGTAGGCGACATTCACGGCATGTATTCCCTGCTGGAAAAAAAGCTGGCCGCGGTTAATTTCAATCCACAAAAAGATCGCCTGTTTTCGGTAGGAGACCTGGTGAACCGGGGGCCGGAATCTTCCCGTGTCATGTTTTTTCTGGCGCAGCCCTGGTTTTATGCCATTAAGGGTAACCATGAAGATATTGTTATTCGTTCGGAAACAGATCCGGATTATATGGATTTGATGTTGCGAATTGGTGGTGTCTGGTTAATGGATAAACCCCAAAAAGAGCAAGCCCGGATTCGGCAGGCCTTTGCCGCCTTGCCTTTTGCCATAGAAGTGCAAACGCCGGCCGGAAAAATTGGCCTGGTTCATGCTGAATGCCCGCTGGATTCCTGGGATGACGTGATATTTCTTCTGAAGCAAGGCAAGCAAGATGCCTTGCATCTGGAAGAGAAACTGTGCTGGTCCAGAAGGCGCTTTAAAGACCGGGATGAAACCCCCATACAGGGCGTGCACGCCTTGGTGGTTGGACATAACGTGGTTGAAGGCGTGCAGCTAATGGGCAATACCTATTACATTGAAACCGGCGCTTTCCTGCAGGATAGAGAGCATGGCATGACCTTGCTGGATTTGATGACATTGAAGCCGGTTTGAACCCCAGTCAGTTTTTCAGGCATTGCTGGCTGATTTTTGTAAAAACCGCATCCAGTTCCTTGCGTTCTGTGCTTTGATCATTAGTGGCAATCATTTTTTCGTAAAGTTTCATTTTTTCCAGAGGCAGGGCTTTTTCTGTTTCATTGGTGAAGCATTCACAGGTGGCGCGACCTTTTTCTTCGGTGTATTGGCCTGCGCCTGATGATGCGTAGCTCCTCATGCATTCATTGGTCATGTTGGCCCTGACTTCCTCGGGGTAGGGCGTCAACTCAGTTTTTTTGTCACAGCCAGCCAATGCCGCTGCACTTGCCAATATCAGGCTTAATAAAATTCGTTTTTTTTGCATGATGACTCTTGTTGGGTTGCTTCAGACAACAGAAGTGTAACTCATTGTCTATGTACAGACTATGCTTATGAGTGAGCTTGCCGGCAACTCAGGGAGGGTGTTGTTGCCCAAAGAGGGAGGGGCAGGTGTTTTGTGCTGTCTGGGCGATTACAGAATGAATAGGGTATGAAAAAAGCCACTTCAAAAGAAGTGGCTTTTTTAGAAATACTGGTGCGCCCGGCAGGAATTGAACCCACGACCCCTTGGTTCGTAGCCAAGTACTCTAATCCAACTGAGCTACGGGCGCGTTTTTAAAGATTTTGGTGCGCCCGGCAGGAATTGAACCCACGACCCCTTGGTTCGTAGCCAAGTACTCTAATCCAACTGAGCTACGGGCGCATCTTTAAAGAAAGCTATTATGACGAATTTTTAAAGAATAAGCAAGGTATTTATGAGGGGAATATAAAAAAACCTCATTTTTCAGGTTTTTTTGTGTGATTGTTGTTTTTTTGTTTTATTTTTACCATAAATAAAAAAACATTGGCGAATGATGGCTGTTAGGCGTTTTTAGAAATTATTGAGTTTTCGCGCGGTTTTAATAGGTATCTTGTCAATGCCACGTGCGACACATACAATGGTAAGCATTGCAATGCACAAAATATCATTGTGCTATATTAAAATTTAATCCAAGAATCCAATAATAATGCAAACCCTTTCCTTGAAACAATTAAGATTGATGCTGGCTTTCCTGTTAACCGGCTTTATTCTTAGTCAGGCATACCGAACCGTGGGTGGTGTGCTTTCAGTTCCCCTCAAAAACGAATTTCTGCTTGATAATGAAACGTTAAGCAATATTGTCGGTTCGTTTCACGTTACTTTTGGCAGTTTGCAACTGCTGATTGGTATTTGGGTTGACTGTTTCGGCATCCGAAGAACGATTCTTTCTTTTGCACCGTTCACTGTCATTGGTGCGGTGTTGTCGGGTATGGCCACTTCACCCGAGATGTTGCTGATTGGGCAGATATTGCTGGGTTTGGGGTGTGCACCGGCATTTTTGGTTTGTATTGTCCTTATTTCCAGAAATTTTCCGGCCCAAAAGTTTTCATCCATGTATGGCATCGCGCTTGGTTTGGGTAGCATCGGGCTGATATTTACGTCTACTCCGTTAGCCATGATTAGCGAATCGTTTGGTTGGCGCAGTTGTTTTTATATTTTGGCGGTGGGCAGTTTCCTGTCGTGGTTGCTTATCTATTTTACGGTTAAGGATATTGACGATACGGTTGATTTTTCTTTGACTTTCAAACAAAAAATGCTTAGTGCCCTGCATGCCGTTTCTGGTTATAAAGTGCTGTTTAAAATGAGGCACACTTGGGGTATTCTTTCGTTGTTGTTTGTCTGTTATGCCGCATTCCTCACCCTGCGTGGCCTGTGGCTAGGGCCTTTGCTGGTTGAGCGTTTTGGGCAAAGCCTGGTGTTTGCGGGTAACCTGGCGCTGGTGCTTTCCATCATTTCCCTGTTCAGTCCCTCGCTTTTTGGACGCTTTGATCCGGGCACTGGAAACCGTTATCGGTTCCTGTGCTTTGTTCCGTGGGTCATGGTGATCGGCTTTATTGTGCTGGCTTTAAGCCCTTCGCTGTGGGTAAGCGTGACCTGTACCATTGTTATTGCCATTGTCAACAGCTGCAGTGTTTGGCAAGTGGCTGATGTCCGGGATATTTACCCCAAGGAAATGCAGGGAAGGGCGCTTGCCTTGGGTAACAGTGCTTTCTTTTTAGGGGTGTCATTCATGCAGTCCCTGTCAGGCAATGCACATGCCATATTGGCGATCAATGGCATGGATGTATTCGCCTCGGTCTTCTTTATGTGTGCAATTGTGATGACGGCGGGAATTGCGGGGTATATTCTGTTGCGAAGATAAACGTTAACTTTCTTAATATAGAATACATCATCAGGAGACATTGTTAACCATGTCTCCTGATGCCATATTGGGTCTTTCTTTATTGATGGTGATTGAAAATTGCCGGATTAATTCAGTGCTTCTTTAGCCGCCTCTTCTGGCGTCAGTCCCTCGTAGAATTGGTCTGTAAACCATTCGGCATTCTCTTCAATGTAGTCCTGCGCCTCACGTAGGGTTGCGCCTGCTTTTACCAAAAAGCCTTCCACTTCAATACACCATTCAATCAATGCCACTTCGTCCGGATCGGGCGTATTTTTCTTGCTCATGTTTTTCCTTTGCTTGAAACTATAGTAGGTTTGTCAGGGCGTCACACAATCAATGCAACGTTATATCGAGCGGATACATCATACAGAATATAAGGAATAAAACGCGAGCGTGCTACAATTTATACACTTTTTTCGCAGCTTCCTCCACTTTGCAGATCAAGTACTTCAATCTGTCATATCCTGTTAAACCCTGGCTGGTTTCGCTAGCGTTTTTTTGTTCACCTGAAAATAAAGATCTACCCTCAATGATTATCCTCAAGAACGTGACCTTGCGCCGCGGCAGTAAAATATTACTCGACAAAACTTCTGTCTCACTTAATCCTGGTGAAAAGGTGGGTTTGGTTGGCCGAAATGGCGTAGGCAAATCTTCATTATTTGCGCTGCTCAATGGTACGCTGCACGAGGATGGGGGTGAGTTTTCTATTCCAACGCAGTGGCGTATGTCGCAAGTGGCGCAGGACATGCCAGAAACCGAGCAAAGCGCAACGGATTTTGTGGTGGACGGTGACACCCTTTTGCAGGCGGCGAAAATCGAAGTGGTTGCATCTGAAGCCAGCGATGATGGCATGCGAATGGCACACGCCTATATGGCATTGAACGACGCAGGGGCACACGATGCACCGGCTCGTGCGCAGGCACTTATTCTGGGACTAGGCTTTAGCGTTGCCGAGCTCGACAGGCCGGTAAACAGTTTCTCGGGCGGTTGGCGAATGCGTTTGCAATTGGCGCGGGCCCTGATGTGTCCGTCGGATTTTCTGTTACTGGATGAGCCAACCAACCACCTGGATTTGGATGCCTTGGTGTGGCTGGAAGCCTGGCTTAAGAGTTATGCCGGTACGATGGTAGTGATAAGTCATGATAGGGAATTTCTGGACGCCGTCACGAATGTTACGCTGCACATTGATCATGGCAAGCTGGTGCGATACAGCGGTAATTACAGCAAGTTTGAAGATATGCGGGCCGAACAAATGTTGCTGCAACAGGCAGCGCAGGCCAAGCAACAGGAACGGGTTGCGCATCTGCAAAAATTTATTAATCGCTTCAAGGCGAAAGCCAGTAAGGCCAAGCAGGCGCAAAGCCGGGTCAAGGCACTTGAGCGCATGGAAAAGATTGCGCCCATCCTGGCCGATGCGGAGTTTCAGTTTGAATTTAAAGCACCACTCAACTTGCCTAACCCCATGTTGTCGATGTCTGGTGCCAGCTTGGGTTATCCGCCACTTGACGATGCACCGGCCGGTGCAAAGCCTACTGTTATTGTGCACAACGTCAATCGTTCTGTTTTGGCAGGGCAGCGCATTGGCATTCTTGGTGCCAATGGGCAAGGCAAATCAACGCTGGTAAAAACCATTGCCGGTGCATTGCAACCGATCGCGGGCGAAATCATTACTGGTAAAGGCTTGAATATTGGTTATTTTTCGCAGCAGGAACTTGATGTTCTTAAACCTGCCGACAACCCGTTGGAGCACATGATACGCCTGGTAAAGGAAACGCCTGCCAACGTGCGGCCCGGTGCCATGGATTGCCGGGAACAGGGGCTACGTAATTTTCTGGGTACCTTCAATTTCAGTGGGGACATGGTTAATCAGTCAGTGGGAAGCATGAGCGGAGGTGAAAAAGCCCGTCTGGTTTTGTGCATGATAGTTTGGCAGCGCCCCAATTTGCTGTTACTTGACGAACCCACCAACCATTTGGATTTGGCAACCCGTGAGGCCCTGAGTGTCGCCTTGAATGAATTTGAGGGCTCGGTGATGCTGGTCAGCCATGATCGCGCTTTGCTGCGTTCGGTTTGTGATGAATTCTGGCTGGTGTCGCGCGGCGGCGTGAAAGACTTCGAAGGTGATCTTGATGATTATCAGGTCTATCTGTTGGAAGAAGCCAAACGTCAACGGGAAGCCGCATAACTTCGAAATGCTGTTGGAAGGTAATTTTTATCATAAAAAAGCCCTTGAAATAAATTCAAAGGCTTTTCATTCTCTTTGGCGCAGTGGGCGTTCTCCATCATTGTTTATCATGGATAAGGCTTAAAATTTCATGTCACAATCAACTATTAGCAAAAGACGCTTTGCGTTTTTGTGTAAAAGCAAGAATACCTTCCTGTACATCCTCCTCACTTGCACTTTCAACAATAAAGTGACGTTCCTGTGCCAAATGGTTTTCTAATGTTCTTTGGGAAAAAGTGTGATCGAGTAAGCGCTTTACCCTTGAGATTGCTTTTGAGGGACCGCTTTGTAGCATCTTGAGCAAAGCATGCGTTTGCGTCATTAAGTCAGCATCAGGATACACCTCATCAACGATTCCCAGACCTAAACACCTTTGGGCATCCAGGGTGGCATTGGACATAAACAATTGTTTGGCTTTACATGCACCGATACGATTGGCCAATAACCAGGAACTGCCTGCATCGGGTGATAATCCAATCGCCGTATAGCCGCAGCGTAATTTCATCGACTCTGCTGCCAGTACAAAATCAGCAACCAGGGCTAAGCCGATACCCGCACCACCTACCGCGCCATTCAATGTAGATACAATAGGAATGCCAGAATTCGCCAGTTTCAAAAGCGCCTCATTTAAGGGAACAATGAGTGAATCAACATAGGCAGGCAGGTTTTCCCGTTCTTCTATAAATGCACGTATATCACCGCCCACACAAAAATTCTTCCCGGCGCCGGTCAGTAAAATGGCCCTTACCGACGCAGTATTCAAAATTTCATTTACCGCATCAGAAAATGATGTGACCATCTCAAGGTTGAGCGCATTTCCGTGATCTGCCCTGCTTAGCGTAATGGTGGCAATACCGGCATCAATATTAAAATGTAGTGCTTTACTATCAAAATGATGATTGCTATTAAGGTCTACAGTGTCCATTTTATCTCCAGAAGAGGTTTGGTTCGATCTTGATAATCAGTCGGAAAATACGCTTTTCCCAGTGCGGGTGTTTTCAATTGTGCTGATAGTTAGTCAAACACTAAGCCTGCAAAATAGTCTGTTTACGATAGGCACCCGGCGCACTGCCTGTCCACATTTTAAAAGCGCGGTTGAAGGCGGCAGGATCTTCAAAACCCAGGTCATTACCAATCGTGGCAATGGGCGTATCGGTTTTATTTAATAAATCGATGGCGATATCCCGCCGTAGTTTGTCTTTGGTTTTTTGAAAGGTAGTGCCTTCAGAAGCCAGGTGTCTGGCAAGCGTACGCGGTGATATATGCTGAATCAAGGCGACATCATTAATGGTTACGTTTTCATGTAATCTGTTTTGCAAGTAGTGCCGCAGTTGGTGGGTATGGGGCCTGTCATTGGGTGAGAAATAAAACCAGTTAAGGGGTGCGTTACGGACGAACTCATTAAGCACAGACTGGTCTTTGCGAATGGGCTCATGCAAATAAACCGGATCCATATACAGTGCCGTTTCATTTTGATTGAATGTTACCGGACCTGGATAGAGTTGCTCGTATTCAGCAGCATGACCGGGTTTGCTAAAGGGAAAGGCGATGGATACGAAGGGTATTTTGCGTCTTATAAGCCAGGATGAGACTCCTTGTACAAGCA
>Ga0265293_10007753_pt1 | contig 16341 bp, 5 predicted proteins | sample Munlanlewell138R_FD_192505 | JGI IMG/M metagenome (GOLD analysis project Ga0265293, IMG submission 192505) | Leachate microbial communities from a municipal landfill in Southern Ontario, Canada - Leachate well 138R | ecosystem: Engineered > Solid waste > Landfill > Unclassified | place: Canada...
CCCCTCGGAATATGTTTTTCCCAGCAGGCAGGAGAAGTATGAAAAAAAGTACGGAAGAGATATGGGTAACACCTTTTTCCGTCAGTCCGACCGTGAAAAGGGCATCCAGCGGCTGATGAACATCAACCTGCTGAAACGACTCGAGAGCTCGGTCCATTCGTTCCGTCTCACCGTAACCAAGATCAAGCAGCTGATCGACGATACCCTCGAGACCATCAACTCGAAGAACTACACCGAATCGTTTCAGGTGGAAGGATTGGTCAGTGAAAACGATTTGGAGATCGATGACCAGAATACCGATCTCTTCGTGGGAAGAAAGGTGAAAATTTCCCTGGCCGATATGGATACCGCTTCCTGGGCTGCAGAGCTGGCACATGACAGTGCCATCCTGCATGAACTGCTCTTCTTTGTCAATGACATTACCCCTGAGCACGACTACAAACTGCAGACGCTGCTCTCGGTTATCGACGATAAGATGGCACACCCCATCAATGGTGATAATAAGAAGATTTTAATCTTCACCGCTTTCTCCGACACATCGGAATACCTCTACGAACATGTCAGTGCCCATGTTAAACAGCAATACGGGCTCAACACCGCGCTGATCTCCGGCTCGGTGGAAGGCCGATCCACCTGTCCACGGCTACGTAACGACATGAACACCGTGCTTACCTGCTTCTCCCCAATCTCCAAGCAGAAAGAATTGATTATGCCGGAGAATCACCATGTGATCGACGTCCTGATTGCCACAGACTGTATTTCCGAGGGACAGAACCTGCAGGACTGTGACTACCTGATCAACTATGATATCCATTGGAACCCGGTGCGCATCATCCAGCGGTTCGGACGGATCGACCGTATTGGAAGTCGCAACGAGGTGATCCAACTGGTCAACTTCTGGCCAGACCTCTCGCTCGATGATTACATCAACTTGAAAGCAAGGGTGGAGACACGGATGAAGATCTCGGTGATGACCGCCACGGGTGATGACAATCCCATCAGCGAGGAGGAAAAGGGTGATCTGGAATACCGCAAGCAGCAACTACAACGGCTGATGGATGAAGTGGTCGATATTGAAGAGATGAACAGTGGTATCTCAATAATGGATCTTGGCTTGAACGAGTTCCGGCTCGACCTGCTTGAATACATGAAATCCGATCCCGATATCAACCACGCTCCATTCGGGCTGCATGCCATTGTGGAAGCCAGTGATGATGCTCCCGAAGGCGTCTTTTACATTCTGAAGAACATCAGCAACGGCGTGAACATCGATAACCAGAATCGGTTGCATCCCTTCTACATGGTATACATTTCATCCAATGAGGAGGTGATCTGCAATCATCTCTCCCCGAAGAAGCTGCTGGACACGATGCGTCATCTCTGCAAGGGCAGGTCTGAGCCGATCGTGGAACTGTGCCGCGAATTTAACTCGGAGACACACGACGGGCGGAAGTTGGATCGTTACTCCCGTCTCCTGGAAGCGGCGATAGGATCCATCGTTCAGGTGAAAACCGAAAAGGAAATTGAAAGCTTCTTCACGACTGCCGACACCATCCCTACGGGCGCAGCCATCAAAGGGCTGCATGATTTTGAACTGATCTGCTTTCTGGTTGTGAAACATAAATCATCCTGATCATGATTCAGCTCCCTTCATCCACCCACAAAGGCCTCAGGCTGCCGAAAGAGAGTTTTTACACCCATGCCACGATGACTCCCATCGTAAAAAGAGCCATGATCGATGATATTGAACAGATTGTCTGGAGCCATACCCTCACAGCCGAAACCCTCAACGTGAACAGGAGCGATAAGGTGCGGCAGATAGACGTGCTGACCGTTTTCCTCAAAAAAAAGGAATGTAACGAGAAGATCTTTGAGGTGATTGAGAGAGTCATCCCCAGGCATATCCTCTTTATCCTCAGGTTTAAAAGTGAGTACCGTTTGTTGATTCACTACAAGGAAGAATACGAGAACGTGAAAGGGAAATTCCGGATTGTGGAGTCATACACCACCGATTGGAAACCTGAAGAGGAAGTCACCCTCTCCATTACGGGACTCGATCTGGAACGTATTTACCACAACTTTGTCTATCAGATTGCCGGCAACAAATTGAAGAAAGAGCCCGGCAGGGAACTTAGCAAAGCAGTGGAACAGCAACAGGAAGCGGAGAAGATCAGAAACAAGATTGCCCGGCTGGAAGCCAAACTGAAAAAGGAGGTACAGTTCAATCTTCAGCTTCAAATATCGATGGAAATAAAAGTACTGAAGAAACAGTTGTTAGATACAACCGATAAAGAGAAATCGCTGCCTCGATGAAGATTTTCTATCAACACTCTGGAAGAATTAATATAACCTGATAAACGCAATTATTATGGAATACGTTAATGAAATAATTAAATTTTCACAAACTTATCCGTCATCTATTTGGGTAAGTTTAATCGCATTTAGTGCGACTATTATATTTTTAATTGTTCGATTAATACGAAAAAGAAATCTTCACAAATCTAAAGGTAAGAGAGACACTTTTGATGTTACTTCAATTGAGATTAAAAATCCTGAAATTAGCAATTTTACTAACTCAAATATTCAAGAAGACATAAACGATTGTGGAAGAAATAATAAATCAAGAACAGAAACGGGACAAACACCATTTGTGAAAGAAGAAAATATAAATGAGAAAACACAAATTGATGTAAATGATCAAATAGAATATGATAATAGTGTCACAATTAACACTTTACTTAATGAACCTGAAAGCAATAATGGTACTGAAAATATTGAAGTTGAAATAAATCCTCATATTATTTCAAATGAAAAAATTGCTGAAGATGACCAGTTATGGACAATTCCCCAAAAGCGTAGAATACCATGCAAAGATGTGCAAAAAAATGACATATCCGAATTGCTTCAAAAAATAGACAGAATTTTCGCAGAGAATAAATTATTAGGCAACTATGATTTTACTGAAGATGAGTATTCAGCACTGCTTGAAAATGTTGGTCTTTTATGTAGTTCTCTTCTTTCTTATGGTAACGTGTTTGAAGAGAATTACCATAAATTAATATTTGCCACTCTTGTTGAAATTGCAAAACGATGGAAGGATTTTGATAATAAAGACGACACCGAAGAAAACAGTCGTTTTTGGGATTATATATCCAAACATCTAATAAATGAGGATTATATCAACCAAAAGTTATATCAAGCTTTTACAGATGTTATCTCGCAGTTGGGAAGAAAACACTTAATTCCTATTGTTTTGACAGGCAAAAAGTACTATTCAACCCTGATGATGCATTCATTTGCTCCGAAGAATAGTATTTTTTCATTTTATGACCTATGTTATAATATTTTCAAAAATGATTTGGATTTTGGTTTTACTAATGATGACGAATGGCAATGTGAAAGATTTGCCTCAGAAATCGCAAATTTTTTAGGTCATGGGTATCGTGAAGACAAAAAAGTTACTATCGGCTCAAGTGTATATTCTATTAAAATTGGTTTACGGTCTTTTGCTCTGAATGAGGATTTATTCATTGATTTTGTTGAGTTTATAAAAGATACGCTTTTTCATATCAATAAATTGTTCTATAAAGAGCCGATTAACGAAGACACAAGATTAAAACATTACATCGTAGAATGGTGGAAAAATAAATCTGAATCTGAGAAAGTATCTGGTGATACAAACCGGAAAAGGAGAGTTCCAACTGTTTCAAAAGGAGATATTGTTGCGAAATATATAAGAGACGATAGTTCTGTTTTTATCTACATTCCTTCAATCAGACTGGATGATGACAACAGCATTGTGTCGCTTAAGGTTTTTGTGAATGGAGAACAGATTCGTTCTGAAGAAATTAAAACAAAACGTGGCGAATTAGTTGTTGCGACAAAACAAATTGAATTGGAATTGAATGATTTGTTGAAATATTCTGATGCAATTAATCTGAGAGTTGAAATTAAAGAAAATCATAAGATAATTTTTGATTCAGAAAGAAACAAAGCGACATCATTACATAGGGAGTTTATTTTATTTGAGGGAGAAAAAGAAGTTTTAAGTCAAATAAATAAGCCGAATAATTATTTCGTATATTCCAAGGACATTGATGCGTTAAAAAGTGTACCAAACGAATTGACAACATATGGAACTAATTTATATAATATATATCCTAAAGCAGGTGAAAGTTTATCGGGTGAAATAAAACAAGTTTTTTTCGTAGATAAGACAAAAACAGCAAGCATAGGTAAGACTCCTTGTTTGATTGGAGAGGTACAAAATGTAGAATGGTTCTTTGATGATATTTCTTGTATGGTCTATTCTGGTGGTGTTAAATTGTTGATTCCAGAAAATACCAATTTGAAAGCATTAGAATTGAGAATTGATGATAAAGCTCATAAATTGCACGAACTTGGCTTTGAAAGAATTGAAAGCGGTTGCTATCATTTTGGTTTAAAAGTAATGGGTTTGATTCCTGAAAATAATCCAACCGAAATCATTTTATATTCCTACGAAAAAGAATTAACAATCTTAAGAGAAACATTAATTGTTATGCCGAATCTTAAAATACAGTTTAATCATCCTTTTTATTACGGTGATATTGAGCGAAAGCTAACTGTATACAATGGTGATGAAGATATAGTATTAACGTGGAGCAAACAAGATAATGAGATAAAATGTCCAATCAATGATGGCATGCTAGTGATAAAAATTGCATATCTAAGATGGAGAATAAACAACAATGATTGGCACAATGAACCCATTAACAGAAAATTATGGTATAAAGATTTTTTAGCAAATGGGGATATATTAGAAATTGATAATCCCAATGAAAATGATGACATTACAATATTGGGCAAGGTAAATGGAGAATCATTTGAAATTATCAAAAATCAAAATGGAAAATTTGAAATCGGAAGGGCAATTTATGCCAATGAGGGCATAACAGATATTTCTGTTTGTATTGTTTATGGGAAAGAGATTTTTGAAATTTTTACTGTTTCCACAAAAGAGCATTTTATTGCAAATCCATTGTCATACATTGATGGAAAAGTGCTTTGGAATGTGGAAGATACTTTTATCGGAGATAAAAACAATGAATTTTTTCTTATCATTAAATCACCTGATAATAATTTTCGATCTAAAATCGATTGTAAGACCTGTGAAATTAGGAATCTGCATGAAGATATATGTAAAATTCAGGTAAAAATTAAAGACAAAAATATCTTCTCAAAAGCAGAAAATTATCAACTAATCTTTGAGGGGGAATTGCTGATTGGCTCACCTGACAAACTTCGATTTAAGTACAAAAAGATAAGGTTGTTAAGCGCAAATTGTTTTAACAGCAAAAAATCCGAATGGATTCCCTTTATTCCAAATTACTTTATTGACAAATTGCAGTATTTAGAAGATTCTGAAACTATCTATTATATTGGACGATTGCATGTAATTGACCAAAATGGTAATACAAGAGTGTTAAACACCATGATAAATGAAAAAGGGACTTATGATATTATTAATCCTGTAAGAATTGAATTAAGAGACAATAACACATTATGGCTGGCAGCTGGTTTGGAAGGAAGAGAAATTAATATTGGTAACTTATTCTGTGATAAATTGCGTAAGGGTATTTGCAACATTCAAAAGCAGGACAATCGTTATGATGAAATAATACTTTACAAATTTAAGGAAGAAGAAGATGTTTAATCCGGCAAAAGCAGCAGATGAAATTAAGAAAGAGTACATTGGTTATATCAGTACTACCTTTCATTTTCGCAATCAAAATCTGCAGAAAAAATTAGTTGAAGAGTTAGATAAAACTGTTTCAAACGGACCATTCGTTGAAATAAAAGATTCTTTTAAATCTGGGAAATCAATTGAAGAATTGATTGATAATGGAACGTTGTCACCACTTTTTAGAGATTTGGAAAGCAAAAAAAAATACCCACCAAAACTTCCCATTTCCCGACCTTTGTATTTACATCAGGAAAAGGCTGTTGAGAAAATTGTCTCTGGAAAAAATTTAGTAGTATCAACAGGTACTGGGAGTGGTAAAACAAATTGTTTTTTGATTCCCGTTATCAACGAATTACTCCGAGAAAAAGAAAAAGGGCAACTGAATGATGGAGTCAGGGCAATTTTCATTTACCCGATGAATGCATTGGCAAACGACCAGATTAAAGGACTGCGTGAAATTCTGATGGCATACCCTGATATTCGTTTTGGGGTTTATAATGGTGGTACGGAAAATAGAGAAATGGATGCAATTAAGCTTTATGAAGCAATGTATGCCAACGAAAAATATCCGGAATTGAGAAAGAGGTTGCCAAATGAGGAGGTGTCCCGTGAAAGGATGAAGGAACACCCACCCCATATTTTGTTTACAAACTATGCCATGTTAGAACACATGCTTTTTCGACCAGGCGATGATTCAATATTCAGTAATTCCAATTTCAAATTCGTAGTATTGGATGAGGCGCACGTTTATGCAGGGGCGACTGGAATTGAAACTGCATTTCTAATGGGAAGATTAAAAGGCAGGATAACCGGTAAAAGAAAGCCTCAATTTATTCTAACATCAGCAACATTAGGAGATGGTAGCCCATCAAGTAATGAGAGGGTCGTTGAATTTGCGGAACGATTAACAGGTTGTAATTATACCACTGATGAGATAATAACAGCCTATCGTGATAACTCACAAAAGTCATCTAAAATTTATCAATATCCGATTCAATTATTTACTGACTTAGCAAATGAGGAAAATTTCTTTAATGATATTTTAGATAAGTACAACCTTGATTTCAAATACTCTAAAGAAAGAGAGGAAGGAGAGGCAGAAGTATTATATGATATCATTTCTTCTTCGAGTTTTTATGCTAAAATGAGAAGCAAGGGCAGTTTATTAAAACTCAGTGATTTTGCCGAACTTCTTGAAATAACAAGCCAGGAAGCAGTAAGATTTATTGCGTTGTGTGCGAAAGCAAGAAAAAATGGGAAACCGCTCATTGATATCCGATATCATTATTTTCTCAAAGCATTAGATGGCTGTTATTTAGCACTTGACTACAAAAATAGTTTGTCGCTAATAAGAAGAGACCATTTTCCTATTGCATATGAAAAAACAGCAAAAATGTTTGAAATTGCTGTTTGTGAAGATTGTGGAGAAATTGCTATTCTTGGAAAGGTAACAAATGGTAAACTGCTTATAGCAAGTAATTTGGATGAACTGAGTTATTATCAAGTGCAATACAACCAAAATTTATTTGAAGAAGAGGAAGAAAACGGTAAAAATGAAATCAAGATAAAAGCGAAGAAGAAAAATGAAGATAAAGTTTTTTATTTATGCAAAAACTGCGGTGCAATAGTGGAAGAGGACGAGGCTCATAATAGTTGGTGTACTTGTGGAAACACTCAACAAATAAAGATTTTTAAATCGCCCAAAGATAATTGTTTAAATTGTGGTGGACATTTGAGACGATTTAATTTGGGGTATGATGCAGCCACAGCAGTTATTGCAACCTCTTTATACGAACAAATACCAGAATATAAATTTGATGTTGAAGAAAACGCTGAAGAACAATCAACTACTAATCCATTTTTACAAAAAGTCGAAAAGAAAAAAATTAAATCAAGAACAGGGAGTCAATTTCTAATTTTCTCAGACAGCCGTCAGGGAGCTGCAAAATTTGCTTGCTATTTAAGTGAATCTTATAAAGAATTTTTACGTCGACGAGGAATTTGGAATGTAGTTACACAAGAAGAAAGCAATTATAAAGAAGGTCTGAACATTAGTGATTTTGTAAGCGTACTTGACAATTATTATTCAGGATTGAATTTGTTTCGTAAAAGCAATTCCGACCATATAGAATCGTCAATTACCGAAAATCGGCGTAATGCATGGGTTGCTGTCCTTAATGAGCTTTATAATTGCAATCGAGATACATCACTCGTTTCATTGGGTAAAATCTCTTTTGAATATCTTGGAAATAGCGATGATATTATTCAGGTGGTTGTCAAAAATTTTAATCTTTCCAAACAGGATGCAAAGAATTTCCTAAATTTCCTCGCGTTTGAAATTGTAAGATCGGCTGCAATTATTACAGACAAAATAACAGATATAAATCCTAATGACAGGGAATACTTGTATTATACACCATATCAGAAATTTATAACTAAGTACAAGGATGATTCTGTTTTTAATTCTCAAGGTTTCATGCCTACTCCAAGAATATTGAAAAGCGGAGAAAAAAAATACTATCGTTCGAATAAATTATGGCTCACAACAAAAATTCTCCAATTAGATGGTGATAAAGCAGTTGAGTTTTTAGGTAACTACTGGGATTATTTGGTATCAGACAATAACAAATTCAAACTTCAAACAAATGATGGTAAAGGTTATTTTATTCCCGCAAATTATTTCAAAGTCAATTTAGGGAATAATGCAGTTCTTTGGAAATGTAAAAAGTGCGGTAAAGTAACTCAATTTAATATAGGCAATAATTGTATTCAAATTGGTTGTGAGGGAATACTGGAAAGATTAAACTCCGAAGAATTTTACAACGACAATTATTATGCAATGTTATATAAAAGTGAAAAAGTATCGCCTTTATTTGTTAAGGAACATACTGCTCAACTTGCAAAAAAGGATGCGTTAGATTATCAGCAACAATTTATTCGAAAAGAGATTAACGCTCTTTCTTGTTCTACGACGTTTGAAATGGGGGTTGATGTCGGAGAATTGGAAACAGTATTTTTGCGAAATATTCCACCTCTCGCATCGAATTATGCACAAAGAGTCGGACGTGCAGGTAGAAGAATAGATGCAGCCGCTTTTGCATTGACATTTGCAAGGTTAAGTTCTCATGATTTTACTTTCTTCGATAGTCCAATAGAAATGATAAATGGAGTGATTTATCCACCAAAGTTCAATTTAGATAATGAGAAAATATTAAAACGTCACATATACGCCGTGGCTTTAAGTTTATACTTAAAAATCAATCCAGATTTGTATTCCGCTAATAATGCGAAACCATTTATTAACGAAAAGGGGTATCTGGGTTTTCTTGATTGGCTTAAATCTGAACCAGTTGAATTATCCGATTTATTAAGAAATTCTATTTCAATCACAGATAAACAACTGAAAAACAAATACATCAATAGTTATGAATGGTTAGAAGAATTTATTGGTGAGCAAGGAATATTTTCAAAAATCATGAAGGAGTTTGAACAGAATGTCGAGTATTTAAAAAGGGAATACGAAAAGGCAATTCGAGCAAGAGATGTAGATACTGCTACTATATTTAGTCGGAAATTAGAAAGGTATCAAAAAAACGATTTGATTGATTTTCTGGTTCGAGGTAATATTCTTCCAAAATATGGTTTTCCTGTTGATTCTGTAGAATTAACTCAGAATATTGCTGCAAAAAGTTTCAAATCATTAAACTTAAGTCGCGATTTATCAGTTGCCATTGCCGAATATGCACCGTCATCTGAAGTGGTTGCCGATGGTGGCTTATATACAAGTCGTTACATTAGAAAACCTATTGTAAACAAAAGCGAAATGAGCGACTTTGAGACTGGATATTTTTCAAAATGCTCAATCTGTGATGAAATAAATTATTCGAAAATGCCAATAGGTACAGATGGAATACCGTGTGCCATTTGTGGCCATATACTAAAAAATAGAGATTTCTATAAAAGTATTGAGCCAAGGGCAGGTTTTATCGCAGAAGAGGAAATAAAAAACGTCCCGCTTCGTTCACAAGAACGTAAATATAGAACAGATGCCATCTATATTGGTGACGAAACGGCTTATCCAATTAGTAAATATGAATATGAATTTGAAAATATCAAATTAGAGGTTGAATCCACTGCGAACGATTCTCTCGTGGTTAAGTCTACTGACTTTTTTTACGTATGCCCAAAATGTGGATATTCAATCGCAAGCGACGAAGCAAGTAAATTATCAGAATATGAAGACTACAGACCAGGTGTTGCTCGAATAGAAAAGAATAATAAGAGTCATAATAATCCTTTTGGAAAAGGCAAATGTAGTAATACTTCACTCATAAGATATAGCTTGCATCATGAATTTAAAACAGATGTGGCAAAAATATCCTTTGAATGTGATACTTCAGACTATTCAACAATGTTGTCGGTAATGCATGCTCTACTTAATTCTTTTGCGCATGAGTTCAGCATTGAAAGACGAGATATTAAGGCATGCTTAACTTATAAGAAAACAAATGGGAAAATGGAACATAAGATTATAATATACGATGCTGTTCCGGGTGGTGCAGGACATTCAAGACGTCTTGTAACAGAAGATGGAGAAATATTAAAAGCAGTAATAAAGAGAGCAATAAATTTACTGGATACTTGTAAATGTTCTCCTTCCTGCTATCGTTGTTTACGTAGCTATGAAAACCAAAAAATACATGAAATTCTTGACAGAGAACATGCACTGAAGTTTTTAAAACAATTCGTATAGTCTTATTGGGATAATTCAAATAAGTTTGAGTACATGTTTCGGAGACAAGACATTTAGACAACAATTTAACAGTAATATTTGTAAAGAAATTGCGTACGTTACATAATTAACGCTATTTTTGTTGTCAAACTGCAAATTTTCTTTGTTATGCAATACAATACAGAAGATTCCGTCAAATATCATTATGGAGCATTTCCGCCGAAGGAGATTGATTACTCCCTCTTTATCAGTGAACTGTTAAGTGCCACCGATGTACTGGCACGTTACGACCAGATGCTGAAAAATATGCATAACAATGAGATTCTACTGGCTCCGATGCGTAACAGAGAAGCTCTGCTCTCCTCGCGAATCGAAGGGACCATCAGCACAATGGATGAGATCATGCAGTATGAGGCAGATGATGACGGAACCGCTTCGGTACAGGCAAAATCGGATGTGATTGAGATAGTCCTTTATCAACGTGCATTGAAGAACGCGCAACAGGTTCTGGATTCCAGGTACCAATTCAATGTGAACTTTATCAAACAACTCCACCAGCAAATGCTTTATGCCGGTAGGGGTGCCAGCAAATCGCCTGGGGAATTCAAAACATCGCAGAATTTCCTTGCTGATAAAACACGTAGGAACGTTGAATATGTTCCCATCAGTCCCGAACATTTGCAGGAAGGATTGGATAAACTGATGCACTTTATATCGGACAGCTCACTCCCGTCCCTAGTGAAAACGGCCATCATCCATCTCGAGTTTGAAGCCCTGCATCCGTTTCAGGATGGAAACGGACAGATAGGAAGGATGTTGATCACGTTGCATCTGTGGATGGAAAAGATGTTGTCGCAACCCTACTTTTACATCAGTGATTATTTTGATCAGAACAAAGAACTTTATATTAAAGCCATGAGAAACGTATCCAAGACAGGAGACTGGAACGAGTGGATCCGTTTTTTTCTGGAAGCAGTAAAAGCTCAGGCAATATCCAACCTGGATATCTCGGAAGAGATATACAACCTCTATGAGGAGATGAAGTCGGAGTTTGTCAAACTGCTGGCTTCAAAATGGAACACGGAGATTTTGGATTTTATTTTCACCAATCCGGTTTTCCGTAACAATAAATTCATCAGGAATACAGGAATTCCCACTGCTACAGCAGGTAACATCATCAAAAGATTACTGGATGCAGGATACCTGGTTCAGAAAGAAGAACCGTCTGGCAGAAGGGCAGCCCTTTATTCATTCGAACCCCTGATGCGTCTGGTAAGGGTGTAAGAAAATCAATCAAGCAATTAATACAATAGAGATACAAATCATCTGCAATGGAAAAATTAACACAGGAAACAGTGAACTTCACGGAGAAAAATATCGACAAGATAGCCGCTCTTTTCCCGAGTGCCATTACCGAAACCAAAGATGCCGACGGCAAACTGAAACGAGCCGTGAACTTCGACCAATTAAAGCAGCTGTTATCCGATGAGGTGGTCGATGGGGATGAATGCTACGAATTCACCTGGGTGGGGAAGAAGCAATCCATCATTGAAGGAAACCGTCCCATTCGTAAGACACTTCGACCTTGTAAAGAGGAGAGCAAGAACTGGGACACTACCGAGAATCTCTATATTGAAGGCGACAACCTCGATGTGCTAAAGCTCCTCCAAAACTCCTACCTGAACAAGGTGAAGATGATCTACATCGATCCCCCCTACAATACCGGGAACGATTTTATATACCGCGACAATTTCAAGGTCTCGAAGGAGGATTACGAGGAAGAGTTGGGTCTGTTCGATGAGGAAGAAAACCGGCTGTTTAAAAATACTGAAACCAACGGCCGCTATCATTCCGATTGGTGCAGCATGATGTACCCACGTCTGCAATTAGCCCGCAACCTGTTGACAGATGATGGGGTAATTTTTATATCGATTGATGACAATGAAGTACACAATCTTCGAAAGATATGTGATGAAGTGTTTGGGGAGGAGAATATGATTGCATCAATAATTTGGCAAAAAAAAACAGGTTCATCTGATGCTAATCTTATTGCAACTATAACAGAATATTTATTAGTATTTGCTAAAAACATAAGCAATTCAGTTTTCAATCAGAATGAAGAGGCTCACGATGAAAAAAGATACAAATTCAGAGATGAATTTTTTGAAGAAAGAGGTCCATACTATTATGATAATTTAGATAGAGGTACTCTCGGATATCATGAAAGTCTTGATTATGAAATATCAACTTCTGATGGTAAATCTACTTTTCCAAATGGAAGAATTTATAAATTCAATGATGGTTGGAGATGGAAATGGAGTAAAGATAAAGTAGAATGGGGTTTGAAAAATGGATTTATTGAGATCCAAGCTTCAACTTCAAAAAAAAGTGGTTGGAGTGTATATTATAAAATATATTTAAACGTAGATAACGAAGGTAAACCTATCAAAAGGAGTTCACCATACAAAAATATTATCCAGGGTATTTTGAATACCCATGCTTCGTTAGAAGCAAAAGAAATTTTTGGAACAACTACTTTTTTCTCTAACCCCAAACCAATAAGCTTAATTGATAGATTATTAAGGTTTTCTTCACAAAAAGATGACATTATTCTCGATTTCTTCTCCGGTTCGGCAACAACCGCCCACGCGGTAATGCAACTCAATGCGGAAGATGGGGGTAACCGTAAGTTCATCATGGTGCAGCTGCCAGAAGAGACCGATCCCAAATCAGAGGCTTACAAGGCGGGGTACAAGAACATCTGCGAGATCGGGAAAGAGCGTATCCGCAGGGCAGGAAAGAAAATTGAAGAAGAACTTAAGGCAAAATCAACCAAAGGTGATTTATTTGAAGGTGATAAAGAAGTAAAAATGGTTGACACCGGTTTCCGGGTACTGAAAGTGGACAGCACTAATATGAAGGATGTCTATTACAGTCCATCGCAATACAACCAGCAGATGCTTCTGGACCTGGAAAGCAACATCAAGGATGACCGCACCGATATTGACTTGCTGTATGGAGTACTGCTCGACTGGGGTGTGCCGCTATCATTGCCTCACATCACCGAAAAGATTGGTGGGAAGGATGTGCACTTTGTGAATGATACCGATCTGGTGGCCTGCTTTGAAGAGCATGTGCCGGAAGAGGTGATCCGGGAGATTGCCAGACGGAAACCGTTGCGGGTGGTGTTCCGCGACAGCTCGTTCCGTAACAGTCCGGACAAGATCAACGTGACTGAGATATTCAAGACACTTTCTCCTGAAACAACCATTAAGGTGATTTAATTCAACTATTCGGAATTCCCGAATAGTTGAGACATTAAAACACAAAGACACAAAGAGATTAGAAGCGATGAAACTGAAATTTAAACACCAGAAGTTCCAGGAGGAGGCAGCGAAGGCGGTATGCGATGTGTTTGCCGGACAGCCCTGTTTATCGGAAATCAATTACCTGATCGACCGGGGCGACACCCTGGGACAGGGCGAGATATACGATTTTACCGGATTCAAGAACCATAAGATCGTTCCGCAACTGACGGACGAGATGATCCTGGATAACATCCGTAAGATTCAACGGATGCACCAGATCCCGCCATCGTCGGCGCTGGAAGGACGGTACAACCTGACCATCGAGATGGAGACGGGTACGGGAAAGACCTATACCTACATCAAGACGATGTACGAGCTTAACAAGCGGTATGGCTGGAGCAAGTTCATTATCGTGGTGCCAAGCATTGCCATCCGCGAGGGGGTATATAAGTCGTTCCAGATCACGCAGGAACACTTCACCGAGGACTATGGGAAAAAGATCCGGTTTTTTATCTATAACTCGTCCCAACTGACCGAGATCGACCGTTTTGCCAGCGACAACTCGCTCAACGTGATGATCATCAATGCCCAGGCGTTCAACGCCCGGGGAAAGGATGCCAGGCGTATCTACATGAAACTGGATAGCTTCCGCAGCCGCAGGCCGATTGATGTGATTGCCAAAACCAATCCCATCCTGATCATCGACGAACCGCAATCGGTGGAGGGAAAACAGACCAAAGAGAACCTGAAGGGTTTCAACCCGTTGTTCACATTGCGTTATTCGGCCACCCACAAGAAGGATAGCCTCTATAACCTGATCTATCGGCTGGATGCCATGGAGGCCTACAACAAGAAGCTGGTGAAGAAGATCGCGGTGAAAGGGATTGCCCAGACCGGTACTACCGCGACGGAAGGATATCTCTACCTGGAGGGGATCAATCTCTTCAAGGAGAAGAGTCCCACCGCAAACCTGGGATTCGAGGTGAAGCAGTCCGCCGGGGTGAAAGCAGTAGTCCGGAAAGTCGAGATCGGACACAACCTGTACGACCGGTCGGGATTACTTGAACAGTACCGGGATGGATTCACCGTGACAAATATCGACGGACGGGACAACTCCATCACATTTCAGAATGGTATCAAGCTATTTGCCGGCGATGTGAAAGGGGCGGTGAACGAGCAGCAGCTTCGCCGGATCCAGATCCGGGAGACCATCCTGTCGCATATCGAACGGGAACGAATGCTTTACTTCAGGGGTATTAAGGTGCTGAGCCTCTTTTTTATCGACGAAGTGGCCAAATACAAGCAGTACGATGCTTCCGGCAATGCGTTTAACGGTTCCTATGCGGATATGTTCGAGGAGGAGTACGACGATGTGGTGAACAGCCTGCAACTGAAAATTGGCGAAGATGCCTATATCAGTTACCTGCAATCGATCACGGCAGACAAAACACATGCGGGATATTTCTCCATCGACAAAAGGAAGAATCAGTTCGTGGACGGAAAAGTGGAAAGAAGCACCCGGGAGAGTGTGGACACCGATGCCTACGACCTGATCATGAAGGACAAGGAGCGGCTGCTCTCTTTCAGTGAACCGGTACGCTTTATCTTTTCTCACTCTGCGTTGCGCGAAGGATGGGACAATCCGAACGTGTTCCAGATCTGCACGCTGAAACAGAGCGATGCGGAAACCCGCAAACGGCAGGAAGTGGGACGGGGACTCCGCCTGTGTGTGAACCAGGAGGGGGAGCGCATGGATACCAATTTTCTGGGAAGCGAGGTGCATCACATCAACCAGCTGACGGTGATCGCGAGCGAGAGCTACGACCGGTTTGCGAAAGCACTACAGACCGAGATTGCCGAGGTGATTGCCGACCGGCCACAGAAAGTTTCTCCCGCGTTGTTCAAGGATAAGGTGCTCTCAGATAAACAGGGTAATCCCTATCCGGTAAGCGAGGAGGCGGCCCTGGTACTCTACGAGAGCCTGGCGGGCTATGGTTATGTGAAGGCGGGGACCCTGACCGATAAGTACTACGAGGACAAGGAGAACGGCAGCTTCCAACTGCCGGAGGAGGTGGAAGCCAGCAAGGAGTCGGTGATGCATATCCTCGATTCGGTGTACAACCCGAAGATGCTTGCTCCCGAGAATGCACGGGACAACAACGTGGAACTCCGTTTCGATGAACAGAAGTTCAACCGGGAGGAGTTTAAAAAACTGTGGGCGAACATCAACACGAAGACGGCCTATGTGGTGGACTTCGAGACGGAGGAGTTGGTACGCAAAGCGATTCAGCGACTGAACAACCATTTACACGTGTCGAGGATCTTTTTCACCGTCACCTCGGGAGCTTTGGAAAAGATTGAGTCAAAAGAGACGTTGTTGGAGGGAGAGGGGTTCAAGCAGCAATCGTCGAAACACATCGATGTGCACTCTGCAGTGAACGGCAACGTGAAGTATGACCTGGTGGGCAAGGTGGTGGCTGAAACGGGACTGACCCGCAATACGGTGGTAAAAATCCTGACCGGCATCGAGAAACCGGTGTTCGACCAGTTCGTGCTCAATCCCGAGGAGTTTATTC
>Ga0265293_10007754_pt1 | contig 16335 bp, 15 predicted proteins | sample Munlanlewell138R_FD_192505 | JGI IMG/M metagenome (GOLD analysis project Ga0265293, IMG submission 192505) | Leachate microbial communities from a municipal landfill in Southern Ontario, Canada - Leachate well 138R | ecosystem: Engineered > Solid waste > Landfill > Unclassified | place: Canada...
CGAGGGGTTGTCCAGAAAACTAGGTGTACCTGTAATACCCACGGTGGCAGCCAGGGAAAAGGGAGTCGAGGCTGTTATTAGAGCAGTTATTGATGTAATGAGCAGAGATATAGTGGTGGAAAACCCGCTTCAGTATAGCGAAATCATAGAACACCATGTAGATCACATGGTGGATGCTCTAAAAGAGCAAAAGTTACCTTACCCCATCAGATGGACTGCCCTTAAACTGGTGGAAAACGATGCGGATATTATGAAAAAATTGAAGGATTCAAACCTGGATCGGAAAATTTTAAAGAACATTGAAAAGTTTTATAAATATCATAATAATGAAAACCTTGAGCTGGAGATCATTGACTCCAGATATGCCTTTGCTCATCAGGTGGCAAAAGGGACTGTCATCAGGCCAAACAAGCAGGTTGTTACCCTTACGGATAGAATAGATAAGGTGTTCACCAATAAATATTTGGGAGTTCCTATTTTTGCAGCCATCATGCTAGCAGTTTTTCAGCTAACTTTTGAAGTGGGGGAGGAATTGTTAGGTGGGTATGCCGTTGACTTTATTGATGGCTTAGGTGGTTTATTGGAAGCATTTTTAATTTTTATCAGCGCACCGGATTGGTTTGTTTCTTTTATTACTGACGGAGTTATTAATGGTGTAGGTGCGGTGATAGAGTTTGTGCCGCTTATCACCGTCTTATATTTGTTGCTTAGTTTTCTGGAGGACAGCGGCTATATGGCAAGGGCAGCCTATGTCTGGGATGATTTAATGAGAAAATTCGGTTTGCAGGGCAAAGCTTTTATCTCCATGATAATCGGTTTTGGCTGTAATGTTCCCGGAATAATGTCCGCCAGAACCTTGGATAATAAAAAAGATAGAATGATTACCATGTTGATTACCCCTTTTATGTCATGTGGGGCGAAGCTACCTATTTATTCAATCTTTATCGCTGCTTTCTTTTCCCGGCATGGCGGATTAGTGTTGTTTTTACTTTACGCCCTGGGCATTTCAGTAGCACTGGTCATGGCCAAGCTACTAAACAAAACATTATTTAAAGGTGAATCTTCATATTTTATTATGGAGCTACCACCCTACCGGATACCAACCTTGAAAAATGTTTTAAGAAATATGTGGGATAATGTTTATGGCTTTCTTAAAAGGGCGGGGACCATTATTTTTGTAGTGATCACCCTCTTATGGGTACTGGCGGTCCTGCCCGCATCTGCTGAACCCTATAGCCAATTTAGCATTTTAGGCAGAATTGGGACCCTAATAGCACCTATTTTTAAACATGCCGGCTTTGGGGATTGGCAGGAAGCGGTTGCTCTTTTTGCGGGGATACCCGCCAAGGAAGCGGTCGTTGGTACTCTAGGAATGCTTTACGCAGGACAATATGTGGAGGAAGGGGCTATTTTAGTAAATGCCATACAGCAGAATTTTACCTCCTTAACTGCTTTATCTTATATGATTATGGTTTTATTATATACTCCTTGTGCGGCAACCCTAGGTATAGTTGCTAAAGAAACAAACTCAATAAAATGGCCGATTTTAATGGCGCTTTACACCTTTGCAATAGCATGGCTTGTTGCCGTCTTTGTTTTTCAAATTGGCTCATTATTAGGATTTAGTTGATTTTAGGGAGGGTTGAAATGCTGAAGGATATTTTAAGAATCATCAATAGGGATGGTTTGATTTCCAGAACCATCTTAGCCGATGAGTTAAATCTTACTCAGGCAGTAGTAGATGATGGAATTGATCAGCTTTTAAGAATGGGATATCTTTTAGAAGAAAAAACGGGGGAAAACTGTTCCACATTTTGTACCAGTTGCCCCTTTGCCAAAAACTGCAGTAAGGAAATAATTAAAACCTTTCAAATTTCGGAAAAGGGCAAAAGATATCTAACTCGGTAAAAAATTTTCTCTTGACCCCTTGATTGATTTAGTAGAGAATAGGTAGTGAAAAGAAAAACAATCAAGGAGGGAAATAATTTGGTGAGAAAGGTATATCGCTCCAAGACTAATAGGATGCTGGGCGGTGTTTGCGGCGGCCTAGCTGATTATTTTAATGTAGATGTGGTCCTTATTAGGCTTTTGCTAGTTTTTGCTTTTTTAGCCGGTGGAATAGGATTGTTGGCTTATCTGATTGCTTGGATTATTATCCCCGAAGAAGGAAGCTCGCATCAGGGTGCAGCAACTGCCGGCGACCAGGAGTCGGGAGAGGGCTTTTTTAAACCGCAGCAAGCCTTTGATCGGCAGGGACAAGTGGTTGTCGGTTTAATTGCTATTTTAATCGGGTTTTTTCTTTTGATCAGGCAGTTCGTGCCATTTTTTCCGTGGCATACAGTTTGGCCGATTGCTATAATTTTAGCCGGAATTGCTATTATGCTGGGCGGATTTGTAGGTAAAGGGCGATGAGTAGGGGTAGAATATTTTGGGGTTTACTGCTGGTATTTTTTGGGGCAGTTTTGCTATTGAGCAATTTTGGTTTGGTAGACAGATATTTTTGGTCAAATCTACTTCGTTTTTGGCCCGTATTGTTGATAATCTGGGGTTTATTAACTGTTATGGACAGGAATTCTTCAGCTTCCTGGCCGATTTTGTTTCTTATCATTGTGGGCCTCGCCGTTAGCTTTCACTTTTGGGGCAGTTATGAAGTAAAACACAACGCTGGGGCAACACTCCACCGGGGCCAAACAAGTCTGTTAATTGAGCCGGACATTGAAAGAGCCAGCCTTGACTTGAATTACGGTGCAGGGACCTTAAGTATTGCCGGAAATTCCGATAGAAAACTAGCCTTTGTTTACTCGGATTACGAGTCTGAACCATGGATTGCCCAGAAAACAACAGGCAAACACGGTGAATATAGCGTTAAGCAGAAGCGGGATTCTTTTACTAATTATTTACCAGGAACCGGTACAAGAAAGTGGGAGTTTAAATTACCGGCGAATATTTTGTGGGACCTTGCCCTGGATGTAGGTGCTGCTAAAGCTACTTTAGATTTTAGGGAAGTTGATTTAAAATACCTGGATTTAAATATGGGAGCCGGTGATGTAACTATTTGGATCGGAGACCGGAGGTTGGAAACCGAGCTAAAGGTTGATGCCGGTGCTTCCAACATAAAAATAATTGTTCCGGATAATATAGGCCTGAAGGTTAAAATGGATGGTGGTCTGAACAGCAGTAATCTTGACTCCATTGGTTTGGTTAAGGATGGGAGTTATTATGTTACCGAAAACAGCACTTCTTCTTCAAAATTGTTTCTGAATTTTAGCGGAGGTGTTAATAAGTTCGAATTATTGCGCTGGCCTGCGGGTGAAGTTATTTAATGCGGTCAATGGATCATTTGAATCTTTATTTAAATTAAATCCTTATTTCCTTAAAACAGGGGAATAGGGATTTTTGGCGAATAAGAAACATTTAAAGGAATTCAAGCCGAAAAGGAGAGATGGCATGACAATCAGACAAAAACTAACCGGTTTCTTGTTGCTGCTAATTGTGATTAATTTAGTTGTTGGGGTAAGTGTCTTTACTTATATAAAATCTCAGGATGATTATGCTACATATATAAATCTAGCAGGTCGTCAAAGGGCTTTGTCACAAAAAATGGCTAAAGAAGCCTTGCTGGCCGCCTCCTCCGGTTCCTACGAAGAGGGCAGGACTAATCTAGATGTTACTTACGGGCTTTTCGAAAGGACCCTTGAAGGGTTTTTAAGTGGGGATCGGGAGCAGAACCTAACTCCTGTAAAAGAGCAGTATTTAAGGGAGCAGGCGGAGAATTTGTTGGCCGAATCCAAATCCTATTACGACTACTTACATCTTGTTGCGGCGGGAACTTTTTTTTCTCCGGCAGATTTTGATCATAAAAGTATGGACATCTTCCAGGCCTCGGATGATTTAACTACGGCTTTTGAACAAAGGGCTACTCAGGCTGCACAGGTTCCAATTGCCAGCACGGCAGGCGGTTTGGTAATTGTGGTTATCCTGACTTTAATCGGCTGGTTTTTTACCGATAGGCAAGCATTAGTGCCTTTGGCCAAAATGGTAGACAGCATGGAAGCAGTAGCATCCGGTAATTTAAAGGATAGCTTTACCTGGCATACTTCTGATGAAATTGGCAGATTGTCTTCAGCTTTTTCGGACATGACAGGCAGCCTCAGCAAGATTGTGACTTCAATTCAAGAGGGGGCAGAGGAGCTGTTTTTAACTGCCAACCAGGTTAGTGTTGCCAGTAATGAGACCAGCAGAGCCGCAGAACAGACTGCTATCGTTGCCCAAAGTCTAGCGGAAGGGGCGGAGGAACAAGCCAGAAACTTGGGCCAAATTTCCGAAGCCATTGAAGATGTTTCCCGGGAGGCAGATGCTGTGGCCGGCTTATCGGATGAAGCAGTACAAGAGGCAGGTAAAGCTGATTCCGCCGCTCAGCAAGGTAATCAACAATTGGAAGTGGTAACGGGACAAATGGAAAGGGTGGGCACAGCATCCTTAGAGGTTACTCAGGTTGTGGGGAGATTAGGCGAAAGTTCTCAGCAAATTAATGATATTGTTAAAACTATTACTGAAATTGCGGAACAGACTAATTTGTTGGCCCTAAATGCCGCCATAGAAGCTGCCAGGGCAGGTGAGCAGGGCAGAGGTTTTGCGGTTGTAGCTCAAGAAGTAAGAAAGCTGGCTGAGAATTCAGCTACGGCGGCCAAGGAGATTACCCAGTTGGTTGGTTCTATCCAGACTGAGGTGGCCGGTGTGATTAAGGCCATGAAAGGCAGCGACCAGGAAATCCAACTGGGAATTAAAATGGTGGATGATATTTCTAAGGCCTTTACAGAAATTAGGCTAGCCTTTACAGAAGCGGCTAACAAAACCAAGGAGGTATCCGTCAGCACCTTAACTATTGCAGGAAACACCCAAAAGGTAAATACAGCCGTTGCTAACACCAGTGCTAGTTCGACCGAAAGCGCTGCGGCAGCGGAAGAAGTAGCGGCAGTTTCTCAGGAACAAAATGCCTCCATGGAAGAATTGGCTTCCTTGGCAGAGCGCCTGTTTGAAGTAGCAGACGGTTTTAAAGAGGCTGTTACCAGATTTAAGGTATAATTATTTATAAAGGCCCCGAAAGGGGTCTTTTATTGTTTAAGGAGCAGAAAGCCGAGAGCCTAAAACCCAAAACCCAAAGCCCAAAGCCCAAAGCCCAAAGCCCAAATTGTCATTTTGGTAAATCTTTCACTAAAGGTGTTGACTCTTGTTGGATAGTATTATAATATGTAATTGATATCAAAACTATATCATTTACATATTATATAAATAAAGGAGGTCTTTAGATGAATGAAGTAAGTGAGAAAAACATTAGGGTTCCCCACAGCGAGGAGATTTTGATTAAGGGCAAAAAGGGTATGCCGGTATTGTTACTTAATATTTTAGCGGTCATCGTAGCTTTTGTGGCTTTTATCAGCGGAATCATTATTCTAGGAAACGGCACATCCCCTGCCCTAGGTGCCGTATTGCTGGCAGTAGGAATTATTTATGGTTTTATAGCAGGGCCAATATTGTTTTTAGGGTTAAAAATTCTTAAACCGAACGAAGCCTTAGTGCTTACTCTTTTCGGTAAATATTACGGCACATTAAAGGGGGAGGGTTTCTACTTTGTTAATCCCTTTGTTTCGGCCTTAAACCCCGCTACCGCCACCACTTCCTCGGGGGTGATCAGTTTTAAAAAATCTTCTTCCGCGGAAAGTGTCCAAGTAAGTGCCGCAGCCATGTATAACAAAAAAATCTCTTTAAAGGCCATGACTCTTAATAATGAAAAGCAAAAGGTCAATGATTTATTAGGAAATCCCATTGAAATCGGCATTGTAGTTATTTGGAGGGTAGTCAATACAGCCAAGGCGGTTTTTAACGTGGATAATTATGCCGAATTTTTATCTATCCAATGCGATTCCGCTTTAAGAAACACAGTCAGGCTTTATCCCTATGATATTTCCGATTCCGATAATGAGCAATCCTTACGCGGTAGCAGTCAAATAGTGGCTGACAACCTAAAAAATGAGATTCAAAGCAAGGTTGAAGTAGCCGGTTTGGAGATTTTAGAGGCTAGAATAACTCACTTGTCCTATGCACCGGAAATTGCTGCTGTTATGCTCCAAAGACAACAAGCAACTGCAATTATCCAAGCAAGGCAAATGATTGTTGAAGGTGCGGTAAGTATGGTGGAAATGGCCCTGGATAAGCTAAACCAAAATGAAGTGGTAGATTTGGACGAGGAGCGTAAGGCTGCCATGGTCAGCAATTTACTGGTTATACTTTGCGGAAATAGGGATGCGCAACCCATTGTTAATAGCGGCTCATTGTATTAATATGTTTTTTGGTTTTTTGACCTTCCCAAAAGGGGGGATGATGGATTATGGAAGATAAAGATCAAGATAAGGATAAGGATAAAGAAAAAAAGCAAATCTTACTTCGGGTATCCACCTCCCTGTGGAGGGAGTTGGCTGCCTGGGCAGAAGATGATTTTAGATCCATCAATGGTCAAATAGAATACCTTTTGACCGAATGTGTCAAGCAGAGAAAAAAGCAAAAATAAGTCAATGGGGACTACCCTGTCCCCATTGACTTATTTACTGTTTGGAACTTTTTTGGCGGGCTCGGGGTCTAATGGATTGAATTAACAAAAATTTATAGGAGGTAGAGCTATGAACAGAAAGGTATCGGTATTGCTCTTACTAGTATTTTTGGGTGGGGTTTTGATGGTGCCATCTTCCGTATTTGCAGGCGATACCGCAAATAAGCAGCCCGGAGAGGTTGGTCCCCTGCCGGTTAGTCCGATCAGTTTGCCCCTGGAGGAACCCCTTCAGGAGTTTGAAAAGGCTTCGGCTCGGGTGGCAAATGCATTATATGATTTGGGATTATTCAAAGGAACCGGTCGGAGTTTTGCCTTGGAGAAGCCCGTCACCAGGGCCGAGGCTTTGACCATGATCTTGCGTTTAGTCGGGCAGGAAAAGGCTGTTTTTTCGGTCGAAGTTGACAACCCTTTTCAAGATGTGGTTAAGGAACATTGGGCTTTTAATCATATAAATTATGGTCTTCAAAAAGGGTATGTAGCCGGGACAGGTCCGACTGCTTTTGAACCGGAGAGAAAGATTAGTGAGCAGGAGTTTATTAAAATGCTGTTATCTGCAATGGGATATCAGGATATGACCTTGGAAAATGTCTATGAAAAAGCCCTTGAAGCTGGAGTTTGGAAGGCGGGATTTTCTAAAACGGCCATAGAGGATGTTTTTTTAAGAGGTAAAATGGTTGACATTTGCTATCAAGCCCTATTAGGAAAAACGGTGGCCGGGGAATTCTTATGGAAGAGTCTGGTAGGAAGCGGGCTTCTGGATGAAGGAAAATTAAAAGAGATAATGGATGCTACCGATTCGGTTGCACAAGCGGGAGGCTTTGCTTGGGATTTAAACAAATTAATGCCTCAGGATCGCAACTATATGTTTTCGCCGTTAAGCATAAAAATGGCCTTGGCTATGGCTGCTGCCGGAGCTGAGGGAGATACTAAAAAGGAGATTTTAGAGGTATTGGGTATTGGTGATTTAGACGGTTTTATGGGCTTTTCCAAACAATTGATTAAAGATTATAGTGAAAATGACAAGGTTGCTTTAAATATCGCCAACTCAATTTGGCTTAATGAGGAATATTATCCGGGAGCCGATTTTTCAAAAACCTACAAAGAGACAATTGCCGATTATTTTTATGGGGAAAGCAGCAAAGTGAACTTCACTAATGCTGTAGCAAAAATTAACGGCTGGGTGAATGAGAAAACCAAGGGTAAAATACCTACTTTAGTTGAAGATAGTGATTTTTTAGCCTATTTAGTGAACGCAATTTATTTTAAAGGCGAGTGGGCCCGGCAATTTAATGAAAATGCAACTAAACCAAGAGATTTTACCGACCGGAATGGTGTGAAGACTGAACTGAATTTTATGAATCAGGTGGAGTATTTTGATTACTATGGCGATGCCGCACTGCAAATGGTCAGGCTTCCTTATAAAGACGGTAAAACTAGCATGTATGTAGCTTTGCCGGAAACAAAGGAATTGGACTTGATCAGCTATATCGAAAAAATGAAATCAACTAAGGTGGATTTGAGTATCCCCAAATTCAGAACTGAACTAAGCGTTTGGCTGAATGATGTGCTTAAACACTTGGGTATTGTAGAGGCCTTTGTCCCCAGAGCAGCAAACTTTAAACCCATGTTTACAGGGGTGGAGAAGGGCGAAAATGTATTTATTTCCGATGTGGTTCATAAAACTTTTATAGAGGTTGATGAGCATGGCACCGAGGCGGCCGCCGTAACCGGCATAGGCATGAAGGTTACCGGTATGCCAATGCCAGTGGAACCGGTGGTCTTTACCGCAGATAGACCCTTTACCTACTTTATTTATGATGATCTGAACCAAGAAATTCTCTTTATGGGAGAACAAGCCTTTGCGGAATAAGCTGAAAGCGTAAAGCTTTCAGCTTTACGCTTTCAAAAGCAGGATAATTACGGAAAAGGGAGAAACTATATAGCAGAGGTAGACTACAATCAAAGGCAGGGATGGAAATGGGGAAACCTTTAAGTTTTTCGAAAACTGTCAATGAACTGTGCAATCAGTATCCTGAGCTGGTGGAGATTATGAAGGAAATTGGTTTTGAAAACATTGTTAATCCAAGAATGCTGGTCACGGTAGGCAGAATTATGACCATTCCTAAGGGAGCAGCGATGAGAGGTCTGGATTTAGCTGAAATTAAAGTAGAATTTGAGAAAAGAGGTTTTACAGTAGTAGATTAAGGTTTATTAAATCCCGTTGGGGATTATTTTTTTGATATATATTAATGAAACGACTGAAGTAAAGGCTATACTAAAGGAGCCTGGATAATTAAAAAGGAGCAATTGCAAATGAAGATGGTAGAACTGATAGCAACAGCACCAATGGGTTTGGAAGCAGTGGTGGCAAGAGAAGTTAAAGCCTTGGGTTATGAGAACGTAAAGGTGGAAAATGGACGGGTGCTAATCAAGGCCGATTTAGCAGCTATTCCACGTCTGAACCTTTGGCTTAGGACGGCGGATCGTTTGTTGATCAAAATGGGGGAGTTTAAGGCAACCAGTTTTGATCATCTTTTTGAAGGAACAAAAAAACTTGATTGGGAACAGTGGCTAACAAAGGATGGGTTTTTTCATGTTAACGGGCGTTCCTGGAAATCTCAGCTTACCAGCGTACCCGCCTGCCAAGGGATCGTGAAAAAGGCCATAATAGAAAAGCTAAAGGAAAAATATCATGAGGATTGGTTTTCCGAAACCGGTGCCAAATTTCCCATAGAAGTGGCTTTGCAAAAAGATATCGCCACCCTAACCTTGGATACATCAGGTATCGGCTTACATAAAAGGGGCTATAGAAGACTGACAGCCACCGCTCCCATCAAAGAAACCTTGGCCGCTGCCTTGGTGTTATTAAGCCGCTGGGAGCCTCACCGACCCTTTTTGGATCCCCTCTGCGGTTCCGGCACCATCCCCATTGAGGCCGCTTTAATAGGCAGAAATATTGCCCCGGGTTTAAAACGAAGCTTTGCAGCGGAAAACTGGCCCGCCATTCCCCAAAGAATCTGGGATAAGGCAAGGGAGGAAGGTAAGGATTTAGCCAAAAGAGAGCAGAAGTTAGATATCCTTGCCTCGGATCAAGATGCCGAGGCCATTTCCTTAGCCGGTTACCACCTGCGCCAAGCTGGCGTGGCGGATGGGGTCAAATTAAAAAGTCAGGCCCTTAGGGATATCAAGATTTCCAAAGAATATGGCGCCTTGATTACTAACCCTCCTTATGGGGAGAGGTTGGGGGAAATATCTCTAGTTGAGCAGCTTTATAAAGAAATGGGCGAATTAAGCCGTCAACTTGCTACTTGGTCGTTTTTTGTCATCACCTCTTACCCCGGCTTTGAAGGCCTGTTTGGCAGGACCTCGGATAAAAACAGGAAACTTTATAATGGACGAATAGAAACAAAATTTTATCAATACTTAGGCCCATTACCGCCGCGCACTAAAAAAGAGGAATAGTCGGTTTTGACAAAAAAAAGGCTTTCCTTCGTTGGAAAGCCTTAAGTTAACTTAAATAATCAAGCGGAATTGTTATTGCTGAAAAAATTTTGTTGATCCGCCGGGTTTAAGGAGGGACTGGGGAAAACGATTTTTCTTATCTCGAAGCTTAACAAGCCACCCGGGGTTTTAACATCTACTTGTTCTTCTATACTTTTAAGCAGGAGAGCTTTGCCGATAGGAGATAAATAGGATGCCCCATTATGAGCCAAGGTATTTTGATAGGGAACAGTGATGGTAAATTTTTCGGCGGTATTTGAAGTCAGGTTTAAAAGCTCCACCTCACTGCCGATGATTACAAAAGGCAAGCTTGAAAAAGACTGATCTTCAACCTTTACATTTTGGACCAGTTGTTCTAATTGAAAGATATAAGAATCGAATAGTGATTTAAGGTCTGTTCTTTGAATTAAAAATTCTTCTACATAGTTATCAATCAATTTGTCTTTGTATTCTTCAAACTTTGCCAACTGGTGGAGGACCATTTCTAATCCCTGTTTAGAAAGGTGGTAATGTGCCATTTTTTTGCTCCTTTCGCCCATTGAAACAATTCTTTTGATCATAAACTATTAGGGCATCACGCGGCTGGCCGGTGCCCTAATAATTATAAGATATCAGTTTTTAGGGCTATTGTCAATGAATCCCAAATCTGTAATCTGAATAACTGCCCGTTTATCCTTATCTTGTTTTTCCCCCTTATGGCAGCTAAAGTTAGCAGGAAAACAGGAAGATTGCTCGAATTAATTAGTTAAGGCAGATTTAAAAATTATTAAAACCCGGAAAAATACTAAAATAAAAATGAGACAAAAAACAACCCAGGCCAGGTTGCTTGGGCATATTTTTTTAGACTTGGCTGATTAAATAAAGGAGGAAGAGGCCCCAGTGAGAGCAAATGTGTCTTTTTTTGTGATTCCCAAACAAGAAGTGGTTGTGCTGCCATATGACTGCACTATTAGACAAGCGCTGGAAAAGATGGAATACCATCGCTATACGGCGGTGCCGCTGATAGATAATGAAGGAAAATATAAAGGAACTCTAACTGAAGGAGATTTGCTGTGGAAAATAAAAGAGACTTTTAGCCTAGGTTTGGATAAATTACAATGGATTCCTTTAACGGAGGTACCCTTGCGCTGGCAGAATCACCCGGTAAGGATAGATGCTACCATGCATGATTTAATTGAAAGGGCTGTTGAACAAAATTTTGTACCTGTGATAGATGATGAAGGTGTTTTTATTGGGATAGTTCGAAGAAGAGAAATTATTGAATATTGTGCCAAATTGCTTTCCTTGGGATAAAAAGTATAAGATAATCAGTACGAAACTCACAATTTTGGTAGAAGGGCGGCTAGAAGGATGTATATAAGTACAAGGGGAAATTACCCCCCGGTTCCGGCGTCGGCAGCAATTAAATTAGGAATGGTGCCTTCAGGCGGTTTGTTTGTGCCTGAAGGGGTGCCTACTATTCCCTTAGAGGGCCTGCAGGAGATAGTAAACAGTTCCTATTTAGAATTGGCGGAAATAATTCTGGGGCTTTATTTGAATGATTTTGTGCCCGGAGAAATCTCCCATTTGGTTGAACAAGCATATCAGGAAGCCGGTTACGGCTCGAAAGAGGTTGCCCCCCTTTACCGACTTAACAGTCAGCTTCATATTTTGGAGTTGTGGCATGGACCAACAGCTGCATTTAAGGATGTGGCATTGCAGCTGTTACCCCATTTATTGGTGAAGGCCATTGAAAAAACTAGGACCGAAAAAGAAACCGTTATTTTGGTTGCTACATCGGGGGATACGGGGAAGGCAGCTTTAGAAGGCTTTAAAAATGTTGCCGGTACTAAAATAATCGTTTTTTATCCCCAGGGGGGAGTAAGTCCGGTACAGGAATTACAAATGACTACAACCGATGGTAATAACACATATGTAATAGCTGTTAAAGGTAATTTTGATGATTGTCAAACAGAAGTAAAAAAAATTTTTGGTGACGAACAGTATAAAAAAATACTGGGGGAAAGCGGTTATGAGCTTTCCTCTGCAAATTCCATTAATTGGGGTAGGCTGCTGCCGCAAATTGTGTACTATTTTCACGCTTACTTAGCTCTTGCCAGGGAAAGAAAAATTAGCCTCGGGGAAGTAATAAATTTTGTTGTTCCCACTGGCAACTTTGGCAACATTTTAGCCGGTTGGTACGCCAAAGCCATGGGCTTGCCCGTTGGCAAATTGATTTGCGCATCCAATGAAAATAATGTTCTGACTGATTTCTTTAATTCGGGAATTTACGATCGCCGGAGAAGGTTCCATACCACTATCAGTCCGTCCATGGATATTTTAATTTCCAGCAACCTAGAAAGATTTCTATTTGAAATGAATGGCCGGGTTGGGGCGGAAGTAGCCCAATGGATGGATGAGTTGCAGCTAAAGGGTGTTTTTAAAATAGACAAAAAAACTAAAACCGGTATCACAAATAACCTATGGGCAGGTTTTGCCACAGAAGAAGCCACACTGGCCGCAATTAAAACAGTTTTTGAAGAAACAGGCTATAGCCTTGATCCCCATACCGCCGTAGGTATGAAGGTCTATTGGGATTATCAAAAGGAAACCAAAGATACTAATAAGGCAGTTTTGCTGGCTACCGCCAGCCCCTTCAAATTTGCATCCAGCGTTTTAAAGGGAATTGAGGGAGTACGCGCAGCTGAAGACGAATTTGCTGCTTTAGAGGACCTTTCCCAAAAAACCGGTCTGCCCATACATCAAGGTTTGGTAGGCCTTAGGGAAAAAAGGATCTATCATCGGGAAGTGGCGGCGAAAGAAGAATTGCCTGAAATCATTAAAAAAATATTAAAGCTTAGCTAAGGGGTGTTTAAATTGATCTGTATTAAAAATGAATCCAAAGATCCTCATTTCAATCTAGCCTTAGAGGAATATGTGTTAAAAGAAATGGACCCAACCGAGGATTATCTGATTTTATGGCAGAATAGTCCGTCTGTTATTATCGGAAGAAATCAAAATACGCTGGAAGAAATAAGTAAAGAATACGTAGACGAGCACAAAATCAATGTAGTTAGGCGCTTATCCGGAGGTGGAGCTGTTTACCATGATTTAGGTAATTTGAACTTTACCTTTATCACTACCAGCAAAGATGAAATAAGAAATAATTTTCGCCGCTTTCAAGAGCCGGTGGTAAAAGCCTTAGCCAGATTTGGGGTTAAAGCCGAACAGAGCGGTCGAAATGATATTACCATTGACGGAAAGAAGTTTTCCGGCAATGCGCAGTATTATGACCAAGATCGGGTTTTGCATCATGGCACTATTCTTTTCGCCTCGGATTTAGGTAAGGTGCAGGAAGTTTTGACAGTAAGGGAGGATAAAATTGCCTCTAAAGGGATTAAATCCGTTCGTAGCCGGGTAACTAATGTGGTTGACTATTTGCCAGAGCCGATTTCCGTACAAGAGTTTAAGGCCGCTTTGGAAGGCATTCTTTTGGAGGATGGTAAGGATAACCAAGCCTACGAAATGACTCTGGAAGATTTAGAGAAGATTAAAGCTTTAATGGAAAAGAGGTATCTCACTTGGGAATGGAATTACGGAAGGTCTCCCGGCTATGATTTTAAAAAGGGAGGTCGTTTTGAGGGCGGTTTTGTAGAGGTATTATTAAAAGTTGATAAAGGACAAATAGCGGATGTTAAAATACAGGGCGATTTTTTCGGTAAAAAAGAAATTTCCGAATTAGAACTGTTATTGAAAAACAGCAAGCATGAAGCCACTTCAATTAAGGCAATTTTGGAGAAAATTAATTTAGCTGATTATTTAGCCGGTGTAACAGCGGATGAGTTACTCAGTTGTTTCTTTTAGGATAAATAACGGTGGCCCATTATGGTTTGCCACCTAAACCGAAATAATTACAAAATCAAGGCATAACCGGGGGCAGTCCTTAATAAAAATTACCAAAAGGTTTTTCCTGAGGAGGGGATGGCAATGCCTTCGGTTTTTGAGAAATTTCGCTTTAGGGTAATACCATTGGTTCTAGGGGGGATTTGTGCTTTATTGGGTTACTTTGTAGTCCCCTATGACCTAACTGCGGGGGCGGATTATGTGCCGACCTTGGCGGTGACGGCGGAACAAATGATTGAATGGGATGGAGTTTTAGGCAAGGTTCTAATCGGGTCTATCTTGATGGTTTTAGGTGCGGTTTTGGCATTGGCTTACTCCTATTTTGAGCTGTATAATGCAGTAAACTTTTGGGGGAAGCCTCACAGAGCTAGACATCTTTTGGCAGGTGTTTTTGCTGTTTTAGTTGCCATCAGCGCTTTTCAAGTTGGGGGCCCCAGCTTGCTTTGGTTAGCGGTGGGCGGGGTAGTGATTGTTTTAATTATGGGGTCCTATTATTTATTAGTGGGAAAAGGATTTGATTAACAAAAAAGCACCCTAGGGTGCTTTTTTTACGTTCTTTTTTCTCTAAGGCTTACCAAAAATGAATGGTTAACAATGGTATGGATAACTGCGGCATAAATAGGTATTAGAATTAATCTGGCAATGGCTCGCCAGGGAAATAAAGCCCAAAAGGGAGCTTTCATAAAAATAGACAGCCAATAGGTATTAAGAAAGATGGAGATGGGAATTTCCATTAAGGTGATGGCTATAAACAGGCTCCAAAATCCAAATTTGCCGCTGGACTTCTGCAGCAGTAAGGCCGGAATCAAACCTACCAAACCCATACTCAAAGTTAGACCGGGAAAATAGGGCATTCCATAGCTGTTAATGAAATAGCCCAAAAGATCGGCAGTTATTCCAGTCATAAAACCTGCCAGGGGGCCAAATACCAGTCCGCTAATAATAACAGGTATTTCCCCAAAACTGATTCTAAGGGCATTGGCTCCGCCTACGGGTATTAGGTACCCGAAAAAACGGGTTAAAATAATACTAACGGCGACCAGCATAGCCAAAGCGGGAAGGATGCGATAATTAGTTCTCAACCTAAAAACCTCCTTTCTCGTTGGTAGGCAGTTATGCCACACCAAAGAGAAAAGAGGTACCTTTTCTTGGTCTTTAATGTGACAGCGGACGCGACATCACACCGCAGGGCCTAAACCCTTTCGTCCGGAAGCAACTTCCCATCTTCCGGCACTTGACGCATAATATCTACTCTGCCTTCACTTGATTAACTTTTTGTAATTGACAATATTCTACCTTCTTTTCAAGAATAAAGCAAGCCCAAAAACACGAAGGTTTATTTTTGATTTTTCATAATGGAAACAATTGTACCATCAGATTACGGATAAATGACTCAATTTTTGTCTTCCTCAAACCAAAAAGATGTTATAATGGTTAACAGTGAAAGGGCAGGGCTATTTTTTACATAATAGCGTACTATGATTAAATAGTTTAGAAGACGGATTTGGAGGGATGGGGATGGCAGCTACCTCAAGAAATTACTTTTATGAAGCTAATTTGGCTTTAAAACGACTGACAATTTTAAGGGGACTGAGGGAAACAGATCAGGTGCTGGGTCTTTTTGAGCAGTTTATTGAAGGAGTTTCCAATGGTCAACAACCAATTGAAACAGTTTTTGAAAATTATCATCAATTATTGGGAAAAATATTGGAGCATTCTTTAACAACGCCATTTCCTTCCACAGGTAATCCTTGGCAGGATTATTTGTTGGACAGGCTTTTATTATGTGAGGAGCACTTTGTTTTCCAATTGGCCTTGGAAGGGGTAAGCGGTTTAGCAAAACCCATAATTGAGGAATTAAAAACCGATTTGGGTGCTTTGAAGCTTTTATTTGATTTAAGCTCCGAGGGATTAAAATCGGGGGTTGAAACAGCCTATCAAGGGGAGGCTTGGCAGCAAATTTGCTCCCATTGGCAGTTTTCGGCTTGGGGTAATAATTTGCCCAACCTGCCTGATAGAGGTGATAAAAATATTGATCCGGTTTTAAGACTAAAATTAAAATTCTATCAGCATCAAAATGATTGGGATCAGCAGTTAGAGGTGCTGGCACAGCATTATAGGGAATTCGGGATTGGGGATTTCGGTTTGTACCATGCCTTCAGATTCCAAAAAAACGGTTCAGCCGGCTGTTTAAAGCCTATTCCCGATCCGGATCCCATTAGGCTATCGGATTTGGTGGGCTACGAAAAACAAAAGGAGCAAGTGATTCGCAATACTACACAATTTATGAAGGGTTTTCCTGCTAATAATTTGCTTTTCTATGGCGACAGGGGAACGGGCAAATC
>Ga0265293_10007755_pt1 | contig 16334 bp, 18 predicted proteins | sample Munlanlewell138R_FD_192505 | JGI IMG/M metagenome (GOLD analysis project Ga0265293, IMG submission 192505) | Leachate microbial communities from a municipal landfill in Southern Ontario, Canada - Leachate well 138R | ecosystem: Engineered > Solid waste > Landfill > Unclassified | place: Canada...
AAAATTAATTAACCACAAAAACAATAAAATATTAACATTAAAATAAGCTAAAACTATTCCTGGAAAAAAAATTTCTAATAAAAAAAACACTACAATAGCTAGGCTAAAAAAATAAAATAATTCTTGATTATATTTTATTATTTTATCTCCTATCATAATTTTATTCCTTATTAATTATTGAACTTATTTTATTAATTAAATTACTTCCTTCAAATTCCATATTAATTTCTTTTAATTCTATATATTCATTATTATTTGAGTTTTTTAAAAACGGAGCAGAAATTAAAAAACGATAACCATCTTTATCTCTAACAGCTGAATTTAGTTCCATTTCTATTTCAGAAATATAATAATCATTTTCTTTTTTAGGAGGTTCATAATTAGCTATTATTGTATCAATATTATTCCAATCACTTTCTTCATTTAATTTATTAATAATTGGATTAAAAAAAGAATCCTTAGAAAAAGCAAATAAACCATTAGTTTCAATTAGTAGACCACAAGAATCAGAGGAGATTTCATTTAAAGCCTCTTTTTTTATATCTTCAATAGAAAAATCAAATTGTTTATATATTTCATCTACTGAAAAAGTTTCATTATTTATTTTAACATCTGATAAACACTGAGCTGAAAAACTTTTTATTTTAAAATTATTCTTATTAGACCAAATCTTAAAACCAGCCGATAAATCATTTAACCATACTCTATTAATAAAAACTATTTTTGAATTATAAGATGATAATTTTTTAGTCAACCAATCATCATCAACTTTAATTTCCACTTTGTACACTCCCTCTGGTAAATCAGTTAAAGATAAATTAAAATTACTTAATGAATCATTAATTGATAAAGTATCTTCAAATATTAATTGATCTTGATAATAAACAAATATTATTGGTTTTTTCTTATCATCTATTTTTTCATTTAAAAAAGAAAAATTAATCTTTAAATCTTCATTTTTTATATAGGAATAAAAAGAATATGAACCTTTAAGATTATAAACATCAACAATTTCATCATCAACTTCATAATCTGGTAAAATATAATTATAATTTAAATTATAATTATATAGTACTGTTGATGAAAAATCTTTTTGATTTAGAAAATTTTCTATACTAGAATAATTTTTATTTTTTTGAGCTAAAACCGTTTGTCCATCTTTTACTATATACCATTCACTTAAAATCTTATTTATTTTTTGATTAAAAACAGGGTATAGATTATAGCGCCAATTAGCTTTATCCATTAAAACTCCGGTTTCTATATTAAGATATTCATTATTTTCTAGAACAGCTGGACTTAGTTGATACTTTAAGGTCATTTTAACCTTAGAAAAATTTCGTGAAGTTCTAAAATTAAAATACACCGGATCACCAATAATTTTATTATTTTCCAATAATCTTTCTTCGGGACCTAATTTATGTAAAAAACCTCGTCCGCCAAAAATGTTAAAATATTTCTTATTTAAGTCTTGTTTATAGGTTATTCTTCCGGTTGGAACAATATAAAAAACAGCCAACAAAATGACAATAAATACTAAAAAACCATATAAGAAATATCTTACTTTTTTCATATTTAAATTATGCCATATTTAAGCAAAAAAAACAAAAAAACCTCAATCATGAGGTTTTTATATAATAAATTTATATATTTAAGATTCTAGTATTTTTAACATTTCTTCGTATTCTCTATAATTAGTAACAATTTCATGACTATTATGACCACTACGATATAAACTTTTAAGTTTTTCATAAACTTCTTTTAGTTGTCCATCTCTTAATTTCTTTATACAACATCCTAAAATTTTATTAGCATTTAAATATTCCGTAATTTCTTGAACATATTTAGGAGAAGTTTTTCTAGTTTCTGAAACTATATCCCAAATATATTTAATATCAATAGTACTCATATCTATTGATTTGTCATGATATAATTCTTCAAATATTTCAAAAATAATACGTTTTATAGAACTTTTTAAATTTGATATTTTTTCATGAACCTGAACAATTTTTTCTTTATCTTCATAAGAAAGATCTTTTCCGGCTAAATCCCTAAAAACTTTATTGTTTTTAATTCTTTGTACACGTTTTTTTTCTTCCAAATTACTTTCTTCTATGCTATTTGTTTTTTCAGAACTACTTTTTTCTATATCCTTTATTTCTTTTTCCAACCAATCATCTTTATGAATCTCTCTAATATTGTCATCTGGTTCTGGTTCTTCATTTCTTTCTTCTGATAAAATTTTCTCTATATAATTTTGATTAAACTTTACCCCTGTCTGTGGTTTTATTTCTTCTAACCGATAAAGAAGGGGGTCTTTGTCCTTAAATTCTTTGTCCTTAAAAACATCTTTCGCTTTGTTATTATCGACTGGATTATTATCAACCGAATCCTCAGGAAAATCTATTTCATATTGTCCTTTTTCATTTTTTTGTTTTTCCGGATTATTAATTACCGGCATTTCTTTTATACTCATATTTATTAAAAAATTAATTATAGGTTTTGTCTATATTACCATTAAATTCGTTAAAAGTCAAAACTAATTTTATTGACTTTATTCTATTGATAAGATAAAATTAACCAAACAAAGGATCTTTAACAAAAAAAACTTTACACAATACACAAAATGAAAGAAAAGATAAGAGAAAGAGCGTTCACCTATATTGCCATGGAAATAATAAACTACTCATTGATGATTTATGAAATTTTTTTGGTAGGTTTAACAGTAGAACAATCATTGGTTTGTAGAATATTTACTAGTTTTACAGATTTAATAATGTTGTTTTTCTTTTTTAATACCAAATTTATTTGGAATGAAAAAGCAGAGAATAATAAATTAAAAAATCATTTACTGGCTGGAGTAAAAATGGGAATACAATTTCCTGTTGTTTACGTCATTAAAATATCAACTGCTAATACATTATTTATTCCCTTACTACAAAAATTAGGAATGAACATTGATGTAATCCATTGGTCAAAAATAGTAATATCATTATTTTTAGCCATAACCGTTTGTTTCTTAGGAGGATTTCTATATTCCCGATACAGACGGAAAATAATTATGTTTTTTAATAAAATAAGAATTAAAATAAGAATTTTAAAAAAATTAAAAAATATACTTTACCCAAAAATACCAAAAAGGGTTCTGTGATCAGAACCCCTTTTTTATTATTTCTTTTTACTAACTCCACGTTTTTTAGCCTTAGCTTCTAACATAGTTTTTTTAATTTCTAATCTTTTTTGTGTTTTATGAGAATGAGATCTTTTTCTTTTTCCCACTCCAGTTTCTCTTTTAGCCATACTAATTTTATTAATATTAAGATTAAGTAATTCTAACTAATTATTAAAATAAAATCAAATATTATTATTTAATATATTGATTTATCATTTTTCCTATATAGTAACCCAAGAATAAAACAACTACTGAAATAAAAAGATGTTCAAAAATTATTCCTTGAGGTTTTAAATTTTGTTGTTTAGCTAAACGATAACTTACAAAAACAAGGATAAACCCCCCCCAAACAATATCAATCCAAAAAGCTAAATTTAAATTTAAAAATAAATACGGAATTAAAAAGGTTAAGGCAAAAATAAATTTAGACAGAAAGGTAGCTACAGTGGCTTGCCAAACCTCTTTATTGGTATATTTACCTTCTGATTCGGTAGAAATATGTATTCCTAAAGCATCGGAAAAAGAATCAGCTATGGCAATTATTAAAATTCCACTAATAATTATTATTTTAGATCCCGTACTTGAATTTAAACCAGTTATTAAACCTAGGGTGGTTATAACAGCTGAAGTTAAACCAAAGTTTAAACCTTTTTTTAATGAAGTTTTCATATTTTTATATTTCAGTATTATGTCTAACTATAAAATAATGTTTAGCTGTTTCAATTAAAACAATATTTAAAACAGCTACTCCTAAAATAATATACCAAGCTGAAAGATGTAAGGACACTGTTCCTAATAATATATTTAAGAAAGGAACATAGATAGCTGCTACTATTCCAACAAATCCAATTAAAGCTGAAATAAGAAGTAATTTATTGTTGAAAATATTAATATGCCAAATATTTTGACGTAGACTTTTGCAACAGAAAACATAAAAAATAGAATCAATCGCCAAACAAGCAAAAATAATAGTTCTAATATATTGTAAATCATGACTGTTATAATTATTTAACCAGAAGAAAATTAATAGAAGAAAAATATCAGTTACTATACCAATAATAAAAATTATTACTTTCATTTCTTTGGTTAATAAAGGAACATTTCTTTTTTGTGGTTTTTGATCCATTAAGTCTTTTTCTTTCGGCTCAAAAGCTAAAGCAATATTAGGAAGACCATCTTCAATAAGATTAATCCATAAAATTTGAACAGCCGTAATTGGTAAAGGAAATCCAGCTAATAAACTTATACTGATTAATATTATTTCCGTAAAACTATCTGATAATAAATAAGTAATTACTTTTCTAATATTATCTAAAATAGCTCGTCCTTCTTCCACGGCAGCTACAATTACAGAAAAATCATCTGATAATAGAACTAAATCTGAGACTTCTTTAGCTACTTCCGTTCCTGAACCTAGAGCTACCCCAATATCAGCTTGTTTTAAAGCTGGAGCATCATTAATTCCATCTCCCGTCATAGCTACTACTTCACCTCTTTTTTGCCAAGCTTTTATAATTCTCAATTTATGTTTAGGCTCAACCCGAGCATAAATTTGTATATTTTTTAATATCTTAGCGAATTCTTTTTCTGACATTTTTTCCAGTTCTTTTCCTTCTAAAATATTTTTATCTTCAACTTTAAATCCTAATTGATTAGCTATCGCTTTAGCAGTTAATCGATGGTCTCCGGTTATAATAATTGGTTTCATACCGGCTTTATAACAAGTTTGGATAGCATTTTTAGCTTCTTCACGAATCGGATCTTCTAAAAAAACAAATCCTGTAAAAATTAAATCTTTAATCTCATTCTCAATTTTTAAATCATCTGCTTTATTAATATTTTTAACAGCTACTGCTAAAATACGATAACCTTTACTAGCTAATTCTTCATATTTAGAAATAAGTAAAGAATATTGTTGTTCATCTAAATCAATATTCTCATTATTTATTCTTACATATTTACTTTTACTTAATATAATTTCTGGAGCACCTTTTATATATATTTTATACTCATTACTTTTTTGTCTCAAACTAACCGAATATTTATACTTAGAACTAAAAATTATCTTATCTATTTCTGGTTCAATTTCTTCTAATTTATTTTTTAACAATCCATTTTTGGTAGCAGCTAAAACCAAAGCTCTTTCGGTAAAATTTCCTCCTGCTTCCCAATTTTCTTCATTATCATTTGGATTTTTAATAAAAGCTTCACAATTTAGAATAACTTCTCTCAAAACTTCTTTATTAGATTCTTCTGTATTATCTAAAGTAAATATTCCAGCTAAAGTCATTATTCCCTGAGTAAGAGTACCAGTTTTATCAGTAGCTATAATAGAAGTACTACCCAAAGTTTCAGCGGCTGATAATTTTCTAACCAATCCCTTTTTCTTTAAAATCTTTTGCATTCCCAAAGCTAAAATAACGGTCATGGCCATAGGTAATCCTTCAGGAATAGAAGCTACGGCCACAGCTACGGCTGTAGTAAATATTTCTATAAATTTACCGCCAGTTAAGATACCTTCAATAAAAATAATTAAACAAATAGAAGCAATAACTAGTCCTAAAATTTTAGAAAAATGGGCTAATTTTTTTTGATAAGGAGTTTTTTTTTCTTTAGTATCTTTGACTAGTTTTGTTATATTTCCTATTTCTGTTTCTATTCCAGTACCAATAATTATTATTTTAGCACTTCCTTCTTCAACCACTGTTCCCATGTATACTTGATTATCTCTATCAGCTAAGGGAGTATCTATTGGTAATGTTTTATTATTTTTATAAGCTGCCAACCATTCTCCGGTTAAAGCTGCTTCATTAATTTTTAGATCATAACTTTCTATTATTCTTCCATCGGCTGACACTTTATCACCCGGTCTAAGAATAACTATATCTCCTGGTACCAAATTTTCAGCTAAAATTTCTTTTTCTTGACCATTCCTTACAACAATAGATTTAAGACTTAAAACCTTTTTTAATTCACTTAAAGCTTTAGAAGATTTACTTTCTTGTATATATCCAATAATAGTATTCAAAACAACCGCAGCTGAAATTACAATACAATCAGTATATTCTCTAAGAAGCAAAGTAACTATTCCAGCCAATAATAATATATATATCATTGGACTTTTAAATTGCTCCAAAAATATTTTAAATTTAGATAATGGTTTTTCTTGTGGTAATTTATTTTTACCAAAATTTTTTTCACGAGAAATAATTTCATCATCATTTAATCCATTTTCAATATCAGATTTTAATAATTTTACTATTTCTTCAATGGCAATATTATGCCAATATTTCTTATTGGTCATAGTTCATAATTAATCTTTAAATTATATAGAAATTATAACACAAATTTTTTTATTTAAACAAATCATCAACCTTAATTTTAAAAACCTTAGCTATATCCATAGCTAATTTTAAAGATGGATTATATTTTCCTTGTTCTAAAAAAACTATAGTTTCTCGTCTTACTTGAACTAAGAAAGCTAATTCTTCTTGAGTTAAACCTAATTTTTGTCTATTTTCCTTTATTTTATTATTCATAAACTATTTTCTTTTGTTAAAATATTTAAATAAAAAAGAGTTTAAAAGCATAATAAAACAAACGCTATAGGCTAAATATTGGCTTAAATCATAAAAATATGGATTATTTTTTGATAGGACCATTAGAATAAAAGTTCCAAAAGCTCCGATCCAACAATAAATAGCTATGGCATAACGAGAAGCTTTTCCGGCTATTTGATAATCTCTTTCGTCAGCTAAAACATCAGTTGTTTTTAATTGCTTACGACAATAATACATAGCTGCCCAAGCACTAACTACAAAAACAATGGGTAGATAATAATTATTAAGTGTAATAGAAATACTTATAGAAGCACTTAATACTACTATAATTATTAAACGAAAAATTTTATAATTTTTTAAAGTCATAATTTTTTATTAATTATAATGTTATATATTTCTAACTATATAATATTATAATAAAAAAATTATGTCAATATAAAAGATAGGCTATTTAACGAATAATCCGCAGAAACATTTACCGTCTTTGGCTATTTCATCTTTATGATAAGCACAAGGACAAACTTTTTTATTATCTTCTTCTTCGTTTCCACTTACTCTTCGACAAGGACAATATTTTTTACCTTTTTGTTTTTTATTCATCAATAACCCATTTATTATTCTTTCCACGGTAGTTCGGTCAGGGTTTAAACGAAAACCATTTTCTTGAGCATAAATTGAATATTTTTTGATTAATTCTTCCATAGATTTATTTTATTTATTAGATATGTTTTTTTAACCAATCCTCAATATCTGACTCTGATTTAAAACCAGTAAAAGAATCTATTATTTGTCCATTTTTAAATAATATTATTGAAGGAATCAGATCTACTTTAAATTTTTCGGCATTAACTCTATTTTCATCAACATTAGCTTTTAATAATACTAATTTTTCAGAAAATTTTTTCTCAATTTCTTCTAAAATAGGGGCAAGGGCTGAACATGGTCCACACCAAGTGGCATAAAAATCAACTAAGGCTAATTTATCTGTTTTATTAATCTCTTGATCAAAATTATTATCATTTAAAATTATAGGCATAATTTTTAAATTAATTATTATTCTACTAAATATTATTATATGAGATTATATCATTTTAATAAATTTTTACAAAATAAAAAGATGGTCGTTTTAGGATTAACCATCTTATAGAATTCTTTTTTACATATACTGTAGATGATGTTTTACTCATTTCTGATTTTAGTAAACATCATCGTTTTCATCAGAAACGGTAGAAAGATTCACATTACTGATAATAACACTATTGTCATTATCGTCATCATAATAATAAAAATAGTTTTTATTTTTATCCATATATTAAATTGTTTTTGATCTTTTCTTATTAAATTATATCATTATATTATTCATTATTCAATATTACCTTTTATCAGCTCTATTTCTTTATCTATTAAACCATTTAAATTAAAAAATTCTCTTTCTTTTTTACATTTAGCACTTTCTTCTTCTGGATAATTATCACATTGCGGGTAACGAGCAATAAATTTAATTGAATAAACTTTGTTTTCTATTACTGTGGCATAGGAATATTCAGTATATACTGATCCAGCTGCTCCTTCACTAGAAGCACTAATACAATATTTTTTATTATTTATTTCTCTTTTACTTATACTAAAAGGCAAACTTGAACTTAAATCAGTTTCTGTACATTCTATTTCATTATTTTTTATTTCAAATTCTGTTGAATTATAATCTTCAATATTAAATATTTTTAAATTATAATCTTGAAAAGAAATATAATCAGCCTTAAAACTATTAGGTAAATTTGTATTTTGTTCATTATTTAAAATTTTTACTGTATTCACCTCAACAGTGCCCAGACTTTTATAAACATCACTTTCTTCTTTTATCAATAATCCACTAATTTCTACTCTTTGACCATTATTTAATTGGGCTATTAAATTAAATTTATCATCACTTATTGATTGTAGGCGATAATATTCATTATTATCAGTTTTTATTCCAAAAGCACACAAATCATTATGGGGTTTATTTTCATCTTTTACTGGCAGACAAATAAATTCTCCTGAAATAGTAAATATCTCTTCATTAAATTCAATTTTATTCTCATTACTATTATCTATTTCTTGATTATTTTTAGATGAAATATTAATAATCATTATGAGAATAATAAAGGCAATTAAAAAGATAAAAACACAAATTAAAATTTTTTTAGATTTTTTCATAGATTTATATATAATTATTTTTATATATAATAGCAAAAAATGGATAAAAAAAATAGTGTCAAAGAAAAACACTATTGTTAAGAAAATAATAAAATTATGGATACTCCATATCCTAAGATAATTGATATTATCAAGAATAAAATGGAATTAAATCTACCAATAATAGTTTTTTTATTTTTTTTATTCATTTTTTCATAGATAAAAGAAATAAATAAAACAAAAATAACTATTATTAGTGTTAATGATAAAATATTTACACCAATACCTATTGATGCAATTTTTGGAATGGGAATAAAAATCCAATCGAAGATTCGACCAATGATTATTCCAATAAAGAAAAAATAAAGATGTGATCGTTTTAATTCCATTTTTAAAATTTTAAGGTTCTTATTTGTTTATATTATAAATAAATTTATTTGTCAATTTTATTACGAAAAAATAGACTAAATTAGTCTATTTCTTTTTATGCTCGAGGACAGGGATTCGAACCCCGATAGCCAGGACCAAAACCTGGAGTCCTACCATTAGACGATCCTCGAATGTTTTTTATAACAAAGTAATTCTAACAAATATTTTAAAAAAGTCAATCTAAATTTTAGAATATTTTCTAACTGCTAAATAACTAGCTACCATATTAATAATTGCTATACTTAAAAATTGAAGACCAAATATTAATAAAAAATTGGAATAAAAATATTTTACTACATTTATATTATAACCAACAAAGAATACTTCTAAATATGGTTGAGCTATACTTAATAAAGGGAAAGTTATACCTATTATTATTAATGAAGCTACTAAGGTATATACTAAAGATGATATTAAATATGGAGCATGTATAAAAACATTTGAAGCTCCCACTAAACGCATAATTTCTATTTCTTTTTTATGAGTATAGATGGCTACTTTAATTGAATTATATATAACCAACAAACTAGTTATGATAAAAACGGCAATAATAATTATAGCAATATCATTTATTCTATTAGTAATATTATTTATTCTTTCTAAAATTAAACTATTATCAGCAAAATCTCTAGATTCTATTATTTCACTATCCAAAACTTTTAATTCTTCTATCAAATCGGCCACTTCATCAGCATTCTTGGGACTTATAATTAAACTAGGTGATAAAGGATTTTGACCTAATTCAGTTAAGGCCTGTAAAATTTCTTCATTATTTTCATTATTAGCCCTAAAAGAATCTAAAGCTTCTTGTTTGGAAACATATTTGACATCTTTTACCCTATCCATGGCCATAACTTTATCTTTCAAATAGAAAATTTCTGCCTCGGAAGCATTGGAAGTTAAATAAAGACTAATATTAATTTTATTTTTTATAGCATCAATGGCATTCGCACTTATTGTCTTAGTAAGAATTAAAGTGTTTATGGAAAACATAGCCAATATTAAAATAGTGATCGTGATTACTGATAACCAAATATTTCTACTTATATCTTGCAAGCTAAATTTTAAAACTCTTAGAAAAGATGAAAACATATTTTTAAATTAAATAATATATTTACCATGTTGCTGATCATTTATTATTCGCCCATCCTCCATGGTAATAACTCTCTTTTTTAAATTATTTACTATTTCTCTATTATGAGTAACTAAAATAACAGTGGTACCAAAATTATTTATTTTTAAAAGCAAGTCAATTACATCATTAGCATTAATAGCGTCTAAATTTCCAGTCGGCTCATCAGCTAATAATATTTTTGGTTGATGAACTAAGGCTCTAGCAATAGCTGTTCTTTGCTTTTCTCCTCCCGAAACTTCATGAGGATAACGATCCATTTTATTGTATAAACCAACAATCTTCATGACACTATCAACTGTTTTTTCTATCTTAACTTTATTTTTACCGCAAACTTCTAAAGCAAAGGCTACATTTTCTCTTAAAGTTTTTTTGGGTAATAATTTAAAATCTTGAAAAATAACTCCGATCTGTCGTCTCAAAAAAGGTACTTCGCTTTGTCCAATTTTTGTTATATCCCAATCACCAACAAAAACTTGTCCTGAAGAAACTAATTCTTCTCCAATTAAAATTCTAACTAAAGTAGTTTTTCCAGCACCTGATTGTCCCACAATAGAAACAAACTCCCCAGCTTCAATATTTATATTTACATCATCTAAAACTTTTATTTTATTTTTATAGGCCTTATTAACATTAATTAATTTTATCATAAAAATTTATTTATTTTTATAAAAAGTATAATTTAATAAATCAATTGTTTCACTAAAACTTTTAGCTCGAGACTCGGCATCTAAAATAACTACTATAATTTTTTTTCCATTAACTTCAGCTTCGGTAACCAGACAATAACCGGATTCATCTAAATATCCAGTTTTAGATCCAGTAATTTCAAAGTGTCTATAATTATTATTTAAAACTAAATCACTACTATTATAACGCAATTTTAAAGAGTTGTCATTTCTAGTTTTAAAGGAATAATTTTTAGTAATAGTTGATTGACTAATTATGGAATTTTTAAAAACAATAGTAGCTAATTTTGCTAAATCTCTAGCCGAACTTACATTGTTTTTATCTAATCCGGTTGGTTCTTTAATATTAAAAGAATCAGCTCCATTTTCTTTGGCCCAAGAATTTACTTTAGTAATAAAATCAGAACGATTTAAACCACTCACTCTAGCTAAAGTTTCCACGGCATTATTAGCTGATCTAACCATGGCTGAATAAATTAAATCTTTAATGGATAATAAATCACCATCAGCTAAATTTATTAAAGCTAATTCCCATTTAGCTCCATAATTTAAATTATATTTTTCATCTTGTTCACTATAGGTAGTAATTTCATCTAAACGAGTTTGATTTTGATTAATATTTAAAAAATTATAAACAGAAAATATTTTTGTTAAACTAGCGATAGGTCTAACAACATCAGCATTTTTTTCATAAATAATATTTCCATTAGATTCATCTATAACTATCACTGAGTCGGAACTAATTTGAGGAGTAACATAAGCAAAACCAGAAGATAATGTATTTTTCAAATCGCTATCAGCAATTTTTAAAGGTTCAATAGCTACACTTATTAATCCATCTGATTTGTTAGCTATTTTTGAAAAAGCTACCGCATCCAAATCTATCACTCTATCGGGATGAAGAGAACGATCTGGACCGTAATCATTAATAGTAACATCAACATATTTATTATTATCTAAATTACGAACTCTAATCAAGGATCCGGCTGGAAAATCAGGTGAAGCGGCAAAATTTCCTCCTTTATATTTATACCAACTAGCTTTACCAACAGTCATTATGTCGGAATAAGAAAAAACTGCTAAACGAGCATAAGGTAAATGAATTAGAGAACGAACAAATTTTTCTTTCGGAAAATCTTGAGTCGGTAAAGGTCGCCAAGCATTATAGTTTTTATCATAAAAAAATACTTGTTTATAATTATCATCCATTTCATCATAAGACATCTGGATATAAAAAGGTTGATTATTGTCATAGGCTTTTTTATTTGTAAATTCAAATTGAATAACTGAACTTTTCTTTTCTAAATTCCAAGGTAAAGATACTTCAGAATCAGCTATATCTTCTACTAGCACTTTGGTTTCATCTGATAATATCCCCGGGGTTAAAGAAAGTTTTAAATAATTATCAGCTGTAGAAACTGTATAGCCTTTAGCGATAGTTTCTTTGTTTAAAGAAATATTAAAATTTCTATTGCTTGATTGATCGGCTAAAACAAAATTTGTTGATAATAGTGAACTTAATAAAACAAAAAATCCTATGAATATTTTTTTCTTCATTTATTTTAAACTTTAATTATTAAAAAAGTAATTTAACCATTTTTTATAATTTGGTAAGTCTATTTTTTCTTCAGTACTGGTATTTATATCTTCATTTTCATCTTTTTTTATCACTACAACTTTTTCTCCGGCTTTTTGTAAACCAAGATTTAATCTGGCTTTTTCTTCCACCGCTTGATTAGTTGATAAATAGGAAGTAATTATTTTTAATTCTTCATTAGTTTTTTCATATTGACTTATATTAGCATTAGCTTCGGCTATTTCAGCATCCATAATTTTGTTTTTCTTGTAATTTCTTAAATAAGGAACAAACATTAAAACAAAAAGTCCGATTAAAGCAAAAGATAATAAAACCTGCTTAAAGGCTTTTTTGAATTGACCCTTGGGTTTTCCTTTTTGAACATAATTCAATTTTTCAGTTGGACTAAGATTATATTTAGTAGCCATAATTTAAAAAATTAAAAACATTAACGCTCTTTAGGTGTTACCCAAAAACCCATATATTTTCCAAACATTAATCTTATTTGAGCATCTAAACAAGGTATGGCACCAAAAAATATAACACAAACTGGAATAAAAATCCATTCTAAAAATAATAAAACATTATTAAAAAATCCATAACTATCAGGTCGTTTTGGTAATAAAAAAGTGGAAACCACAGCCGAGATTAACATACCGGCCATTGAAATAGTCATTAATTTACTAGTAATATCAGGTAAATTTAAAGCTACTACCATTCCATTAAAACGATCACCTCCTAATAGCATCGGAAACCAACCAACTACTCCGATAATTAAGGCAGTAGTGGCCCAAGAATAAAAACCATAAATTTGGATCCAAATATGGCGTATTGATGGCCAAGTTTTCATTTCTTTTCTTTTTTTGAAATAATTAAAAATTAAATAAGGAACATTTTCTGTGCCCCAAGCCCAGCGACGTTGTTGCTTGTATAAACTTTTCATTGTCTGCCAAAAGTTTTTATCACAAGTAGCATCCATAGAAACTGGAAAGTATAAAGGTTCAACCCTATAATCTCCATTATAGTGTAAAAAACAATGCCAAAATATTCTTGAATCTTCACTAACCATATTAGGAGCCCAAAAACCTATATCAGCTAAAGCTTTAAAAGTCATAGAATGAGAAGAATAGGTAGCTAATTTTTCTGGACGAATTTGTTGCATCATTTGCCAAAAAGAATTAGACGATGACGATACTCTAGCAAAAAAAGGAGTTTGCCAAATATTATTATGATAAACTGGAATTGGTTGATAACTGGCTTGATAAGGATTATTAACGGTTAAAAATTTATAAGTTAAACAAAAGAAATAATTAATGGTAGCGGCGGTATCAATATCAAAAACACTTACTAATATTTTATTATAATTTAATCCTTCTTTATCTATTATTTCTCTCTTAACTATCTTTCCGGCATAAGATTGATTAGCCCCTTTACCCTTTAATTCGCCAGGAATATTATCAGGATGAAAAGTTATTAATAAATTTCTAAATTTACTTTCAAATTCTTTTCTGATTATTTCTGCTTTAACATGAGCTGATTCTCCGGCCCTTTCTTCCATGGCTAAAACAACAATCATATCCTTACTTGGATATCCATTACTTATTAAACCATTAAAACTTGTTCTTATGACCTCCAAATTTTCATTATAGGTAGGAAGAATAATTAAATGAATAACATCTGGCCATTTCCAATTTTGACGAGCCAAACAATTTTCAGGCAAATCTTTTTGGTCACTGGATAATTCTTCACATTTTTTAAACCAATCAATAGCTTTATTTTCTCTTAGTTTTTTATAGGCGATAAGTAAATAAGTAGCAAAGAAAATAACCCACAATAGATAATAAACATCAAAAGCAATAATAAAATAAGCCACCCAAACTGGCTTAAAATAAGATAAAATAATTAAAGCTAATAATGTTCCAATGGATAAAAAACCAGGAAATATTTCAAGTAAACGATAAATAATTCTATCTCGTCCCGACAATTCGGTAGCTTTTGATACTTTTAAATAATTCATAGAAAAATAATTCTTTAATTGTCAAGAATAACATCTTCACCTTCTTTTAATTCTTGTTCAGAATTATTTTTATCATTAATAATTCTTTTTTTATTATTAGAAAATTTAACTGGTTGAACATCTTTTAAATCATTTAGGCTCATAGTTTTTATTTTTTTATCATCAATTATTTCTTTCACTGGAGTAAAACCGGCTCTATTAGATAAATTATTTTTTATATTTTGCGGAGGTATATAACTTATCTTTTTTACAATTGGTTTTTCAATTGGAGTTATTTTATTCATCACATTTCTTACTATTGGTTTTCTGTCATTATTATTTTCCTTTTGTATATTTTTTTCATTAGAATTCATCTTTTTACTTCGTTCCGCTAAACATTGTGGACAAAAAAGAGGTCTAATTCCATCTGGTTTAAAAGGAATAACTATATCAATTCCACAAACAGAACATTTTCCTGAAAAACCATCACTAATATTTTTTTTATCACTTCCAACCCTTCCTCCATCAACTGAACTTTGATGCCAAGCCATAATTGTTTCTTCCACTTCATTTCTTCTATTGGCATATTTTTCACGAGAATACTTAATAACTTCTTCCTCATTATCAGTTCTTTCTTCTTTTAATAAAGGAGGTAAACCTTTAGCTGAAAAAGGATCAGAGGCTATACCATCTATCATTAATTTCAAATACATTTCATATTTTGGTAAATTTACTATATCTTCTTCAGTGAAAACTGGAGTAAACTCTTTAACTAATTCTTCAGCATCAGTAGCTCCAACTCTAAAAACTATAATTGTTCCCACATTTCCAAAAACGGCTGGTTTAACCTTATCATCTAATTGTTCAATATATTGATGAGCCATTATTAAATTAAGACGATATTTTCTAGCTTCAGATAAAATATTGGCAAAACTTTCAGTAGAAAAGTTTTGAAATTCATCAATGTATAAATAAAAATCTCGTCGATCTTTTTCATCAACATCAACTCGACTCATAGCTGCTAATTGAATCTTGGTTATCATCATAGCACCTAATAAAGCTGAGTTATCTTCACCAATTCTTCCTTTACTTAAATTCATTACTAATATTTTACCTTCATCCATTATCTTACGCATATCAATAGTTGATTTTGTTTGTCCGACTATATTTCTCATTAAAGAACTGGATAAAAACTGTCCGACCTTATTCTGAATAGGTGATACAGCTTCGGAAGCAAATTTATCAGCATAACCAGCAAATTCTTTCTCCCAGAAAGATTTAACTACTGGATCTTTAATATTGGCCACAACTTTTTTTCTATACTCTTTATCAGATAACATCCTTACCACTCCTAATAAAGTTGAACCAGGAAAATCTAAAATAGCTAATATAGAATTTCTTAAAATATATTCCAATCTAGGTCCCCAAGAATCAGCCCATAATTTTTGAAAGACACCTATTAATCCGGAAGCTACCAAGTGTCTTAAATGAGGTTCAACTTGTTCCACTAAGTTAAAAGCTATTGGATAATCAATATCAGACGGATTAAAATAAACAACATCTTTTATTCTTTCTTTTGGTATATATTTAATAATCTTTTCA
>Ga0265293_10007756_pt1 | contig 16334 bp, 11 predicted proteins | sample Munlanlewell138R_FD_192505 | JGI IMG/M metagenome (GOLD analysis project Ga0265293, IMG submission 192505) | Leachate microbial communities from a municipal landfill in Southern Ontario, Canada - Leachate well 138R | ecosystem: Engineered > Solid waste > Landfill > Unclassified | place: Canada...
AAGGTTTTCCACAACCCTTCTTATTTTTTCCGGGTCGGCCTTGGTTAAAGGAATTGCCGGGGCAATTTCTACTCGAAAGTCCAAACCCTTATTTTTAGCCAAGGGGATCATGACGCTTTCCACTGAGGAAATGATATCCGCCATATCAACCACTTCCAGTACCAGTTGATCCTTACCTGCTTCAATCTTAGCTAAATCTAAAATATTATTAATCAATCTTAATAAAATCTGACTGTTTAGAAGCACCTCTTTTAAATAATGCTCCTCTTCCTCATCTTCCAACGCGGTATCAAATAGGATCAGTTCCGCAAAAGCAATAATCGAGGTTAAAGGTGTTCGTAATTCATGACTCATAATAGCGAGAAATTCTGATTTATAGGCATTGGTCTCCTTTAGTCTTAAATTCATCTGCTCTAACTCTTGTTGATGTCTTTGTAAAACCAAGTTGGCCTTTTCCAGTTCGGTGGTTCGCTCCTTAACTTTCGATTCCAAGTTGGAATACAAATCCGACAACTGTTCCGTCATACTTTTAAAATGACATATCAACCTTTTTATTTCGCCTTCCGCCTCTATACTTTCTAGATTGACATCCCAATTACCTGCACCAATTTTTGCCACCGCTAGTTCCAGCTTACCAAGAGAATTAGTAACCATTTTGGTCATCAGCTTATAAATACTGCTTACACATAATAGAATTAATAACAAAGAAAAAAAAGCGTTGCTTAGTAAATTCTGTCTTATGTCTTCATAATATATAGCCATAGGCATCGTTAGACTAAAAGATCCGCCGAAATCACCCACTTCCCAACCCTCTTTAGGATAGTCCGCCATATCCATTTCTCCTATGGGAAAACCATGACATTCTAAACAACTTTCTTCCGCCCATAAAGGTATCATATAGCGGAATACCCTTTCCCCATTCAGTTCTGTGGACACCCAATATTCTTTTTCTGCTGGATTTTCTTTAAACCAATTAATTCCCTCAACCTCAAATTCGTCCGGTGCATTGAGTATGTTCCTGTACTCTGTATTAGTAGGCTTTATCACATAATCCGTCCTGGAGGCCAACATTGCACCCACACCCATCACCGTAGTAGAGCAGCTCAAATGCTTGTATTCAAAGCCACCTGAGGAATCATAATTAATTTTATTCTGGTTTCTGACCATGAATTCCCAGATGGCTTTTTGTTGTTCTGTAATAACCTGAGCTTTTTCTAATAAGCTGCTCGCCACCCTATTTGTCATTTTATTTAAATCCCAAATAAATTTCACTCCCATTACCAAAACAATTATTAAAGCAATAGCTAACATAAAGCGAAAAATTAAATTGTCCCTAAAACCGCCCGCACATTGTTTTTTTTCCACCTTCGCCCCATCCCCTTCTATGATCTTTTAACATGATTTAAATATATCGAACTAAATATTTTGTCGTTCTTAAGGAATATTAACAGTCGTTATACAATTAAAACATTTACTATAGGTTTCTTAAACACCAGCCATAAACCTTTTTCTTAAGAAAGATTTCACAAAATTTAATAATTGATTAATATTTGTTTTCTTTTTTCTTAATATGTTTGTGATAACATTAACTAACAAAAGTAATAAAATTTTATAGCTTTTTTAATTCATTATACCAAACAGAAAGGAGTGAACTAAAGAGGCAATAGTTGTTTTTTGTTTTACTTTCACTATTATTATAGTTAAAGGAGGTTATTAACTTAATGGCTAATTTAATTAACAAGGTTAACAAGCTAAACTTAAGTAGAAGAAACTTTCTAAAAGCAAGTGCTGCCGCCACTGCCAGCCTATCCTTGGTTGGCTGTGGAAACTCACTAATGAAAAGCGCAACTGGAAGTGCGGCAAGTGAGGAAGGAGAATGGATTACCGCTTCTTGTTGGCATAACTGCGGTGGACGTTGTTTAAACAAAGCCCTTGTTGTTGATGGTGTCGTTATACGTCAAAAAACTGATGATACACACCCAGATAGTCCTGATTTTCCACAACAGCGCGGGTGTGCAAGGGGTAGGGCTCAAAGGAGTATGATCTTTGGAGCCGATCGCCTAAAATATCCGATGAAAAGGAAGAATTGGGAACCGGGTGGAGGTAAAAAGGAATTACGCGGACGTGATGAATGGGTTAGAATCTCTTGGGATGAGGCACTGGATACCATAGCAAGTGAAATAAAAAGAATCACAGATAAGTATGGAAATGGCTCTATCCTGAGTATTGATGGGCCCGACTTACAACGCACCCTAAATGCTAATGGTGGCTATACATCATATTGGGGCGCTGTATCCTGGGGCACATGGAGAGAATCCTATGTGTATTTTACAGGCATCCCGGGCTCTGGGACAACATCAGGAAATGACCGTTTACGAATAAGGGATGCAAAATTGATTATCATGTGGGGTGCCAATCCAGCCTGGAGTAGCTCAGGGAACCCGTTATATATTTATCAACAAGCAAAGAAAAATGGAGCTAAATTTATTTTTATTGATCCCTTTTACAATGACTCTGCCCAAGCACTCGCAGATGAGTGGATCCCTATACGCCCCGCAACAGACACAACTTTACTTTTGGGGATGGCCTATCATATTATTGAAAATAATCTTCAAGATCAGGATTTTCTTGATAGATACACCGTTGGTTTTGATTCTGAACACATGCCCGAGAATACTGATCCCAATAACAATTTTAAGGACTATATTTTAGGTACATTTGACGGGATTCCTAAAACCCCGGAATGGGCTGCCGAAATATGTGGTGTCGAACCTAATAAAATCAGGAAACTAGCGACAGAGTTTGCCACAACTAAACCTGCACTGATTCAAACTGCCGGGGCCCCAGCAAGAATTAACAACGGGGAACACCTACCCCATGCAATGTTAACCCTAGGATTTATGACTGGCAATATTGGAATTAGTGGTTCAGGAGTTGGTCCCAACATGCACAATTCCGCAGGCAACGCGGGGCCAGCGTTGGTAAAGTCTGGAGGGGCGGGTGTCCCGAGCATACCAAATCCCCTTCATAAAGGACGTCCCACAGGCAAGGGCTGCGAAAATGCAATTAACAATTGTGAACTCTGGGATGCCGTATTAACAGGTAAATATACCGCAGGTCCGGGACCGAAAAAAAATATAAATATTCAAATGATTTGTGCCAATGGTTTCGGATCCGCGTTAAATCAAAAAGCTGGTGCAATGAAAGGTATAGATGCCCATAGAAAAGTTGAATTTGTATTCAGTCAAAGCCACTTTTTAGCAAGCCATTGCAAATATTCAGATATTGTTTTACCTGCCACAACAGATTGGGAACGCTACGGAACGATCCTCACTGGAAATAGGGATATATTAATATGGGCTAGCCAAATATGCGAACCAATATATGAGGCAAAAGACGACATCTGGGTCGCAAAGGAAATTGGCAAAAGACTAGGCTTGGATCCCAACATAATAGACCCCATACCACTTAAACAGAAAATATTTAATCAGGTCGCCGGGGCCACCGTTATCAAAACAGATGGAAGTGGATATGAAAACCTTGTAACAATTACCGAAAAAGATATCCAAGAATTAGGTGTTGAAGGAAAAGTTCAACAGGGAAGAATTCCTATAATGGAATTTAAGGAAAAAGGGATTTACCAGGTACCTAGAACAATAGGTGACCGCTTAGGCCACACCGAGCTAGAAACATTCCGGGAGGATCCAGAAAACAACCCTGTAGATACGCCTAGTGGTAAACTGGAAATTTATTGCCAAGGAGTCGCCGACCATGTTAGGGATTGCGGATTTAATCAGAAAGATCCATTACCTAAATACGATCCCTCAATAGAGGGCTATGAAGACACCTTTTCTGATTGGAAAAATAAAATCAAGGGAGACTACCCTTTACAACTTGTTACAATTCACTATTTAAGGAGGAGCCATTCTAGCTTTGATAATTCCCCCTGGCTACGACAATCCTTCGCACAACATGTATTTTTAAATTCAAGAGATGCTAATAAGCGGGGAATAACCGAAGGAGAAACAGTAAAAATATCCAGTCGGCACGGCGAAGTTATCCGAAGGGTTACAATTACGGAAAGAGTTATGCCCGGAGTTATTATTCTCGGAGAAGGTGCATGGATAGATATGGATGAAGAAAGCAACATTGATAGGGCGGGCAACACCAATATTCTAAATGGTGACTACGCAACAGGACAGGGACATACCGGTCATAACTCTTGTAATGTTGAAGTTTCGAAGTGGGAAGGTGTCCCATTGGAAGTAGATTACAAGTGGCCGCAAAGAATAATTAGTTTTTAAAATCTTTGAAAGGGGTGACTTATTGTGACTCGATTAGGTTTTTATTTTGATATGACTTCTTGTGTAGGATGCCGTACATGTGAAATTGCATGTAAAGACAAAAACAATTTGCAAGTAGGCATTGTCTTTAGACAAGTTTCCACTTTTGAAACAGGTAGTTTTCCAAACCCAGGAGTTTTTCATTATTCTGGAGCCTGTAACCACTGTGCAAATCCAAAATGTGTTGAGGGTTGCCCCACCGGGGCAATGCATATATCTGATGATGGCACAATTCAACATGACAGTGACAAATGTATAGGGTGTCGATATTGCGTTTGGAATTGTCCCTATGGTGCTCCGAAATTTATACCTGAAACAGGAAAAGTGGCTAAATGCGATAGTTGTAAAGATTTAAGAGACAAAGGAGAAAACCCCGCTTGTGTAGATGCTTGCATGATGAGAGCCCTAGAATGGGGAGATATTGATGAGTTAAAAAGAAAACATGCCGGGGAAGAGTTAACTAACGATCTGCCTATTTTAGAAACATCTACAATCAGCGAACCAGCCTTAATAATTAATATCAAACCAGTTGCTAGGCAAAAAGATTACAGAGAAAAGGTGGTGTAAATAATGGGTGAAACTAGTTTGTTGGTCTTTAGTATCTGTATGCAGGCTGCAATTGGGATTATGTTGTTTTCCTTTGTTGCCCAAATGGTTTTTAAAGATAAACAGTTTAAAATGGCTGCCATTACTGCCGCCATATTAGGAGTAGTTGGGGTTTTTGCTTCCTTTGCTCACCTGGGCCACCCCCTATCTGCTCTTAATGTTTTGGGTCGGTTTGGGCAGTCCTGGTTAAGTACAGAAGCTGTTTTGGCAGGAGTTTTTGCCGGTGTTGCCGTTTTATATGCCGCACTTCACTTCTTCAGGCCCGATGATCGGATGCTTAGTCTCGGATTAAGTGGAATAGGTAGCGTACTGGGTTTAGTAGCGGTTCTGTCTATGGCAAAGGTTTACACGACTACTTCCGTACCCGTTTGGCAGGGTGCAAATACTTTTATAGATTTTTATACCACTACGATAGCTATTGGTGCCTTGGGCTTCCTTGCCACTAGTATTGGTCAGCTTCAAGATGTCAGCAAAAAACTATTTGGCTATTCCATCTTGGCCGCCGTAGTAATTCAGGCCGCTTCTACAGTACCACATATTCTTGGCCTGAGCGGAATGGGTGCAGCGGCTCAAAGCAGTATCCAGATCCTAAATGGCATGAACACCCTTGTCTGGGCAAAATGGCTGTTGATTTTGGGCGGTGCAGGGATAGCCTTATATCCGGCCTCCGCAAAAGTTCAAGAGGGTGCCAAGCTCAATATTAACGCATTTATAACAGCAGGAGCAGCCTTGGTCATTGGCCAAGTAATCGGCAGATATTTATTTTATGCAGCTTTAGTAGTTACCAATGTTGGGCTAATGTAGTAGTTTACTAAAGGTAACAACTATCAATAAATTAATCCCCCAATATTATATAAATAAAAAAGCCCTGGCTCTTAAACCCTCCTTTTAGAGCCGGGGCTTTTTTATGTGTCAGGTGGCAAGGGTGGCAAGGGGACGCTTTGTTTGCCAGCTAGTTTTGGTAACAGAAAAGCAGCTACTTTTGATGGATAAAATAGCTGCTTTAAAAGCACAACCCTCAATCTTCCAATTCTTTAGCTAGTTTATTTAATTCTTCTTCCTTAAGCCCGGTCGCTAGGGATATTTGTTTTGTTGGCATGCCCAGTTTTATAAGGTTTTTAGCGGCCATCAATAATCCCTCATGTTTCCCTTTTTCTATGCCTTCTAACCTACCTTTTTCCATGCCTTTTTCCATGCCTTTTTCCATACCCATCAATTCTGCATACTTTACTTGGGAGATAGCGTCTCGTCTGGCTTTTTCTCTAGCGAAGAATCTTTCCCGTATTGCTTCATCAGCGGAAATCTGCTCTAACATTTCTTTAGCCATTTTAAGAAGTTCACTCCTTTCAATCAATTTCTCTAGTTTCTCTTTGTTTTCAGGCTTTCCCGCCCACTTTAGAAAGCTTAGCCACATTTCGATAGCTTCCATTTTTTCTAGGTCTTTTTTGGGGTCAAATTTTGGCAATTCCAAATAATGTATTGATAAATCTTTTGTTAAGGGAAAATGTTCGCCTTTTTCTAAGATCAGGTACTCAGTATGATATTTACCGGTTTCCGTTATTAAATTAAAATCCATGATGTTAATTACTATTGATCTTTTTAGTTTGTGATATGGCTCTCCTTTACTTAGTGCCCCTCCATAGAGTTTCGACCAGTAAAAAAGGCTTCTTTTTCTGAAGTCATCTGCATTGTTGATTTGAATTTCAATGTTGATTCTTTCTTCTTGCTGGGTTTTAACTTTAATATCCAGAATAGAACTTTTGTCTTCTTCATGTTCTGCAATATTAATTGGGTTAAGATGGATAATTGATGTAATTTTTTCTTGATTTTCTAATGATAATATTGAGTTTAAAAAGTTGATTAGGATTAGCTTGCTATCCTCTTGTTCTTTACCAAATAGCGCTTTAAAGATCACGTCATTTAAGGGATTCAATAGTTCGGTTGTTTTGATTTTCCCCACCCCGTTTGCAGTTTTATTTTAACACAATTTTTGCTTTTATTATACAGGGAACTGATGTTCGTGTCAAAGGGTTATTTGAATTTTATGAAAATATTTTGGTTTTTACTTTTATTACTACAAATTTTGGCTAAGGGACGCTTTGTTTGCCAACTTATTTTAACAACAAAAAAGCAGTTACTTTTGATGGATAAAATAGCTGCTTTAAAAGCATAGCCCTCAATTTTCCAATTCTTTAGCTAGTTTATTTAATTCTTCTTCCTTAAGCCCGGTCACTAAGGATATTTGTTTTATTAGCACGCCTTGTAAGGTCCCGGCATTAAAATCCTTCCACTGGATGCCGGTTAATTTTACTTGGTATAACTTGCAAACCTAGACGGGGCTTGGTGAATCGACGCCAGTTAAAACTTACCTATTTATCTACATATTTCCCTATGCTAAGATATACAAGTGGGAGACCAATCCAGCTATTTGTGCGCAAAATAACTTTAGTCAAAGGGGGTAGTCTTGAAATTTTACAATTTCTTGCCTAATTATTTATAGCTAAAGGAGGTTTTTGTCTAAATGGCAAGTTTTATTAACAAAGTTAACGAGCTAAACTTGAGCAGAAGGAGTTTTCTAAAAGCAAGCGCTGTCGCTACTGCCAGCCTACCCTTAGTTGGCTGTGGAAACTCACTAATAAAAAGCGCAACCGAAAATGTTACAGGCGAAGAAGGGGAATGGATCACAGCAGCCTGTTGGCATAACTGCGGCGGACGTTGTTTAAACAAAGCACTTGTAGTAGATGGTATCGTGGTGCGTCAAAAAACCGATGACACACATATGGACAGCCCTGAATTTCCACAACAAAGAGCTTGTCTAAGGGGAAGGTCTCAAAGACAACAAGTTTTTGGGGCGGATCGTCTGAAATATCCAATGAAAAGAAAAAATTGGGCACCGGGGGGGGGAAACAAAGAACTCAGGGGTCAGGATGAGTGGGTAAGAATCTCCTGGGAAGAAGCGCTAGATATTGTTGCCAGTGAGTTGAAAAGAAATATCCAGGAACATGGCAACAGATCTATTTTTTCTACCCTCGAATTTGGAAGCCTAGCAAATTCAGAAATTGCAAAACTCCTAACCTTGGTTGGAGGTTGCGTTACCCACTCGGGGACACGTTCTTGGGGCACATGGAAAGCGACACCAAGGTTAATAGGTGAGATACCTGAACCTATGCCCGGACTACAAATAAATGACAGGTTCGACTTGCTTAACTGCAAGACCGTAATAATGTTGGGAGCCAACCCCGCTTGGAGTGCTATATCTGGTACCCCCTATTACACAAGGTTAGCCAACGAGGCCGGGGCTAAATTTATCTTTATTGATCCCTTTTATAATGATACCGCTTCCTTGGTCGACGGCGAATGGATCCCCGTTAGACCTGCAACGGACACGGCATTTTTGCTCGGTGTTGCATATGTCATGATCACAACTGATGACCCTGTAACCAACCCTATTATTGACTGGGAATTTCTAAAGGCAAACACTGTGGGATTTGATGAAGAGAGCATGCCAGAAGATGCAGACCCGAAAGACAACTTTAAAGATTATGTTTTAGGCACCTACGATGGGGTTCCCAAAACTCCCGAGTGGGCAAGTAAGATTTGCGGCGCAAAGCCAGATCAGATACGTTACTTGGCAAATGAACTGAGAATGCACAATAAGGTAGCTCTTCTGACAGCCTACGCTCCCGCGAGAAATAAAAATGCAGATAATCTACCTCAATTAGTTATGACAATTGGGGCCATGGGCGGGCATATGGGGAAATCAGGACATTGCACAGGAGTTTCATCTAACGCCAATGCATTCAATGGTGGCCCCAGATTGGTACAGCCAGGCGGCGATGGAATACCACCTTATAAAAACCCGGTTGATGATAGTATAAGGGATGCAGTCATGTGGCCTGCTATACTTGATGGAGAATACAGTTACGTTGGAAGCCTTGATGGGGGGCCCTTCTTGCCTGCGGAAAGACGCAAGCTTGACATCAAAGTTATCTACAATGGTGGGGTTGGTAATTCATTGCAGTCCCGTGATGGAATGAATAAGGGTATCAAAGCATATCGAAAGGTAGATTTTGTCGTTACCCATGCGCAGTTTTTAAATACCCAGGCAAAATATTCCGATGTTGTCCTGCCGGTAACTACGTGGTGGGAAAGATTAGGTGGCTTTTTAACGGGGGGAAGGGAAACCCTATTTATGTATTCTCAAGTTGTCAAGCCACTATATGAGGCAAAAGACGATGCCTGGGTAGCAGAAGAGTTGGCTAAGCTTTTAGGGGTAGACCCGAAAAAGCTTTACCCATTTGATGAAAAACAGCAATTTTTCAATAAAATAGCAGGCTCTACAGTAGTTACTGATGATGGTAAAGGTATGGAACCCCTAGTAACGATTACCAATGAAGATATTGCGGAGTGGGGTGTACAAGGTAAACCTCAAAAAGGTCGCATTGGCCTTAAAGAGCTGCAAAAAAAAGGTGTCTACCAGGTTGAGCGTCACGCCAACGACAATTTTGGCTATATTGCTTTCAGTGACCCCCCTGCCGCAGTTGCCGGCGCGACACAAGAAAAGTTTTTCGACAAAAGTAAGATTAAAATTTATTCTAAAGAATTCGAAGATACCATTAACGCGATGGGTTTTAGTAAAATTAGAGGAATTCCGACCTATATTGAGCCCGAGGATGGATATGAGAAAACATTTAGTGATTGGGATAACCAAATAAAAGGTGAATTTCCATTTCAAGTTATGAATCCCCACTATTTGCGTAGGTCGCACACAGTCTTTGACAATATTCGTTGGTTGCAGGAAGCCTGGCCAAGCCCGCTTTTTATTAACGAAAACGATGCCAAAGCACATGGAATCTCTACCGGCGATACCGTTTTATTGACTAGTCCCCATGGTCAAACATTACGTACCGCCCTGCTAACGCAGCGTTTTATACCAGGAGTTATTGGTTTGCCACACGGATCATGGCCAGATATTGATGAGAAAACGGGTATTGATACAGGTGGGGCAGACAATATGTTATGCGGGGCTATCTCAACCGGACAGGGTACTTCCGGGTGGAACACAGCTATATGCAATATTGAAAAATACAAAGGCACCCCGTTAGTTCCTGATGTGCAAAGACCACAAAGAATAATATTCTAGAAAGGAGTGTGAATTGTAGTGGGTTATCAAGGATTTTACTTTAATATGACTCGCTGTATTGGTTGTAAGACCTGCCAAATTGCATGTAAAGATAGAAATGATCAAGATATCGGTATAAATTTTAGACTTGTGAAAACTTTTGAACTAGGATTGTATCCTAACCCCAGTATATATCACTACTCTGGTGCCTGTAATCACTGTGCCAATCCGAAGTGCGTTGAGGGCTGCCCAACAGGTGCGATGTATGTGGCTGACGACGGAACAGTTCAGCATGACAAAAATAAATGTATAGGTTGCCGTTATTGCATTTGGAATTGCCCTTATGGCGCACCTCAATTTATACCTGAATTAGGAAAGGTAGGAAAATGCGATAGTTGCAAAGACTTAAGGGAAAACGGTGAAAACCCTGTATGCGTAGATGCGTGTATTATGAGGGCACTTGAATGGGGCGACATTGAGGAGTTAAGGGCTAGGCATGCCGGTGAGGAGCTTACTAGCGAATTACCTATTTTGGCTCCGCCTCATATTACAAACCCATCCCTTTTGATCAAACCTAAGAAAAATGCCAGGCTCAAAGAATACCAAGAAAAGGAGATGTAAATAATGGGTGAAACTAGTTTGTTAGTCTTTAGTATCTGTATACAAGCGGCAATCGGCATTATATTGTTCGCCTTTGTTGCTCAAATAGTTTACAAGGGTAAACAGTTTAAAGTGGCTGCTGTTACTGCCGCCGTCCTGGCCGTAGTTGGAGTTTTTGCCTCCTTTGCTCACTTGGGACACCCCCTATCTGCACTCAATGTTTTGGGGGAATTCGGACAGTCCTGGTTAAGTACGGAGGCTGTTTTAGCAGGAGTTTTTGCCGGTGTAGCTGTTTTATATGCGGCCATTCATTTCCTTAGACCTGATGATCATACGCTCAGTTTGGGTTTAAGTGGAATAGGTAGCGTATTGGGCTTAGTGGCGGTTTTGTCCATGGCCAAGGTTTACACAACTACTTCTGTGCCCGTTTGGCAAGGCAGTAATACCTTTGTAGATTTCTACGCCACTACAGTAGCCATCGGAGCCTTGGGTTTTCTTGTCACGAGTGTCAGTCAACTTCAAGATGTTAGTAAGAAGTTGTTTGGATATTCCATCTTGGTCGCCGTGGTAATTCAAGCGGCATCCACGGTACCCCATATTCTTGGTTTAAGTGAAATGGGTGCGGCTGCTCATAGCAGTATTCAAATCCTGAATGGCATGAACACCCTTGTCTGGGCAAAATGGCTGTTAATTTTGGGCGGTGCAGGGATAGCCTTATATCCGGCCTCTGCTAAAGTTCAGGAAGGCGCTAAGCTCAATGTTAATGCTTTTGTAACAGCAGGAGCGGCCTTGGTCATTGGCCAAGTAATTGGCAGATATCTATTTTATGCAACCTTAGTAGTTACCAATGTTGGATTAATGTAGCGGTTTACGAAAAGAAACAACTGTTAAAGAATTAACCTCCCAATATTATATTATATAAGCAAAAAAGCCCTAGCTCTTAAACCCTCCTTTTAGAGCCGGGGCTTTCTTATGTTGAAAAAGCACCTACAACACTGTGGTTCAAAATAAACTCAATTGTCCGCCTATGCCAGGGCTTTTTTATGTTGAAAAAGCACCTACAACTGTGCTGATAACCTTTCTTTGTTCCTTCCCACCCTCCCCCCTACCCTTCTTTTGCCCTGAAAAAGATAATTCAAGTCGCGCTCCTCTTTTAACTTTCATGCTTGCATATATGAAAAGCAGTATGCCAAATATTTTAAATTGGGGAAAAGTTACCACTCTATTACCCTACTACAAGAATTTGGTAACTGTTTAACATTTCCTGTTCTAGAGTTTCATATATATAAATTGATACTAATTATGGACTCGTATGTTTTGGTAAGCTCCATAATTCACGACCTTTGCCAAAGGGGGGAAGATATCGGGGGGATCTTTGATTTTTTGAGCAACCAATATGATTAAAGGGGGTTATTAACTTAAATGGCTAGTTTAATTGATAATGTGAACAAGCTTAACCTGAGCAGAAGAGCCTTTTTGAAAGCAACCACTATCGCCACCGCAGGTTTATCCTTAACAGGCTGCGGCAATTCACTAAAACAATCAACCGCAAACAATGCTGAAAAGGAAGGTAAATGGATTTCTGCCTCCTGTTGGCATAATTGCGGTGGAAGATGTTGCAACAAGGCCTATGTAGTTGATGGAGTTGTAATTCGCCAAAAAACTGACGATACCCACCCGGATACTCCAAATTACCCACAACAAAGGGCCTGTATAAGAGGAAAGGCTCAACAACAGCAGGTATTTGGCACAGATCGTTTAAAATATCCCATGAAAAGAAAGAACTGGGCACCGGGTGGAGGTAAAAAAGAACTCCGGGGCAGGGATGAATGGGTGAGAATTTCTTGGGATGAGGCCCTAGATATCGTAGCAAGTGAGCTCAAAAGTGCCAAGGAAAAGTACGGTAATCGCTCCATTTTCGAATGTAGTTTTAGCGGCTTTTCTACAGGACATGACATAGGGAAAGTTTTAGGCAATTTTGGTGGTTGTGTTTCCAGCTCCGGTACAAGATCTTGGGGAACATGGAAGATAACACCGGACTACATCGGCAGGCCACCTGATGCAATGTCAGGTTTGACGATTAATGATCGCTTTGATTTGCTCAATGCTGAGACAGTTATTATTTGGGGTGCGAACCCAGCTTGGAGCTCAATGGGTCTTGTTTGCAACTACGCTCGCCGTATAAAAGAGGCAGGAGCAAAATTTATTGCCGTTGACTCCTTCTATAATGAAACTGCAGCCCTAGTCGAAGCGGAATGGATACCCTGTAGGCCCGCCGCTGATACTGCAGCAATGCTTGGTATTGCCTATGCCATGATCACAATGGATGATCCAATAAACAACCCGATCATAGACTGGGAGTTTCTCAAGAATCACACTATAGGTTTTGATGCTGAAAACATGCCAGAGGACGCAAACCCAAGGGATAATTTTAAAGATTATGTACTTGGTACCTATGATGGTCACCCCAAAACGCCGGAATGGGCAAGTAAAATCTGTGGCATTTCCCCGAATAATCTCAGATATCTAGCCCTGGAATTACGAAAGGGTAGAAAAACCTGTTTTATGAATGGCTGGGCTCCGGCCAGAAATAGAAATGCAGATAATTTACCACAGCTAATCTATACCTTAGGTGCCATGGGTGGACATATTGGAAAATCCGGACATTCCGCAGGCCTTTGTTGCACTCGTATTGCTTTTAATGGTGGCCCACCGCTGGTAAGAGGCGGAGGTGCAGGTCTGCCGGGAGCCGCTAACCCAGTGGATGACAGTTTTATTAACTCAATAATGTGGGATGCAATTCTGGATGGAAAATATAACTATGCAGGCAACCTTGATACAAAAGTAATTGTTAAAGGTGAACAAAGAAATATTGATATTCGAGTCATCTATGCAGGTGCAGTTGGGAACAACCTTCAAACAAGGGAAGGAACCAACAAGGGCATTGAGGCATACAGAAAGGTGGATTTTGCTGTAACCCACGCCTATATATTAAATGCCCAGGCCCAATATGCAGATGTAGTTCTGCCCATTACTACTGAGTGGGAAAGGGTCGGAGATGTTGTAGGTGGCGCAAGAGAAGCAATGTTCATTTATAGTCAAGTTACGGAGCCTTTATATGAGGCCCAAAGTGATCAATGGATTGCATATGAGTTGGCCAAACGCCTAGGCCTGAACGCCGACACAATTTTCCCAATCGATGCGAAACAACAATTCTTCAATAAGCTTGCCGGTTCTACCGTAGTTACACCCGATGGTAAAGGCTATGAGACCCTAATTACCATCACTGCAGGTGATATCGCCCAGTGGGGTGTGACAGGAAAACCGCAAAAAGGCAGAATTAGTTTGCAGGAAATAATAGACCGGGGGTTTTATCAGGTCGAACGCAGACCCGGGGACAACCTTGGTTATATTGCCTTTAAGGACCCGGCATCCATAGGCACGGGCCAACAAGGATTTTTAGAAACAAGCAAGTTCTTAATCTACTCCAAGGAGCTTGAGGATACCATCAGCGGAATGGGCTTTAGCAAAATTAAGGCAATCCCTACCTATATCAAACCCGTAGGCGGTTACGAGGACACCTTTAAGGATTGGGAAAAACAAATCAAAGGTGAATTCCCCTTCCAAATTCATAGTTTGCATTATCCAAGAAGAGTACACGCAACTATGGATAGCGCTACTTGGCTGCAAGAAGCATGGCCAAACCCAGTCTTTATGAATGAGGATGATGCAAATAAACTCAATATTTACGATGGTGATACCGTGCTAATCACTAGCCCCCATGGTCGAACATTACGACACGCCCATGTTACCCAAAGGTTTATACCCGGCGTAATTGGGTTACCGCATGGTTCCTGGCTGGAGATGGATGAGGGAACCGGCATCGACTTAGGGGGATGCGGAAATATAATCTGCGGTGCAGTACCCACAGGGCAGGGTACATCGGGGTGGAATACGGAAATTTGCCGTATAGAAAAATATACAGGAAAAGCAATTATTCCTGATGTTGAAAAACCAAGAAGAGTAATTTTCGGGGAAGGAGGAAGGTAAATGAGTAGACAAGGTTTCTTTTTTAACATGGTACGTTGCATAGGTTGTAAAACATGTCAAGTTGCCTGCAAAGATAAAAACAATCTGGCAATAGGAATCCTTTTTAGAAAAGTTCTAACTTTTGAAACAGGTGCTTTCCCCAAACCAGGACTCTATCACTTTTCTGGAGCATGCTATCATTGTGCAGATCCCAAATGTGTGGAGGGCTGCCCCACAGGAGCAATGCATGTGGCCGAAGATGGAACTGTACAACATAATGTAGACAAATGCATCGGTTGCAGGTATTGTATTTGGAATTGCCCTTATGGAGCTCCACAATTTATACCTGAGCTAGGTAAGATTGGCAAATGTGATGGTTGCAAAGATCTTCGGGATAAGGGCGAGAATCCAGCCTGTGTGGATGCTTGTAATATGCTAGCAATTGAATGGGGAGATATTGATGAGCTAAAGGCGAAATATGCGGGTGAGCAGTTAACCAGCGACCTGCCCATCTTACCTCCATCTTCCATCACTAACCCATCCCTCGTTATTAACCCCAGAACAGCCGCTAAACTAAAAGAATACAGAAAGAAGGTGGAATAATAATGGGTGAAACTAGTTTATTGGTTTTTAGCCTTTGTATGCAGGCTGCTATTGGGATCATGTTGTTTTCCTTTATTACCCAAATGGTTTTTAAAGATAAACAGTTTAAAATGGCTGCCGTTACTACCGCCGTCCTAGCTGTTATTGGAGTTTTTGCTTCTTTTGCTCACCTGGGCCACCCCCTGTCCGCTCTTAACGTTTTGGGTAGATTTGGGCAGTCTTGGTTAAGTACGGAAGCAGTTCTATCAGGTGTTTTTGCAGGGGTAGCTATTCTTTATGTGCTCTTCCTATACCTGAGAGCTAACGACAGAAACCTAAGTGTTGGCTTAAGCGGTATTGGAAGCGTTTTAGGGCTCGTCGTTGTTCTTTCTATGGCAAAGGTCTATACTGTTTCTTCTGTTCCCATATGGCAAGGGGCGAATACTTTTGTCGATTTTTATGCTACCACTATTGCTCTAGGGGCCTTGCTTTTTTTAATAGCAAGTATTAATGAATTAAAGGATGTTAGCAAAAAACTTTTTGGTTACTCCATTTTGGCTGCTGTTGTGTTGCAAGCCGCCTCCGCGGTCCCCCATGTTCTTGGATTAAATGAAATGGGTTCTGCGGCTCAGGGCAGTCTTCAAATCCTAAATGGCATGAGTACTTTGGTCTGGGCAAAATGGCTTTTAATCCTGGGGGGTGCAGGAGTAGCATTGTATCCCGCTTCCGCTAGGGTCAAAGAGGATGCCAGGCCAAACGTCAATATCTTCATAACAGCAGGGGCGGCCCTGGTTATCGGACAAATAATTGGCCGGTATTTGTTTTACGCGGCCCTGGTTGTGATGAATGTTGGTTTGATGTAGAAATTTATCCCCCAATATCTCTATAAAAAGGCCCTGGCACAGAAATCCCTCCCCGGGATGCCGGGTTTTTTTTCTTTGGTAGAACTTACAGACCTAGGTGAGACTTGATGGAGGTGGCAAGGGGACGCTTTGTTTGCCAGCTAGTTTTGGTAACAGAAAAGCAGCTACTTTTGATGGATAAAATAGCTG
>Ga0265293_10007757_pt1 | contig 16333 bp, 16 predicted proteins | sample Munlanlewell138R_FD_192505 | JGI IMG/M metagenome (GOLD analysis project Ga0265293, IMG submission 192505) | Leachate microbial communities from a municipal landfill in Southern Ontario, Canada - Leachate well 138R | ecosystem: Engineered > Solid waste > Landfill > Unclassified | place: Canada...
GGAACAATAAAAATAGCAAAATCAATTGGCAATTTACAACCAAAGATGCAAGGATTAAATTAAAACGACTATACCCGTCAATTTCAGATTAACATAACACTAGGATAATTTCAAATTCTTTGATGCTGGCAGAGCGATACATATCGTAGTCAATATTTTCGGGTTTTGCCTTCAGCAATAGCCCATGTGCTTTACTTAAAGTGGTGACGCGACCTTCAAAGTATGTGGTATCTATTTTCATAGATCAAATCCTGGCTTTCGTAAATTGTTGTTTTCTACAGATAGGTCAAATATACTTACTTTTTTATTAGGGGCGGATTTGCCAGGCAGGCTCCTAATGGCAAATATTTTCAAATAAGTTGGATGCTGACTTTTGAACGTCCTATAGGGCTCAGAGATCCTGACCCATTAACAGATCTTCAGTATGTTAGCAGTTTTCGTTCGTAAAATACAATTGCCGTAGAGTTTTAAAAGTTCACGGGCTTTTCCATACAGGAGATTCCTCCCTACGGTCGGAATGACATTTCAGTGAGGGTAAAATGGCGGGGGAAGGCGGAAGATGTTGGGCGCAACGCGCCCAACATCTTCCGCCTTCCCCCGCCTTCCTTTATTTAATAACATTGTCATTCCGACCGCAGGGAGGAATCTCCTAGTGCTTCAATATCATAATGTTATATAAGGTCATCATTGATACCTCAGGGAGGAATCTTCTAATAATTAAACATCAATATATTATATATTGTCAATGGTAATCAACAGGTTCACGTGTGTTAATGAACGATTTTATTTTTTTGTCCTGCGAGACACTTACGTTTTACTTTTATTATAATCCGCGACATTATAGTTCACGATAAGTCAGGAGTTCTCGGGCTTCAAAACGTCAAATTAGAAAACTGAAAATCACTATCATAATAAAATGATATAGAGTTGATTATGGCACGTATATACTTCGGCAGGCCTGTCTGCCACACCAGGCAGGCTCAATACAGGCAAATCCGCGCCAGTCTCTAAAACCAATATTCACGGTTCGCAAAAAACAAAGTGGCTCAGGCGATAGAAAAGCACTTTCCCGTTTCAGCTATTTTCGTATTTTTGCTCTGCAAACAGAATCGCAGAAATAAGCATGTCTTTCAAAATTATAACAACAGCCTGAATGTTGAAAACAAATTTTTACCGCTTCGCCTCGCTTTTCTTATTTTTAAACCTGATAACGCTAAGCCTTTCGGCACAGGAAACATTGTTAGCTGTATATATCGTGAAAGATGGCGACACCCTTGCCGGTCAGCTAATTGAGCAGGAACAGGACAAAGAACAATTGCGTTGTCTTTTTATTGATGCCAATGGAAAAAAACAGGAATATGGGCCGGAAACGATTTCTGCCTGGGCTGTTGAAAATGGCAGGCATTACCGCGCTGTATCCGTGTTGGAAAAAGGGACAAACCAAAAGCGTTTTGCGAAAGTTTTGCTGGAAGGCTTTGCTGACCTGCTGCTGTTTGTTGACGATGACGGCGTAAACCGTTTTTTGTTTTCTGACAGCTTGGGTGTCATCCAGGAAGTGAACGACCCCAAATCGCCTAACGATAGCGGTAAGGCGAAAGGCAGGTTGATTTTCCTGCTGGGAAATGAGGATAACATCAGGAAAGTGGTTTATAAACAGCCTTTCACGAAAGATGGTGTGCTTAAAATGGTCGAAGCCTATAACCAACAAAATCAGGCAGGAAACCCGGGTAATCGCTTTGAAGATAAAACGCGGGGTGCCACATTGAACTTCAGCATTCATGCTGGTTACAGCATGTCGAAAATTCAGTTTCCGGAATCGAAGCACAACAACCTTGGCAGTCAGTACGGCTATTCATCCGCGCCGGTATTTGCTGTTGCAGCCGATTTGTCATTCGCCGGCCTATCGAAACAATTTGGGTTAAGGCTCGGGCTCAATTACCAAACGCATCAATACAGCAACGCGGAAACCATGATCGAAATAAGCAGCATTCGCCTGCCTCTTCAATTGGTTTTCCATCCTTTAAAAAAGTCCAATTCGCTACAGCTTTTTGCCGGTGTGTTTGGCGACAAAAAGCTTTCCATGGCGCAAGAAGGAGTCTTTCTATCTGATCCCCACATATATATGGAGATTACACCGGAAAGGCTTATTGAATTTCCTGAAAAAAGTCTTGGATACGGTCTGAGCGTGGGAATCGATTACCTTTTCCCGCTGGGGAAAAAGCAAAAACTGATGGTGTCGGCCAGTTACGCCGTCGCGTGGAGCAATATGACTTTCAGGTATTACGCAAGCTATAAATATTTTAACATACACGAGTTAAACCTCAAAAATAATAGGGCATTCCAGCAATATACAAGCGAGGATGCTAAATACACTACCTGGGTGAGGACTACCATCAATCACCAAGTCTCTTATATTGATTTTAAGATTGGGTTCTTGTTTTAAGGTAGGATGGTTTTTTTTATCCTTATCAACTGACGCACAACATATTTAGCATAATTATATAATCCGAGAATATGCAAGAAGCCGTCTCAAACTACATTTGAAACGGCCTCTTTTTTTATAACGACTTGCGGGACGCACTTTTTAAACGCTACTCGAACACTTCGTTAACATGGTGCGTAATAAATTTGTTACCAGCCAAATACATGCCTTCCGCGTATTTTTGCCCATCAGGTTCAAGCCATTTGGTTTTTTCGCTGTAATTATCGCCTCTAATGATAACTATTGGATTTTGAAAAGTAGCTCTTGCCTGCGTTTGGGTTGAAAAAGCCACAACTTTTTCTTTTTTAAGCACGCCATCAATTTCTAAATCAGATTTCATATATCCAAGATACTGGGCTTCGGCACTGCCACCAATTTTTAGTTTGCCACGCGTAAAATTAACATTGCTGGTAAGCGCAACGGATTGCTTCGATTTATCTACTAAACTCGTGAGGCCAGAAGAGGTGTTTTCATCAGTGATGGTATAAGAATTGGCTAATCTGTAGTTTACGAACAACTTAACCTTTGCCTGATTGCCACCCATATTCCAATCGTTACCTTCTTCCGAAAAAACATAAACCAATGATACATCTGCAATCAATGCATTATCTAAGTCCTCCGACAAATTTTGAGGTGTTTTATCAAAGCCCGCTAAAGTAGCCGAAAATGCGTTCCGGTCTTTGTAAAAAAACGAATAGCCGCTGGGAACAACGGTTAAAATACCCGTCATATCTGTTTCGTTTATAGCAGGTCCTGTCATGCTTTTCCATCCATCATAAGTATCAGTTTTGCCCGCTTCTTCCGCCGAAATAAGCTCATAACCTTTTGCTTGCATCTCATTTACAAATTCAGTAAATAATTGATCTGCTTTGGCCTGCATGGCTTCTTTATCCAAAGTTAACAGCCCTATTGCTGCTTTAGCTTTAGCCGCATTTTTTACTGATCTGCCAAAGCCTCCCGCTTTTTTTGAGTCAACGGCCTCTTTATAAATCTCAAAGTTGATTTTAAAACTTGAGATATACAATTTTTTTTGGCCTTCATCAATTTTTTTGCTTTTAAAAGAGGATTCTTTTGGTTTAAATTCACCTAATTCTTGTGCGTGAATAGTTGAAAAAGAAACCAAAAAAAGTACTACTAGAAATGTGCTAATTTTTTTCATTTTTTTAGATTTAAAGTGTTTATTAGTAAGAACTTACAGTTTAATAATTTATAAAAACAAACAATAGAGGCTGGCTTATATTGCTTTAGTATTTTTAAATAACAAAACACAGCCCTTCTGGCTTGCCTGATTGTTGAAAACCTCAAAACGAAAGGCATAAGCAAGCAGAAGTAGCTGTGAAATTTATTGTCCGACTTTGCGGTCTAATTCCTTTAATGTGATCTTCAACAATCAGTTTGCTAAATTAGTATGCCGCAGGGCTTCAATATATCGGTAAGAAATCGTGTTATGGGTAGGGTGTTTACCTTAGTAAGTTGGAAATCCATCGCCCGGCATAGAGCTGCGACTATGTTGCTTCAAAATCGGACCTGTTTTTAAATAGCTGAATTTCCGAGCGGATTAAGTCCGGCATAAGCGGTTTTAAGTAAATTGTCAATTTGGGATGGCATTTATGTGTAGTTTTGTAAGTAACATAAATTCATTGTTAGAAACAGAATGACTGTTAAACGAATTATTCAGTACCATGAACCTCAACGCAGAAAAAGCCATCATCATAGAACGATTTAAAAAGGTGAACGACAAGCACCTGAATTTATGCCATTAAAAACATGCTTGATTATGCTTTAAAAAAGGAGCAGGAGGATCTTGAAGTGTCGGAAGCCCATCAAAAACTGGTGATGGATCGTTTCGATAAAATACGTAAAACCCCGGAAAATCTTTTGGATTGGGAGCAAGCGAGAACAAAGCTGAAAGCTTGATGAAAAAGCACAAGATAAAGATTGATCCGGAAGCCCTGGCCGATATTCAAGGTATTACTGATTGGTATAATGAAGGCTCACTCAGCATAGTCTGCGGCAATGTCGCTTCAAAGCTAAGTCCTGTTCTGTAAAAGCGTTCGGCAATTTTTGCAAGCCCATCTTTTCTTTATTGGATGTCACAAATTGTGATTTCCATTCTTCTAATTCTTTTCCGGTTAGCAGGAACATGAAATCAGAAGGGAAACGCTTTTCATTACGCCTAACTGCCTGGTAAAAAGTATTTCCACTACAAATCTGTAGCAAACAGAATAATCAATCTTAACCAAGCAAGATTTTATAGTTTGAAAAAACTATTTATGTTTTGTATTTTTGTTGAAAACTTGATTTAATTGTTGTTTTTACTAAATTTATGATAAAAATTACGACTATGGGAACTACAAATTTAAACATAAATTTACCGCTTAATTTCAGCCAGGTTATTGACCTTGTAAGGCAATTGCCATACAGCGAGAAGCTTAAACTAAGCGAGATGTTAAAAAAAGAGACTAAGCAAAAACCGGAGAACGATAACATATTGACCCATTTTACAAGTGAAAAAGTATTGGCCAAAGACTGGCTGTTAGCCGAAGAAGATGAAGCATGGAAAGATTTATAAAAGGCGACTACGCCATTGCACTCGATAGTTTTGATTTTAAAAAAGGTTCTCTGAACAAACCGAGCAACATTAGGCCGAACAGGCTGTTTACTGCAGAAAGGAGATTATTATCCGTAAGCTTGGAAGTGTTAAACCGGAAGTGTTTGAAAAGGTTGTGGACAAACTCTGCGAGATTATAAAGCATTAAAAACCCCGGACTTGTCGGCTTTCTATTTTGTCACTTAATTATTGATTTTTGTATTTTTACAATCTGTTTTTTACTAAAATCACTATATATCCCTCTTTGTCGGTTTAAGAGGTGTTCTTTAATAAGTTTTGAGGCTTCGTCTTTGTTTCCAACCTTTAAAGAACATATTGCTTTTCTATACCGAGCATCATTTTTAATGGATTTAGCCCATCTCAACCCTTCTCCAAAATCACCAAATGCAATCTCATCAATATCTTTTTCTATTATTTTATTCCATTGCCTTATCGCTTCGTTATTCCTATCAAGAGCAGATAAAGAACATCCATAATCATAAATAACTAAAACATCATTAGGTTCAATCTTCATTGCTTCAACAGCATACATTAGAGACTCTTCGTATAATTTCAGATTATAACATGCTTTTGCTAATGAGGTAATTAGAAAATATTCTTTAGGATATTTTTTAACTTCCCTCTCTAATAATTCTTTTGCTTCCTGCCATTTAGCATTATCATAAAAAGCATTCAGTTTATCTGAGAACACTTTTCGATGTTTTTCATCTATCTGTTTCATATTCATTTCTATTAATTGGGATTGTCCTTCTTTTGTTGCTTTATATTTTTTTCACCTCTACGCGCATTTCTTGCTTTACCTTGCTGTTGACCTGACCTCGTTTTAGAATGCTTGCTCCAAGTTGATTTTTGCTTATTACTTGGATGCCCTCGCCCGGCATAGTCCGTAACTATGTCTCTTCAAATCACACCTATTTTTAAATAGCTAACTTCCCAAGCGGATTGATTCTTTCAAGATTTCAGCTTTCAAATTTAATGTTTTTGGTTGGGATATGGCGATGGCGTTGCACATGCCGGGCGGGGAAGAACATTGATCTTATTCTAATTACCATTCATAAAATGATTTATTTTCAGCCTTGAATAATAGAGTTTTAAAACCATCAAGCGTATTGTCTCCTTCTGGAAAAACAGATAGACCCCATGGAAAATAATTAATCCCAACAATTCCATACAAGTGATTTACAAAAATAAAGGCTTCCTCATCACGTTGACCATCAATATCATAGTAGTATTTGTAAACATAAACATCTATATCGTTAATGAGAAACTGTTTTTTGCTTTTTTGTAAAATGACAACTCCGTTAAATTCAATTGTCGTATCAGAACTTATATTTATATCTAAGCGATACATAAGAGATGAGTCTCTATTATAATATTGAAATAGCCTTCGTGAGGAATCAAAAACTGAATCAATACAAAACCCGACAGTTGCTTCTTTAAATGTTTGCTCCTTGTATTTTGAATATGTAATATTGTAGGTTGAGTGTTGATTAACAGTACAATAGAGAATTACTGATGATAGGAATATAAACGATATAAAATAGTTTAGTTTCATTAGGCTCTCTTTAGTGATTCAAATACGTATTATATCGATAATTCATGCCTCGAGCGGATTGATTCTTGCAAGATTTCAGCTTTCAAATTTAATGTTTTTGGTTGGGATATGGCGATGGAGTCAGAATCTACGCCGAGCGTGAGAACTTTATTTCTCTCTAATTATAAATTAGATAATCTACTTAATGTAAGCCGTTAACTAACCAATCATTAGGCACTTAAAAAGTGATTACTGCTAACATGTTAACGATGTTGATCTTTTTAATCTATCGGCTTACATTCCCCGAAGGATTTTAATTTTCAAATTTTCACACCGTCAAATTTTCAAATTAATATAGATCTTGATTGCTAAAACAAATCGGAGTGGCTACCTGTATCAATCATTAATAATATCAGTTCCTTGTCGTTTTGTTTCCAAATCAATAACCAATCGGGTTTGATATGACACTCCCATAATCCGGCATAATTGCCAGAAAGTTTGTGCGGTTTATGTTTTGCAGGCACTTTTCCCGTTTTAACCAGGGTTTCAAGTAGTGTTCTTAGAAGCGCTATGTTAAGCCCTCGTTTTCGGCAAAGTTTTAAAGATTTTTCAAACTTATTGGTGTACTGAAGTGAATACATCAATCAAAAATTTTCTCAAACATATCATCTACGCTTTTCGCTTTTTTAACATGAGAATTTTTCACATCTTCTAATGCTTCCTCTATTCCTGATATATGTTTAACCTTAAAAAGCCCTAATGAAAGCATATACTCAATCGTTTTTCTTGCAATTTTATTTTGAGCATCATATTCTATTGTAATTATTGCCATAATACTTAGTCTTTTAACTATTTACGTCAAAAATACAAAAAAAGATTTTGTCAAAGTGAAATTTCTTTATCCCTGCATAAAACCTTCGGCAGCCTCTGCAACTATTTATCCTCCCCCACTCGCTTGGATTGTTTATTTTTGCACAGGAAAGCTATTCAGATGATCAATAAAAACCTGTCGGGAAGAAAACGTGTTATAATACTCATTTTTAGTATTGTAGCCCTGATTTTTATTGTCAAGTTGTTTTTTCTGCAAGTGGTTGACCAGTCGTACAAGCTCTCTTCGCAAAACAATGTGCTGCGCTATATTACCCAATATCCAGCCCGCGGAAAAATTTATGACCGAAAGGGCGAATTGATGGTTTATAATGAAGCAGCATTCGATTTGTTGGTGGTACCGCAGCAGGTTAAAAGCATGGATACTACTGATTTTTGTGGTTTACTCGGCATCAGTGAGGAGCTTTTTAAAGAACGCCTGCAAAAAGCCAAACGCTATTCCCGCTACCGGCCTTCGGTGTTTTTGGAGCAAATTTCCAAGGAGGATTATGGCTTTGTGGCCGAAAAGCTGTACCAGTTTCCGGGCTTTTATTTTCAGGCTAGAACATTGCGGCATTATCCAAAACCTATTGCAGCGCATGTGCTGGGCGATGTGGGCGAGGTAAACCGCAACAATATTGACAAAGATGCCTACTACACATCTGGCGACTATATCGGCAAGAGTGGTATTGAACGTTTTTATGAAAAAGAGCTGAGGGGCAAAAAAGGCCTGAAAATCGTGATGGTTGATGTTTACAACCGCGAAAAAGGCAGCTTCCAGGATGGGCGTTATGATACGCTTCCTGTTTCGGGAAGTGATTTAATTTTGGGTCTTGATGCTGAGTTGCAACTTTATGGCGAAGCCTTGATGCAGGGCAAAACCGGCAGTATTGTTGCCATTGAGCCTGGCTCGGGCGAGATTCTTGCGCTGATTACCAGCCCATCTTACGATCCAAATCTGCTGGTTGGACGAGTACGTGGTAAAAACTATAACGCGCTTCAAATCGACAGCCTCAAACCATTGCTAAACAGAGCAATCAGCGGCAGCTATCCACCCGGTTCCACTTTTAAAATGGTGAATGCGCTGGTAGCACTTCAAAGTGGTGCCATTACCGAGAACACCCAATTCAGCTGCCAGGGAAAGCTGAGCCGCCCCATCAAATGCACCCACGATCACAATACACCATTGGCGCTGCTCGAAGCTATGGAAAATTCCTGTAATCCTTATTTTTGGAACACCTTCCGCAATACACTCCATAACCCAAAGTTTAAATCGCAAAAAGAAGCTTACGATTATTGGTATAAGTTACTTGCTAATATGGGATTAGGACATCCTTTTAATACGGATATTCCTTTTGAGCTAAGCGGAAATATTCCTACACGGGATTATTTTGACAAGCTGTATCGCGGCAACTGGAATTCCCTCACGGTGCGTTCGCTGGCTATTGGCCAAGGCGAAATCTTGCTCACGCCTTTGCAGTTGGCTAACCTGGCGGCTATTTTTGGCAATCAGGGATTTTATTATCCACCACACCTGATCAAAGCCATCAAAAACGACACAGCCTACCATGCGCCTTTTACTGAAAAGATGGAGACTGGCATTGATACTAAGCACTTTGAGGTCGTAAAAAAGTCGATGTTGGATGTGTTTGAAGGCGATCGCGGAACGGCGCGTTACAATAAGATTGAAGGCATCCTGGCAGCCGGAAAAACCGGTACAGTGCAAAATCCACATGGTGAGGATCATTCCATGTTTATCGCTTTTGCGCCTTACGACAAGCCTGAAATTGCCATTGCTGTGGTGGTTGAAAACGCTGGCTATGGCTCCGTTTGGGCGGCACCTATAGCCAGCCTGATGATGGAAAAATACCTGAAAGGCTACACCACGCGCCAAGCCTTGGAAAAGCGTATGATGGAAGCTAATTTTCACCAAAAAAAACAAAAGCCATGACCGGACAAAACCGCATAGCCCGCATCGACTGGATCAGCTTTGTGCTGTATTTTGCGCTGATGCTCACCGGATGGTTGATGATTTACTCAGCGGTTTATGACGAAAATCACAGCAGTATTTTCGACCTCTCGCAGCGCTATGGCAAGCAGCTGCTTTGGATCGTGTTGGCACTGCTGCTGGGTGCTATCGTGCTGCTTATCGATGCCAAATTTTTCAACGCTTTTTCCATTCCCATTTACGTGATTGTGCTGCTGATGCTGGTGGGTGTTTTGGTTTTTGGTACAACGATTGCCGGTTCCAAATCCTGGTTTCAGATTGGAGGCTTTAAGATTCAACCAGCTGAGTTTGCGAAGTTTGCCACGGCATTGGCACTGGCCAGCTACCTGGGAAAACTCAACCGCGACATGAAAAGATGGCAAACCCAGGCTACGGCTTTTCTGATTATCGGATTGCCTGCCCTGCTGATTTTGGCGCAATACGACACGGGTTCTGCGCTGGTTTTTGGCGTGTTTATTTTGGTGCTTTACCGCGAAGGCTTGTCGGGCGCTATTCTGATTATCGGTCTGATTGCTACCGCGTTGTTTCTGATCACTTTATACACCGATAAATACTATGTGGTGGCCGGCCTGGTGCTGTTGTTTGGCCTGATGCTGTTTGTTGTGAAACGCTCAAAAGCCAATATAAAAAAGCTGGTAGCTTTGTTGCTGCTGATTTCTGCCTTTGTTTTTAGTGTGGATTATGTTTTTGAGAACGTACTTGAACCACATCAAAAAATCCGTATCAATGTACTTCTTGGCCTCGAAACAGACCTGATGGGTGCCGGATACAACGTAAATCAATCCAAGATTGCTATTGGATCGGGCGGCATGACCGGGAAAGGCTTTTTGCAGGGCACCCAAACCAAATACAATTTTGTGCCGGAACAAAGCACCGATTTTATTTTTTGCACCGTAGGCGAAGAGTGGGGTTTTGTTGGCACAACGGTGATTATCTTGCTCTATCTGATGCTTTTTATCCGCTTGATAATCCTTGCCGAGCGCCAACGCTCTGCCTTTAGCCGTATATATGGCTATGGCATTACTGCGGTGATGTTTTTTCACTTTGCCATCAATATCGGCATGACGATAGGTTTGGTGCCGGTGATCGGTATTCCGCTGCCGTTTATCAGCTATGGCGGATCGAGCCTGTGGGCTTTTACGCTGATGTTTTTCGTGTTTTTAAAACAAGATGCGAATCGGCGGAATATATTGTAGAGGATTTTATTAGGTTATTTTGGAAACAGATATTTGGTACGTATTTTGCAAAATCCGTCCATAAAATTGTTAACTCCATTTTTCTATTTCTGCCAGCAGTTCGTTAACATCTGTCAATTTCCCGTTTTTTGAATCCTCCATCGACTTATTGATTCGAGCGTTGAACTCTTGAACGCTCATTGGTTCAAGTCTGTTTCCATCCCACCTTTTCTCAATTCTCAGGAGTTTTTCAAGCCGGGAAATTGCCTCTTCACTTTGAAGTTTCAAGAATTCCTGAATAAATTCAATTTTTCTGCTTTGTAAGTCCATTGGGAAATATTTTCATCAAAGTTACAAATTCTGTTTTAATCCAAGATTTTTTGCCAGCTTATCGCCAATTAACGTGTAGCCACCACCACCGATTTCTTATATGCCTTCACATTGCCTTCCAAATCAAACACTTCTGCATATACGATATAGATTCCTACACCAGCTTTGTTGCCGTTTTCGTCAATGCCGTCCCAGTGATAAACGCCTTGCTGTGCCACAAGCTGGCTTTTTACCAAATGCCTGATTGGCTGACCTACGCTGTTATAAATATGGATGTTTAAGGTGTAGCCGGCTTCTTCAAAACTATAAGCGATAGAAGTAACATCGTCGCGGCCATCGCCATCGGGCGAAAACAGCTCTGGTTCAATGGTGATGGCATCGTCCATTTCCGGAAAAGCCCTGAACATCGAGTTTTGAAGGCCGGGCGTGCCAAAGCCCACAGATTCTGCTGCCGAATGCCAGCTGCTGGCTTCATTTGTTGGGCTGTCAAAAGAAATGCGCTCCAGCGACACGCCTTTAAAAGTGGTCAGTAGCGGGTAGTGCATGCTTTCTGTATAGGAGAAAATATCTATCAGAACACCGGTTTTGGCTTTCAGCAGCACCGTTCCATCACTATTTGAGTATGTCGGGAAAGAAGTCATTTCTACAAAAACGGAAGCATCAGAGGTGGGATATTGCTGCAACACCTTGGTGGAATTTGTTGTGAGCAGCGCATAGCTCGCCGGCATAAGCAGGTAGCTGTCGTCGGTAATGCTTTTGAGTGTAGTGTCGGGCGGGTTGGGAATTGTTTGGCGCACATTGCCAAGCCATAGCTGATTCAAATCCAGTACTTTATCAGAGATATTGTAAATTTCTACATAATCCACGCCATCACCCAACGGGTTAAACAAAATTTCGTTGAGCAATACATCGCCTGCCAGTACCTCATCGGGAAGCCCAAAAATAATGTGGCTGCCGGCTTCTACATTGAGTCCGGCGCAGTTCATCAAATCCTCTGAAAGCAGCAATTTATATACGTTTCCCGGCTCAAACGGATTAGCAAATTGCAAAGCCACAAAACTGGCGTCATCAGGATTTAAAGTTGCTAGAATAGGATGTAATCCGCTGCTTTCCAGGGCGTAAGCATTGGGTTGGCCCAGGCTTATTTCGTCCATTTGCTGGTCAAACCACAGTTGAATCACGTCATTATTCTGCAGTTGAAAACGTGCCACTTTTGGCGCGAAAACATTGGGTGCATCCACCGAGTTGAGGCTTCCTGGTGTTCCGCCATCGGGATGGATACTCGCCGTCCAGTTATTTTTTCCGCCGCAGGGATTGTTGGGATCAATCTGTTCAATCGTCCAGCCACCAGCGGCTTTCGCGGCATCGTTATACCATTTGTCGGTATAGCTCACCGAAGAAATCACACGCGCATTATTGCTGATCAGCGAGAGCGATGCACCTGCGTTCGCCAGTTGCAGGCTGCTGAATCCAAAAACAGCACCATAAGTGGCCATTGCCGCTGCAGCATCTTGGTGGCAAAGGATGAGATAGCCATTGGGAGCCAGCGTTACAGCACCTATTTCTTTGAGGCTTGTGCCAATTTGAAGCTTCCAGCCTTCCAGCTCAATAGCAAAAGGAGTGCGGTTAAAAAGCTCGACAAATTCCCATTCGGGCAAGCCAACATAAGGCGTTGGGTCGGCCATAATTTCGTTGATGACCACATCATTGGTGGCGGACATAAAAAAGCTGAAATTGGTTTCGATGGCCGGACTGACATTTCCCGCGAGGTCAGTCATATTTGAAGCAATGAGCGTATAGCGGTAGCCGTTTTCAAAAGCTTCCAGATAGTTTAGGATCAATTCGCTTTTATTAGTTCCGAAGGCAACAGATTCGGGCTTCCCGAGATTGTTGTCGGCCACAAAATTATCGCGGTTCAGGGCGGAGGTTTCGGCCAGTGCTTCGTCAAAAATAAGTTGTACGCTAAACGGATCAACGGCCTTAGCAGAAAGCAGTTGCGGTGCTTGATTGTCCACAATTTCTGCGCCGGCATACACTTGGTCAAAGTACGCTTTGGTGGAATTACTCATAGTATATATAAGGTGAAAGCCAAAAAACCCGCCCACTTGCAGGCTGTTGTCGCTGCCCGTAGCTTCGGAGCTATAAATTCCCGCGCCATCCTGAGCAATAAATAGCTGCCACGCGCCTTGTTCTGAACGAATCACACGTACCCAAAGCGTAAAAGAGTTGGCTAACAGCCCGTTAGTGCCTCTCAATATACTGGTTTCAGTGCTACCGTTTTGTCTGAAAAGTTCTATGGCATCATCACTTCCGGCCTCACCGAAGCGCAAAAAATAGCCATTCAGCGGCTGACTGAGGTCGGCATTATCTGCTGACAGATACACTTTTCCATAGTTGGAGCCCGACGGGCTAAATGCCAGTCGGATATAAAACTTCCATTCCATATTGCCTGCTGCTGCTTCGTAGGGCGTGCTTAGCCAGGCTTGTCCGGCCTCGGTGGCATTAAGCTGAAGCTGAAAAGCCTCGTTTACCCGAAACAAATCGGCGGTTCCTGTCCATTCAGGATTGCTGGTGAAATCGCCATCGCTGAAATCGTCAATCAATTGGGCAGAGGCTGCAAAAGGAAGCAGCATGAGCAGGGCTACAAAAGCCATTGCCATTGGATTAGAAAAAGTGTTTTTTAACATATTTACAAATGTTTAGACGCAATAAAACCTGCCGGAAGTTGATATTCCTATTCTACAAGTCAATATTTTATACTTTTGCAGCCGGCATTAAGTCGTGTAAAATTAGAATAATTAATTGATTTGGTTGCATGAAAATCGCCCTGATAGGAGCTACTGGTCTTGTTGGCAAAAAAATGTTGCAGCTACTTGAAGAACAAAATCTTCGGGCTGAGCAGCTTATTGTGGTAGCTAGCGAACGATCGCTTGGCAAAACGCTGTACTGCTGCGGCACACAACATAGCGTTGTCAGCCTGCGTGAAGCCTTGGAAGTCAGGCCCGAGCTTGTGCTGATGAGTGCCGGCGCAACGCTATCGCGCGAAGTTGCTCCGCAGTTTGCGGCGCAGGGTAGCCTGGTGATCGACAACAGCTCGGCCTGGCGCCGTGATGAGGCCGTTCCGCTGGTGATTCCTGAAGTAAATGCCGCGGCAATCAAAGCCAATCACCGTATTATCGCCAATCCCAATTGCTCTACCATACAAATGGTGATGGCTCTGGCGCCTTTGCACCTTGCTTTTGGCATCCGGCGAGTGGTTATTTCCACCTATCAATCGGTGAGTGGCAGCGGCCTGAAAGGCCTGCAACAGTTGGAAGACGAACAAAATCAAAATACAGTGAGCAAGCCGGCTTATCCGCATCCTATCTTCAAAAACGTGATACCACAGGGTGGAGATTTCAATGCTGATGGCGATACTTCCGAAGAAGAAAAGCTGCTTTTTGAGACCCGAAAAATATTAGACGCGCCTGAGATGGCAATTACCTCCACGGTGGTGCGTGTTCCCGTTACCGGCGGCCACTCGATGGCAGTAAACGTGGAGTTTGAGCAGGATTTTAGTCTCGAAACGGTACGCCAACTGCTGGAGCAGTCGCCCGGGATTGTGGTACAGGATGATCCGAGAAATAGCATTTACCCTATGCCACTTTTTGCCACCGATAAAGACGCTGTTTTTGTTGGAAGAATCCGACGCGACAGCAGTATTGCTTTTGGTTTAAATTTGTGGATCGTGTCGGACAATCTGCGCAAAGGCGCGGCAACCAACGCGGTTCAAATTGCAAATTATCTTATTGATAACAAGCTTGTTAGATTGTGAAAATATACCATGACATAAAAGATTTTGTGCCGGTAAACAATGCCATTGTAACCATCGGAACCTTTGATGGCGTGCATTTGGGGCATCAGGCTATTTTAAATAAGATGAAAGCAGATGCACGCGAGGTGAACGGCGAAACTGTCGTCATTACTTTTTATCCGCATCCCCGGCTGGTGTTGAATATCGACAGCTCAAACCTGAAATTTATCAGCACACAAAAACGAAAAATAGAACGTCTCGAAGCTATTGGTATCGATAATCTAATTATTATTGAGTTTACCAAAGCCTTTTCGCGCACCAGCTCCGAAGCTTTTATAAGAGATTTTATTGTGAAGCATGTCAAGCCTTATAAATTGGTGGTGGGATATGATCATCATTTTGGCAAAAACCGCATTGGCGATTTCAAGCTGTTGTTCGACCTGAGACAAAAGTTTCAGTTTAAGGTAGAACGCATTGCTGCACAGGACGTGGAGAATATCGCGGTGAGCTCCACAAAAATTCGCAAAGCCTTGGAAATGGGCGATGTAGCCAAAGCCAATCAATTGTTGGGCTATAATTATTCCATATCCGGCAAAGTGTTCAGAGGCAATCAGATTGGACACAAAATTGGTTTTCCGACGGCTAATATCGAAACGCCAAGCCAATATAAGCTCATCACGGCGGGCGGCGTGTATGCCTGTCAGGTCGAGTATGGTGGAAAGATCTACGATGGCATGGGAAATGTGGGCTACCGGCCAACGATTTCGGACAGCGAGCTAACAGTAGAAGTGCATATTTTTGATTTTGATAAGGAGATTTATGGAGAAGAAATTACCATTAGGTTTATCGACCGCATCCGCGATGAGCATAAGTTTGAAAACCTGGAAGCACTGAGCCGTCAGTTAGAAAAAGACAGCATTGCCGCAAAGGCGCGGCTGGCGAAAGATAAATAACTCGCACAATCACTCCCTGAAAAAATAATTATATTTTTAGCGATAAATACCCACCTATGCGTATCCCTAAAAACACTCTAATTTTATTGCTTTTATTGTTTTCGGGAAGTTTGTTCGCCCAAGAAGATAGCACCCTTTTACAGAAAAAAACAGTGGTGAAAGACGGCTGGAATTTCGGTTTGCTGCCTGCCGTTTCCTTCAATACCGATCTGGGTTTTCAGTATGGCGGTCTGGTCAATCTTTTTCATTACGGCGACGGAAGCCGTTATCCCAACTACGATCATTCCTTTTATTTTGAGGCCTCGCGCTACACCAAAGGCAGTGGTTTATTCCGTTTTGCCTATGACAGCGACCAACTAATTAAAGGCGTCCGCCTGAGTTTCGACCTGAGTTATATGCCCGAGCAAGCCATCGATTTTTTCGGTTTCAATGGCTACGAAGCAGTTTATAATGCTGACTGGGTGGAAGACGGCAACCGCCACTATCGCTCGCGTATGTTTTACAAACACAAGCGCGATATGCTACGGCTACATGCCGATTTGAGTGGTTCGCTATTCAATTCGCCCCTGCAATGGGCTTC
>Ga0265293_10007758_pt1 | contig 16330 bp, 15 predicted proteins | sample Munlanlewell138R_FD_192505 | JGI IMG/M metagenome (GOLD analysis project Ga0265293, IMG submission 192505) | Leachate microbial communities from a municipal landfill in Southern Ontario, Canada - Leachate well 138R | ecosystem: Engineered > Solid waste > Landfill > Unclassified | place: Canada...
AGCAGTTGCCTCGTGAATGCCGCCTAAAGCCCGCAGCATTCCTTTCGCCACTCGCCGTCCACTTCTCACCGCTCATTTCTCACCGCTCACTTCTCATCGCTCACTTCTCACCACTCACTTCTCACCACTGTCATCTTTGTTTTCCAAAAAAATGCTCCGGAAAAATCTTTATTCGTAAGATGAACGGGAGGTTCGTCGAATAATCCAAACACTGCGGAGCCGCTGCCAGTCATGGCGGCGTAGGCGGCGCCGGCATTGAGCAGTTGGGTTTTAATATTGGAGATTTCGGGGCACTGGCTGATGGCCACAGGCTCAAAATCGTTGTGAATGGTCTGCATCCACTGGCTGACGGGTTGGCGAATGGCCTCGATGATTGGCACAGGTGGCCGGGCAGGCGTGATGGCAGCATACGCCTGGCGGGTGCTGATGTGGCAATCGGGTTTTACAATAACGATGGTTTTGCCGGTGAGATCGAAATCAATTTTGGTGAGCTGGTCGCCGCGCTCTGTGGCCAACGCCGCATGACTATTTATAAAAAAGGGACAGTCCATGCCGAGGGTGGCGGCATATTGTTGCAGGGTGCTGGTGGAAAGGCCAAGTTGGAATTGGTCGTTGGCCAGGCGGAGAAGGAAGGCAGCATCGGAAGAGCCACCACCGAGTCCGGCGCCGGAAGGGATGACTTTGTGCAGATGAATATGAACGGGCGGCAAAGTATGATGCAGCAGCAGGCGCCAGGCTTGCATTACCAGATCGTTGTCGGGATTGCCGTCGATGGATAAGCCTGAGCGTGTGAAGCGCGTGGCGCCGTCGGGCGAAGGGATAAGCTCCAACACATCATGCAGCGGAATGGGCAACAACAACGATTGAATGTTGTGGTAGCCGTCGGTGCGGCGACTGGTGACATAAAGCCCCAGATTGATTTTGGCGTGCGGGAATACGATCATTTCCTTTGGAAAATGTTTGGACAAAAGTAATAGAATTGGCGGAAGCGCGGGGCGCAGGGCGCGGGGTGCAGACTGCTCCTGCGGAAATCCTTTTTGATTTTTTTGAATGTTGAAGTGGAGAAAGCAGGGCGCGGGGCGCGTGGCGAAGGGCGCAGACTGATAGCTGCCGGCGTCCTCACGAGGCAGGGATTGAAGCGGCATCCCTGCGCAGCGGCGGCTGATGTTTTTGTTGGCGGGCGGATTCCACAGGAACACGTACCGCCTACAAAAACACAGCCGCTGCAAGCAGGATAGAGCGGAAAGCCCGCCCGGCCTCCCAAATTCAACATTAAAACATGATGATGCTTTTGAACAACAAGAGGGTTTATTTGTAGTTTTACCGCCTTTTAATAATATTATCCGACAAAAATGCCCATTATCAATTCGCTGTTTTCGTGGATCATCAAGAAGCGTATCCATCAGATAGAGCTTTTTATGAAGTATCCGCATGAGGTTCAACTGGAGTTGTTTCGTAATCTGATGGCCGCCGGCGCCGAAACGGAATGGGGCGAGCGCTATGGATACGAAGATATTACCACCCCTGACCAGTTTCGCGAGCGGGTGCCAATAAGCGATTACAACAAATTAAAACCCTACATAGAGCGGCTGCGGCAGGGTGAGCAAAATCTGCTGTGGAATACCGAGGTGAAGTGGTTTGCCAAGAGTTCGGGCACCACCAACGACAAGAGTAAATTTATACCCGTGAGCAACGAGGCGCTCGAGGAGTGCCATTATAAGGCGGGCAAAGATATGCTGTCGATTTTTTATAATAACCATCCTGACTCGACGATTTTTAATGGCAAAGGGCTGGCGATGGGCGGCAGTGGCAGCATTACGGAGATAAACAATGAGTCGTATTACACGGGCGATCTTTCGGCGATACTGATGCAAAACCTGCCAATATGGGCGCAGGCCAAGAAGACGCCCAGCCGTTCGATATCGCTGATGGAGGAGTGGGAGAGCAAGATAGAGAAGATGGCGCGGGCTACGCTGGAGCACGACGTAACGAGCATTTCGGGCGTGCCGTCGTGGACGCTGGTGCTCATAAAGCGCATCCTGGAGCTGGCTGGCAAAGACAACCTGGCGGAGGTGTGGCCCAACCTGGAAGTGTTTTTTCATGGCGGCGTCAACTTCGATCCTTACCGGGCACAGTTCAGGCAACTGATACGCACCGACAAGATGAGCTACATGGAGACCTACAATGCCAGCGAAGGATTTTTTGGCATCCAGGACCGCACCGACAGCCACGACATGCTGCTGATGCTCGACTACGGCATCTATTACGAATTTATTCCTATCGAAAATATAGAAGAAGAAAATCTACGCACCGTGCTGCTGCATCAGGTGGAGACGGGAAAGAATTACGCAATAGTAATAAGCACCAACGGCGGCTTGTGGCGTTATCTGATAGGCGACACGGTGAAGTTTACCAGCACAAGTCCGTACAGGATACAGATTACGGGGCGCACGCGAAGCTTCATCAATGCATTTGGCGAGGAGCTGATAATAGAAAATGCTGATAAGGCGCTCACGGCGGCCAGCGAGAAACATGGAGCCATTGTGGCTGAATACACAGCAGCGCCCATTTATTTTGATGGTGATAAAAAGGCAGCCCACCAATGGCTGATAGAGTTTGACAAAGCACCTGATGATTTAGTTGCTTTTGGGCACGACTTCGATGCGGAGCTTAAAACGCTCAACTCCGACTATGAAGCCAAACGATACAAAGACATGGTGCTGCAGCCACCGGTGATAATACCGGTGCCCGAACGCACTTTTTACAACTGGCTGAAAAAACGCGAGAAACTGGGCGGACAGCACAAAGTGCCACGCCTGTCGAACGACCGTGAATATGTGGATGACATCCTGGAGATGATTGGCTGACAAAAACATGTCGTTGTCAGCGCTGAAAGTTATCGACAAAAAAGACTGTTTCCGTTGGTAACCGGCGTTAGTTTTATATTTTAGCGGATTGCTACAAAACAATAAATTCTGATAAACGATGCACATTGCCATAGCCGGAAATATTGGTTCAGGGAAAACCACCCTCACTGCGCTGCTTGCCAAACATTTTAAGTGGGAGCCTCACTTCGAGTCAGTCGACAACAACCCCTATCTGCACAGCTTCTACGACGACATGATGCGCTGGTCGTTCAACCTGCAGATTTATTTTTTGAACAACCGTTTCCGGCAAATCATCAAAATCCGCGAAAGCGGTGAGAAGGTTATTCAGGATCGCACCATCTACGAAGATGCCCACATCTTTGCACCCAACCTGCACGAGATGAACCTGATGACCACCCGCGACTACGACAACTACCGGTCGCTGTTCGATTTGATGGTGAGTTTTATTCAGCCTCCCGACCTGCTGATTTATCTGCGTGCCACCGTGCCCACGCTGGTGCGCCAGATTCAGAAACGCGGCCGCGACTACGAAGAGTCCATCCGACTCGACTATCTGAAAAGTCTCAACGAACGCTACGAGCAATGGATAGATAGCTACACCGCCGGAAAAAAGCTGGTTGTAAATGTGGATAATATCAACTTTGCCGAGAAGCCCGAAGACTTAGGCGTGATCATCGACAAAATCAACGCGGAGCTGCACGGGCTGTTTTAGTTTCGACAGGCTCAACTACCGTTTCGACTGTTTCGACAGGCTCAACTACCGTTTCGACTGTTTCGACAGGCTCAACAACCAACTCAACTACCCCTATTCCGAGAGGTCACCCAAAATTTTTGGGCATAATGAGTGAATGGCATGGTGGAGTAGATTTCTCTCCGCCGGCTGGCGGAAATTGAGAGGTCTCTTTATAATGTAGATATTCAGGCTCTTATAAAAATCTGTTATTGGTAGCATTTCCATTTTGCCGGCGGGTTCGTTTATACGCTGGCACGCAAACACGATGCTATCGATCCGATGAGAATACCAAAATGCCTGTCGGTGACGAAGTGATTTCCATTACCACCTCCCCGTTCTAAAGGAATCTATTAATTTCGCAAATAAATTGTAATGCTGATGCGGCATTGCAATAATTTTATTAATCATTTTTTTATGTTTACTTTACTAAAAATTACTATGAAAAGAAAAGCTTTACTCTTTGTGCTTGTGGCATTTACTTGCCTGAATGTTTCGGTACTCAAAGCCCAGTGGGAGCCAACAAGTTTTACGCAATCATCCGTTTGGGTTTTGTGCCAGACTGAAAATGGGAATTTAATTGCAGCCAATGATGTTTACCCCGACATGGGCGGTATTTACCTTTCGGATGACGCAGGAAACGAGTGGGAAAAATGCGATGTAGCTGACTATTCTTACACCTCACACGTGGTGCAGGGTGCGCATGTTTATTTAGGCGGCGTTGACTGTAATGTTGCCATCTCGCTTGATAACGGTCAAACCTGGACGACCAGAAGTTTTAAGGAATTGATGCCGGGTGTATCGCCCGACTACTCCATGTATGCTATGGAAATTCACAATGGCAGAATTTATGCCGCTGTGCTTACTTTTGGCATTGCTTACAGCGATGATAATGGTGTGAACTGGTCTCTCACCGACCGTGAATCGCTTCTCGATCCTAACGACCCTGATGCTGGCGGCCAGTGGTGCTACAACCTGCGCTCTTACAACGACAAACTATACAATATTGGCGCTTACGGTATCTACGAATATGACGAAGCCACAGACCTGTGGGCAAAAGTTGACGACCAGCCCTATGGTGCAAGCTCGGTTGTGGTAAATGATGTGATGTATGTTGCTTACAATGCATCAGGGCTTCCGAGTGGCATTCGCTACACCACCGATTTTCAAACATGGGAAGTTATGCCAATTCCTGATGGTGCATCAACCAGTATCAGGTTTTTGGATTATTACAATGGTGCTTTTATAATGGGGCATGTTGAAGAAGCTATCCTTTACACCATGGATCACGGAGAAACATGGATTGAATACCGCGAAAATTTCCCCAAGTTTTCGCCGGTTCCGGGACTTGACATTTACGGTACCCCAATGGGCGTGGTCGTTAAAGATGACAAGATTTTTTGCGGAGTCTTTTCTCCTTTTGATGAGGCAAAAGGGGTGTGCGTGGCTCCACTGCCCGAGGAGCTGCTTACTGCTATTAATCAATATGCCGACCTGGCACAACCGGTATTGTACCCCAATCCTGCACAAGATCTTGTATGGCTGCAATTGCCATCCGGTACGAAAATGCAGGGCTTAGTACAGATTATGGATGTTACAGGAAAAATCAAACACAAGCAGACAATTCTTTCGGACGGCAACAATAAAATTTCAATTTCGACAAGCAACTGGGCTTCGGGAGTTTACTTTTACACCCTGAAAACCGATGATCATGTAAGCTCCGGTAAATTCATCGTGGAGTAAGCCCAGCCCCGATTAGCTAACAAATGAAGCTGGCTGCTACGACAAAACCTTTTTCAAAAAATATGTTTTGAACCTAAGGCTATTTACTGAATTGGATAGATCCGAAAATTGCCCGGTTTGTTTTAAGCAAGCAGCCCGGGCAATTTTCTTTTGATTACACAAGATCGATTGTGATCATGTGGATAAATGACTCATTACTGTGCCGTTGCCCCACAGAATACCGTACGGTAGCCCTCAGGCAGCGAAAGGATAATTTATTCGAGATATTCTCCTGTGAGGTCGTCCGGAAACGCAACCGGAACGTCATAGCCATTTTCATCCAGCTGATCAGTTGGTTTCGTTTTCCGGATTTTTAGCAGCGCTTTGCGCACCACAATGGTTTTTATCCACGCCCCGACGGTAGAGTCGCCTCTAAAACTTCGGATATGTTTAAACACTTCAATGAACGCCTCCTGCAAAACATCATGCGCATCGTCGCGGTGATTCAAAATCCGGTAGACAGTCGTAAACATGGCATCGCAATACAAATCATAAAGCGCTTTTTGTGCTTTGCGGTTGTTATGTCTGCAGCCTTCTATTATCTTTTCTGTCTCCGTTTTCTGATCCACCAACATTGATTTTGTATAAAGAGACCTTTTAATAGCAAAAGGTTGCACGCGTCGTGGCGGAAAATAATGCGGCGGAAGCAGGAGATTAAGAATTTACTATAAAAAATAAATCCTTTCGTTTGTCACAATGCGGTACTTGGGCTGATCATATTACAAAGGTTGAAGAACTCTTTTTCATAAAACTCTATGAATGAAAAATGCCATTTTAGCGACGATGCTGGTTTTAGTATCCGGGTTTTTTGTGGAAGCTACTGCTCAAACGGAGATAAAAGGTGTTGTCAATAACGAAAATCACCAGCCGGTAGTTGATGCGAGTATTTCGTTGATGAAAACTGCCGACAGCACGATAATAGCCTTTAGCTTTACCAACAGCAAAGGCGAGTTTGTTATTTATTATGATGGAGATGAAGAAGCGATGCTGCTGATGGTGTATGGTTTTAATGTTCAAAGGCAGTTCATGAAAATCGAAAATCATAGCCAGCAGATTGATTTGACGGTTAGCGAGGAGGCTATCGAGCTGACAGAATTTACCGTAAAATCAGAAAAAATATGGGGCACGCGTGATACGATCAACTATGTGGTAGATGCCTTCCGGGATTCCACCGATATGGTTATTGCTGATGTGCTAAAAAAAATGCCCGGCATTGAGGTAAAAGAGAGCGGACAGATTGAATATCGCGGGAAACCGATTTCTAAATTCTACATCGAAAATATGGATATGCTTCAGGGACGATACGGAATTGCTACCAACAACATTACTGCTGCCGACATTGCCACCGTGCAGGTTTTCGAAAACCACCAGCCCATCAAAGCACTGCAGGATATTGCATTTACCGATGATGCTGCATTAAACCTAAAACTTAAACCCGGGGCAAAAGGTATCTACACAACTATGGCTGATCTTGGGGCAGGAACAGACGAACAATTCCTGTGGAATAGTTCGGTAACCAGTATGTATTTTAGTAAAAAACGCCAACACCTTGCAGCCTTAAAAACGAACAATACCGGAAACGATTTGGATAAGGAGTTCCAGTCGTTTACCAACGAAAACATGCAGTTAGGCGGGACAATATCCTCCATCGTGCAGCCATCGCCACCCCAAATTAGTAAGAACAGGTATTTTTTTAATCAGGCTTTTGGTGGCTCGATCAACACTTTGGTCAAAGCAAAGAATGATGCTGAATTTACAATCAACTTAAATGGATTCCGTGATGTTGACGACAGAAAAAGCTATGACCAAACCCGCTATATTATTCCTGGTGAAGATACGCTTACAATCAAAGAACAAATGGATTCGCACAGCAGCCGTTTTAATATTGAAGGAGGTATTGGCTACAAAAAAAATACCGAACAAAATTATTTGAATACACGTTTGTTGTTTTCAGGAAATTTCATCAAGAGTACTGCTGATATTATTAATAATGAACCTATTAAGCAAAACGGTGAACATGACCCGGTAAAATTAGCCTCCACCATACACTGGATCAGGCGGGGAAACAGCACACAAAGTTCCGGTGTTGAATTGTATTCCAGATCGGTCTACCAATCACAGCCATACCGGCTGGATATTACGCCAGGCATGTTTGATAATGCCTTGAATGACAGCCTGCCATTTAATGCTATTCGACAAGATCTGGCTTTCAATTCTTTTGAAACACGAAACAGCCTGATGTTTCTTTCGTCGGCAGGCTGGAAATCTATCCGCATTCACCCGATAATGCTGGTGTCGTTGGAGCATCAGTCGCTGAACTCTCAATTGTCAGCATCGGAGCAGGGAGATACGTTTTCGGAACTATCGGGCGATTCGCTGCGCAACGAGCTGACATGGATGCGGATAAAAGCCGGAATCTCGTTAAAACTCACTTACCGTAAACGAGATTTTAACTTCGAATTATCAACGCCCATTCAGGTTCAGCATATTATGCTTTCTGATAACATTAAACCTGATGATTCACAGCAAAACAGAATCATTTTTCAGCCCCGGACCAATTTGCGGTACAACATCAATACGCGCTGGGAAATATCCGGATCAGGGTTTTGGTACAATCACAACCCAAACCTGCGCAATCTTTATTCGGGATACATCCTGCAGAACTACCGCACCCTGAGCCGCTACCAAAGCAGGCTTTCCGATTCTTACGGCCAACAGGCTGCGCTCAAATTATCCTATAAAGATATTATGCGATTTCTGTTTACAAACGTTGAAGTAAGATATAACCGCTACCGCAACGAAGTGATGTACGCACAGGAATTTGAAGGCTCGGTGATGAAAATCTCACTTGTGGAAATGGAGAGCACAGGCAACTATTTATCGTTTACGGCTCATGCAGGCAAAGGATTTAACTGGAAGAAATTTTCTGCAAACGCCGAAGCCTCCTGGGGCAAAGGCCTTACGCCACAACTCCGTCAGGACAGCCTTGTCGAGTATAAAAATCAGGGGCTAAATGCCAACATAACGCTTTCGATGGCCGTAAGCGAAAGACTACAGCTTGCAAACAAAAGCAGTTGGAGCCGTGTAAGTGGCAGTACCGATGACGGAAACAAACTCGACCCTATTGTTAGTTTTATTGATGCGGCAACCATTCATTACATTCTTCCTATCGGCCTGATATTTAGCTTTGGGATGGAATACTATGATACGCGCAATGGAAGCCGTAGGCAAAACTTTTATCTATTGGATGTCGGCGTTACCTATACCTGGAAAAGAATAAGATTTACGCTGGACTATACCAATATTTTGAACACGACAGATTACGTGTATGCCTACTACGGCACCCTCAGCAGCTACTATTCTGCGTATCGGATACGTCCGGCTTCTGTGTTGTTAAGCATGCGTTTTAAATTGTTTTAAAATAAAATCAAATACAATGAATATGAAACGTTCTATTTTTATACTGCTGACCATCTTTCATTTGCTCCCTGCAGGTTTTCTTTCTCAGGCCCAAAGCGTTGTTGCAATATCGCAGGAAACCACCAACTTGCCTGTAATCCCAAAAAGCCTGGATAAGTATAAAGTGATCGACACATCGCTTTTTACCATAACTTATGAAGTGAAAATTATGGTGGATACCAATAAGCCCGACGATATACAAGAAGACCTGTTGGTTCTGCAAATTGGGAAACACATTTCAAAAGCGTATAGCCAATTTCTTTTTCAGGCCGATTCGATAAATACAGAAGCTATCAAAAATGGCCTGGCAACATCACCTATTTTTCAGGGGATTGTTCCACCAATCGAGGTTTACAGAAATTATCCAGAGAACAAGAATACGGTTACCTACCGAACATTTGCTAATGGGCCAACTTTTTTATACTCCGAAGACAAGATAAAATTTGAGTGGAAAATCCTTCCCGTTACGAAGAAATATTTGACTTACACTTGCCAGAAAGCCACTACCACTTTTAGAGGAAGGAATTATGAGGCATGGTTTACAAGCGAAATTCCTTTTAGTGAAGGGCCTTATAAATTCACCGGTTTGCCCGGACTTATTTTGCAAATTCAAGACACCGAAGGTCATTATGCGTACAATTGCACAGGGATTAAAAAAGAGAAGCAGGTTAATGAGATAAAAATGTGGACCTGGAAATATGATCCCACCACGCGTGAAAAACTAAATGCTTTCCTTAAACGAATACACGATAATCCTATTGATTTTTTTAGCGCATCAGGAACCCCGGTAATGGTGGTTGGGAAAAACAATAAGATCGAACCGGTGAGTAAGCGTTTTAAGTGTGCATTCAATCCTATTGAACTTGAATAAGGAACCGGGGAAATGAAATAATTATGGGAAAATTTATACCAATATTGATTTTTGCAATTGTCCTACAAATGCAGGTATGTGGCCAGATGCGAACATTGAGTCCCGAAAATAGTTTTACCACCATTGATACAACGAGGCTCGAAATTCTTTACCAACTTGATTTTGTCAACGACACACTGAAACCTACTGAAAGACTTACCGATCAGCAGGTTTTACAAATTGGGTTTCACAGCTCAAAATATTTTAGTAAACTGCTTTATGAAAATGATTCTGTAAATACAGTCCTTGAAGAACAAGGCGCAGAGAATATATTTTCGCCGCCACAGGCTGCCGCTCAATATGAAGTCGTTAGAAACACAAGTGCAAAAACATTTGAAGTAACTTACCGGTCGGATGATTTTGTTTTTCGATATTCGGAGGACATCCCGAAAATTGATTGGATAATTTGCGCTGAAAAAAAGACAATTCAGCAATATGCCTGCCAGCGAGCTACATGCAGTTTCAGGGGTCGTGAATATGAAGCCTGGTTTACGCCAGATATACCCTTGCGCGAAGGCCCTTACAAATTTGGCGGTTTACCCGGCCTGATCCTGGAAATGAATGATGCTCAGAATCACTTTGTTTATACCTGTATTGGACTTAGAAAACCAAAATCAGCAGAGCCGATTAAAATTCGCAACTGGCCTTACACCGAAACAACACGGGAAAAGTTGCGCAATTTCCTTGTCGTTAAATACCAAAATATTACACATTACTATAATGCAAGGGGCGTTACTTTTGCTATTCATGTTGATGGGAAATTTATAATGAATCCGGAAAATCATGCGCTTCCTTTCAACCCGATAGAGCTTGAATAATGTTTGAAGCGTCCATTTTTTAATAAAAAACTTACCTTTACCCAATTATTATGGGCAAGTGATTAAAAAAAACGTTATGAAATTTATTATTACAATTATCGTCTTAATTGGTCTTTTCAGTTGCAACAATGCAAATAAAGGTGAGATGGAGCAAGAACCAAAAGACGAGAAAATAGAGTTGCCAGAGGATGCGATTTCTTTTTCTTTTCTTCAGGAACAAATTTTTGTAAATATTAAAGTCAACGATTCAGTGGAGGGGAGTTTTATTTTTGATACCGGCTCCGACCAACTGTATCTGGATAGCTTGTTTGTTGCCAATAACAATATCGTTGTTCACAAAACAAAAAAAAAGAAGATAAGAGGAGTGGGAAAAAACACGCCGCTTGTTTCGGTTTCTGATAATGTAAAATTGGAGATTGATACAATATCAAATATTTATCATAATGTTCCGATTACCAATATCAGAGCAATGGGAATGGATGTGGATGGGGTGTTCGGGACAGATTTTTTTAGCGATCTTGTTTTAAAAATCAATTTTGATAGCAGTTATTTCCAAATAATAAAACCAACCGAATTTATTGTCCCCAATGGTTACGACACCTTGAATATTTCTTTGGTAGAAAATAAAACCTTTATTAAATGTGAGGTATTAATTATCGACTCTTTAACTGTCGAAGGCTGGACTATGTTGGATTTAGGAAGCGCCCATTCTATAACATTTACCAGTGTAATTATGGATGAATACGATTTCGACGGGATCATTAAAAGCAAGGTTTCTTATACGCACCAAAACGCGGGATATGGAGGAGCGTCGCACTCCTGGTTTTTTAGGGCTGCAAATTTGAAAATTGGGAAGTTCACAATCAATAGCCCCATTATGAATTATTCAACCGATAAAAGAGGTGCGTTATCTATGTGGGGAATACTCGGATTACTTGGAACCAAGGTTATGAAAAGGTTTGACCTGATTTTTGATTTTCCGGACAAGAAATTGTACCTAAAACCTAACAGTCTGTTTGCTGAACCTTTTTCTCAAATTCAACCGGATACATTGGAAAATCAGGTAAAGCAAGAAATGATTTTATAACAGACCATGTCACAAAGCATTGCCCAGGATGTTCTTATTATTAAACAACATAATTGAATGACGGGTTTCGAGACACTTTATGCGCAGTATTACGAGCAGATTTACTGCTTTTGCTATCGGTTTTTGCGCTGTCGCGAAAGTGCAAAAGAGGTGACGCAGGAGGCCTTTATCAAGCTCTATGAACGGATGGGGCAGCAAGGGCCGGAGGTGCAAAATTCGCGTGCCTGGCTTTATAAAGTAGCCGGAAACCTGAGCATGAATCTGAAGAAAAAGAATGCCCGCCGCGAAAGCATCAACGCAAGCTTGTACGAAAACGCTGGTGCTTCAGCCAGTCCGGAAGAGGTGCTCATCCATCACGAAAATCTTGAAAGAATCAAAGAAATCATCGACCAACTGAAACCCAGGGATAAATTCCTCATCCTTTTGTATCAGGAAGAGATGTCGTATCGCGAGATGTCCGTTGCCACAGGGATGCCTGTAAACTCTGTGGGGAAAACGCTGTGGCGGATCATCGACAAAATTGCCGAAACCTTAAAAAACGAAAACGATGCATAACGAAACGCTATTCTTAAAATACCTCGACAAGGAGCTTACCGCAAAGGAAGCAGCACAAGTGGAAAAACTTGTGTCGGAAGACCCTGCTCAAAAGGAGATTTTCGATAGGGTGAAAACCAGGCGGGCAAAAGCCATAGAAGCGCTGCGGCTTTTAAATCCCGAAAAGGCGGAAGCTGCACCGCCATTTGATCATTTAGAAATAAAACCGGAAAAACGAATCCGTTTTATACCAAAATACTGGCGCTATGCGGCGGCCATTATTGTGTTGGCGGCAGCCGGCTTGTGGTTGTATTTCGATAAAAATGAAAACCCCGTCGTCACGGTTCAGGCGGAAATGCCGGCCGTTGACAATTTGCCGGATCAATTTGAAGAACTTAATTATTACATCAGCCCCAACCGCTGCTGGCACAACCGGCAAATGGTTGGGGGAACCAACGGATTGTAACACCAAAAAATAATGAACGATGAAAACAAAAATCACCGTCAGCCTCATCATTTTGCTGGCCATTGCCACTGCCGGCTTAGCGCAAAAAATAAGTTATAACGCCAAAGCAGTGAAACTCGTCCCCGAAAGCACTTTTTTGCCCAACGCCGATTGGGGATCGCTTTTTTATGATGCATCGCAAAGCGACGCCGCCAGGCGCATCGGCGTGATGAACGAGGTGGCCATCGGGCCTCAGGAGCAGGTATATGTTTGCAACCGGGGAAACTATACGATTCAGATTCTCGACAAGACAGGCCGTGTGACAAAAACCTTTGGAAAAAAAGGTTACAAAAACGGCGAGTTTGCTGGCAACCCTTACCTGCGCGGCATCCTCAACAACAAGCTGCTGGTGGTGAACGATGGCCAGGGGAGGATTAACTTTTTCGATCTGGACGGAAACTTCGTAAAGCTGATCGCCATCGGCTTTGTGCCAATGGATATTTTCCCGATGAAGTCGGGCAACCTGATCGTTTGGGGCAGCGTGCCCATGAGCGGCTGCCGGAGCAAAAGCGTGATTGCAGAGCTAAACTACGAAAGCGGCAAATACAGCATCATTTACGAAAAGACCGATTCGGACAACCAACCAGGCATCATCCAAACCAAGAAAGATGGTTTGCTTATTTCGTTTTCGGCGCCCTACGTCCGTAACCAACAAATGGTAAGGGTTACCAGCAACGACCGCATCCTGTTGGCCGACAACACCAGCAAAACCGTCAAGGTTTTTTCGAAAGAAAGTGGCCGGTACAAAGAAACCTCTTTCGAGCTGCAAATGGAACGGCTAAAGGTTGGCGCGGAGGAGAAACAGGAGTATTATCAAAACTTTAAAAAAGACCTCGAAAAAAGGGGGCTTGATATTTCGTTAGCCGAAAAGGTAAAAGCGCCCGGATTTTACCCCGACTACCTGCCCTATTTTTACAACATCATTTTGGACGAACAAAACAACGCTCTGTTTTTCATCTTCACCAACAACGAAAAGGAAGATTATGTGTTTCAGGCCTACTCCGGCGAGGGGAAATTTCTGGGGCAATCGGCCTTTGAAATCGAAAACTATGCCTTGCTTTCGCAGATGGCGCATTTCCATTTTATGGGCGGGTTCGTTTATACGCTGGCACTCAAACACGACGCTGCCTACCCGGTGAGAATACTAAAATGCCGGATGGAGCCGAGGTGATTTTGAATCATTGCTTATTTTGATACCATCATTTTCACCTTTTCATCATATTAATAAAACCTTGTTTTCATTATTGCCCATTGATTTCGTTTACTTTTTTTATAAAGTTTTCAAAACGTTCCTGAATTTCACCTTTAAAATTATCATCATTCAAATGAGTTTTCATAAACGCATCAGAGTCTTCTTTTTTATCATCGGGCAAAACCAAATCAATCGGAAATGCCTGACAAAGAATACATTTATCTTTTAATATGTTTTCTACTTCTTTAAACACAAAACCGTGACCAAATTTTTCGTCTTTCTTCTGATAAGCACTCCCACAACAAGTAACAAAAACCAATTTATGAATACTGTCAGAATACTTTTTGATGAAACTGCGAAGAGGGGGAATAAGCTTACCCACCCAAATGGGTCCACATAAAACAACTCTATCGTATTCTTTAATAGTGGTTTTTAGAGGTTTGATGCCCAAATGAATGTTCATCAATAACAAGGGAAAAATATTTAGTCGTGGCTTGATTTCTTCTAATTCACAGGATAAACTTTTAGAAATTTTTTCGGCTAAGTATTTGTTGCTGCCCTTATTCGAATAATAAACTACAATTGTTTTCATTTTTAATTATTTGTTTTCACTGCTTGACATGCTGGTTCCTGCAATGATTTTCTACGTTGCTCATGTTTTTTCCCGATTCAGATGCTGCCCAACAAATTGTAATTTTCAATCTTGTGAATCCTCTCTCAATTCTGCAAGAACAAGTTTTAGCTCTCTGACCATTGCGTATTCTTGTCCATACAATTCTCCCAGCAGCCTTAAAAACATAATATAATTCTCCTTCACAAGATCGTCACGGAGCGTCTCTCTCTGTTTGAGGAAATCGGCAAGCTCAGCAACGGATTTATTCACCCAATCCTGTTGTTTGTAAATTCGGTTGATTTCCATCTTTGAACTCAAATCCATCTTGATTTGATTATTGTGAATAATCCGATAAATAAGACGCTTAATTTTTTCATGATATTATGTTTGTTTTTCATAAATTTCTTGTCTTACACTTTCTACTTCTTCTGTAATGGTTTTTAAGTCGAGGTCTTTTGCTTCAAATGCTTTTAACAAACGAGTCAATTTTGTGTCAATAGCTTCTTTTTCCAATTCTTTAGTCAACTGTATTTTTTGTTGTCTTGGAAGTTGCCTAACCATCGAAAGGATTTGTTCAAATGTAATATCTATTTGCAATGCTGTTTTCATCTTTCAAGCCTTTTTAATTGTTTTTCAAATTTACAAAATAATCATTGTCGTCCACATTTTTTTAGCAAGGTCTCTTTTTTCCTGACCGGTAACTTGTTTTTATGCCCCCTTCCTGTCTTTGAAATGTTCCTTTTTCACCACATCACGAAGACGCCTTGTCTTTTTTTCGGAGCCGCCATTTATTGTGTGTTTTTGTTTCATCTCACAAAAATAATTGTATTTCCAAATCATCAGGCAAATTGCGCATCTTTGATTTTGCGATGTTGGTTCCTGCAATAATGTTTTAAGTTCCTCATGGTTTTTTTTGTGTCAAGTGCCGCACATTGCTTTCGTATTCACCAACCTATTCAAATCCTGCGATGACAGGATGTGACTCCATCATAAAATGCGCTTTCTTCTCCCGCCTCAAACCTTTAGGATCGCTATCTTTGCCGCCATTTTTTAAAATTATTTTCAAGGCAATCCCATGCAGTTTACTTTAGAAGCAACCGACCCCAAATCTTCGGCACGCGCCGGCACCATCACCACCGACCACGGCAACATACTAACGCCGATTTTTATGCCCGTTGGAACGGCAGGAACCGTTAAGGCCATTCATATCCGCGACGTGCGCGACGACGCACGGGCACAGATCATTCTGGGAAATACGTATCATTTGTATTTGCGTCCGGGGCTGGAGGTGTTGGAGGAAGCTGGCGGGCTGCACCGGTTCAACGGCTGGAACCGGCCCATCCTCACCGACAGCGGCGGCTATCAGGTTTTTTCGCTGGCAGCACAACGCAAACTTACCGAAGAGGGCGCTCATTTTCGTTCGCACATCGACGGCTCCCTGCATCTTTTCACACCCGAAAACGTGATGGATACCCAACGCACCATTGGCGGCGACATCATCATGGCTTTTGATGAGTGCACCCCCTGGCCCTGCGACTACGACTACGCCCACAACTCCCTGGAGCTTACCCATCGTTGGCTCGACCGCTGCATCGCTCGGTTTGGTAACACGCCGCCGCGCTACGGCTACAGCCAGGCGCTTTTCGCCATTGTACAGGGCAGCACCTTTGCCGACCTGCGCCGCCACTCGGCCGAATATATTGCTTCGCGCAATGCCGAAGGAAATGCCATCGGCGGATTGTCGGTGGGCGAACCCGCCGAAATGATGTATGAGATGACCGAGCTGGTGTGTGGCATTCTGCCCAAAGACAA
>Ga0265293_10007762_pt1 | contig 16326 bp, 17 predicted proteins | sample Munlanlewell138R_FD_192505 | JGI IMG/M metagenome (GOLD analysis project Ga0265293, IMG submission 192505) | Leachate microbial communities from a municipal landfill in Southern Ontario, Canada - Leachate well 138R | ecosystem: Engineered > Solid waste > Landfill > Unclassified | place: Canada...
ATGGCAAAGCCGTTCACACGGGCAATCACCGGCTTGTTAATATCGCGAATCACACTTTGCAATTCTTCTACCGGCAAGCCAATCACGCCACGGCCACCGTAATCGCCATCTTTGCCTGACTGGTCACCGCCAGTACAAAATGCCTTGTCACCGGCTCCGGTCAATACCACTACGCCAACACTGCGATCTACATCGGCACGCTTGAATGCATCAATCAATTCTTCGCAGGTTTGTGCATCGAAAGCGTTATACACCTCGGGGCGGTTAATGGTAATACGGGCCGTGCCGTTATTGACTTCGTACAGAATTTTTTCGTATGACATGATGAGTCTCTCTTTACAGAAAAATTATTTTAAATTTAATAATCGCTTAGCCGACCATGGTCAGGCCACCTGAAACACTGATAACCTGCCCGGTAATAAAAGAGGCCTCGTCACTGGCCAGGAAGGCCACCGCACCCGCCAGGTCTTCGGGCTGGCCCAGGCGGCCAAAAGGTATGGCGCGGGTCAGGCCATTACGCAGTTTCTCTCCATACTCACCTTCACCGCAAAAATCCTTAAACAAAGGCGTATCGGTTGGGCCGGGGCACACCACGTTAACGTTAATCTGCTTGCGAGCCAGTTCACGGGCAATGGTTTTGGAAAAAGCAATCAGGCCGCCCTTGCACATGGCATAGACAGATTCACCACTGGAGCCCACCCGCGCTGCGTCCGAAGCGATATTCACGACACGCCCCTTGCCGCGTTCGGACATCCCTTTAAGTACGGCATGGTGCATATACAGCACACCATAAAAGTTGATGTCCACAATTTTTTCCCACAAGTCTTTATTGGTATCCAGGAAATTGCCAGCACGATCCCAGCCGGCATTGTTCACCAGTGCATCAATGGGGCCCAGCGTGCTTTCAATATTACCTACACACGCAATGACCGACTCCTGGCTGGTCAGGTCAACCAGGAAGGTTTGCGCAAATCCACCTGCCGCCTTGATTTCTTCTACCACTTTATCACCGGCTTCCTGGTTGATATCCACCACGGCAACCTTGGCTCCGGCCTGGCCAAAACGCTTGCAAATGGCACTGCCAATACCACCGCCGCCACCTGTCACCAATACAACTTTATCTTTTAATCCAAACATTGTGTTTCTCCACTAAAATAAGCCTATACGCTTAATGAACCCATTTTTTACCAAATAACCATGACCACTTCCGATCAAGACAAAGAAGCCGCTATTTATGAAATCAACAACCGGCTTTTTTTCCGATTTTTCCAGGCTGCCAATACCTTGCACACCAAAGGTACACAGGCGCTGGAGGAATTTGGTGTAACCACCCAGCAATGGTCGGTGCTGGGTGCCCTGTCGCGACCCAAGGCAGAAAACGGCATGAGCGTGAATGAACTGTCCCGCTACCTGCTGATTACCCGCCAGAACCTGACCGGCCTGCTTGGCCGTCTTGAACGTGATGGCTATATCACCCGCACACCCAGCACCGAAGACCGCCGCTCTATTAAGGTTTCCTTAAGCCCCAAAGGAAAAGAACTATGGAAAAAGCTGGCCGAACCCATTCATCAGTTTTATGACCTGGCCCTGAAAAACATTTCCTTTGATGACCGCCTGGCCATGATCCATTACATCAATACCTTGCAATACAATATGTCAAAACTTTAGGCTTTAACTTAATTTAAGGCCTGTTTTTGAACGGGCAATAATCATTTTCATGATTTGCGCCGTGCCATCGCCAATTTGCAGTCCAAGTACATCCCTTAAACGCTGTTCATAAGGGAAGTCTTTGGCATAACCGCCATGACCGTGAAACAGCAGGCACTGGTTAATAATGTCGTAAGACAGCTTGGGCCCCCACCATTTGCACATGGCGGCCTGTGAAGTGTGGGGCAAATCATTGTCTTTAAGCCAAAGCGTTTCCAGGCAAACAAGACGGGCCGCCTGATAATAAGTTTCATATTCGGCCAGTGGAAAACTGACCCCCTGATTTTCAATAATGGGCTTGCCAAAGGTTTCCCGTTCTTTGGCATACTCCCAGGTTTCATCCAAAGAGGCACGCGCCACCGCCAGGCACTGCAGCCCGATTAACGCCCGGCTATAGTCAAAACCCTGCATGACCTGGGTAAAGCCTTTACCCTCTTCGCCCAGCATATGGCTGGCCGGCACTTTGACCCCATCAAAAAATATTGAACCCCGGCCCACGCAACGGGTACCCAGGTCATCAAAAGCGGTGCGGGTAATACCGGGCAAATCCATGGGCACCAGGAAAGCGCTAATACCTTTGGCCCCTTTGATATCGCTGTTGGTACGGGCAAACACCACCGCCACATCGGCCTGATCGGCCATGGAAATGGACGTTTTTTCACCCGTCAAGACAAAATGATCGCCCTCTTTGACCGCTTTCAATTGCAACGCTGCGGCATCCGAACCGGCAGAGGGTTCGGTCAGGGCAATCGCAATCAGTTTTTCTCCGGCAATGATTTTGGGCAGCCATTCCTGCTTAAGCGGCTCACTGGCAAAACGGTTAACGATCTGGCCGCATAAAGACACCAGCAAGCTGACATAAGCCATATTAAAATCCGAGGCGGAAAGCTGCTCAAGCAGCAGGCCGCTGGTCACGCAATCCATGCCCAGGCCACCATAAGCCTCGGGCATTTCAACACCCAGCAAACCCAAATCACCCATCTGGCGCACGATATCCAGCTCCAGGCGTCCGGTTTTATCGCGTAATTGATAGCCCGGGGCCAGTACCTCACGGGCAAACTTGCCAGCACTTTCTACCAACACGCGCTGGTCTTCTGTTATTGAAAATTCCATATCGCCTCTTCAACCCTTATAGAAAATAAGTAAATATATTTACCTAATAACTATAATTACATAATCTTTACCCAAGATCAACAAAATTGGTTTGCTAATAGATAAAAAACTCAAAACAAAGGGAAAACACCAGTATTTTAATTGTCGCCAATAGGGAAGAATAATAAAAAGAATTATGCAAATATGTTTACTTATGTTCAAATAACAAACATATATCCATCCAGCATTAGGTTCTTTCATCCACGACTATTACCCACGAGACAGATCATGAAATTTGACACATCCCTGATTGATGCACGCAAAGAAACAATGATAAAAAACGGCTTCTGGAAAAACAGGACTATCGAACACTTTTTCAAACAGGCACTGGATACAAAGCCGGATAAAACCGCCATTGTTGCCTATACGGTAAATGGCAGCAGTAATGAACCCGTACGGCTTTCCTATCGCCAGTTAAATGAGCGTATAAACACCATTGCCAAATCCCTTATCCACCTGGGAGTTCAACGTTCTGATGTCGTCAGTTTCCAGATTCCCAATAGCTGGGAGTTTATTGCCATCTCCCTGGCTTGCGCCCGGATTGGTGCAGTGGCAAACCCCTTGATGCCTATTTTTCGCGATCGCGAATTAAGCTATATGCTGAAGTTTCTTGAGTCCAAGATTTTTATTGTTCCTTCTGTCTACAAAAACTTCAATTACGAAGCAATGGCTGAGCGCCTGTTGCCAACCATAGACTCCCTGCAGCATATTGTAGTGCTGGGCGGTGAAGGAGAAAACAGTTTCAACAAGCGTCTGCTTGCCGATACCTCTGCCGATCCCCTGGTTGCCGATCCCGTTAAACCCAATGACATTCTTCTCTTATTGTTTACATCGGGTACCACCGGTGAACCCAAAGCAGTCATGCACACGTCCAACACCCTGCTTGCCGCCCTTGACGGGTTCATGGACGCGCTTGAACTCAAAGACAGCGAAATTATCCTGGGTGCCTCTCCAATGGCCCACCTTACCGGTTATGGCTACCTGGCCATGCTACCCATCGCCCTGAACTCAACCACAGTTGTCATGGACAGCTGGGACCCCAATATCGCCCTGCAAATCATTAAAGACGAAGCGGTTACCTTCAGCATGGCCTCCAGCCCCTTTGTGCAAGACATGTGCAATGCCACTGAAAAGGGAGCGCCCCGTTCCCCGCAATTTACCAAATTCTGCTGCGCAGGCGCGCCCATTCCTCCCATTGTGATAGAGCGTGCCCACAAAATCATGAACCTCACGGTATGCTCGGCCTGGGGCATGACCGAAAACGGTGCCATCACGATTACGGAACCCGCCATGGCACTGGAAAAATCCAGTAGCAGTGACGGCAAGGCCATTCCTGGCATAGAGTTAAAAATTGTGGATGGCTACGACCATGAATTGCCATGCGGAGAAACCGGGCGCCTGCTGGTAAGGGGTGCTTCGCAGTGCGTGGGCTATTACAAAAAACCCGAACTTAACGCACTAACCGAAGACGACTGGTTTGACTCTGGCGATCTTGCCTTCATGGACCAGGATGGCTATATCCGCATTAATGGCCGTAGCAAAGACATTGTTATTCGTGGTGCGGAAAACATTCCCGTCATTGAAATTGAAAACCTGCTTTACCAGCATCCCGCCATTGCCACGGTTGCGATTGTGGGCTTTCCCGATGAGCGGCTGGGCGAAAGGGCATGCGCCTTTGTTACCCTGAAAGAAGGTGCCCGCTTTTCTTTTGAGGAAATGATTCAATACCTGACAGACAAAAAAGTGGCCAGGCAGTATTTCCCCGAGAAACTGGAAATAAGAAGCGATTTACCCCGCACCCCCAGTGGCAAACTGCAAAAATTCATGCTTCGCGAGGAAGCCAAATCCTTCCAGCTCGACTAATCTTTCATGCCGGGATACCCCGGTCATGGGCAAAGCGACAACTATGGACTGATTGATAGGAAAGTAGCCCTGAACCGGTCTTTAAATGAAGGGCTCGCCTTTAGGCGAAAAATGCTTTATGCTAGCTTTGCACTGGAAGGTCGCAAGGAAAGCATGAATGCCTTTATTGAAAAACGACCGGCCAATTTCAATAATCGTTAACAAAAAAAACGGACCAGGTCCGTTTTTTTTACCTCTCAGGCATTTGATATACATGGACACGATTGAGCAAATCCCCCAAAACGCTGCATTAGCGGCCATTACCAGTCGCAAAAGCATCCGAGGCTTTTTGCCAGATGCCATACCGGCCCCGCTGTTACACACCTTGCTGAAAACCGCAGCACGCGCGCCCAGTGGCAGCAATATCCAACCCTGGAAGGTACATGTCGTATCAGGCCAGGCCCGCGATGCCTTATCTGCCGCCCTGCTTGATGCTTTCCAGACTGGCACCCCCAACCAGTGCGAATACCAATACTACCCTAAAGAATGGCGGGAACCTTATCTGGCCCGTCGTCGCGAAAACGGCTGGTCGCTTTACAATATTCTGGGTATCCAAAAAGGCGACAAGGCCGCCATGCAACGTCAGCATGCCCGCAATTTTGAATTTTTCGGGGCCCCTGTTGTCTTATTCGTGACCCTTGACAACGACATGGAACAGGGCAGCTGGCTGGATGCCGGCATGTTCATACAAAATATCATGATTGCCGCCCGTGCCCTGGGCCTGCACACTTGCCCGCAGGTTGCACTGGTCAATTACCCTGCCATTGTCAAACAGCATCTGTCCATCCCGACTGGGCAAACCCTGGTCTGCGGCATTTCCCTTGGCTATGAAGATACCTCCAACCCTGCCAACACCCTGGTGACCACCCGGGTGCCGCTGGAAGAATTCGTGACTTTTCACGAATAGTCTTCAGGCAGGGAAAACAAAGTTTTCCAGGTTCATCGCTTGTTAGCAGAAGTCGTTTGAAGACTTCAAGGTACACTTTCATACTGTTTTTACAGCCCCCCTTTTAATAACATGCGAACCACCTGGAGACCCTTTGCCTGGGTCAGTGCTACCCTGCGTGCCGGCAGAACCGGCCCCTGCACAGAACTTTATACCTTGGCATGTTATTTTTGCTACTGGCCTGCCTGGCACTGGGTCTGATCCTCGTAAACGCAGACTGGATCACTCAACGCAGTGATACTCGCTGAAAGAAGACCTGAATGCCTGCCATACCGGCAGGCACGCTCATGTTTTCCCAGGAATACGCCAAACAAATACCCAAAGCACAAAAAAACTTATTGTGGAATGCCAACAGCCTCATTGACCACATTTTCTTGAGTAACGGAAACAGATTGATTAAACATACTGGATGACCTGATCATCTCTGATGTCCCTGTCACCAGAGGTAGATTGGTCATGGTTTGATTCTGCAGCAGATAGAACAGGCTTCTGTTAAGATCATTGCAAGGAGTCACACAGCTCACCCGTGCATTTCTTTCCTCCAGCTTATCTTGCTCAAAGCCCCGGAATTTCAAATCATGAGTATTGTTGTTGCTGAATCCTACTTCCAGGGGCGGTGAATATTCGAAACTGGCAGCAACCGCAGAAACAGAAAAAAAACCAGCTCCAAGAACAGCAAAGGCAGAAATCAGTATCAAGGATTTTTTCATGCTACACCTCCGAAAGGTTAAAACAGAAAAGCCAATTCATCCACCTCAATGGCCGTTTCGTATAGGATACACTTAAACAATTGAAAAATATACTCTATTTTTGTTACTACCACACAGTGAGAACACGATGGACATGATCCCGATTTATACAATGAAATCAGAACCGGAGGCGGCCGTTATTTCTTCGCTCATGACGGCCTATAACATTCACTTTATCATTTCAGGACGGGGATTCAGTTCCATGTATCCCGGAGCGGTATCCAATAGCCTGAATGAGCAGACCCTGATGGTTCGGGCAGACCAGGTTGAACTGGCCAAAACCCTGCTAGAACCTTTCTTGAACAGCTGAAAAAACGCCTTTACACCAGGCATGTTGTTCAAGCAAAAACGAACGGTCAATCCAGATCATTTTTGTCAATCTCTTTGGGAATGCCAATTGCCCGTTTAATAAGCCTCCAGGCAATCAACCCAATCCCCAAAAACAATACGCCCAGTACCGTCGCAAGTAAAAAATAACTAAAATCACTCATATTTTTCCCTGGTATTAGTGGCTTGCACTCCATTGCACGAGCAAGTCTTTAATCTGTTCCCTGTCACAATTATTCCATAGTGCCACAGCCAGTAACAATCGCGTCTTGCGCGGACACAACCACCGCCCCATTAAAACACCATTTTTCTGCAGGTCTATTTCAGCACCTTTATAACCATACACGGCCTGTGTGGTACTGCCCGCACCGGTTCTGGAACAGACAACAACCGGTATCCGTTCTGCGGCCACCACCAGCACATCCCGCAGGGACTCAGAAACATGGCCGGATCCGAAGCCTGCAACCACGACTGCCTGGCAAGCCCCGTGCGCTATTGCCAGAGAAAGTATATCCGGATCATCATCAAGCGTATGCTCAAGCAATAACACTTTAGCACTGGTACTGGCCGGGATCGCCAGTTGTGGTTTACGCACGGTTGCCCTGAAATACTGTACCTGCTTTTCAAGCACCACCCCTGCCAGACCAAATACCGGAGATTCAAAGGCATTAACACGGCTTGAATGAACTTTACGGACATGTCTCGCTTCATGAATTTCGTCATTCATGACTACCAGAACACCCCTGTTGACAGATTCCTGGCTACACGCAACCGTCACCGAGGCCAGCAAATTGGCTGCGCCATCGGCTCCGGGCTCTTCGGGCGAACGCATGGCCCCCATCAATACCAAGGGCTGGGGATGACGCCAGAAAAGATCCAGAAAAAAGGCGGACTCTTCCAGCGTATCGGTGCCCTGGGTAATAATGACACCATCGGCACCCTTTTCCACTTCTTTTTCGGCCCATGCCAGGCAATTGAAAAGATGCTCAAAACGAATGGAACCACTGGGCAATTTTTGCAGGGTTTGCAGGCTAAAATCTGCCATATCGGCAATACCCGGCACGCCTTGAGCCAGCTCCCGGGCGCCCAGGGTGGCGGTTACGCCCCCGGACTGGCTGGCAGTCATGCTAATGGTGCCCCCCAAAGCGCCAATGGCGATCCGTTTCTTGCTCATTATTTTTCCTTGTTTGCCAATGCTTAAATAAGACCGGCAATCGCCATGCCCACTTCTGTGGTATTGGCCGTGCCACCCAGATCCCGAGATTTTGGCCCCTGCACCAGCACGGTTTCAATCGCAGCCATGATGGCATCATGAGCCTGTGCGCAGGCCGGATCCTGTTCTCTGAAAAAGTCCAGCATCATGGCACCCGACCAGATCATGGCAATCGGATTGGCGATGTTTTGTCCGTAGATATCAGGCGCAGACCCGTGCACCGGCTCGAACAGGGACGGGAAGGTGCGGTCGGGGTTCAGGTTGGCTGAAGGCGCCAACCCAATCGTGCCGGTACAGGCCGGCCCCAGGTCGGACAGGATATCGCCAAACAGATTGGAAGCCACAACCACATCAAAGCGGTCGGGTTGCAGCACAAAGCGGGCAGACAGGATATCAATGTGCTGTTTATCCCATTGTACCTGTGGGTAGTCTTGCGCCATTAAGGCCACCCGTTCATCCCAGTAAGGCATGCTAATTGAAATGCCATTGGATTTGGTGGCGGCCGTGAGTTTTTTACGTTCGCGCCTGGCCGCCAGCTCAAAGGCGTATTTCAGAATGCGGTCTACGCCCTTGCGGGTAAAAACCGACTCCTGCAACACCAGCTCACGGTCGGTGCCTTCAAACATTTTGCCACCTACCGACGAATATTCACCTTCGGTATTTTCACGCACGACCAGGAAATCAATATCGCCAGGTTGGCGATTGGCCAATGGGCATGGCACGCCAGGTAACAATTTTACCGGGCGCAGGTTTACATACTGGTCAAAATCACGACGGAACTTTAGCAAGGAACCCCACAGGGAAATATGGTCAGGCACGGTATCGGGCCAGCCTACGGCTCCAAAATAAATGGCATCAAACTGCTGCAGGGTTTCAAACCAGTCATCGGGCATCATTTTGCCGTGCTGAACGTAATAATCGCAGCTGGCCCACTCAAACTCCTCTATGTGCAAATCCAGCCCAAACTTTTCCTGTGCCGCTTTCAATACACGCAAGCCCTCGGGCATGACTTCTTTACCAATACCATCACCGGGAATGGCTGCAATCCTGATTTGTTTTGTCATTTGTCATCCAACAAAAAAGTAAATATTCTTATTTATTTAAACTGTAATTCATGAATATCATATCTTAACCATATATGCCCATCTTGCGAACGGTGAGCCTGACTCAACCTTAAAAAACAACAGGAAAACAGACAAGAAAAAATCCCCCTGTTCCCGGCATGTGTTATCCGGCAACAGGAGGATCGTATCAACAGACAAACATCTGTCTGCTTGAGCACTTACAGCTTTTCGGTTTCGCCCGAGGTGGGTTTCCAGGTCAGGAAATGTTTCTCGGTAAGGCTGACCATTAAATCAAGGACCAAGGCGAAGACGGTTAACACAATAATACCGGCCACCACCGTATTGATATCAAAAGTGCCTTCGGCCTGCAAAATAAGGTAACCGACCCCACTTGCCGAACCCAGGTACTCGCCAACCACTGCGCCCACAAAAGCCAGACCTACCGATGCATGCAGGCTGGAAAACACCCAACTGGTTGCCGATGGCAAATAGACATGGCGCAACAATTGTTTGCGGTTGGCTCCCAGCATTCTTGCGTTATCCAGCAAAGTGGGGCTGACCTCCTTGATGCCCTGGTACACGTTGAAAAACACGATGAAAAATACCAGCGTGACGGCCAGCGCCACTTTTGACCAGATACCCAGGCCAAACCACATGGCAAAAATAGGCGCCAGAATAACCCGGGGCATGGAGTTGAGCGCGGTCAGGTAAGGATCAAGCACCAGACTGGCGGTTTTTGACAGGCCCAGCCACAAGCCAAACAACATGCCGAATACCGTGCCAATCACAAAAGCCAACAGGGTTTCACTTAAGGTCACCCCTAAATGACGGTAAATATCGCCATCGACAATAAACCAGTCCCAGATAGTCTGGGCCACCCCAAGCGGCCGGCCAAAAAAGAAAGCCACGTTGTCGTTAAGCGAGGCAAAATACCAAACACCCAGTATTGACACCAAAATAATAAACTGCCACAACCGGAAGTTGCGTGTATTAGGTTTAATTGAATTCCACATATCAGGCCCGTTTCTGTTGATTGTATCCTTTCAGGACTTCTTCGCGCAGGACATCCCAGATAGCCTTGTGCAGCTCGGCAAAACGGGGATGGGAACGAACCTCGGCCACATCACGGGGCCGTGGCAAATCAATCTTGAACTCACCAATAATATGCGTTCCCGGACCGGCTGAAAGAATCACCACACGATCACTCATGGCGATCGCCTCATCCAGGTCATGGGTAATGAACAACACCGCCTTGCGCTGGCTCATCCATATTTCCAGGACCTCGTTTTCCATCAATTGACGGGTCTGGATGTCAAGGGCCGAAAAAGGCTCATCCATAAGAATGATATCCGGATCCCGGATCATGGTTTGCGCCAGCATGGCCCGCTTACGCATTCCCCCCGACATTTGATGGGGGTATTTGTTGACGGCATGCGACAAACCAACCCGTTGCAGCCAATCCATGGCCCGGGCACGGGCCTGCTCTTTGGGAACATTGGCAAACTCAAGCCCGGCCATCACGTTTTCAAGCGCACTGCGCCAGGGCATGAGTGCCTCACCCTGGAACATATAACCGGCCCGGTGATTAATACCCCGCAAAGGTTGGCCAAAGACCTTGACGGAACCGGCAGACGGCTCAAGCAACCCGGCCCCTACGTTAAGCAGGGTTGACTTGCCACAACCGGTTGGCCCCACGACAGAGACAAACTCACCAGGTGCAATATGCAGGCTGGCGTCACGCAGTGCGGTATATTTCTCGTTTTTGTTATCACGTGACACGAAGGTACAGGTGATCTTATCCAAAGATAATGCAGGTTCTGACATATTGACTTAAACTGTTTGCGCTTTTTCAGCAAAATCGTTGGTCCAGCACTTGGACAAATCAATCGCCTCGGCGTTGAAATTTTTAATATAGCTGGCCAATGCTTTCAAAGCCGTTTCGGGTCCTTTCTCGTTCATCAGGCCATTGGGTGACAAGCCCTCGAAGCTTTTGGTCAAGGCCAGCTTGTAGACCTCGGGATTACCCAACAGGTAACTTTCGGGAACCACCTTCATGACTTCGTCAACACCCACCTGCTGGATCCACTTGTCGGCTTTGACAATGGCATTGGCCAAGGCCTGTGTCGTATTGGGATTCTCATCAATAAAGCGTTGTGACGCATACAGACAGCCTGAGGGCATGGGGCCACCAAAAATCTCTTCGGTAACTTTCAGGCTGCGAGTATCGGCAATGATCTGGATATCTCCCGCATAGTCAAGAATACTTAACACCGGATCCACGTTACTGATGGCATCGATTTGCCCCGAGCGCAAAGCGGTTACCGCACCGGCACCGGCACCGACGCCAATAATGGACACATCGGAATCTTTCAGACCATGTTGCTTCAGGAAAAAGCTCACCAGCATATTGGTGGAAGACCCTGGTGCCGTGACACCGATTTTTTTGCCTTTCAGGTCTGCCGGTGATTGGTAATCGGGCATGTTCTTTTTGGACACAGCCAGACCAATCATGGGCGCACGTCCCTGCAGCACAAAAGAACGATAAAACTGCTTCTTGGTCTGCAGGTTAATGGTGTGCTCGAATGCACCAGAACAAACATCGGCGCTGCCACCCACAACCGCCTGCAAGGCTTTTGAGCCACCGGCAAAGTCGGCAATTTTCACATTCAGTCCTTCTTCCTTGAAGTAGCCATTAATATCAGCAATCGACAAAGGCAGATAGTAAACCAGCGCCTGGCCACCCACCGCGATTGATACATCTGTTTTTTCCAATTTCTTGTCTTGGGCACGCACGAAAGACGGTGCCAAAGCAGCCAAACCGGAAACACCCGCAATTTTCATTAAATCACGACGGGAAATAGCCATTTTCAATCTCCTACATGGATGTTCTTATAAAACCATAGAAAAAATTTACCCATTCCGGGTAAACAATAACGTTTCATTGTAACAGAGCGTTTTCTATTCAAGTCACGACAAACCCGCCGGCCGTGGCTGAATCGGGTTATTACCTAGTTTTTTCACAGGCAAATGCCCGATTCTCCCAACCGTCAGCGGTCCTGTTTTCAGGCTGACTGACTTTGCTTTTCTGCGACTTCAGACAAATTCCGGGCAATCAAGGCAAAATCATGCCCGCTGGGCGATTGATGCAGGCGCAACCCAAATTCGGGAACCACGGCAAAGATATGATCAAAAATATCAGCCTGGATACTTTCATATTCAACCCACGCCACGGTATTGGTAAAGCAGTAAATTTCAATAGGCACACCATCTTCAGTGGGGGCCAACTGCCGGACCATGATGGTCATGTCTTTGCGGATATTGGCATGATTGCGCAAATACGTTTCCAAATAGGCCCTGAAGGTACCTATATTGGTTAACCGCCGGCCATTCAGGGCCAGGCTCAAATCCCAGTCATGCTCTAGGTTATAACGCTCGAGCTCACGACTTTTCTCCAGGATATAGTCGGCCAGCAAACGGCTTCTGGCCAGCTTTTTCATTTCTGCTTCACTGATAAAATTGATGCTGGTCACATCAATATTAATGGATCGCTTGATACGACGCCCACCCGACTCCGACATCGCCCGCCAGTTCTTGAACGAATCTGAAATAAGTGCATAAGTGGGAACTGTGGTGATCGTGTTGTCCCAGTTCCTGACCTTGACAGTGGTCAGGCCGACATCAATCACGGCACCATCAGCATTGTATTTGGGCATTTCAAGCCAATCACCCAGCTTGAGCATCTGGTTGGCCGACAATTGTATGCCGGCTACCAAACCCAGAATGGGATCTTTGAACACCAGCATCAGGACGGCCGTCATGGCACCCAAACCACTTAGCAAAATAACCGGTGAACGGCCAATAAGCAGGGAAACAATGAAAATACCCACCGCAATGGAGGCGACCAGCTTGATGGTCTGGAAAATCCCGTTTAAAGGAAGCTGTGTGGCCACCTGCCTTTTATAACACCAGTCCAGCAGGATATTCAGCGTTGAAAACAAGGCGAGCAGTGCATAAATATATGTCCATATTTGCACGGCAATTAATATGCTATTCAGAAGCCTTCCCTGTAATAGCCATAAATTGGCCTGTATACCGACCAGGATCCCCTGAATAAAAAAGACTACGTGGCTGAGCAGACGAGAATGGCTTAATAGCTGTAAAAACAGATACGGGGATTTTTGCATATGCGCCCGCAAAAATCGTACCAACCCATAATGCAGGATGAAATGAATGATAACGGTTGTAATGAAAATCAAGCCCAGCGCAATCCAGGTGGCCTCGTTTTCCGTCACATCATATTCCCAGGCTTTAAGCCAATAGGACAAGGGTTCCAGCATGTGTTGTTCCTGTTTGTTTACTTCGGAGATTAAAAAATAACGCCCCGATTAACGGGGCATGAACCTGAATATTATTAAACCATCTATAAGAAACAATATCAAACCGTCAGGACTTGTCCGTCCCTGGCCACCTTGACATTAGCCGGCAGGGAGTCGGGATTGTTAATGAGCCAGTTATCCATTTCATGGCCAATATGGGTCAGCAGCAAGACACCAATCGCCAAGCCCTCACACATCTTCAGCGCCGTGTTTAGATCATTGTGATTGCGTGGAGGCGTATCGCGAGGCGGATGGGAACAATCCACAATGCAATAGTCCAGCGACTGTTTTTTCAAAAAGGCATAAGTATCCGCCGCCAGCCCAACCGTATCGGTCAGGTAAGCCATACGCTTGGTTCCTTCCTCAAAAAAATAGCCAAAACAGGGTTTTGAATGCACCAGTGGCAAGGCGGTCACCTGCAGTTGCTCCCCCAACTCACGGGTTTCAAATGCAGCAAAAGGCTGCGAAAAATCAAGGATACCGGGGTGCTTGTATAAATCGGCAAAGCCGGCTTCATCAAACGGGCCATGAACCGGGATACGCAACCCCACGCCCCAGCGCAAATGCAACAAACCCTGGGCGTGGTCGGCATGATAATGCGTTTGCAAAATACCGCTTAGCGTACCCGGCGCGAAGCGCTGGCATAAATCCATATGGCCACTGTCAACCAGCCATTGTTCTGTCCCGCTTTGTACCAGCACACTGCTGGGTTTGCGCACAAATTGCGGATTCTGGCGTGCCTGCTGGCAAGCCGGGCAGTGGCAGTTATAAACGGGCACCTGGGCCGTATCCCCGGTGCCCAGAAATGTCAATTTCATTTATTGCTCCAGAAAAAATCCCGGCCTGCAAACCGGGGAAAACATCAAGATACCGGTTATCTCAGGATAAAAACGCACGCTTTTCAGATCGAACCCCTGCATGGCACCACATTTCCAGTTTATCGCGCAATTGCTCAACCGCCTGCATCAAATCGCCGGAGTTGTCCAAAAGAAAGAAACTGAGCTGCTGCAAGGCCAGCTTGTTTTGCAATACCTGCTCAAAGCAGCTGTTTCGCTCTAAACGCAAGGTAATTTCCTGCAAGGATTCCCGTCCCCGGCTAATCAGGCGTTGCCTGAGCAGCTCGGGCTTGACGGCAACCAGCACGATAATGACATCGGGATATAACTGGCTTACATGAGTACAATAAGAACGTGAACCGTTAACCAATACCGTTTTCCCTTCTGCCAGATAACGATCCAAGTCTTTGGGAATACCATAGGCCAGGCCGTTGGCCCGCCAGCTCATGGAAAAACCGCCCTGGGCCTCAATCTGCTCAAAAGCCTGCATCGAGACGGAATCAGCAACTTCACCCGGCGAATTTTCTGGCCGGGTAATCACCCGTTTCATGATAACGCAATCATCTGGCAAATCATGGGCCAGGGCCTGCAACAGACTATCCTTGCCACTTCCTGAGGGTCCCACCAAATAAACCAGTTTTCCCGCCATTAGAACACCCTTTCCCCTTCGCGCCAGACCTGACGCACCACAAACTGTGGGCCTGCCGGTGAGACCTGAACCAGATCCGCCCGCAAGCCCGGCCTGATTTCACCGCGATCACTCAAATTGGCGGCGCGTGCCGGCAGCAGGCTAATGGTGGCGACGGCCTTGGGCAAATCGTAACCATTTTCCAATTCGCTCAGCTTTTTAACCGCCTGCAACAGGCTGGCCGGATAATAATCGCTGGACAGAATATCCAGTACGCCATGGCCGGCAAGATCTGCGGCGGCAATATTGCCGGAATGGGAACCGCCCCGTACAATATTGGGCGCCCCCATCAGTACTTTCATGCCCAACTGATGGCTAAGCGTGGCCGCTTCATGCGTGGTGGGAAATTCTGCAATTTGCATGCCAAAACCGGCCGACTCTGTCACATGCTCATGAGTGGCATCATCATGGCTGGCCATGGAAAGGTTTTTTTCCTGGCAAATACCGGCAATCTTGCGACGATACTCAACACTGTATTTTTCGGCATTGATGCGCTGGCGAACAATAAAATTTTCCATCTCGGCATCGCTCAGGTGATATTTGCCCTGATAATACTCACGGTATTTCTCGTATTTGACAAACTGGCGCTGCCCGGGCGTGTGGTCCATTAAAGAAACCAGTTTGACCAGCTCATGGTCAACCAGACTCTCAAAAACCTCAAGGGTTTTTTCATGACTGACTTCACATCGCAGGTGCAATCTATGATCAGCACGCGTATGGCCGTCCTGATTAGCCTTGCCAATGGCCTCTACCATGCGTGGCAATTGCATCATACGGTTACCCTTGGGGTTCACATCTCCAATTGATAGCGCATCAAACACCGTGGTAATACCCGAACCGATAATCTGTGCATCATGAGCCAGTACAGCGGAGTCTGAGGGCCAATCCACGCCCGGACGGGGGTTCATGTATTTTTCCAGATTATCGGTATGCAACTCGATAAATCCTGGCATCAAATAGTCACCATTCAAGTCCTGGGCGGCCGAAAGCTGACTCTTTCCTTCGCTGATCTCGCTAATAAGGCCATCGCGAACCACTACCGTACCGGTAAAGACGTCATCGGCCGTGACAATTTTTGCATTCGTGTAAATCTGTTCATGCGGCATGACTGGACTCCTGGGCATTCATATCGATATAACGGTTAGCCACCGCATCGCGAGCAGCCTTGTCATGGAAAATACCAATGAGTGCCGAACCCGCCTGTTTGGCTTCTGTGATCAAATCCAGCACCACCTGACGATTAACGTCATCGAGCGAAGCCGTGGGTTCATCCAGCAATAAAACCGGCCAGTCAACCATAAAGCCACGGGCAATATTGACCCGCTGCTGTTCACCACCGGAAAACGTGCCGGGCGCCAATGACCAC